>Ga0310811_10011391_pt1 | contig 11529 bp, 14 predicted proteins | sample YCmetagenome_FD_207642 | JGI IMG/M metagenome (GOLD analysis project Ga0310811, IMG submission 207642) | Soil microbial communities from experimental microcosm in Duke University, North Carolina, United States - YC | ecosystem: Engineered > Artificial ecosystem > Soil microcosm > Unclassified ... | reverse complement strand
TCACGTGCGTCTTTTGCTTTGGGCTCGTGGTTTGATTTGGGAGCTGAGGATCTGTTTGTAGGATCGAGCCTTGCAAGATCGTCTTTCCTGATGGTTCGACGCGCATATCTCCTGATATCACTCCTCGGACCGTGACTGCACGCACATCGTACATCAACTCCTGCACCTCTCTTTCCCTAACGTCCTCCACAATCCAGTCGCTCCTAACTCGCATGACCCTATCACCCACCCTCTCACCCAACGATCCCGATGCTCTAATCGTCTCACTTCCATGCACACGTCCTGACATCTTCCACGAGGTCGACATAATGGAAGATGCAGCAGTTGCGTACGGCTTCAACAACCTCCCAGATATCTTCCCCCAGACCAGCACAGTCGCACAGCCGTTACCGATCAGTAGGCTTACAGACGTGATCCGGAAGGAATGGGCCATGGCAGGATGGGTCGAAGCCTTACCTTTCATTCTCGTACGTCCCTTCTCTTTCTTCCCCTCCTTCATCACCTCAACGCACTTGAAAATATAAACATCTTACAAAAATTAACAGTGTTCACACGAAGAAAACTTTTCCTTCATGAACCGCCCCGATCCTGGATCCCTAGCAATAAAAATTGCCAACCCCAAAACCCTTGAATTCCAAGTAGTCCGCACATCCGTCTTGCCAGGGCTGCTCAAAACCATCCGCGAGAACCGCTCGCACGCTCTCCCAATGCGCGTATTCGAGCTCAGTGACGTCGTGTTCAAAGATACCTCTCGGGAGAGACAAGCGCGGAATGAGAGGCACGCGGGTGCGGTGTGGTGTGCAAGGAGTGCGGGTTTTGAGGTTGTACATGGGTTGTTGGATAGGGCCATGAAGATGTTGGAGGTTCCGAGGATTGGGAAGGGGGATGGGAGGAATGTGGGGTATTATATTAAGGAAGGAGATGGTATGTTCTGGTTCTTGTTTTGCGTAACGTGATACTGATGTGTTTTAGATCCTGCGTACTTCCCCGGACGCGCAGCGACTGTTTATTACCGCCCGCCACTCCCAAAGACTTCCAAAACAGGCGAGCTTGCTGATGAGCTCAAGAATACACTGCACATCAATCAAGACCGGGATATTGTGATTGGCACGCTGGGTGTACTACACCCCACCGTGCTCGAGAAATTCGAGATCACATACCCTTGCTCAGCGCTAGAATTCAACTTGGAAGTCTTCCTGAAGCGGTCATAGCTGACAATGGCTGGAAATAAATTGCGTAGAAGGATGTAGGATGTACTTGAAATGAAATCTAATTTCCGAAGAACGCCGTAAAACAGATTTTCAATAAATACCACTATAAGCACAACTGTGACCATTATTGTTTTAATCCTAGAAAAATAAATAGCATGTCTGTCGATAGAAAGCAGAATACAAGGTACATCCGGTCCTCGAAGCGAAGGATGCGGACTTTCTTTACAAGAGGCCTGCAGCGCGCAAGTCCTCACACAGCCTGCGCTCACGCTCGATTGCATCTCTGATCCGCCGTGCACGGTCTGGATCAGTTGGAACAAGCGATTGCATCTCCAACGCTGTATCTCTCCCAATCACGTCATCGCCAACGTGGGAAGACTCCCGTTCTGGTCCGTCTGCACCCGGAGATCCTGTTCGTGTAGGAACGCGGAACACTCCGAGACGCTCGAAGAGTGATTGTCTCCTCGTCTCTTCATCTGCTGTTGGCTGTGACGTGGTAGAACCGGAAGAAGAGATGATACCGCGTTCCCAGCGCTTGACGCGCCAGAAACCGAAAGCGCTTGTGAGAAGGAGGAACCAGCCAGCTGTCATGAGGAAGAAGGAAAGCCATTCATTAGCTGCTGTGTTTGCGAGGAACCCATTGTTCCCTTGTGCTCCTTCTCCGGCATTGGACCAGGAAGATATATCGTCGGTAGAAGCGAGTGTGGTATTATTCAGGCGGTCAAGGTTGGCGTCCAACCACTCGTTAGCATCTTGCGTGCTTGCGAATGTGGGCCAGGCATCAGCTGGGTCTGAGCCTAGAGGTGTACCGTTTACGTCGTCTAATCGTGCGCGGAGGCCAAAGCCCCATTGAATTAAAGTGACACCGAGACCCGCCCTGCTGCCGTAACGAGCGGCGTGGGTTGTGTGCATGACCCAAGTGAGAACGAAACCGACAAATTGAAAGGTGATGCTGATGAGGGCGTTCCAGAGGAAGGAGAAGAGGGTGCCCGTAGGAAGGCCATCTACGACGACACAGCCTTGCGAGAGAGTGAGGGATGTATTAATGGAAGAAGGAAGGAAGATTGAATGAGTATGGTAAGGAGGAGCAGCGTCAGCTTGAGCTGCTGCATAAGTTGGGGGAGCTGTGTTGGAGGATTCTTCTGGAACAAGATACACGTTGTCTCCTGCGAAAGAGTCAATACGTTCTTTGATGAAAGACTGATTGGTGGTTACCTTCCTGAACACGTACGCCTTGCGAGGGTTTGGCAGCTACGTTACTGAATACACCGTCATTTCTGGTGCCTCCTCCAATAGCTCTGCGAGAGCTAGCTTCAGCAGTGAAACCCCATCTGTTGACATAATGGGATGGTAGGATGGTAGCTGCAGTTCGCTTCCACCATGGCCCTGTTGGAGGCGGAGGCAGGGAATCTACAGTAAAGACAGGTATTATGCCATTTGAATTTCCGAATTCATTGGGTACAGCATGAGAAGATGGCTGTGGGGGAGAACCAGGAGGAGGTTGGTCGTAATCGCAAATCGGAGACTCGAAATTGTAAGTTGAAGGATTCAAGGGATTTGAAAAAGTCAAACGACTTGATTCATCTATGTCGTCGTTGTCGTCGTCTTGGTCGTCGAAAGCAGCTTCTAGTTCTTCCGAATCTGGGTCTGTGCGGGGATTAGGGAGTGGAGCATAACGATTAGACATGGTATGAGACGAAGGAGAATTACATGAATAATAAATAAATAAAAACGTTGATCACAGTTTGCTAAGCAATTAGCTAAGCATCTATAAAGAAACTACTTTGACCGTAAACCGGGCCGTTTGGCGGCGAGTACCCTGGTGAACCAGTACTAGTTCCACTGGCATTTCTAACCATCCTAGTAACTCGCTCGCAGCTCTCCATTCTAGCTTGCATCATCCTCTCAAACATCTCTAAGATCTCCACTCCAGGCTCCCTTCCACTCGATCCAAGTACAGGTTGTCCTCCAGTCTGGTTACTGTGAGCAAATGCCGGTAACATTGGTGGTGGTGCACGCTGTTTCACGATTCCACCTCTAGGCATTCCTCTCGTCGTTGCAATTCCTTCTAATTTCAATCCAAACGCCTTCTTTCTCTCCATCCACTTGGTTGTTACAGATGATTCAGCAGAGTTTGGCTCCTCTTTCTCCATCTCTTCTTCTTCATCTGTCGCTGCTGCTGCGCTAGCGTCTCGTTCTTGCAGTGACATCTCCAGTTGTGCGCGCGTGCGGTATACCCACATCCGTTCCTGATGATAGAACGCGACTAGATTTTCGAGTAGTGTAATTGTCGATTCGACAGGATGTAATCCAACGCGTGGTGGTGAGGAGGGGGGTGTGGGTAGTAGTGTATTCATAGCCATAGCCGCTTGTTGTTGGGCGTAAGCCTGCTGCTCAACGTACCCTGATGAGAGCATAGTGTAGAATGGTCTAGATATTATCCTCGAAAACCCAAGATGATAAGACACGAGACTAGAGGCGGCAAGGGAAAAAGGTCGAAAGTGCCCTAGTTATAAACTCGGGCTGGTCCCTCGGCCTAGACTGCTCTTTATTCGGCCCGCAACCATGCACCGTCGGAATTTCAATTTACTGCGGGGAACATGCGGGGTTACAGTATTATGTAATGTCAACATTGGTTTCGATGGGTTAGATTGACATGAGGATGAGACGGTGATCATGAAGTACGTTACACTTCTTGGCGGGGGGATTGTCCTACTGCAACACCAATGGTTACGAATTCATAACTGCAGCAGCCTTCTCTCAGTCAAAGGTCTGTGCTCAGCTCTCTCACTTGAATTTCAACCATCATCTCCATAGAAGGTCAGCTCGTACTATGTACTTGATAGTAGACCAAGATGAAATCGAATTCGTAGCTCGCGCACTCGAAATTCCGCTCTATCGGCCCGTCTGATCATGTAGGCCTGAGGTGACGCTCATGAGCAAAATGCGGACTATGGTTTATGCAGTGCTGGGCATGCCGGCGTGTTGGGAGATGAAATGGAGGATCTCTATACATTATTCCATGACGTCAAGGTCAAATCTAACCTGTAAAAATTTCACTCTGATTTCATCACGACCAGGACCACCACCTGCAAGGCATATCAGTTGGTGCCATTCCTCAGAGTCAAATTACCAATGCGTTCTCGCAGATCACGCTCCACAGGTGCCGTCGTTTCTCCATTACGCCCTTGGCCTACCTCTATATAATAGGTATCAGTCTGACACCTAGGAAAATTACACCAAAATGCAGGGCAGCCTCATGCGCTGGCTTGTATGTCTGTGGTGAAGTGGGCAAAATTTCAATCTATGGGTTTTCCCCCCCAATTGAACAAACTGCACCGCATCCCAGACCACCCATCAACACGTGCTATCGGATCATGACTCGCAATTGGAAACCCCACCCAGACCGCATCTCTAGACTCGGAAATACCCCTTTTCAAACAGGGTCGTACTTGCTTCGTTCAATTACAAGGTACTAAATCATCCATTGAATTTATCATATTCATTATCTTCATACCCAATAATCGTACCACAGGAATTCTGGCATCGCGTGATCTGCGCGTGGAAGATGAAGTGGTGCCAATCAGCGCAACCCCAATGCACATCCGACTAGAGGGAGATACGATCTTGTCTGTCTAGAAGGTATTTCGTGTGCCTTGTGTGATTTTCTAGGAAAACAAGATCCGCTGCAGTACACACTCGCATATCCCCAAGGCGGTGACGAAGATCTTCTCACCGTGACCATCTCCCAAGAGGTACACTTACCCCTCGCATTGTCTGCACCAACAAACGTCACCACTCCCAGACACAACGTGTCCGTCCCTTCTTCGCATGCGCAGTCCTTCACAAAATCAAATTCACGCCCATGAGCTATGCATCCTTTATCGGTATTCAAGACAAATCACACCAAAACATCGGTCCGTTCCGATACGAAGCTTGTGCGCCTACCAGCATTGCTTTCGCGCCTCCCGGTTGGGAAACAGTGCACACTGCCCGCTGCAGAGCTCATGCAAATCTACAAATCGGATAAACACCTCTCCCAGTACTTGCTCATCATCAGCTCAGAGCATGGTAAGATTACGTTGGAGACTAAGAATGTATTCGTTAATACGACTGCTACAGATGATACGAAGTTGCATATCGTGATTATATGGTGGCGAGTGTGTTTTCCGGGGTATTGTGCTGAACCTTTTACATGCATTGTTTTGTTTTGGGCCTGTGGTTTGATTCGTGGAATTGAGGATCTGTTTTTAGGATCGAGCCTTGCGAGATCGTCTTTCTTGATGGTTCGACGCGCATATATCCTGATATCACTCCTCACACCGTGACTTTGCACGCATTGTACATTAATTTCTGAACCCTTCTTTCCCTAACACCCTCCAAAATTCATTCCTTCCTACCCTTTCACCCAACAACCCCGAGGCTCTAATCTTCTCACTGCCGTGCGCATCTTCCACGAGGTTGACATAATAGAAAATGCAGCAGTCACTTACGGGCTCAACAATCCCCACCTTTCTCCAGCCCAGTACAATCGCACAATCATTACCAACTAGCAAGCTCACAGAGGCCATCCGTAGGGAATGGGCGAGAGCAGGATAGGTCAATCGTTGTCTTTCATTCTTGTACGTTTGTTCTCCCTCAGCCCCTATACACACCTAACACCAAACCCGACTGAACAGTACTCACATGAAGAAAAATTTTCCTTCATAAACTGCCTCGATCCCGGATCACTAGCAGTAAAAATAGCCAATCTCAAAACCCTCGAATTTTAAGTAGTCCGCACTGATCTGTCTTACCATCTGCGTGAACCGCTCGCACGCTCTTATAAGGCGCGAGCCAGTAGTCTTTGATTATACCAATGTTATTAACAATATAGAAAATTGTAGTATACTGCATGTGCCCCATAGCAGGCAATAAATAGGTGATTGGATTGTGGCTAACAATACCTCTGGAGACGGGAACATCCTGGGGCGATTCGGTGCCCATATGTGTCCATCCCAGATTCTCGGGAAGTGCTATTTCGTCGTCGTCAGCGATACATGTAGGGTGCCTTCGCAGTCCACATATACAGTATCACTAAAGCAACACGGTCAGTTTGAGCTCATCCCACGGCAATCGTGATATGAACCGAACTGAGGAAGATTAAGCGAGGAAACTTACTTGTCCATAGGCCAATCTTCCAGAACATAACGTATCGAGTTGACTTTTAAGGAATCAGTGACCGTGTAACTGTGATATGATCTGCACACGAGACAATTAAGGGAACAAGGGAGTAGGGGATCCGATGTCACATGAGAATAATCAGTGCCTTGGCTTCGAATGAGTGGGAACGATAAACCTACTCCTCAGGTACAATTGTCATAAGATTTTTCATGCTCATGATGATAGGTTCCGGGGTCGCACTGTCAGGCGACTTTCTGTGGGCTTCTATCTGAAGTACAGGGATTGCTCATACTGGCAAGCTGCTCTCTTCAAGTTGGCACTCAGCAGACCACTTCCCGTCCGGTCCCAAATAAAACGACAACTCCCATAAACAGCCTACAGGGAATAGCATCAGTGCGAGGATGAGAAAAATGATATGGACCACATACTCCCAGCAACAAATTCTACACCCATTTCCAGTGTAATACGAAGGCGTTTCTGGAACATCCTGAAATGGAACGAAGCAGTGAAGTGGGCATTAGCCAGCTCTTGTACCTGAATCTCATCAGGTGGACAACCCAAAAAGTGTCTCAGAGAATCATCCTTGGCTGTTGGTGCATATAAAATTAATCAGTGCTCTTTAGGGACATAGCCTATGTACTCACAGTTGACTTGTAAACCTAAATCTAGCTGCATGAACAATTTGTGGTTGCTAACCATTATGCATGCAAGACGCAAGTCAGAGGAGCATGCAGGTGATAATTTGGGAATGAAGTTCATAAACACCCAAAGGGCTTCTCGCCAATTATTTATGATTGCCCAATACAGTGCTGTGTGATCCTTGATATGAGGTTGTTGCAGGAGTTTGGAGAACTCTGCTACTGGGAGAGTGGCAGCACAGGCACTGACAGTTTGAGCAATAGAGGAAAGTGTGAAGTCTGGAGAGGAGACAATTGCATGGATGCATCGAGTTGCTTGGACTGTAGAAAGGAAAATATCCATAGCTTGGACCAGATGGAATCTGCTGGAACTGATGTGAAAATTGCATCATATGAGGGGGGTGAGTTGCAAGAGATGAATGTGCTAACATCAAAGACCTCGGACTTGGTAGCCATTGTGGAGGAGAGGTAAGAGAACATATAGGGGTCAAGCAACACCTACCTCACCATGGTTTAGGAATTTCATTTCACCCATCAAATTCAGCAGTAACCCTTCTCGACCCCATTTCAAATGATACAATTCAGGAGAATTTCACAACACACTGACCAAGTCTCAAGTTCAGGCCAAACCAGAGATCAGGGAGACATGAGTGAGGTGGAGCTATTTCAACATTGAACTTTTCCAGCACCTGAGGAACTCCATATGAAGAAGAAAAATATGCAGAAAGATGCCTGGCAGGATTATCATTTGACCCCTTTTTCTTTCAGCCGAAATGCTGTATGTCTACATGACTCAGACTGTTAGCAGGTACTGAAGTCAAAGAGTGTGGCAAATTTGGTGCACCCCATCAAGAGCAGTAACAAAACTCATACATCTCAATGAGGTTGATGCAGTTGAGTAACCTTTGAATCTGGGAGGCAATTTTGTCTTCATGTCCTAGGAGGTGTTGTTCATATCCTATGCTGGTCTGTAAATGCTGCTTCTGTTCTCTTGTGAGTGGGCATCATACTGAGGTTTTCAAACAGTGATTATCATTGTGCTATTGGTCTCGACTTGAAAATACCATTGCCACGAGGTGAACACAAGATGTAACTGTCAATTCTCGAGTACAGCACAAGGAGGAAATCTGCAGCATCCCTTGGAACCTGGAGAAGAGATGTCCTGTCAAGTCAGGACTACCTTCACAAGCGCGTACACAAACTTGGCACATACCGGTATTGCAATATCTTTCTGAGATTTCAAGATTGCCATGTAAGTAGCCCCTTTGACCGCATAACAAGAAATCAATCTTGGGTCAGAGTTTTATTACCTCATCTTTCCAATCTGTGAGTCATGGCTAGCCCAACCACTGTGTCCAAACCCAAAACACTACTACAGTAAAAAGGCAGATACTGCAATTGACATAGAACATGTTCCAGTTAACAATGATCCTCGTCAGTGGAGTTGTTCTAGAAAGGTGCATGTATCACACGATGCACTCTGTAATTGACTTGATCCTTACCACCCATAGATGACAACCTTGTGCATTGTGTCCCTGGTCTCAATGGTGTCTACATTAGCTTCTAACATTCAAAATTGCTTGTTGAATGACCTTTGCTAATGGTAGTTCAAGATTGATGTTGTCTCGCAGTGTCAAACTCTCTGATAGAGGAAGCTCTGCATGTAAAAAGCAGTCAGATTAGTAGCTGGACATTCAGGCTATAGTGTCATTATTATGGATAACCAAGTCTCATTAGAGATGGCTGGTTATCCTTCCTTGTCACGGACTGCTGATGCTTTGACAGATTATCCATTACCGATCCCACAATGGATAATTTGCCAGACAGCTCAATTTGGTGCATTTCTGCTCATTCTGGGGCCATCTGTGATGGATAATGGGTTGGATGATACTTTTTGGTGGGTTCCTACCCTTTTCAAGCTGCATTAACTGTCTTGCTTCAGCTTCAAATTTATCCCGCCCCTCTCCCTGCTTCTCTGCGATCTGGATCTGATCGTCCCATCAAAAGAATACTCTGGAATGATGTTTCCACACCTCGTGCACCTATTGGTTCCCTCTGTGCCTTTGATTCCTGCAAAATGCCACTCCTTGACTATTTTTCTCCTTGATTTAATGTGTGCAGGCACCCACACACCATTGAAATTTCTCGGACCCTCATTTCAGTAGCTGCCTCAGATATCATTTCAATTCAGCGAAACATGTAGTAAGTGCCCAGTTTTTACTAGGCTCTTGAATCTTGCCTAACATGTATGGGTTTTCACTCGTTTACTAGAGAATAAGTATTGCGTCTGAAAGCCTGGTTTAAACATGTTGGTCTGGAATGCAGTTGGTTGTTTTCCAATGCCCAGCAGCCTGTGTTATTGTTGACCTTCCTCCCAGATTGATTTTTTTTTCTACTTGAGCGTGTCGAATCATTGCAGTTCCGTCTGCTTCACTTTCATCCCACATCTTGTTTCTTTTGAGACAATTTTGTCTATTCTACAGTTGTTGTTCTGTACTACACTTCTGGTTCTGCTCTTATATTTGTGCTGCATTGCATACCAATAGTTCAATGATCCAACACTTAGCTGATGTGTCCCAATTCTAACATATATAAGCACGAGATGCTGCTGGATGGTGTCCACCACGTCATGCTGTGTTGAGCTCATGTTTCATCTTCACGGCTCTTTCCGTCTGCTGCATAATGCTGTGTTGTAACATGCTCATGCCCTCAGCATCTCCTTTTTTTCTTGGTCTTTGTTCAGCGTTCAGTACTATGGTGACTTCTGCTTCTTTTCACGGCATTGTTGGTCTTCAAAACCCCAGCAGGTATCAGATTGACAGAAAGTTGACTGAAGGGGTGTCCTTGTACCAAATAAATAAATTGTGGTTGCGATGGCATGAAGTCCCATTATCCATAACGTGAGGTGTGATTTTTCTCTGAAGTCCGAGTCTTTGAGGCACACTTGTGATGTACTTGCTCGAGCAACGTAAGTCCAAGATCATAGTTTATTCTGTCACTCAATACATACAGGTATCTATCAGCATTAAAGACACATCGGTACAATACTCGGGCTATGAATGCAAAACACATCAGGTATTCATAATTTTTGTCTGTGTGAATTGTAAGATTGAATAAAAGAAGAGTGCGATTGAGGACATACCTCTTGGAAGAGGAAAGTGACCCTCCTGCAATTGGAGCCTTGCGTTTCATTTTGGCCTCTCCATTATCTCCAATGTTGTTTGCCTGTGTAAGGCGTGTGGTAGCTTGTCTGACATGCCCCGTCTTTCTCGGCGCATCAACAGGACTGGGCAAGTGTTCATCCATGGTCACTGCAGGTGCAGCAGCTCGCTTGCTAATAGTTGTAGTAGCGGCATGGGTTTGCGCTGGTAAGCGCCTGCTGGGTGCACTGATAGCATCGGCACTGGATTTTCAGTCCAGATGCTCATCAATTGGTGCAGAGGCTGCAGGTGTCGTGGGGGCTGCAGGTATCACAGGAGCTGCAGGTGTCACAGGGGCTGCAGGTGTCATAGGGGCTGCATGTATCACAGGCTTGGAACCAGACTGTGGAAGGTGAGAGTTTGGAAAAATATAACTTGGCCCCAGTGCGTCTGAGTTGGAGGTCAAGGAATCTGTGATGTGATGGTTTGTTTGGAAATGGGGTGTTGAGGAGCAAAGGGGAGATGATACCTGCTGGTCCCAGACTTCACGATTCCATGATGAAATTAGTGTACCAGTCTGCGAGCTTGACAGCGGCAGACTATAAGACAATGACAGAGTGTTGTTATAGAGCGATGGGGTGTAGGGATCAAACAAACTTGCAGCAGGATGTGCAGAGAGGAGCACTTCAGTCCCAGTCTGTGAGCTTGACGGTAGTGGATCACAAGACAATGACTGCGAGTCATTGTAGAGCAATTGGGTGTGGGGATGTGCCAGGAGGAGCACTTCAGTCTCATCAATCAAGGACTCTGTGTTTGATTTGTTGAAGGTCCAAAATCCATCAGATGGTATAAAACTTTCATCTGGCCGAACATGTACAGGTGCCAGTGCTTGACTATGCGGAATGCCAACTAGGGGGGATGTGTTACTGGTAGAAGCTGCACCCATGAAGTCCGCGGTGTCTTGTTACTTGAGGGTCTTATAGGTTGCTCAGAATACAATGACTATCACAATTGTATTCGATAAGACTACAGGTGCCAGCTGCCTCAAGTTCACGGTCAACGGATTTTCTACTTCTTGGTTGATAACTTGCTGTTCGTGGGTGGTCAAAGAGTGATGAATCACCCTTTTTGTCTGGTCTCTTCTGATAGTGAGGAAGTATATATATTTTGTCAGGTTACTCTGAACCTAGTAGGTAATATTAAACCTCTGCTAATGCTGGCTAGATAATACAAGTCTCTCTTCCTGTAAAAGAGAGAAAGCTGAACTAAAATGAATATACGAATACAATAGACTGTTGTATAGGCGATCCCTGTAAGATAGTATACAACTAATCTGACTAGATTATACCACGGTTTTCTAAGGCAACACTAGGCCTT
>Ga0310811_10011390_pt1 | contig 11530 bp, 11 predicted proteins | sample YCmetagenome_FD_207642 | JGI IMG/M metagenome (GOLD analysis project Ga0310811, IMG submission 207642) | Soil microbial communities from experimental microcosm in Duke University, North Carolina, United States - YC | ecosystem: Engineered > Artificial ecosystem > Soil microcosm > Unclassified ... | reverse complement strand
CACCCACAGCGCCAGCGAAAGTGCCATGCCGACGAACATCAGGAGCAATGTAGGTGTGCGGCCCGCCCGATCGGCGAGGCCTCCAAGAAAGAAGCGCCCCGCGGTGCTGCCAATTCCAATAACGCCGAGCAGCAGCACGGCGGACGAGGGCGCGGCGCCATGATCCCTGGCATATGGCACGAGGTGAACGAACGGCACGAAGACGCCGAAGGAGCAAATGAGGCAGGCCGCATAGAGGCTGATGAACCGAGGCGACCGGATCGCGGCACTGATGGAAGCGCCTTCCGACTGGCTCCGCTGTGCGGCTGGTCGCGGCGGGTCTCCGTCGGGACCGATATTACGGCCGCTTGGATCGTTTTCGATCAACAGCGACAATCCGGCGCCGATCACGACGGCAATGACGCCGAGCGCGAGATAGGCGCTGCGCCATCCCAGAATCTGGATCAGTTCGGACGCCAGCGGCGGCATCACCAGCGTGCCAACGCCGATCCCGCTGACCGCGAGGCCTGACGCGAAGCCGCGACGGCGTACGAACCATCGCTGTACAGCGCCGATGGCCGGCACATAGGCGCAACCGACGCCGACGCCGACGCCCAGTCCGTAGGCGGCATAGACTTCCGTCAAGCTGCGCGCCACGCTCGCCAGTGCAAGGCCGAGACCGGTCAGGATCATGCCCAGCACGGCGAGGGGACGTGAGCCGATGCGATCGGCGAGCGGGCCGCTGATGAACCCCAAACCAAAATAAAGAAATCCGGCAAGAGAGAACACCAGTGAGACGGAGCCGCGGGAGGCACCGAAATCCCGCTGCAACGGCTCGACGAAAGCGCTGAACGTATAGGCACAACCGAAGCCGATGAACGTCACGGCAAAGGCCGCCGCAACGACAAACCAGCCATAGAAGGGGCGCGGACGGGCTGAGGTCACTTCGCTGCTCATAATAATCTCTCTTCTGGACTGCAGGGATCTAAGAAACCGGTAAAGTAAAGATACTGGTGTCTATTGCAAGACACCGGTAAAAATGATTTATTGGTGTCATGTCCAGGGAATCGAGAAAATTCAACGTTCCGGACGAGTTGGCGAATCTTTACGATTTCACCAATTCGCTGGATGTCAGGCATTTCACCCACCACGGCGTGCAGCACGCGCAGGACGATGAACTGAAAGGCTCAACGGAACTGGCCGGGTGGATGGCGCAGCGCGGGCTATTGCGCCCTGGCGCGAAGATCACGCCGGAGATGCTGGCGACGGCTCTGCATTTGCGAGCCGGCCTTCGCGCGTATCTGCAATGTGACCCCACGGCGCGGCGCAAAAATCGAGATGTCACGGCCTCGCTCAATGCGGCGCTGAAGCCGTTTCCGGTCATTGCGGAGGCGGGGAGCGCTCGCGGCCTGACATTGCAGGGCGCTCGCAACGATGCCCTCGCGGGCCTCTCCGACGTCGTCGCCGAGTTTTATAATGGTTCCGTCAATGGAACACTCGACCGGTTGAAGATGTGCGCGGCCGAGGAATGTCGCCGGGTGTTCTTCGACCGGTCGAAGCCGGCGACGCGGCGCTGGTGCATGTCAACACTATGCGGGAACCGGATCAAAACCCGGGCCTATCGGGCGCGCCATCGCGCAGATTAGGATTGCTCGGTTAGTCTGACGCGAGTTCAGGCCCCGGCTTGATAGTGCCCGGACTTGCCGCCCTGTTTTTCGACGAGATGAATGCCTTCGATGCGGATGCTGCGTTCCACGGCTTTGATCATGTCGTAGATCGTGAGACAGGCGACCGACACTGCGGTCAGCGCTTCCATCTCGACGCCGGTGGGCCCGGTCACCTTGACGGAAGCTCGCACGATGCATCCGGGCAGTTCCCGGTCGGTCTCGATATCGAGCGTAACTTTCGAGAGCGCCAGGGGATGACATAGCGGGATCAGCTCGGACGTGCGCTTGGCCGCCATGATGCCGGCAATCCGCGCGGTGCCGAGCACGTCGCCCTTTTTGGCATTGCCGCTTTCAATCAATTCCAGCGTCGCCTTGCTCATCACCACGCGCCCTTCGGCGACCGCGAGGCGTTCGGTCGCGGCCTTCGCGGACACATCGACCATCCGCGCTTCGCCCTTCTGGTCGATATGGGTGAGGGCTGGATCGTTGCTGGAAGGGTTGCGGGCCATTCAGCGCGGGCCGGAGTGGGACGCGCCATCGCGCGCCAGCAGCGCGCGGGTCGCGGCGGTGACGTCGGTCTGGCGCATCAGGCTCTCGCCAACGAGGAACGTCGAGATGCCGACCTGCGACAGTCGCGCCAGATCGGCCGGCGCGAAGATGCCGCTTTCGCCGACCAGCAGGCGATCGCCGGGGACGAGCGGCGCCAGCGCCTCGCTGGTCGCGAGCGTGGTTTCGAAGGTCCGCAGGTTTCGGTTATTGATCCCGATCATGGGCGAGCGAAGTTTGAGGGCGCGGTCGAGTTCGGGGCGGTCATGAATCTCGATCAGCACGTCCATGCCATTCGCAAGCGCGGTTTCCTCGATGTCGCGCGCGGCACCATCGTCGAGCGCAGCCATGATGATCAGGATGCAATCGGCGCCATGGGCGCGGGCCTCAACAACCTGATAGGGGTCGAACATGAAGTCCTTGCGCAGCACCGGCAGGCTGGTCGCCGCGCGTGCCGCCACCATGAAGTCGAGATGGCCTTGGAACGATGGCGTATCGGTCAGCACCGAAAGACAGGCCGCGCCGCCCGCTTCATAGGCTTTCGCAAGGGCAGGCGGATCAAAATCGGCGCGGATGAGGCCCTTGGAGGGCGAGGCCTTCTTCACCTCGGCGATCAGCGCATATTCGCCGCGGCCGAGCTTGTCGCGGATCGCGCGCACGAAGCCGCGCGGCGGCGGAGCCGTCCTCGCCAGCGCTTCGAGGGTCGAGCGCGGATGCGCGCGCTTGGCGGCGGCGATTTCCTCGCGCTTGTAAGCCTCGATCTTGGTCAGGATGTCGGACATGGGAGCCGGATCCCCGAATTAGCGGTTGGAGACGGCAATCAATTGCTTGAGCCGCGCGGCCGCGGCCCCACTGTCGAGCGCTTCGCGCCCGATCGCAACCCCTTCCTTCAACGTCCCGGCGCGGCCGGACACGATCATTGCGGCGGCGGCGTTCAGCAACGCGACATCGCGAAACGCTCCTGGCTTGCCGTCCAACACGCCTTGCAGAGCGACAGCGTTGGCGGTGGCGTCGCCGCCCTTCAGCGCTTCGGTCGCGACACGCGACAGACCGGCTTCTTCCGGCGTCACCTCGAAGGTACGGATGTTGCCGTTCTCGAGGCTGGCAACGAAAGTCGGGCCGGTCAAGGTGATCTCATCGAGACCATCGGAACCGTGGACCACCCAGACCGATTCTGCGCCGAGATTCTTCAGCACCTGTGCCAGCGGCTGCACCCATTGCCGGGAAAACACCCCGACCATCTGGCGCTTCACGCCGGCGGGATTGGAAAGCGGACCCAGCAGATTGACAATGGTACGCGTAGCGAGCTCGACCCGGGTCGGATTGACATTCTTCATCGCGGGGTGATGCGCGGGTGCGAACATGAAGCCGATACCGGCCTCGCGGATGCAGCGGGTAACGTCATCGGGCGACAGGTCGATCTTGACCCCAAGCGAGGACAAAACGTCGGCCGCGCCCGAGCGCGAGGACAGCGCCCGGTTGCCATGCTTGGCCACGATGATCCCGGCGCCGGCAGCAATGAACGAGGCGCAGGTCGATACGTTGACCGATCCCGAACCGTCACCGCCCGTTCCGACAATATCGACAGCATCGGCCGGCGCTGTGACCCGCAGCATCTTGGCGCGCATCGCCGATACCGCCCCCGTGATCTCGTCCACGGTTTCGCCGCGGACCCGCAGTGCCATCAACAGGCCGCCCATTTGCGAGGGCGTTGCTTCGCCGGACATCACGGCGTCGAAGGCGGATGCGGCCTCGTCGCGCGACAGCGTCGCGCCGGTCGCGACCTTTGCGATGATAGGCTTAAGATTGTCCATCGTACGCCCTGCTCAGTTGTTGTTCTCGCCGGTGACCTGCGCAAGGGCGCTTTCGTTGATCGATGTGCCGATAATGGTCTCGAGTTTCGAGACATATTCGGTGATCTGCTCGTCTTCCAGACTTCGCTGCAGCGAGTCCTTCAGCTTCTTGATATCGTCGGATGCGAAATCCGTCGACGGCACCGTAATATTGGTGACGCGGAACACGATCCATTGATTGACGCCGGCGGTGGTCTGGCCCGAGCCGTCCTTGGGCGTTCGGAAGGCGGCTGAAACAACGGTGGCGGGCACGCCGGCCGGAGTATCCTCGCGCTTGAAATTGGCGGCTGTTTCGACCGACACGCCCGCGGCGGCAGCCTCGTCGGCGAGCTTGCCGCCGGCTTCGAGCTTCTTCACGATCTCGGTGCCTTTGGCCTTCAGCCGCTCGTCGATCTGCTCTTCGCGCCATTTCGCCTCGACCTGATCCTTGACCTCGTCAAGCGTGCGGTCGCGCGAGGGAGTGACGCCCAGCACATCGTACCAGACATAGCCGCCCTGGAAGGAGATCGGGTCGTTGTCGACGCCGACGTCGCTGTTGAAGGCCTGGGTGACGACGTTGAGGCCTTGCGGAATGTTGGGAACGGGCTGGCCGTTGGGTTGCCGTCCCGAACGGTCGACGGCGTCGATCGTCGTGACCGCAAGCTTCAGCTTCTGCGCCGCCTCGGTCACGCTGGCGCCACCGGCGCGCTCGTCTTCCATCTTGTCGCGAAGGTCGGAGACCGTCTGACGGGCGCGCTCGGTCGCGATTTCCTTCTTCAGGTTCTGCGCCACGCTCTCATAGGACACCGTGACGCCGGGATCGATCTTGCCGATCTTCACCAGGGCCACGCCGAACTTGCCCTGCACAGGCTGGCTCACGTCGCCAGTAGCAAGCTTGAAGGCCGCGTCCGCAATCGCGGGATCGATGATTTCGGACTTCGAGACCATGCCAAGCTCGACGTCGGTCGGCTTGAGGCCCCGTTCCTTGGCGATATCGTCGAACGACGTCCCCGAAGCGATGCGGCCGCGTGCAGCCGTGGCTTCTTCCATGGTGGGGAATACCATCTGCGAGACGTCGCGCTTCTCCGGCGTTCCGAGCTGATCGCGGCGCTGCTCGAACAGCTTCTTGGCGTCAGCGTCGGAAACATCAGTCCACTTGGCGATTTCTTCCGGCGTGACGACCACGAAGCTGATCTTGCGGTATTCGGGCGCGCGGAACTGGATCTTGTGATCGTTAAAGAAGGAGGCGAGAACCTCCGGCGAGGGCGGATCGATCGTTCCGGCCTGTGGCGCGCCCAGCTTGATATATTCGATCGAGCGCTGCTCGTTCTGGAAACGGCTCAGCGCCTGGATCATCGTCTTGGGCACGGTGAGGCCGGCGGAGATGGTCCCCGCCAGTTGCCGGCGCAGCGAAACCTTGCGCTGGTCCGCAACGTAATGCTGCTCGCTATAGCCGATCTGACGGAGAACCGCCTGGAAGCGGTTGGCGTCGAACTTGCCGTCTTCGCCCTTGAAATTGGGATCGTTGAGGATCGTGCGCCGGGTTTCCTCGTTTGATTGTCCGAGACCGAGGCGCCGGGTCTGCTCGTCAAGCGCGGTTTCCGCGATGGTTTGCTGCAGCACCTGGCGGTCGACGCCGAAAGCCTTGGCCTGTTCGGGCGTCAGCGGGCGGCCGAACTGGCGGCCGATCTGTTGCAGCCGGTCGGTGTAGAGCTGGCGGAATTCGTTGAGCGAAATCTCGGTGTGCCCGACCTTGGCGACCGTCGATTGGCCAAATCCGCGGAAGATGTCGGCGATGCCCCAAATGCCGAAGCTGACGATCAGCACCCCCATTACGACGGTCATTATGCTTTTGCCGAGCCAATTTGATGAGGCTTTGCGTATTCCTCGAAGCATGGGTCCAACTTATTTGCAGGAGGGGAACCAGTAGACCCAAGAGGAATTCGGACACGAATTCGGCAAAAGGGCGTCACCGGGTTGATAAAGCATCATAAAGTGGCAGTCACTCCGTCGCAACCTCGGCCGCATGGGCCCGTTGACGCGGGTTAACCGGCTTGAACGATCGTAAAGGGCAGGCCTCTGGTAGTGGTTCGCGGGCTCTGCTAGCCGATAACGACAAATATATTACGGGAATTTCACATGAGCGATGCCATCCGACCGCTAATCGCCGGCAACTGGAAAATGAATGGCCTGAAGGCTTCGCTGGCCGAGTTCGAGGCCATGCTTCAGGGAGCGCGATCCGTCGCGAACAAGACCGATCTGCTGGTCTGTCCGCCCGCGACATTGATTGCGACCTTTGCCACGAAAGTGCGAGGTGCAACAAACTTGTCGCTTGGAGCCCAGGACTGTCACCCGAAGCCGTCGGGCGCCCATACCGGCGATCTCTCAGCGGAGATGTTGGCCGATGCCGGCGCCACGGCCGTGATCGTCGGCCATTCCGAACGGCGCGCCGATCATGGCGAAACGGACGCGCTGGTACGGCAGAAGGCGGAAGCGGCTTGGCGGGCCGGGCTGATGGCGATCGTCTGCATCGGCGAGACCCAGGACCAGCGCGATCATGGCCAGGCGCTCGAGATTTGCGGCGGACAGCTAGCCGGCTCGCTGCCCGACGGTGCGACCGCTGCAAATCTGACCGTCGCCTATGAACCGGTCTGGGCCATCGGTACGGGCCGCACCCCGACGACGAAGGATGTCGAGCAAGTTCATCGCTTTATCCGGGACTCCCTCAACTCCCGATTTAAGGGGGAGGGGGCCAGGATGCGCATTCTCTACGGTGGTTCCGTAAAGCCCTCCAATGCGGCCGAATTGCTGGCGATCGCCAATGTGGACGGCGCCCTGGTCGGCGGAGCCAGCCTGAAGGCATCTGATTTCCTTGCGATCGCAGCCGGATGCCCTTAACTAAAGCGCGGCGGTGTAATTGGTGACACAGCCCCACCAGATCGTGTAACACCGCGCCAATTCAGAACCCCGCAAGCCCATGGGTACCGCCGGAGCGGCGGTCCTCATCGTTTGCGACGGAAGGTAGAGATGCAGACTGTCGTTGTAGTCATTCACCTCATGATCGTCGCGGTTTTGATCGCGGTTGTGCTGCTGCAGAAATCCGAAGGCGGCGGCCTTGGCATGGGAGGCGGTGCCGGCTTCATGTCCAGCCGCGGTACCGCCAATCTCCTGACGCGTACGACCGCCATCCTTGCCGCAGCCTTCTTCGTGACCAGTCTGCTGTTGTCCTGGCTCGCCAGTTACAGCCGTGCGCCGACATCGATCCTGGGGACACCGCCCTCCCAGTCTCAGCCGGCCGGAGGCGCGACGCCCATTAAGCCGCCGACCAGCGGTGGCCTTCTCGATCAGCTGAAAAAGTCCGACCAGCAGCAGAATCAATCGGCGCCGGCAGGGCCGCAGGCACCGCAATCGCAATAATGCGGGGGCGCCATGCAGGACGGCATTTGGCGTCCTGCATGAGCATGCTCGATTAATCCGCTGAAATTACTGCATTTTTTACGTCACCCACAGCCCGAAGGAGGTTCGGGCCGGGCATTCGATTCGTTTTGGCGAATCAGGTCCGCAGGCTTAAAGGTAAGGTCCCATGGCGCGGTACATTTTCATCACCGGCGGCGTGGTCTCCTCGCTCGGAAAGGGTTTGGCTTCGGCGGCGCTCGGCGCGCTGCTGCAGGCAAGAGGCTACAAGGTCCGCCTTCGCAAGCTCGATCCCTATCTCAACCTCGATCCCGGCACGATGTCGCCCTATCAGCACGGCGAGGTCTTCGTTACCGATGACGGCGCCGAGACCGATCTCGATCTCGGCCATTATGAGCGCTTTACGGGCCGACCGGCGACCAAAGCCGATAACATCACCACTGGGCGAATCTACCAGGACATCCTGACCAAGGAGCGGCGCGGCGATTATCTCGGCGCCACGATTCAGGTCGTTCCGCACGTCACCAACGCGATCAAGGAATTCATCCTCGATGGCAACGACGAATATGACTTCGTGCTGGTCGAGATCGGCGGCACGGTCGGCGACATCGAAGGTTTGCCGTTCTTCGAAGCCATTCGTCAGCTCAAGAACGAACTGCCGCGCGATCACGCGGTCTACATCCACCTGACGCTGCTGCCCTTCATCCCGAGCGCGGGCGAATTGAAAACAAAGCCGACGCAGCACTCGGTCAAGGAGCTGCGCTCGATCGGCATCCAGCCAGACATCCTGCTGTGCCGAACCGATCGTCCAATCCCGAAGGAGGAGCGGCGCAAGCTCGGCCTGTTCTGTAACGTGCGCGAAAGCGCCGTCATCGAGGCGCGTGACGTCGATAACATCTATGCGGTGCCGGAAGCCTATCATGAGGCGGGGCTCGACGACGAAGTGCTGGCGGCATTCGGCATCACGCCGAAGATTCCGCCGTCCCTGCAGAAGTGGCATGAGATCAACGAGCGGATCCGCAATCCGGAAGGCGACGTAACCATCGCCATTGTCGGTAAATATACCGGCATGAAGGACGCGTATAAGTCGCTGATCGAGGCGCTCTCGCATGGCGGCATCGCCAACAAGGTGAAGGTCAATCTCGATTGGATCGAGAGCGAGGTGTTCGAAAACGAGGACCCGGCGCCGTTCCTCGAACACGTCAACGGCATCCTGGTGCCGGGCGGCTTCGGCCAGCGCGGCGCCGAGGGCAAGATCCGCGCGGCGCAGTTCGCGCGGGAGCGCAACGTGCCGTATTTCGGCATTTGCTTCGGCATGCAGATGGCGGTGATCGAGGCCGCGCGCAATCTCGTCGGCATCGAGCAGGCGAACTCGACCGAATTCGGTCCGACACCCGAGCCGCTGGTTGGCCTGATGACGGAATGGCTGCGCGGCAACGAACTGGAGAAGCGCGCGCAGCACGGCGATCTCGGCGGCACGATGCGGCTCGGCGCCTATCCGGCGGCGCTCACGCGCGGCAGCCGGGTGTCACGGATCTATGCCGGCGCTACCGAGATTTCCGAGCGCCATCGTCATCGCTATGAGGTCAACACTGCCTACAAGGACCGGCTGGAGCAGCATGGCTTGCGCTTTTCCGGTCTTTCGCCCGACGGCGTGTTGCCGGAAATTGTCGAATATGAAGAGCATCCCTGGTTCATCGGCGTGCAATTTCATCCCGAATTGAAGTCACGCCCATTTGAGCCTCATCCGCTGTTCGCCTCCTTTATCCAGGCGGCCGTGGTGCAGAGCCGGCTCGTTTAGGCACGATGGATTAGACAGGCCAAGACAGCTCCTGTTCCACCGGCTATAAACGCCGCGCAAGAACAGGGAGGTTACCTACTATGATCTATGAAACCCGCGTCTATCGTTGCCTGCCGGGCCGGCTGCCGGCGCTCATGAAGCGCTTCGAGACCATCACGCTAAAGCTCTGGGAGAAGCACGGCATCAGGCAGGCCGGCTTCTTCACCACGCTGGTTGGCGAATCCAACCAGGAATTGACCTACATGCTGGCCTGGGAGTCGCTCGCTGACCGCGAGAAAAAGTGGACCGCGTTCCAGAGCGATCCGGAATGGATCTCGGCGCGCGCCAAGACCGAGGAAGACGGCCAGATCGTTGCCAACATCGTCAACCAGATTCTGGTGCCGACCTCGTTCTCGTCGGTGAAGTAATCCGCGGAGCGGACTGGTTCACGACGGTCGAGACCATATCATCACTGTCATTCCGGGCCGCCGCCGAGCGGCCAGCCCGGAATGACAACGAAGCCGGCGCCGAAAGGACGATAGTTTGAACGCCAATAGCTCAGCAGCTCCGGTTGTCGGGGTCGGTTCCGTCAAATTCGGCAATGATCTGCCGATCTCGCTCATCGCCGGACCCTGCCAGCTCGAAAGCCGCGCGCACGCGCTCGAGGTCGCGTCAGCGCTGAAGGAGATCGCGGGCCGGCTCAATATTGGCCTCGTCTACAAGACGTCGTTCGACAAGGCGAACCGCACCAGCGCGACCGCGGCGCGTGGCATCGGATTGCAGCAGGCGCTGCCGATCTTCGCCGAAATCCGTTCTTCGCTCCGATTGCCCGTGCTCACCGATGTGCACGAGGTTTCGCAATGCGCCGAGGTCGCACCGGCCGTCGACATCCTGCAGATCCCGGCCTTCCTGTGCCGCCAGACCGACCTGTTGCTGGCGGCAGCCGCGACCGGCAAGGTCGTCAACGTGAAGAAGGGGCAGTTCCTGGCGCCGTGGGATATGGCCAATGTGGTGACGAAGATCACCGGAGCGGGAAACGCCAATGTGCTGGTGACCGAGCGGGGCGCATCGTTCGGCTACAACACGCTGGTCTCGGACATGCGGGCGCTGCCGATCCTGGCGCGCACGACGGGCGCGCCGGTGATTTTCGATGCGACCCATTCGGTGCAGCAGCCGGGCGGGAAGGGAACGTCTTCGGGTGGTGAGCGCGAATTCGTACCGGTGCTGGCGCGCGCCGCAGTCGCGGTCGGCGTTGCCGGCGTCTTCATCGAGACCCACCCCGATCCCGATCACGCACCTTCCGACGGTCCCAACATGGTGCCGCTGCGCGAGTTCGAAGGATTGGTCCGGCGGCTGATGGCTTTCGACGCGATCGCCAAATCCTGACGGCAAGGATAGCGCGGTACGCTCATTGCCGTCGCAATCAGGACAGCGCTTTGTAGGCCATGTAGACCGCCATGGCTGAAACAAAGAAGATCAGCGTCGCATGAAGCGCGGTGCGGTCGATCCGATTGGCCAGCCGCGCGCATGTGCTGTTCGACTGCTTTTCTCGCGAATTGCGCCGCCTGGTGCGGCGATTGTCGCAACGCAGGCGGGCGTGACATCCATTCCCGGATGATCGTCCGGCGCACATTGTGCCTGGCCATGGCGCGTCAGGCCGCTTTCTTCAGCGGTGGCGTTGCAAGCAACCGGGCCGAAATTCCCCGACCGCAATCGTGGACGGTGCCGGACTCGACCGCGAAGCCGCGGCGTTCCAGCAGGGCACGCAGATTGTCATGGGCGATTTCCTTCTGGGCATCGACCCAGACCACGAGTCTTCCTGCAGGGCGCAGATAGCCCAAGAGCCATTGGAGTGTCGGATCGAGCGAGTGGATCGTCCGCTGTCGCCAATCCACCAGCGCGACGTCATATTGGTTCGCGGCACGTCCGCAATTGGCGCTCGCGGCCGTCCGGCCGAAACCGCGCCGCTGCATTTCCAGCACGAACTCCAGCGCTTTCGATCCGGCGATAAGGATACGATCGGTTTTGGCGCAAGCTGAGAGATCGATCATCGGATCGATGATCCGATCTCCGGTCATTTCATGAGCGATGCTGTTCATCGAGGCACTCCCGCGTTCGAGTTTGCAAGCGCTTCGGCAATGCCGGAAGCCGCAAGAGCACGCGATCGGCGCCTGACGGATCGCAACGGGGGCATCCATTCAGAGGTGTCCCGTCTGTTGGTTGGAGATTGCGTCCGGGCTTGCGATAGCCGTCAGAGGCGGAAAGCGCGTTACGGCTAGATAGGGTAGAGCGTCATATAAAAACGAGCGGGA
>Ga0310811_10011389_pt1 | contig 11530 bp, 5 predicted proteins | sample YCmetagenome_FD_207642 | JGI IMG/M metagenome (GOLD analysis project Ga0310811, IMG submission 207642) | Soil microbial communities from experimental microcosm in Duke University, North Carolina, United States - YC | ecosystem: Engineered > Artificial ecosystem > Soil microcosm > Unclassified ... | reverse complement strand
GCGTGCATTGCGCCAATTGCAGTGCGCCGATGCAGGGTGAGTTCTGCCACGAATGCGGGCAGTCCATCCACACCGTGCTGCGCCCCATGCATCACATGGTGGAAGACACGCTGGACATGGTGCTGCACGTGGACGGCCGCGTGATCCACACGCTTCCGCCGCTGTTCCTGCGACCGGGCTTTCTCACCCTCGAATACTTCTCAGGCCGCCGCCAGCGCTACGTGGCGCCGTTCCGCCTGATGTTCGTGTTGTCGCTGCTGGCGTTCTTCATGTGCCACCTGGTGGTGGGCAGCATGGACATCCTGCACTTCGGCGACGAATCGGGCCAAGGCACGGCGCAATACGCGGCGGACACTACGCCCGACGCCGTGCGCGCGCACTTCGCGCAGGCAAGCGACGAATTGCTCAAGGCCCACAATCAGCAGGGCACCGGCAAGAAGAAATACAACAAGCTGGTGGAGATCGAGCGCGACCACGCCAATCACCGCCTGGTGGAACTGAAGGCGCTGCCGATGCCTGCCCCGACCGAAGGGCATAGCAACCTGACCGACCTGCCCGCCATCGAGATAGCGTGGTTGCCGCAATCGCTCAACCACAGCTTCAACCGCTCGATGGCGCGCGCGCAGAGCAACGTCCGCGCCGTCATGAACGGCGGCGAGCAAGGCCAGGAAGCGCAGGAGCGCATCGTGGCCTCGGTATTCCACGTGTTGCCGCAGACCATGTTCGTGCTGATGCCGCTGTTCGCCCTGCTGCTGAAGATCACCTACATCTTCAAGCGCCGGCTCTACATGGAACACCTGATCGTGGCGCTGCATAGCCACGCCTTCCTATTCCTGAGCCTGCTGCTGGGCATGCTGATCTACATGCTGCACGGCTGGCTGGTACCGCATGCCGCCTGGTTGAACATCCCCCTGCGCACGCTGCTATGGGCCCTATGGGTCTGGTCGCTGATCTACCTGCTGCTGATGCAGAAGCGGGTCTACCGGCAGGGCTGGTTCATGACCTGGGTGAAGTACCTGTTCGTGGGCTGGTGCTACACCTTCCTGGCCTGTTTCGCGCTCGCCTTTGCCGCCGTGCTGGGCATGATGAACTGACCCGCCACGGCGCTCGCCTTCTGTGACACAAATCACACACAAATCGCGCAGCGGCGCCGTTTCGGGACTGCCTGAAAGCGCATTCGAGCGGGGTTTTGCACAGCGTCACATGACTGTCAAGACAGGTCTCCGGCCTGTGGCAGTTGCATGAACACTAGCCAAGCAGCAAATTCAAGTCACTGTATTTATGGGTGTTTTTGGGCTGGCTAAAACTTGAACAGCGCGTACGGAAGGGCGTTTTCATGCGCCTTAGAGGCCTCCCTCAACGGACCATCCACAGAGTTATCCACAGACCTTGTGGATAACGCCAAAAGCCCCCTGCCAAGAGTCACTTAGCACCCTTTCCTAGATGACAGGGCAGCAACCACCTCCAAGCCGCCGAGCGGCCCGCCAAACCCCCTCGCGGACCATTTCACCCGGCTGGAATCCCGCAGGGTGGAACGGCCCGGTTACACTGTCGTACCGAGAGGTATCCATGCCCGCTGTCCTTCGCGTCGCCCTGCCGGTTCCCCTGCCCACCCTGTTCGACTACCTGCCGCCGGCCAGTGGCGAAGCGGTGCCGGGCAGCCGTGTGCTGGTGCCGTTCGGCAAGGGCAAGGCGGTGGGCGTGGTGGTGGAAGCCCAAGTGGAATCCGCCGTGGGCAACGCCCGACTCAAGCGTGTGCTGCAGGTGCTCGATGACGCTCCCCTGCTCGACGCCGAATTGATGGCCACCCTCGCCCGCGCCGCCGACTATTGGCTGGGCGCACCTGGCGAGGCGTACGCCAACGCGCTGCCGCTGGCCTTGCGCGAAGAGCGCCCGCTTCCCGACTTGCACGAAGAAGCCTGGGCGCTCACCGCCGCCGGCCGCAGTGCGCTCGACGCGGGAAGCCGTCGTGGCGGCAGCCGTGCGCTGCTCGACGCGCTGGCGCGCGGACCGCAAACGGCCGACCTGCTGCATGAGATGCTGCCCGGCTGGCGCGACGCGGCCCGTCGACTCGACCAGGCCGGATTGATCGAACGCACCCAGGCCCAGGCCATCGAGCCGCCGCGCGTCACCGAAGCGCCGTCGCTGAGCGATGAGCAACAGCAGGCAGTCGAAGCGATCGGCGAATCCCTCGGGCGTTTCCAGCCGTTCCTGCTCGATGGCGTCACCGGCAGCGGCAAGACCGAGGTGTATCTCGCGCTGATCGAAAAGGTGCTCGCCCAAGGCAAGCAGGCCCTGCTGCTGGTGCCGGAGATCGGACTGGCGCCGCAGACCGTGCGTCGCCTGCGCGAGCGCCTGGGCGTCGTCGTGCAGGTGCTGCATTCCAATCTCGCCGAGGGTGATCGCGCGCGTGCCTGGCTGCGGGCACGCTCCGGCGAGGCGAAGGTGATCCTGGGCACGCGCTCGGCCATCTTCACGCCGCTGCCGCACGCCGGCCTGATCGTGGTCGACGAGGAACACGACAGCGCGTACAAGCAGCAGGAAGGTTTCCGCTATCACGCACGCGACCTGGCCATCCTGCGCGGCCGCGCACTGAACGTTCCGGTGGTGCTCGGTTCGGCCACGCCGTCGCTGGAATCGCTGGCGAACGTGCAGGCCGGACGCTATCGCGCCTTGCACCTGCGCGCACGTCCGGGCGCGATCCGCGCGCCGCAGGTGCAGATCGTCGACATGCGCGCGCAACGCCTCGACCACGGCTTGTCCCCCGCCCTGTTGGCCGCGGTGGGCGACACCGTGGCGCGCGGCGAACAGGTGCTGGTGTTCCGCAATCGCCGCGGCTACGCACCCGTGCTGCTTTGTTATAGCTGCGGCTGGCATGCGGAATGCCCGCGCTGCGAACACCCGATGACGTTGCACGCAGGGCGTCGCGTGCTGATCTGCCATCACTGCGATGCCACCGCGCGCGTGCCGGCACAATGCCCGTCGTGCGCGGCGCCCGATCTCAAGCCGCAGGGACAGGGCACCGAGCGACTCGAAGAAGCATTGACCGCGCAGTTTCCCGACGTGCCGGTGCTGCGCATCGATCGCGAGACCACCCGTCGCCGCGATGCCTTCGAGCATTTGCTGGAAGGCCTGCACGAGGACAAACCCGCCATCCTGGTCGGCACACAGATGCTGGCCAAGGGCCACGACCTTCCCAATCTCACCCTGGTGGCCATCGTCGGCGTGGATGAAGGCCTGCTCAGCGTGGATTTCCGCGCCAGCGAACGACTGGCGCAACTGGTGGTGCAAGTCGCCGGCCGCGCCGGGCGCGCGAAAAAGCCAGGCCGTGTGCTGCTGCAGACCCATCATCCCGACCATCCCTTGCTGCGCCAGTTGCTCGCGCAAGGCTATGCGGCAGCCGCCATCAGCTTGCTGGATGAGCGTCGCAGCATACAGTTGCCGCCCTTCGGCCATCAGGTGTTGTTGCGTGCCGATGCACACCAGCGCGACCATGTGGACGCGTTTCTCGGCGAAGCGGCGCAGGCGCTCGCCGGTTTGCCGCTGCAACTGGCGGGGCCGATGCCCGCACCGATGCCGCTGCGCGCGGGGCGCCATCGCGGCCAGCTGTTGATCGAAGCTGATACGCGCAGCGCGCTGCATGGCGCACTGCGGCCTTGGTATCCCGCATTGTCGGCGCTGCCTTCGGCGCGCCGCGTGCGTTGGTCGCTCGACGTCGATCCCATCGATCTCTACTGACCGCGGACGACGAACGAGACCTTCAATGATTCTCACTTTTGCAAGGAGCATCACATGGAAGGCAACGCAACGTCAGACTCCCTTCGCCATGTCGTCATTCTCGGCGGCGGTTTCGGTGGCCTCGCGGCCGCGCGCGAACTGGCCGATGCGAATGTGCGCGTCACGCTGATCGACCGCCGCAACCATCATCTGTTCCAGCCGCTGCTCTATCAGGTCGCCACGGCGGGGCTTTCCGCACCGTCCATCGCCGCGCCGCTGCGCCAGATCCTGCAGAAGGACAAGCACGTCACCGTGCTGATGGACGAAGCACTCGACGTCGATCTCGAGCGCCGCATCGTGCATCTCGCGCAAGGCGAACTGCCGTACGACGCCTTGATCGTCGCCACCGGCGCCACGCACGCCTACTTCGGTCACGACGAGTGGGAACGTTACGCACCGGGCCTGAAGACGCTGGAGGATGCCTTCACCATCCGCCGCCGCGTGCTGCTCGCGTTCGAACGCGCCGAGCGCGAGGAAGATCCGGCGCAACGGCAGGCGTGGCTGAACTTCGTCGTCGTAGGAGGCGGCGCCACCGGCGTGGAACTGGCCGGCACGCTGGCGGAAATTGCACGACATACGTTGCCGCGCGAGTTTCGCCGCGCCGATCCGCGCAAGGCCAACATCCTGCTGGTGGAAGCGGGACCGAAACTGCTGCCGGCGTTCGCCCCCGACCTCACCGAAAAAGCCCGTCGCCAGCTGGAAAAGCTTGGCGTGCAGGTGCGCCTGAATACCGCCGTCACCGCCATCGACGAGCACGGCGTGATGCTCGCCGATACGCCGTATCCCGCGCGCACCGTGCTGTGGGCCGCCGGTGTCGCCGCTTCACCGCTGGGTCGCCGGTTGGGCGCCCCGGTGGACCGCGCCGGACGCGTGCAGGTCTCGCCCGATCTCAGCCTGCCCGGGCATCCGGAGGTCTTCGTGATCGGCGACCTGGCGAGCGTGCAGCAGGCCGACGGCAGACCCGTGCCTGGCGTCGCGCCCGCGGCCAAGCAAATGGGACGCCACGCCGCCCTCGCACTCAAGGCGCACTGGCGCGGCGAGACGGGCACCCCGCCCTTCCGCTATCGCGACGACGGTTCGCTCGCCACCATCGGCCGCATGGCCGCGGTGGCCCAGTTCGGACGCGTGAAACTCTCCGGCCTGCTGGCCTGGTGGGTCTGGCTGATCGCCCACATCGCCTTCCTGATCGGCTTCCGCAACCGCCTGGTGGTGATGCTGGACTGGGCCTGGGCGTATTGGACCTACCAGCGCCACGCCCGCATTGTGACGGGCACGGATGAGCGAACGAACACACCGTCTTTGCCCCGCGGCCCGTAAGGTGGAGAATCTCCTTTTTCCTTCCCGGATACCGCCGTGTCTTCCCAACTCGAACAACTGCGCCAGTACACCACCGTCGTCGCCGATACTGGCGATCTCGAAGCCATCGCCCGCTGGAAGCCGGTGGACGCCACCACCAATCCGTCGCTGTTGCTCAAGGCCATCGAAAATCCCAAGTTCGGACCGCTGATCGACGAATCGGTGGCCTGGGCCAAGGGCAAGAGCAACACGCGCGAACAGCAGGTGGTCGACGCCAGCGATCATCTCGCCGTGGCGGTGGGTCGCAAGATCCTGGACATCGTGCCGGGCCGCGTCTCCACCGAAGTGGATGCGCGCCTGTCGTTCGACGTGAATGCCTCCATCGCCAAGGCCGAGCGCCTGGTGGGCCTGTACGAAGAACACGGCGTGAAGCGCGACCGCATCCTGATCAAGCTGGCCTCCACCTGGGAAGGCATCCGCGCGGCGGAGCAGCTGGAGAAGCGCGGCATCAACTGCAACCTCACCCTGCTGTTCTCGTTCGAACAGGCAGTGGCCTGTGCGGAAGCCGGTGTATTCCTGATCTCGCCGTTCGTCGGCCGCATCATGGACTGGTACGTCGCCAACACCGACACCAAGAGCTATGCGCCTGAGGACGATCCGGGCGTGAAGTCGGTTCGCCGCATCTACGCCTGGTACAAGGAACACGGCTTCAAGACCGTGGTGATGGGAGCCAGCTTCCGCAACGTCGGCCAGATCCAGGCCCTCGCCGGCTGCGACCGCCTCACCATCAGCCCCGACCTGCTGGAAAAGCTCGACCACGACAGCTCGTCGCTGCCGCGTGCGCTCAACGACACCGGCGCGACCAAGCCAGCCCCCACGCCGATCACCGAAGCGCAGTTCCGCTGGGGCCACAACGAAGATGCGATGGCCACCGACAAGCTGGCCGACGGCATCCGCAAGTTCGCCGTAGACCAGCGCAAGCTGGAGAAGATACTGACGGAGAAGTTGGGCGGCTGATCGTACGCGCCGTTCTTCATGCAAAAAGCCCCGGAAAACCGGGGCTTTTTTTGTGCGGAGCCGCCTGTGGGAGCGCTCCCTGTGCGCGAAACGATCTTGCCTCTACGCTCCGATCGAGTCGCGCACAGGGTGCGCTCCTACAATCAACGCGCGGGCTTACTTGATCCCGCGCGCCTTCGCATCCGCCGCCAGATGATCCGGCGCAATCTCATCGCCCGACCATCCGCCGCCCAACGCCCGCACCAACTGCACGCTTGCCCGCAGCTGATTCGTCTGCAGCGACAGCAAGCCCAGATGCGCATTGAGCGAATCCACCTGCGCCGTCACTACGTCGAGATAGCTGTTGGCACCCTGCTTGTACAGCGCGGTGGAAAGCTTCAGCGTCTTGTCGGCCGCGTTGGTCGCGTCGTTCTGGTCCACCAGCGCATTGCCGAAGTTGGTCAGCAGCGACTGGTTGTCTTCCACCTGCTGGAACGCACTCAGCACCGTGCCGCGGTAATTCGCACTGGCTTCGTCGAACGCCGCATGCGCCGACGCCACCTGCGCACGGCGGCGGCCACCGTCGAACACGGTCATCAGCAGATTCGGACCCAGCGCCCACAATTGACTCGGCGCCGTCAGCAGGTTGCCCCAGGCACCGCTGGTGTAACCGCCGTTGGCGCCCAGCGTAAGCGCCGGAAAGAACGCGGAACGGGCCACGCCGATCTGCGCATTCGCTTCCGCGGTGCGGCGCTCGGCGGCGGCAATGTCGGGGCGACGCTCAAGCAAGGTCGACGGCAAACCGGTCGGGATCACCGGCAGGTTCGGCAGGTCGGTCTTCGCCTCCAGCGTGAAACTGGAAGCGGGCTGCCCCACCAGTACCGCGATGGCATGCTGCAGCAGGTCGCGCTGCGCCTTGGTCTGCGACAGTTGCGAACGCGTGGCGGACAACTGCGTCTGCGCACGATCCACATCGAGACCCGACACCGCGCCGCCGGCGTGCAGCGTCGTGGTGAGCTGCAAGGCACGCTGGTAGGCATCGACCGTGCTCTGCAGCAGGTCGATCTGCCGATCCACGCCCAACAGCTGCAGATAGCTGTCGGCGAGCGAGGCTTCGAGACTCAGGCGCACCGAGGCGAGATCCGCCGCCGAGGCCTGCATCGAGGCACGGCCGGCCGCCACGTTGTCGCGCACGCGGCCCCACAGGTCCACTTCGTACGATGCCTGCGCCTGCGCGGAGTACAGGTCGTAGTACTTGGGCGAGGTGACGCCGTGCAGCGGCGAGGTCAGCGAAGCGCGATCACGCTGCGCACCGGCACCCACCGACACCTGCGGAAACAGGTCGGCGCGCACCTGCGCAAGGAAATCGCGCGACTGCTGGTAGCTTGCGAATGCGGCGGCGAGATCGGCGTTGTGGTCGAGCAGCTGCTGCTCGAGACCGTTGAGGCGCTCGTCGCCGTAGAGCTTCCACCAACCTTCGCGCGGCAGCTGATCGGACGGCTGCGCTGTGGTCCAGGGACCGGCGGACTGGTAGTGCTCGGCCACCGGCGCTTCCGGCGGCTTGTACGTCGGCGCCAGCGAGCACGCGCCCAGCGCCAGCGTGGCCGCAATGGTGGCGGCGATGCTTTTAGGCTTTGTCATGGGGCTTGGCCGCCTGCTGCGGGTTCTTGGCAATGCGCACTTCGTCGCCGTCGGCCAGGCCGTCCGGCGGGTTGATGATCACGCGATCATTCGCCACCAGGCCCGAGCCCACTTCAATGGTCTTGCCGTAATCGCGACGAATGGTGACCGTCTTGAAGTGCACGTGATCGCTCGCGTCCAGCGTGGCGACGTGCAGGCCCTTTTCGTCGAAGATCAGCGCTTCGGCCGGCAGGCGCAGGCCCAGCGCACCCGAACCGATCTTGAAGCTCACGCTCGCATAGCTGCTGGGCAGCAGCTTGCCGTCGGGGTTGTCCACCAGCAGCTGCACCAGCGTGGTGCCGGAGGTCGGCGTGATCGCGCGCGCATCGGCTTCGACCTTGGCGGTGAACGACTTGCCCGGATACTCCGGCACCGTCAGCGTGGCCTCGTCGCCACGATGGATCGCTGGCGCATACACCTGCGGCACGCGCACATAGACGCGCAGCTTGCTGGTGTCGGAAACGGTGAACAACGGCGTGCCGGTACCGCTGGCATCCGCTGCAATCAGCGCACCCACGTCGGTGTTGCGCGCCGTCACGCGGCCGTCGAACGGGGCCACCAGCTTGGCGTACGACTTCAGCGCCTTCAGTCGATCGAGATTGGCCTGCGACGCATTGACCTGCGCCTGCTTGGCCGCCAGATCGCCGTTGAACTGGTCCACCGACTGCTGCGAGACCGAATCGGGATCGGTCTGGCGCAGCACCTGCCAGCGCTTGGCGGTGGTCGCGGCGAGCGCGGCATTGGCCTTGGCGGTGGCCAGGTCGGCCTGGCCCTGCAGCAGCTGCTGATCCAGATCGGGCGTGTCGATGGTGCCGAGCACATCGCCCGCCTTCACCGCTGCACCGATGTCCTTGTCCCACGACTTCAGATAGCCGCCGGTGCGCGCGAAGATCGGCGCATTGGTGAATGCGTCCATCTGCGCCGGCAGTTCCAGCGGCGAGGAGCCGTTGGCGGACTCGGGCTCGGAGATCACCACCGTGGGGATCGCCTGCTCGTCGGTCCACTGATGCAGGGTGCGCGCATCGGAGATGCGGGTAGCGACGCCGATCACCACGATCGAGCCGAACACGGCGGCGGCGATCACCGCTGCCAGGCGCAGGCGGCGCGGCGAGGGCTTGGCTTCGGGAAGAGTAGTCAGATGCTCAGACATGGACAGGTTCTCCGGCATGACCAGCCGAATCGGGCGCGTGCTTGTAGCGCGCATGCACAATGGAAAAGACGACGGGAACGAAGATCAGCGTGGCCGTGGTGGCGAACAGCAGGCCACCGATCACGGCGCGGCCCAGCGGCGCGTTCTGCTCGCCGCCGTCGCCAAGGCCAAGGGCCATCGGCACCATGCCGATGATCATGGCCAGCGCGGTCATCAGCACCGGACGGAAACGTACGAAGCCTGCTTCGCGCGCGGCGAGCGTGGCGTCGCCATGGACAGCCAGGCGCTCGCGGCAGAAGCTCACCACCAGCACCGAGTTTGCCGTCGCCACACCCATGCACATGATCGCGCCAGTGAGTGCCGGCACCGACAAGGTGGTATGGGTGACGAACAGCATCCACACGATGCCGGCCAGCGCGGCGGGCAAGGCGGTGATGATCACGAACGGGTCGGTCCACGACTGGAAGTTCACCACGATCAGCAGGTACACCAGCACCGCCGAACCGAGCAGGCCGAACAGCAGGCCCGAGTAGGCATCGTGCATGGTCTGCACCTGGCCCAGCAGCGCGACGCTCGCACCCTTGGGCAGATCCTTCTTGGTGTCGTCCAGCACCTTCTGGATGTCACCGGCCACGGCGCCCAGGTCGCGTCCCTGGATGGCGGTGTAGATCTCCACCATCGAGGTGATGTTGTACTGGCTCACGATGGTGTTGCGATGCGTGCGGGTGATGTCCGCCAGTGCGCCCAGCACCTGCGCATTGCCGCCGTTCTTGGCCGTGATGGGCAGGTTGTTCAACTGCGCCAGCGAATCCAGCGAGTACTGCGGCACCTGCGCCGAGATCGGGTAGGTGACGTTGTTGTCCGGATTGAGCCAGTAGGTCGGAGCCACCTGCGCGGTACCGGAAAGATCCGCGATCAGGCTGCTCGTCACGTCGGCTTCGGTCAGGCCAAGCAGCTGCGCACGCGTGCGATCCACGTCGATACGGAAGGCCGGCTGCGCCTGCGATTGCTGCAGTCGTGCGTCGACCACGCCCGGGATCTGGCGAAGCTTGTTCAGCACTTCGTTGGCGTACGAGAAGTTCTTCTCCAGGCTCCTGCCGCGAATCTGCAAGTCGATCGGCGCGGGCGAACCGAAGTTCAGGATCTGGCTGACGATATCGGCTGGCGGGAACGAGAAGGTGGTACCCGGGAACAGCCGCGGCAGTTTCTCGCGCAGGATCTTCACGTATTCCGCGCTCGGATGATGGTCTTCCTTCAGCGAGATCTGGATGTCGCCGTCCGACTCGCCCACTTCACCGGTGTTGTTGTAGATCGTGTTGATCGAACTGGAATACTGGCCGATGTTGTCGACCATCGCTTCGAGCTCCTCCGGCGGAATCACCTGGCGAATGGCCTTCTGGATGTCCGCGAACTCCGCCGCCGTGGTCTCCACGCGCGTACCCACCGGCACGCGGGCGTGCACCAGGATCTGGCCGCCGTCCACATCCGGGAAGAAGTTGCTGCCGAGGCCCGGCAACAGCGCGAACGACAACAGTACGAAGGCGAGGAAGCCCACCACGAAGATCTTGCGGTTCTCCAACGCGAGACTCAGCACGCCGCTGTAGCCTGCGCGGAAAGTCTCGAAGCGATTGACGAAGCCCTGCTGGAAACGGCCCAGCATCGTCTTCGGCGCCGGCTGCTCGATGTGCTGGCCGTGCTCGTCCACCGTTGCCGGATGCGCCTGCAACAGGTACTTCGCCATGGTCAGCACGAGCGTACGCGACAGGATGAAGGAGAAGATCATCGCGAAGATCACCGCCTCCGCCATCGGCACGAACAGGTAGCGTGCTACGCCGGGCAGGAAGAACATCGGCACGAACACGATGCAGATGCAGCACAGCGAGACGAACGCCGGCACGATGATCTGCGCCGAACCGTCGACGATCGCGGTGATGACGTCCTTGCCCTGCTCCAGGTGCCAGTTGATGTTCTCGATGGTCACCGTGGCTTCGTCCACCAGGATGCCCACCGCCAGCGCCAGGCCGCCCAGCGTCATGATGTTGAGCGTCTGGCCGATGGCCGACAGCGTGAACACCGAGCCCAGCACCGCCAGCGGAATCGAGGTGGTGATGATCAGCGTCGAGCGCCAGCTGCCCAGGAACAACAGGATCATCAAGCTGGTCAGCGCCGCGGCGATGATGCCTTCGCGCACCACGCCGTCGATCGACGCACGCACGAACACCGACTGGTCGCCGATCGGCGTCGCCGTCAGGTTGTCCGGCAGCGAATCCTTCATCTCCGCCAGCTTCTGTCGCGCGCCCGCCACGATGGTGAGCGTGGAAGTGGAACCGTTCTTCAGGATCGACAACAGCGTGGAACGCACGCCATCCACATGCACGATATTGGTCTGCGGCGGATTGCCGTCGCGCACATGGGCCACGTCGCGCACATAGATCGTGGTGCCGTTGACCATCTTGACCGGCAGATCTTCCAGTTCGTCCACGTGGGTGGCCGCGTTGTTCAGCTCCATCACGTATTCGTACTTGCCGATCTTCTGCGTGCCGATCGGGCTGATCTGCTGCTGGTTGGCCAGCGCGTTCGCCACATCCTGGGTGGACAGGCCGCGCGCCTGCAGTGCGGCCGGATCCACGT
>Ga0310811_10011388_pt1 | contig 11530 bp, 6 predicted proteins | sample YCmetagenome_FD_207642 | JGI IMG/M metagenome (GOLD analysis project Ga0310811, IMG submission 207642) | Soil microbial communities from experimental microcosm in Duke University, North Carolina, United States - YC | ecosystem: Engineered > Artificial ecosystem > Soil microcosm > Unclassified ... | reverse complement strand
TATCCGGCCTGAAAACCGCTCGGTGCTGTGCTATGCGCGCCAGTATCAGGACGAAGTCATTCTCTGCGTCGCCAATCTGTCGCGATCGGCGCAAGCGACCGAACTCGATCTGTCCGCGTGGAAAGACCGCATTCCCCTGGAAATGCTCGGCCGCACACGCTTCCCCGCGATCGGTGAATTGCCCTACATGGTCACGCTGGCGCCCTATGGCTTCTACTGGTTCGAGCTTCAGGAGCGCGACAAATCCGAGCCGGTGGCGCCGCGGGCCGTGCCCGAATTCGAGACGCTGGTGGTGCCGCTCGGTGCTACCTGGGTGTCGCTGGCGCGCACTCGCGGCGTATTCGAGCGCGAAGTGTTGCCGGGGCATCTGGCACGGACGCGCTGGTATCCGGAGCGATCGGCCAAGGCGATCCAGCCGACGCTGACTTCGGCCATCCCGTTCTGCGACATCGGTGACAACAAGCCCTGGCTTGCTTTTTTCAAGACGACGGAGCGCGGTGTCACCACCCGATACGTCCTGCCGCTGCAGATCGAATGGGTCCGGTTCGACCGCGAGCGCTATAACCCGCGCGCGCTCGCCGCGGTCCGTCAGGGCGCCCGCGAAGGAACGTTGCTCGACGTCGCCACCGATCAGATCTTCATTGCGCTACTGCTGCGAAACCTGCGGGAGTCGCTCACCGTCGACGAGAGTGAGCATGGCTTGCAGCTTGAATTCCGGCCGACCGGCCGCTTCCCCGACAAACCGATCCGGCAGCCCGAGCATATTCGCACGATCGAATCCGAATGGCTGCACAGCACCGCACTGGTGGACAACGACTATGTCGTCAAGATCTACCGGACGCTGGAAGTCGGTATCAATCCCGAGATCGAGATCGGGCGCTTCCTCACCGACGTTGCGGGCTTTGCCAATGCGCCGGCGCTGCTCGGCAGCGTCGAACTGATCGAGGATGACAAGCGCAGCGCCATCGGGGTTCTACATGCTTTCGTCCTTAATCAGGGCGACGCCTGGACCGTGACCGCGGCCTATCTAGACCGCTTCGTCGATGAACAGCGCGTGCTGGCGGCAAGCGAAACCACCAGGGAAAGCGAGGATCAGGTCGCCTATCTGCGCTACATGTCGCAGGCCGGACGGCGCGTCGCCGAGTTGCACATCGCGTTGGCGAGCAATAACCACCTCCCCGAATTCGCGCCTGAGCCGGTCAAGCGCGAAGATATCCAGCGATGGATCGGTGACATCCTGATCCGTTCCGAACGTATCCTCGACACGCTGAGGCAACGGCGCGACACGCTGCGAGAGGCCGATCGTCCGCTGGCCGATCAATTGCTGGCATTGCAATCGACCCTGCCGGATCGCCTGAAGGCGCTGCTGCCGAAGAAAGCCGAAGGGTTCAATATCCGTCATCACGGCGACTTCCACCTCGGCCAGATGCTGATCGTCAAGGACGACATCTTCATCGTCGATTTCGACGGCGATCCGAGGCGTCCTGTCGCCGAGCGCCGCCGCAAGGCGCCTCCGGCCCGCGATGTTGCCAGCCTGATCCGCTCGATCGATTACTCGACGACCGCAGCCCTCGAGCGGGCGCAGCAGGTGGCCCACGATGAGCAAGGCCGGCTTGGCGCCGCCCTCGCCGAGTGGCGGGACCGGGCGACGGCGGCATTCCTGGCCGCCTATCGCGAAACCATGGTTAATCAACGCCTGTGGCCGGCCGGCGCTGACGCCGCCGAGGGCATGCTGAACTTCTTTCTGCTTGAGAAAGCGTGCTACGAGATCGAATATGAGCTGTCGTACCGGCCGGACTGGCTGCGCATGCCGCTGACCGGAATGCTTCGAATCTTGTCGCAACAGTCCCCTGAGGCCTCATGACCAAGCTACCTGCCGAGGCCTATGCGATCATCCAGGGCATCCATACCGATCCGTTCCACTATCTCGGCCTCCATAGCGAGGGCGGCCAGAACGTGGTGCGTGCGTTCCTCCCCGAAGCCTCCAACGTCGAGGCAATCGGCGAACATGGTGAACGCGCGCCGCTCCAGCGGATCCATGATGCCGGGCTGTTCGCCGGCAGCTTGCCCAACGGCTCGACGCGGTACCAGTTGCGCGCCCGCTTCGGCGACAAACTGGTGGAGCTCGACGACCCCTACCGCTTTCCGCCCGTCCTGAGCGACTTCGATCTTTATTTATTGGGCGAAGGCACCCATCAGCGGATCTACGACAAGCTCGGCGCGCATCCGATGACGCTGGATGGTATCGACGGCGTCGCCTTCGTGGTGCTGGCGCCGAACGCCCGCGGCGTCAGCGTGGTCGGCGATTTCAACTACTGGAACCCGCGGCGGCATCCGATGCGGGTGCGTGGCGTCGGCTATTGGGAGCTGTTCATCCCCCACGCCGGCGTCGGCGACCACTACAAGTTCGATATCATCGAACCCAACGGGCAGCATCTGCCGTTGAAGTCCGATCCGGTCGCCTTTGCCGCGGAAGTTCGGCCCAAATCCGCCTCGATCGTTTTCGACCAGGAGAAACTGCCGCGTCCGCGTCCGGCGCCGGCGGGCATGAATGCGCTGGGCGCGCCGATGTCGATCTACGAGGTTCATCTCGGCTCATGGCGACGCAAGGGCAGCAATGAATGGCTGACCTATCGCGAGCTCGCCGAGCAGCTTCCGGCCTATGCCAGGGATCTCGGCTTTACCCATGTCGAATTCCTGCCCGTCAATGAGCATCCGTTCGATGGCTCATGGGGCTATCAGCCGACCGGAATGTACGCACCGACCAGCCGATTCGGCACACCGGAGGATTTCGCGACCCTGGTCGACGCCTGCCATCGCGAAGGCATTGCCGTGCTGCTGGACTGGGTGCCCGGACACTTCCCCGACGATCCCCACGGCCTTGGCCATTTCGACGGCACCGCGCTGTATGAGCACGCCAATCCCCTGCAGGGCCGCCATCTCGACTGGGGCACGCTGATCTACAATTACGGCCGAACCGAAATCGTGAATTTCCTGGTGTCGAACGCGCTGTTCTGGCTCGAGCGCTACGCCATCGACGGGCTCCGGGTCGATGCGGTCGCCTCGATGCTCTATCTCGACTACAGCCGGCCCCCGGGCGAGTGGGTTCCGAACCAGCATGGCGGGCGGGAAAATCTCGAAGCCATTGCGTTCCTGCGCCGCTTCAACACCGAAGTGTTCGGGCAATATCCGGAGGCCACCACGGCGGCGGAAGAATCCACCGCATGGCCGCAGGTGTCGCGCCCGGTCGAATTTGGCGGGCTTGGTTTCGGCTACAAGTGGAACATGGGCTGGATGCACGACACGCTGAAATATATCGGCAAGGATCCGATCCACCGCAAATATCACCACGGCGATATCCTGTTCGGCCTGCAATACGCGTTCTCGGAAAACTTCATCCTGCCGCTGTCGCATGACGAGGTCGTGCATGGCAAACGCTCGATCCTGGGCCGGATGCCCGGCGACGACTGGCAGCGCTTTGCGAATTTGCGCGTCTATTACAGCTTCATGTTCGGCCATCCCGGCAAGAAGCTGATGTTCATGGGTTGCGAATTCGGCCAGGAACGCGAGTGGAATCACGATTTTTCGCTGGACTGGCACCTGCTGCAACAGCCGCGCCATATCGGTATCCAGTCGTTGATCCGCGATCTCAATCATCTCTACCGCACGGTCCCGGCGCTGCACGAGATGGATTGCAGCCAGACCGGCTTCGAGTGGGTCATCACCCATGATTCCGGTGGCAACGTCTTTGCCTGGATCCGCAAGGGCCGTGATGCCCGCGCCCGCTGCCTCGTGGTGGTGAATTTTTCGCCCAACGTCTATTACGACTACCGGGTCCGAGTGCCGTTTGCCGGCAAGTGGAAAGAGGTGTTGAATTCGGACTCCGCGCATTATGGCGGCAGCAATGTCGGCAATGTCGGGGAAGTCCGCACCCTGGAGGGGCCCATACCAGAACTCAATCTGACCATACCGCCGCTGGCCGCGATCTTTCTTGTACCGGAAAGCTGAGGCATGCGACTGACCGCGGGAAGCTCCGCACGCCTCGGCGCAAGCTGGGACGGACGGGGCACCAATTTTGCGTTGTTCTCGGCGAACGCTGAAAAGGTCGAGCTTTGCCTGTTCGACGGCCAGGGCCGCCGCGAGCTCGAGCGCATCCAACTGCCGGAGCGGACCGAGGATGTCTGGCACGGCTATCTCAACGACGTCTCGCCGGGGCAACTCTATGGCTATCGCGTCCACGGCCCCTATGCGCCCGAGCATGGACACCGCTTCAACGCCAACAAGCTGCTGCTCGATCCCTACGCCCGCCGGCTCGCCGGCCGGCTGGTCTGGAGCGACGCGCATTTCGCTTTTCGGGTCGGCAGCGCGCGCGAGGATCTCTCCTTTGACCGGCGCGACAATGCCCGCGGCATGCCGAAGGCGGTGGTCGTCGACGAGACCTTCAACTGGGGCCGCCGCGAAATGCGCCCCAATGTCCCCTGGGAAGACACCATCATCTACGAGGCCCACGTCAAGGGGCTGACGCAGAAGCGCGACGACGTGCCGCCGAGTTTGCGCGGCACCTATGGCGGTCTATCCTCGCCCGCGATGATCGATCATTTCAAGCGCCTCGGCGTCACCACCATCGAATTACTGCCGGTCCACGGGCTGATCGACGACCGCGTGCTGGTCGAGAAGAAGCTGTCGAACTACTGGGGCTACAACACGCTGGCGTTCTTCGCGCCGGAAGCGCGCTACGCGCAGGACAATGCGCTCGACGCCTTTCGCACCACGGTAGCGCGGCTGCACGACGCCGGCATCGAGGTGATGCTTGACGTCGTCTATAACCACACTGCGGAAGGCAATCATCTCGGCCCGACGCTGTCGTTTCGCGGCATCGACAATGCGTCCTATTACTGGCTGAAGCCGGAGAATCCGCGGTTCTACGACGACTTCACCGGCTGCGGCAGCTCGGTTAACCTGACCCATCCGCGCGTGCTGCAGCTGGTGATGGATTCGCTGCGCTACTGGGTCGAGGTCTGCCACGTCGACGGCTTCCGCTTCGATCTCGCTACCACCCTCGCCCGCGGACCGAACGGCTTCGACCGCAATGCTTCCCTTCTCACTGCCGTGCGGCAAGACCCGGTGCTGGCAACGGTAAAACTCGTCGCCGAACCGTGGGACCTCGGCATGGGCGGCTATCAGGTCGGAGCGTTCCCGTCGCAATGGTCGGAATGGAACGATCGCTATCGCGGCGCCATGCGGCGCTACTGGAGCGGCGAAGGCAGCCTGATCGGTGAGATATCGAGCCGCATGACCGCCTCCTCCGACCTGTTCCACCACGACAATCGCTCGCCGCGCGCGGGCATCAACCACATCACCGTCCATGACGGCTTCACCCTGGCGGACCTGTTCAGCTACAACGAAAAGCACAATGAAGCCAACGGCGAGGATAACCGCGACGGCTCCAACGACAATCACAGCAACAATTGCGGCCATGAAGGCCCGACCGATGACGCCGAAATCACTGCGCTGCGCCGGCAGCTCCGCAAGAACCAGCTTGCCTGCCTGATGCTCGCGCAGGGCACGCCGCTGATGCTCGCCGGCGACGAGGTCGGCAACTCGCAGAACGGCAACAACAACGCCTATTGCCAGGACAATGAGACCGGCTGGGTCGGCTGGGAAAACCTCGGGAACGAAGCTGAAGACCTCACCGGCTTCATCGGTCATCTGACTGAGCTGCGCCGGCGGTTCGGGCAGATTCGCTGCCAGCGCTGGCTCGACGGACGGCGCGCGGATGGCTCCTACGGCGTGCTGTGGCTGACGCCGGCCGCCAGGGAGATGACGGAATCGGACTGGAAATTTCCGGAAGGACGATTCCTGGCCTACGTGCTCGGACCGATAGAACACGGGCAGGCGCCGATCTTTATCGTTCTGAACGCTGCGCCCGAAGCGATCGGGTTCAAATTGCCTGAAATGACCGAATACAAGAGCTGGCAGCAGGTGCTGAACACCGCCGAAGACGTCCAGGCGACCGCCGATTTCACCTCGGGCGCCGAGACCAAGGCGCCAGCGCGCTCCGTGCTCGCTTTCGCAGGCGCCGCATGAATGCGCGGCAGTTCGGTCCGGAGCTAACACCGGACGGCACGCGCTTTCGCCTGTGGGCGCCGGCGGCAAGACGCGTCGACCTGCTGCTGGAAACTGCCTGCCCGATGACGCGCCGCGACGACGGCTGGTTCTTCACCGAAATTGCCGGTGTAGTGGCCGGCGCTCGCTACAAATTCCGCATCGACGACGAGATCGATGTCCCGGATCCTGCGTCTGCGTTCCAGCCCGAGGACGTTTTCGGCCCGAGCGAGGTGATCGATCATGCCGCCTATCCGTGGCGCGCCACCGGCTGGCGCGGGCGGCCCTGGCATGAGGCCGTCATCATCGAAACCCATGTCGGAACGTTTACGCGGGATGGCAGCTATCTCGCCATGATCGACAAGCTCGATCATCTCGTGCAAACCGGTATCACCGCATTGGAACTGCTGCCGCTGGCGGATTTCGCCGGATCCCGCAATTGGGGATACGACGGCGTGCTTTGGTACGCGCCCGACAACACTTATGGCCGGCCCGAAGATCTCAAGGCGCTGATCGACGAAGCGCATTTGCGCGGGCTGATGGTGTTTCTCGACGTGGTCTATAACCACTTCGGGCCCGAGGGAAATTACCTCGGTCGCTATGCGCCAAATTTCTTCACCGAGGCCCACACGCCATGGGGCAGCGCGATCGACTATCGGGTGTCGCAGGTGCGTGCTTTTGCGATCGAGAATGCGCTCTACTGGCTGCGCGAGTACCGTTTTGACGGTCTGCGGCTCGACGCCGTGAACAGCATCGTCGAGCCGGGCGGGCTCTCGCTGCTGGGCGATCTCAGCGCTGCGGCCGGCCGGCTTGCCGCGGAAACCGGGCGTCACATCCATCTGGTGCTCGAGAACGGCGACAACAGCGCCAGCATATTGGACAGCGCGCAGGATCCGCCACACGGCAAGTATCGCGCGCAGTGGAACGATGACTATCATCATGCCTGGCGCGTTTTGATGACCGGGGAGAAGCAGGGTTACTACGGCGACTATCAGCGTTCCCCACTCGATGACATTGGCAGATCGTTGTCGTCCGGTTTCGTCTACCAGGGCGAATTGTCGGCATTTCGCGGCCACACGCGCGGCGAACCCAGCGGCCAACTCGCGCCCACGGCCTTCATCAATTTCCTGCAGAACCATGACCAGATCGGCAATCGTGCGCTTGGCGACCGGCTCGAATGCGTGGCCAACCCTTCCGCCATCGAGGCAGCACTTGCCGTGCTGCTGTTGGCGCCGGCGATTCCCATGCTGTTCATGGGGGAGGAATGGGGCGCCAAAACGCCGTTCCCGTTCTTCTGCGATTTCAAGGACGCCCTGGCCGATGCCGTGCGCCAGGGCCGTCGCCGGGAATATGACTGGGCCTATGCGGAATATGGCGAAGGGGTACCGGACCCGCTGGCGCACTCGACGTTCAAGTCCTCCGTTCTCGACTGGAATGCGTGCCACGAACCGGCGAACCAAAAACGGCTGACGCTGGTGCGCGACTTGCTCGGCATTCGCCGACGCGAGATCGTGCCCCGACTGGCGGGTGCTGCCTTCGGCGAGGCGCAGGTGACCGACGACGGCTTGCTCGACGCAAATTGGCGAATGGGCGACGGCACGGCTCTCTGCCTCCTCGCCAATCTGTCGTACCGTAACGTCGTGCGTCCATCCGACGCGAGCAAAGGCACGCTGATCTGGGGCAGCGTGCATGGCGCGACCGTTCCGCCATGGTCGGTGTTCTGGCGCATCGACGCATGACCTAGCTTCGCTTGGTGAGCAGCAGGCGCCCGCGATTCTTGATCGCGGCCTGCGCAACTTCGGCAAAACGCTGCAGCAACCATGGCAGCACGACCTCCACCCGCACATGATCGTCCGCGACGTCGACATGCCCCGCGGCGGCCTGCCCGAGCGCCCGGACACGGAAGATCATGCGGTTATCCTCCCATCGCTCCTCATCGACGTTCAGCATCGGCACGCTGGACGCCGCGCGCGTCAGTCCTGTCTTGAGGCGGCGCATGGCCTCCTCGCGACCGAGGCTGTGCGGGATCGAAACGACGAGCGGTGCGGACATTGGAAGATCCTCATGATGACCCGACTGCATGTAATTCCGCGAACATCGAAATGAAGGGGCATCGCGCGATATGGCAGCGCACAAGAGGGAACTTTCACAGCCGACGTTTGTTTTTCCGGGTGAAGGCAGAACACACGCCCACTACGGGGGCTGAGGAGAACTACATGTCACTCGGAACAATCATCCTTATCATTCTCATTATCGCCCTGCTCGGCGGCTTCAGCGGCATCGGCGGCGGGCCGTTCTATGGCACCGGCTATTACGGCGGCGGCGGCCTTGGGCTGGTGATCGTGATTCTGTTGATCCTGCTACTGCTCGGGAAACTGTGAGCGATATTCAGACGTAGGGTGGGCAAAGGCGCGTTTGCGCCGTGCCCACCCTTTCTGTTGCACCAAGATGGTGGGCACGCTTCGCTTTGCCCACCCTACTTTGCCGCCAAACTCTTCATCGCCGCCTTGATCGAGGCTGCGGCCTCATCATAGCCCTGCCACGCCCTGGTTTTGGCGAGCAGCGCCGGCACCGTACGCACGGTATATTTCTTCGGATCGAGATCGCCGCGGACCTGCGCCCAGGTCAGCGGCATCGACACGGTGGCGCCGTCGCGCGCGCGCGGCGACAGCACGGCGACCGCGGTCGACAGCCTGTCGTTGCGCAGATAGTCGAGGAAAATTTTTCCCTGGCGCGCCTTCTTCGACATGTTGAGGAGATAGCGCGACGGATCGTCGTTCGCCATCCATTGGCAAATGCCTTGCGCGAACGCCTTGGCTTCCTTCCAGGTCACCTTGTCCCTGGCGCCGTAGAGCAGCGGCGTCACCACGTGCAACCCCTTGCCGCCGGTGGTCTTGCAAAAGCTTTCCAGCCCCACCGCCGTCAACCGCTGCCGCATCTCCTTGGCAGCCTCGATCACCTCGGAAAATTCGACATCCGGCGCGGGGTCGAGATCGAACACCAGCCTGCCTGGCACATCCGGGGCGTCGGGCGCGCAATTCCAGGGATGCAGCTCCAGCCCGCCGCTCTGTGCAACGGCCGCGAGGCCCTCGACGCGGTCGATCTGCAGGTAGGGCTTGCGATCGCCGGAGACCTTGGCGAGCGCCAACAGCTCCGACTTGCCCGGCATGGCATGGCGCTGGAAGAACGTCTCACCCTTGATGCCGTCGGGTGCGCGCACGACGGAGCACGGCCTCCCCCTGAGATGGCCTATCATCCATTCGCCGACCGCCTCGAAATAGCGCGCGAGATCGAGTTTCGTCACCGCCTTGCCGTCGCCGCCGTCGGGCCACAGCGCCTTGTCAGGCTTTGAGATGACGACGCCCATCACCTCGGCGGATTTCTTGGCTGACGATTTGCCGGACTTGATCAACCGTCTTGCCACTTTGGTCATAACGGGCTTCTCCGCCTCAACCTCGTCCGCCGGCTTGTCCTGCCGCAGCCCCTTGAACGCGGCCTGCCGGATGTTGCCGCCGTCGGTCCAGCCGGCGAATTCGATCTCGGCGACCAGTTCGGGCTTCAGCCAATGCACGTCGCGGGTCTTTTTCGGCGCATCCTTGCCGCCGAACGGGTTCTTGTCGGAGCTAGCGGACTTCAACGCCGGCATGATACGCCTCACCGTGTCCTGCCCGAAACCGGTGCCGACCATGCCGACAAAGGCCAGATGACCGTCGCGGTAGACGCCGGCCATCAGTGAGCTGAATTTGCCGTTGTTGCTCTTCCAGCCACCGAGCACGACCTCGTGGCCGGCGCGGATCTTGGCCTTGGTCCAGTTCTCCGACCGTCCCGAGCGATACGGTGCGTCCAACCGTTTGGAGATGATGCCCTCCAGCGACATCTTCCTGGCGCTTTCAAGCATGGTGTCGCCGTCAACCTCGAAATGCTCGACATACTTGATCAGCTTCCCCTTGCGTGAGGCCAGCAGCGTCTGCAGGCGCGCTTTGCGCTCGCTGAGCGGCAGAAGGCGAAGGTCCTCTCCGCCCGCAAACAGCAGATCGAATGCGAAAAACATCAGGGATTCCGTCTTGCCGTCGGCGATCGCCGCCTGCAACGCCGAGAAATCCGGCACGCCGCCGTCGTTGAGGGCGACGATTTCGCCGTCGATCAGGGCATCGGGCAGCGATTTTGCCTCGCGCGCGATCGCGCCGAACTTTTTGCTCCAGTCCAGCCCCTTGCGGGTGTTCAAGACGACGTCGCCATGACAGATGCGCAACTGCACCCGGTAGCCGTCGAACTTGATCTCGTGGCACCAGCCGTCCGAATTGGGCGGCCGCTCGACCGAGGCGCACAGCTGCGGCGCGACGAAATCCGGCATCGCGTCGACCTTTTTCGGCCTGGCGGACGCACGCGCCGTCGCAGGCGACGCCGGCCGCTCAATCGGCGTCCTGTTCTTGGCGCGGGCCTCCGCCGCCTCGCCGCGGTTGGAATGCCAGATTGCGTCCGCTTTGGTCTTGCCGCCTTTCGCCAGCATGAACGGCTTTGGCGCCTTTCCCTTGCCCTTCGCGATCTCCTCCATCGACCGGCCCGAGGCGACCGATCGATCCTCCGCGAGAATGTCGTTGGTCTCGCCCGCTCTGGCGAATTCGTCGCGGTGCTTGATCAGGAGCCAGTTGGTGCGCTTGCCGCCGTAGCGGTCGCCCTTCATTCGCACCAGCACCCAGCTGCCGTGCAGCTTGTCGCCATGCAGGGTGAATTTCAGGTCGCCCTTCTTGAAGCCGCGGTCGGGATTGCCGGATTCCCAATAGCCGCGGTCCCACAGCTGAACCGTGCCGCCGCCATATTCGCTTTCGGGGATCGTTCCTTCGAAATCGCCGTAATCGAGCGGGTGGTCCTCGACCTCGACCGCGAGCCGCTTGTCATGCGGATCGAGCGACGGACCGCGCGTCACCGCCCACGATTTGAAGACGCCGTCGAATTCCAGCCGGAGGTCGTAATGCAGCCGGGTGGCGTCATGCTTCTGGATCACGAACCGCCGATGTTTTGACGGCGCGACCTTGACGTCGCCGGAAGGCTCGTCGGTCTTCTCGAAATCGCGTTTTTTGCGGTAGGTGGAAAGATTTCTCAACGACACGGTCAAGCCTCACATCCGTCCAACCCGGCGACAACAGGGCCAAACCAATAGTACCGGTTGAAGTTCCCAAACCCAATGCCTTCGACGGCGCCGCTCCGCCAAGGGCTGTCACGCCCGCGGCGGCCAGATCGGGGCCCAGTTCGAGGCCGGGACGACGTGGAGATAGCTTCGCATTCTCGCGGCGCATTGCGCCCGAGGTTTGCTGGAAATTCTTCGCCCTCGATAGAAAAGAGGGCGCAGGGAATGCCGGATGCGCGCTGCACCCGCGGTCTCATGTGCAATGGGTAGAAAGAGTGCGCACATGAGCATACAGGG
>Ga0310811_10011387_pt1 | contig 11531 bp, 9 predicted proteins | sample YCmetagenome_FD_207642 | JGI IMG/M metagenome (GOLD analysis project Ga0310811, IMG submission 207642) | Soil microbial communities from experimental microcosm in Duke University, North Carolina, United States - YC | ecosystem: Engineered > Artificial ecosystem > Soil microcosm > Unclassified ... | reverse complement strand
TCCCGCGTACGGCACCATGATGGGCTGACGGCGGCTGCCGAATAAGCGGGACGGCCGGATATGACTTTCACTGCGGGAATGAAGATGATCCGACTTGACGATCTCGCTCTGTTCGTACGGACCGCCGCACTCGGCAGCTTCTCGAGCGCGGCACGCGAGGCAGACCTGCTGCCGGGTCAGGTCAGCGCAGCGATACAGCGGCTCGAGCGTGAACTGGACGTGCGTCTGTTTGCGCGCTCGACGCGCAGCCTGAGGCTTACCGAGGAAGGCACGCAATATCTGCCCTATGCGACCGAGGTCCTGCAGGTGCTCCAGGAAGGAAGTGAGCGCCTCGGCGGCAGCGAAACATTGCGCGGCACGCTGCAGGTGGCGGCGCCATCGGACCTCGGCAGAAACGTGTTGCTCGGCTGGATCACCGAGTTTCGCGACATGCATCCGAACCTGTCGCTGCGGTTGTTTCTCTCCGACCATCTGACCGATGTGTTTCGTGATCCCGTCGACGCCGCGATTCGCTACGGCATGGCCGAAGATGCGAGCTACATTGCATTGCCTCTCGCCGAGCGTAACCGGCGCGTGCTGGTCGCGTCGCCTGATTACCTGCGCCGGTGCGGCAGCCCGCAAAGTCTGGACGAACTGGCAGGGCATCGGTGTCTACTGTATGTGCTGAGCAGCCGCGTCTACGATAAGTGGCTGTTTCCGGTCGGCGACGAACGGCGACGCATCACGGTCAGCGGCTCGCTGTTCTGCGACGACGCGGATGTGGTGCGGCGCTGGGCCGTCGACGGCGAGGGCATTGCATACAAGTCGTGGCTCGACGTGTGCGCGGACGTGCAGGCTGGGCGCCTCGAAGTCGTGCTGCCGAAGCAGCCTGGCGAAGCGGCGCCGCTGAATCTGATCTGTCCGCATCGAAAGCAATTCTTGCCGGCGATCCGGCAACTGCACGCGCTGTTGCGCGAGCGCCTCGCCGGGCTGACGTCGTTGATGCCCGGCTGACGCATGGCGTTCGGGGAGCGAATCCCGCATCAGATGCGGGCGGGAAGGATGGCGCGGAATATAAGCCCATGCGGAAAGTTCGGTTCGATCATGACGCTGCCGTTGTGAAGTTCGAAGATCAGCCGGATGAGTGCCAGACCAAGGCCCAGCTTTTCGGGGCGGGTGGTGTAGAACGCGGTGAAGAGCTGCTCCAGTTCGCCTTCTGCGCCGGTGCCTGAGTCGGCTATTTCCAGCCGTATGTCGGCCGTATCGGTGCGCTCGCAACGAACCGCGAGAATCCGCTCGCGGTTCCGTATGTCGGCCATCGCGTCGATCGCGTTGCTAAATGCCTGCGACACCGCTTGCGAGACCAGCAGGCTGTCGCCGAACACCGGCAACTCGCCGGCGTGCAGATGCTGGGTGTCGATCCGCACATTCACGTGGCGTAGCCGCGTGCCATGGGATGCCAGAGAGTCGAGCACCACTTCGTTCAGGTCGAATCGTCCCTGTCTCGCAGCCGAGCCGTTCAGCAACTCGCGCAGTTCCGCAATCAGCTTGAGGGTTCGGGTCGTATCGCTGAGCACGCGCCACAAGGCCGAACCATCCCGCTGCGCCGGTGGCGAGCCGCGGTCGAGCCAGCGTACCCCGGAGTCCGCGCGCTCCAGCATCGAGCTCAGCCTTGCCTGGAAGTCGGAAGGACGCGTGGCGCCTGTCGCATTGATAGAGTCGAAGCGTAGCGCCGCGCCGATTTCCTGCTGCACGGTGTCAAGCGCAAGTTTGGCGCGCGCCGCGGCGGCACTGGCGTTTTGACGCGCTTCGAACGGGTCCGGGTGTCCCAGCAGAAGCAACGCCTGTTCGGTCATAAGTTCCAGCGCGTACCGGTCAGCCGGGGTGAGCCGGCCGATGCCTTCTCCTGTCAGCAGGATGGCGCCGATCACCGAGCGCGAGCAGACGGCCGGCAGACAGAGCATCGAGTGCGGCGGCGGTGCATAAGGGCTGCTGCGGGGGTACAACGCGTTGAGATCGTCAATGGCAAGCGGCGTGCGCGACCGCGCGACCGCCTCGATGATCGCGCGCGGCGTGTCCTCTTCGCCGAACACGCGCGGATGGATGCGTACGTTCAACGGGTCGCCCGACGCGAACGCTTCGGCCTCGATCAGCACCGTATTGCGCTTGATGCTGACGAGCACGACGCGTTGGGCGCCAGTGGCCGCCAGTGCCGTTTCCAAAAGATCGCGGGCTCCCTGGGCTGCATCGTAAAGCTCCGAGAGATCGATGCCGGCAAGAATGGTGTCGTTCTGGTGGTGAGGGTTGAGCATTTCAAAAAGGCTGAGCGACGACACTACTTTGCGGATCGGTTTGGTATGCTAAAGCTGAGTGGCTTCCACTTGAATGCGGTTGCGACTACTCTGCGATCGACGTGTGATGGCGTTGCAACGGATGCTACGTATCCGGTCGATCGATGACAAATCACTTTTACGTGCGGTGCTATTACCGGACGGTAATGTATTGGCGTTTTCCTATGCAGACTTCTATCGAACGCTTCTTTTCCAGCGGACTCCGTCTGACCCATCTGAGGCTGCTGGTGGCGCTTGCCGACCTGAAGCAGGTGACCAAGGTCGCGCGCGCGTTCAATGTCACGCAGGCGGCGGTTTCCAAGCAGATTTCCGAGCTCGAGCAGTCGATCGGCACCACGCTTACCGAGCGCGTCGGGCGAAATGTGGTTTTGACCGATGTGGGCGAGATCTTCGTGGCGCGGGGCAGGGAGGTGCTTCGCCAGCTCGGGTACGCGCAAAGAGACGTGTCGTCGCTGCTGTCCGGCACCGCTGGCCGAGTGATCCTGGGCGCCGTTACGACGCTGTCGCACTCGTTTATATCGATGGCGGTGGACAACTTCATTGCACGGGCACCGCAGGCTTCGATATCGTTTAGCGAAGGTTTGCTCGAGCCGCTGCTCGAATCGTTGCGCAACGAGGAAACAGACCTCGTGATCGCCCGCACGGGGTCCAGGGAGACGGCGGATATCGTGCAGGAGCACCTTTATCACGAGCCGTGCGTATTCGTAACCGGCCCGCAGCAATCGCTGCGAATTCAGGGTCGCCCGCTGACGGCGCGAGACCTGGCAGGTTTGAAATGGATCGTGCCGATGCGGGAGTCGCCGTCGCACACCGCGTTGGGCGCCTTTATGGCGAACGCTGGACTCGATATCGATGCCGCTGCGATGGAGTCCAGCTCGATGCCGCTCAACGTGGAGCTGCTTTCGACCGGAGACTACGTGGCGATTTTGCCGATGTCGTATGCGTATGAGCATGCTGCGCGCGGCCGCATTTCGATATTGTCGATCCCACCACTCGACACGATGCGCGAAGTGGTTCTTTACCAACGCAGAGATTCGAAGAACAGCGCGGCGCACGTGCTGGCCGATTGCATACGGATGGAAGCAGCGAAGCTGACAGCGCAGATTCCTTCGCACTCGGCAGACGAAGATACCTGACCGGTGACGCCCGCGAGTTGTGACAAACGCGACGATCATTCGTCGAGTTCGTGCAGCGCAAGCAATTCGCCCGGGCTTGCCGCTGGCGATGGCATCGACGTAGGCTGCCCGTCGCGCTGCATACGCCACTGGCTTGGCGAGTACCCGGTTGCTTTCTTGAACACGGAGCTGAAGTGTGCATGGGTGGCGAAGCCGCAAGATTGTGCAACTTCGAGTATGTTGAATTGGCTCTGCGTCAGCAGTGCCTTGGCTTTTCTGATGCGCCGGCGCGTCACGTACGCATGCGGCGACATGCCTGTGGACTGACGGAATTGCGTTGCGAAGTGCATTTTGGTCAATCCCGCACTCGCGGAGATTTCGTCAAGCTGAATGGGCAGCGCCAGATTGGCTTCGATAAAGTCGACGGCGCGGTGCAGGCGCCACCTGGGTAGTCTGTTTCGCCCATCGTGCGCGGTTGTGGGCCCTGAATATTCAAGGCTTTCGCGAGCGAGAATTCTTGTGACGATTGCGCGTGTCAACGCTTCTGCATACAAGCTTCCAACCGCGGTTTCCATATGCGCTGTGAGCAGTGCGTTGCCGAGCCTCTCGATCTCGGGGTCCAGAAAAAAGCTGTTGTCCTCGAACAGCCTGGCCGGCACGCATGCGGTGCCTCGCGCCTGTTCATATTGCTGGGCGACGAGGTGCTGCGGCACATGCAAATGAAGCACGTCGCAAGGTGCGTCGAACGACGCCGCCGATTCGCTGCCGGCGCGGCTTATCTGAACGGCACCCGCGCTAAGGCGGCCGTCGTGCAGCACGATGCCGCCCTGAGCGAAGCGGACGTGCGTAACGCTCAGCACGATTGCGATCAGGTGCCGGTCGCTGGGCGTGCGATGAGTCAGTGGTCCGGATGGCTTGTGACATCTCCAGCGCGTGATCCGCACCGCGGGTTCCGCGAGCCGGGTAGCACGGACGTCGTCGGGCACTGCGCGCCATACGCGTTCGGATGCGATCGACCAGTCGCGACCACCCGCCGCGGCGGCTGTCGCATCCGTTAGTCGCGATGGTTGCTTCGAAAGTGGCATGACGGGGTGCATCAGGTTTCTTCGCATAGGAGATTCGTGCGGCGGCAGAGGAGCGATCCGACGCAGTCTGCGGCGGCGTCGGTCATTTGTCATGTCGGCCATTGTGTTTTATTGAGTGCGGGTGCAAGTCCCTTTCAATTGATGGCGCACGGCCGCGATTGGACATCTATCCGATAGCCCATGATGCGCAGTGCTTTTTTTGCGGACGTAGCGGATCCGACCGGCCGATCCCGTGAATGTATGTGAATACTTGTGAGTGCTTCACGTGGCAGGCGCTTGGCCGCCTTGCAGGCGCCTGCGCGACCTCGCCGCTATAATCGGAAAGAAATGCGCTAATGCGTACGACTCGATCTTGCCATGCTGTAATCCGCATTCGAGCACCGGTTCAGAAGTCTTCCAAATGGCAGGTGAAGCAATGAATGATCGACTCGATGTCGTACGCCGTCATTCGCTCGGCGCCGAAATGATGTTCGGGCCTTTTCGACTGGTCCCTTCGCGTCGCGTGCTGTTGTGTGGCGATCAACCGGTCAGGCTTGGCGAGCCCTCATACAACGTATTGATGGTGCTGCTGGCTCATGCGGGGGAAATCGTCAGCCGGGACCAGCTGATTCTCGAGGCGTGGGGCACCTCGCACATCGACGAATCCAATTTGCGGTCTGCGGTGGCGGCGCTCAGACGAGCCTTCAATGCGGCCGGATGTGCGCGTTCGTATGTATCGACCGTCGCGCGGCGCGGCTACCGCTTCGTCGAGCCGATCACCGTGGTCAGTTCAGGTCAGGATCGCCAGGCTCTCGCATTGCCGCAACCGCGGTTGATCGGCAGAGAGCAGGCGATCGAGAGCCTTGTGCGCGATATCGGCGAGCATCGGCTGGTGACCATCGTCGGACCTGGCGGCATCGGCAAGACCGCATTGGCGATCGTCGCCGCGCAACGCGCGTACGCAACAAGGGATATCGAATCGATCTACGTGGTGAGTATCGAGACCATCGAGCATCCGGCGGAACTCGAAGGCCTGTTTCGGTCCGGGTTGGGAATGATAGGCAGAAGCGGATATCTGCTGCAGGATATCGAAGCGTTTCTCGACAATCGTCGCGCGCTGATCATCATCGACAGTTGCGAGTGCGCGCTGGGTGCGCTCGCGATGCTGGCCGAACAGATACTATCGGTCGCACCCAAACTGACCATTCTCGCCACGAGCCGTGAGCCGCTCAGAGCGGACGGAGAATGGATCCGGCGTCTGGAAACGCTGACGGTTCCTGCACCGAACGTTGAGCCGACGCTGCAGGGCATTGCACAGTACTCGGCAATCGAGCTGTTTGTTGATCGTGCAACGTCCAGCAATCCTTGCTTCACGCTGAACGATGAGAATCTGCCGGCTGCGATCAAGATCTGCCGCGATCTCGATGGCTTGCCGCTAGCCATCGAAATTGCCGCCGCGCGCATGGACTCGTTTGCATTGCCGGTGTTGGCGGAGGTCATCAGCGGCGAGTTTCGGCTGCAGATGTTGGGAAGAAGCACGGCGCTGCCGCGCCATCGCACGTTGCACGACAATCTGGATTGGAGTTACAGGTTGTTGTCCGCCCGAGAGAAGATCGCATTCCGGCGCCTGGCGGCTTTTCATGGCCCGGTGACGTTCGAAGCCGCGCGACAGGTTCTGAGCGGTGGAAGCATTTCTGCACTGGAAACGAGCGGATTGATCGCGACGCTCGCCGCGAAATCGCTGGTTACGATCGGCGTTGGCCGCACGCAGGGCAAGCTCAAGCTGCTCGAGACCACGCGCGCCTATGCGGCGGCGTTGCTCGACGAAAGCGGTGAGCGTGACGCGGTGCATCGCAGGCATGCGGTCTACTATGGGGCGTTGCTGCTGGCGAGCAGGCAAGGGCAAGCCACGCGTTCCGCCGCAGACCCGGACCGCTCGGCGTCGAACCTGCGTGAGGTTCTGGCGGCAATCGACTGGGCCTGTTGTCCCGCCGGCGATCCCTACCTTGCGCTGACCTTGTGTCTCGATGCGATTGCCGCGTTCGGCAGCATGCAGCGGCACGCGGAATGCCGGCAAATTGCCGGGCGTCTGGGGTCGACTCCGGAATTGTTTGCTCCGCTGGCCTGGACGGAGACCCGCGCGCGACTGATCCAGTTTATTGACGAGCAGGTCACAGCCGCCGGCTTCGAGCCCACAGTAGACGGCACCGCGAGCGGCAACGCGTCGCTGTGCAGCGAGGCCTTGCGAGCGCATCTCGACGAGACGGCCGTGCTGACCGTCCAGACCTTTGAGGGGCTATTGCGGGAGTTCGGTAGCCGGATCGACGCGGGCAGCGTGCGCAATGCACCGGCTGCCGGCCACGGAGGCCAGGACCGGGCCGAGTGGGCATTCATGTTGCCAGGAAAGCATGTTGCGCTGCTAGTGCAGAGCGCGCTGATCGGCATGATCGGCAACGCACGTACCGCGTCGGGCAGTATGCCAATCGGGGAGGGTTCGACGGATGCGTTACGGCGCGAGCGTGTGTGGTTGCAACTGCTTGCATCGATGCGCGCCGGTGCAACCAGCACGATGCGCCCGGCGTGAGCGGGCCGCTGACGCATCACACGTTGCGCGAACCGTGATGCGCTCACGGTCGTGGCCTGCTTCCATCAACCGGAGTTGCGCGGCTTCATCGTGTCTCGAGCACGCGTATGACCTGGTCCGCGTATTGTTGCGCGCCATCGGGACCATCTCCGGTGACGATCGATCCGCTCGTGATCGCATGATCGCTGCTATAGCGCGCGCCGTGTGCCTTGAGCTCTGCAATCATCGGCTCCGCCGGATAGGTCGTGGCCGGCTTGCCGGTCAACAGGCCAGCGCGTGCAAGCGTAACGGAGCCGGCGCAGATTGCCGTTACCGGTTTGCGAACCCGATCGAATTCCAGCAGGATGTCGCGTAGCGTCTGGTTGGCCCATAGATGAGCGACGGTGCCCGTACCGCCGATCACCGCGATCGCGTCGTACTGCTCTGGCTGCAACGACTCGAGCAATGCGTCGGGTGTCGCTTTGCCGCCGACGTCACCGGTAACCTCGGTGAGTACCGTGGAAAACAGCGTGGTTTGAATATCCGCATTCTTCCATGCCTGCAGCGGAGTAAAAAGCTCTTCGTCGCGGAACTTGTCCGGCGGGATCACGACGGCGATACGTTTCATGTGTTTCGCTCCAGATCTGGATGTGCGGTTAGAAGCCTTCGAGGACGATTTTTCCATGCGCGCGTCCGCTCTCGATCAGCGCATGCGCGCGGCGCAGATTGTCCGCGGTGATGCGGCCGAAATGCTCGCTGAGCGTGGTGCGCAGCGTTCCGGCGTCGATCAGCGCGGCAACCCGTTGCAGGATTTCGTGCTGGCGGATCATGTCCGGCGTTTCGAACATGGGCCGTGTGAACATCAGTTCCCAATGCAGCGCGATCGACTTGCGTTTCAATGGCACGGCATCGAGCGTTTGCGGGTCGTCGATAAGGGCGAGGTGCCCTTGCGGCAACAACGCTTCGACGATCTGCGCGTAGTGCACGTCGGTATGCGTGAGGCTCGCCACATAATGAACAGCGGGTACGCCGATCGCACGTAGCTGTTCGACGAGCGGACGGGAATGGTCGATTACGTCGTGCGCACCGAGTTCGCGGATCCATTGGCTCGTCTGTGGCCGGGAAGCGGTGCCGATCACGCGCAGTTTGGTCAGGCGGCGTGCAAGCTGCACGAGCATCGATCCCACTCCACCGGCGGCACCGACGATCAGCAAGGCCTCGCCGTCGCCGCCGCCTTCGCGGACCGGCAGGCGGTCGAACAGCAACTCCCACGCGGTCAGCGAAGTAAGTGGAAGCGCGGCCGCGTGTGCGTTGTCGAGCGATACCGGCTTGCCCGCTGCGATGCGTTCGTCGACGACGCTGTATTCTGCGTAGCTGCCGGCGCGAACGATCGAACCGGCGTAGAACACTTCATCGCCCGGGCTGAACAGCGTGACCGCATTACCGACCGCTTCGACCTTGCCTACGGCATCCCAGCCAAGCACGCGGGGCGACGTGGTGGGCGACGTGGCGCGGACTTTGGTGTCGGCCGGGTTGACTGCGATGGCCTCGACTTTGATCAACAGATCGCGTGGACCCGGATCCGGCCGCGCCAGATCGATTTCATACAGAGATTCGGGATTCTCGATGGGAAGTCCACACTGACGGTAGACGATGGCTTTCACGGTGACCTCGGCGTGCTGAGCGTGATTCGATGATGTCGCTTGATCGCGGACCCGTTCCTGCGTTGCCGTCGAAGGCGCTCGACGACGCGCATGCAGGAATGAGGCTAACGATAAGGATCATCGAGCGCCGCAGTTTGCGAGGGGCTCATGTAGCTGTCGAAAAGCAACGATAGGTGATGTTACGGCCGGCGCGCTACGGCGGAAATCGCGAGTTGGCAGGCTGAAAAATCCTTTAAGGCGTTTTTGAGCCCCACTTCGTCCCGGCGTCGCCTGCCGATGCCGATGCCGATGCCGATGCCGATGCCGCATCGTCGCGCAGCGCGACCACGCTGACGATCCCCTGCCGCGCCATCTTCGCGTACGGACAGATGCGCTCGGTGGCGCGCACCAGCTGCTCGGCAATGGCCTGTTCGACACCCGGCAGATGAATCCGGACGTCGGCCTTCAGCATGTACATGCCGTCCACCGGGTCGCGCCCGAATGTGACCGACGCGTCCACGGTCACACCGTCGATCGGGATCTCGTTGCGTGCGGCAATCAAGGTCAGCGCACCGTGAAAGCAGGCTGCGTAGCCCGCCGCAAACAGTTGCTCGGGATTGGTGCCGCCACCCGGGCCGCCCATTGCTGCCGGCAGCCGCAAGTCGAGTTCGAGACTGCCGTCGTCGGAGCGCACTACGCCGGACGCTCTGCCGTGCTCGGCTTCGCCGCCGGTCACGCGTACCGTGCCGGTGTAAAGCTCCTGAAAGTCAGCGCCGTAGTATTTGTCGAGCGCGCTCAGCGGCGGGGGCGTCAGCTTGTCCATATATCGATCTGTCCGTTTGTCAGATCCACTGGGCCCGTCGGGTCGGAAGACGGCGATTGCGCATCCTCTGCCGTCTGTCGAGCCTCCAGCGGATCTGCCGGATGGCGCGAGTACGCGCCATCGTTGCATGGATCGTAACCGTGTCGCAACTGGCGCAGAAGCGTCGCGCAGGGACGCACGATGTTGACGTGAAGACAACAATCGCTACGCCGTTGTGCCGTCGATTGTTGTTGTGCAGACAACATCGTGAGCTCTTTGGCAACGCTACTGCCGCGTCGCGGCGACGCCTACGATTCTTCCTGACGGCAGCCTTTCAGGCTGCGTTAAGCCGGCCACGCCACCGGCGAAACGCAAGCCGGAGGAGGCGCTGTCCAATGCGATATGGCATGCGTTGACTGCGGCATGACACGTCGTCATGGCAAACTAGGCGCGCTTCGCGGAAGTGAGGCCGGCTATGGCCGGTGCCCCGCGCAGCGATTGATGAACCGCCGTCCCGGCCGGCACGGCAAGCGAAGGAGAGCATCATGTTGTCGCATGAACTGATTGCACGGTATGGCGTGCTGGTTGTGTTGCTGAATGTGCTGGCGTCGTCGCTTGGTTTGCCGCTGCCCGTGATTCCTACGCTCGTTACCGTCGGAGCAAGCATTGCACTCGCCACGCAAGCATTGCCGGTGACGCTTTTGCATTTCGCCATGATGCTGGCAGCTGCGGTACTGGGCGGCGTGCTCGGCGATCTGGTCTGGTATCAGGGCGGCAAGCGGTATGGCGAGCGTACGCTGCATACCGTCTGCAAGCTGTCGCTGTCGCGCGAGACATGCGTAAAGAAAACCGAGCGCTTTTTTGGCCGCTGGGGCGTGCGCGTGCTGGTGGTGGCGCGTTTCGTGCCGGGGTTGTCGCTGGTTGCGGTGCCGCTGTGCGGCGCGATGGCCGTGCGTTTGCGTTCGTTCGTGCTGCACGACGGTGTGGGCGTCGCGCTGTGGGCTTCGGTCGGTCTTGCGCTTGGCGGGCTGTTCGCGTCGCAGATCGAAGTGGTATTCGGCCTGCTGTCGCATCTAGGCTGGCAGGCGTTGATCGTGATCGGCATCGCGCTCGCGCTGTACATCGCGTACCGCTACGCGCGCCGGCTGATGCTGGCCAAGGCGCTCGAAAAGGCGCGCATCAGCGTCGACGAGCTGCATGCACTGCTCGCGGGCAACCCGCGGCCGGTGGTATTCGATATCCGTTCGCGCGAGAGAATAACGCTCGATCCGTTTGTGATTCCCGGTTCCGTATTCGCCGACGAACGCGACCTGAAGGGACTCGTCGAGCGTTATGGCGCGAGCCGCACGCTGGTCATCTACTGTTCGTGCCCGAACGAAGTGTCGGCCGCATGGATGGCCAAGCGGCTGCGGCTGGCCGGCGTCAAGCTTGCGCTGCCGCTGACTGGCGGTATCGATGCGTGGCGTCTGGCAGGCTTCGACGTCGCGCCGGCGGCGGCCAGCAACGACGATACGATCGACGCGGACGACGCGCAGCTGGTGGCGCAGTAAGCCGCCAGGCGCGGCGCGGCGGCGTGGCCAGATGCGCTCCAAATGAGCGGTCGATTCGTGTCAGCCGTGTCGAGAATTTCTACTGGCGGTATCGCGAGATGACATCGCCGATCTTCCCCTCGCACAGCGGCGCGCAGATATAGAAGCCCTGACCCTCGATGTCCGGCAACGTGCGCGCCCATTCGAACTGCTCGGCGGTTTCGAGCCCGGTCAACACAATGCGCTTGCCGTGGCTGCGTGCGAGGCGCACCAGCGTCTCGACCATTCTCTTCGCTTCCTCGTTCAACGGCACCTGTCTGATCAGCGAGCGGTCGAACTTCACGATATCCACCGGCAACTGCTGCAATAGCGTCAACGAATTGAAGCCGGAGCCGAAGTCGTCCAGCGCGACGCTTACGCCGATAGCCTGCACCGCATGAATCACGTCCACCAGCCAATCCAGTTGATCGGGGTGGACGACGTCG
>Ga0310811_10011386_pt1 | contig 11531 bp, 10 predicted proteins | sample YCmetagenome_FD_207642 | JGI IMG/M metagenome (GOLD analysis project Ga0310811, IMG submission 207642) | Soil microbial communities from experimental microcosm in Duke University, North Carolina, United States - YC | ecosystem: Engineered > Artificial ecosystem > Soil microcosm > Unclassified ... | reverse complement strand
AACGCAGACGACGCCAAGGGTCCCACGCGGCCGGCCAGCGAACAGACCGCCGCCGAACGGCAGGAGACCGCAAAAGGCGTGCTTCGGTTGCTGCCGGCCGATGCCGTCACCGAGCATTTCATCGATACGTCCCGCGGGAAGCTTGCGTATACGGCGACCGCCGGCACGCTGGCGTTCTACGATCAATCCGGCGAGCAAAGCGCTGCAGTGTTCTACACCGCCTATGTCGCAAAGAACGGCTCCGCAAATCGTCCGCTGACATTCGTCTTCAATGGCGGCCCGGGCGCGGCGTCCGCCTTTCTGCATCTCGGCCTCGTCGGTCCGCGCATTCTCGATTTCGGGCCGGACTCGCATGACGCCACGCGCGCAATGTTGCGTAACAATCCCGACACCTGGCTTGCCTTCACCGATCTGGTGCTGATCGATCCGATCGGCACTGGCTGGAGCCGGGCGGTTAAAAGCGACGGCGGCAAGCCTTTCTGGAGTGTGCGGAGCGACGCCGACGCCATGGCCAAGGCGATTGCGCTTTACGTCGCCAAGAACAATCGCGCAGGCTCGCCGAAATATCTGTTCGGCGAAAGTTATGGCGGTTTCCGCGCCGCCAAGACCGCACGCGCGGTGCAACGCGATCAGGGCATCACGATCAACGGCATCGTGATGCTTTCACCTTTGCTCGAAGGCTGGCTCACCTTCGGCGACGATAGTTCCGCGCTGCACGCCGCCTTGCAGTTGCCGTCCCTGGCTGCCGCTGAGTTGGAGCGTAAAAATGCGCTCACGCCCGACGCGCTTTCCGTAGCGGAACAATTTGCGATGACGGACTACCTGACGACGCTGGCGGGAGCGCCCTCAAAAGGTGATGCGGCAAAGGCGTTCTACAGCCGCGTGGCGCAGATGACCGGCTTGCCGCTTGATGCTGTTACCCAGGCACGCGGCTTTGCGGCCCGAGTCTATGTGAAGGGCTTGCGCGCTGGGGAGAGTAAGATCGTGAGTCGCTATGATGCCGCTTTTGCTGTCGACGACCCTCATCCCGAGGCGCGGTCGTCGCGCGGGCCCGATCCGATTCTTGATGCGGTCACTCGTGCCTATGGTGGCGCCATGGCGAGCTATGCGCGAAACGAACTCGGTTTCAAAACCGAAATGACCTATGCGCTTCTTGCCGGCGACGTCACCAATCACTGGGACTGGCAGGGCGGCCGGGTGCAGGCAAGCGCTGAAGACGACTTGCGCGTCCTACTCGCGTTCGGCCCGTCGTTCCGTCTCCTGATAGCGCACGGCTATTCCGATATGATCACGCCCTACGCGATGTCGCGCTACGTGCTCGATCACATGCCTGCCTTTGATCCACCCGGCCGTGTGCAGCTCAAGCTCTATCGGGGCGGGCACATGCTTTATCTGGACCCGGAGTCCCGTAAAGCTTTCAGCGCCGACGCAGCGGTGTTTTTCCGGGATAAAGAGTAGGTTCTCCCCCTAAAGGGACGAGCTTTTAGAAAAGTTATTCCCGGTACCGCTGCCTGTGAGCACCCACAAAAAATCGCGCTCATATCCCCGGTAAAGGCGCTCCGCTCCTGCCGAGCTTAGGTGGCTTGTATCGAAGAAAAAAAGCTCGGTCCCCTTGTTCGGGCGGCATTCCGTTTCCGTACAGAACAGATTGATCGGATCAATAAGTCTGACGTTGTCGTACGAGGCCGCCGCGCGACGGAGTGCTGTCATTGTGCGTTCTCGCCTCGCGTCGACCTTTGACCGAAGGACCGAGCAGGTATCGGATCCGACGCGAATTGCCTTCACGACGCAGGCCGGCGAGTACCACGGAAACTCAGGGAGTGGAGCAACGATCAGGATACGCCGGACACCAGCGCGTTTCGCATCCGAGAGTGTCGCAGCAAGACCTGTCGCCAATATTTCATACGGGTCTTTCTTCGCTTGATCATCGGTTAGAAGGAACGAGCGATGGAACGGATCGGATTGGGGCAATCCGAGATAAAAATTCCATCGTGCCGTAATGATTGCAAATTCCGCCCCCTGAAATGCATTTGGATCAAACGAGTCGCATCCGGCGGCAGGCCTTCCCCGCCCATCTTTCACCGCCGCCTTGAACGGCGGACATCCGACTTCAAATACTGGCGTTAGGCTGGCGCCGGCCCGCCGGGCGTATTCCTTGAACGCCTGCTCAATGACGAGCGCATGCGAATCTCCCATCAGAACGCCGCGATGCGAAACGGGTGGATAGTCACGGCCGGCAATTTGAAACGGCTCGAGGCCGGACAGTTGAGGAAGGATGAGTGGAGTAATGCGCAACGACCACAGATAGCCCAGGCTGGCAACCAACACGCACGACGCGGTTCCCAGTGCGACAACGGCCACAGGGCGGAAATTGCGTTTTTTCCGCAACCGTCGCAGCGGCAATTCGAGCAAACGATAGGTGAGAATCGCAAGCACCAATGACAGAGCCGCCGCGCCCATTTCTTCGGCGAAACTGTGTTCGCCGAAGTTCATCGTGCGAACGAACGATATGAGTGGCCAATGCCACAGATACCAAGGATATGAGACGAGGCCGATCCAAACCATTGGCCTCGTTGCTAGAGCGCGCGCAACGACGTTGCGCGGCTCAATCAGCCCACCGACGATGATTAAAGTGGCGCCCACAACAGGCACCGCCGCCCAGTAATACGGATAGAGCATGTCAGCATCGAAGCAAAGAACGGCAAGCACGATGGCGGCGGCGCCGGCGATCGCCAATCCTTGATTGATGACAGCGGGCACACGGTGGACAGCCGTGGCGAAGACCGGCACCGCTCCGCCCAGGATGAACTCCCATCCACGCGTGGGCATTATGTAAAACGAGACGTTTGGTTTGGTGTACGGGTAAGTGAACATCACGCAAGCGACAAACGACACGATGCCCAGCACGAAAGTAATCGCGATCCAGGCTCTCCGACCGTTTTCCGGCTTCATTTTCGCCGTCGTCGCCGTCATCGCGAGCAAAGTTAGCGGCGCCAGAAGATAGAACTGCTCTTCGACCGCGAGCGACCACATGTGCAGCAGCGGCTTTGTGACCGCGGCAATGTCGAAATAGCCCGTGTGCGATAAAAAATGATGGTTCGCGAACATGATCGCGGACAGGAAGAAAGATTCCGCGAAATCTTTCGGCTCGGCTTGCATGAATATCGTCGTGGAGAGCGCAAGGCACACAACCATGACCAGCAAAAATGCGGGCAAGATACGGAAAGTCCTGCGCGTAGCGAAGTCGAGAATGCTGAACCGCTTGTTCTCGATGTCTTCCGCGATCTGATTGATAATCAGATAACCCGAGATGACAAAAAAGATATCGACGCCGATGAATCCGCCGCTAAACCCGGGCAGGCTGATGTGAGAGCCAACAACCGTAAGAATTGCAACCGCCCGCAGGCCGTCAATAAATGGTCTGTATACTCGAACCTCGTGAATTGAAGCGATTGATGCCCCCATCATCCAAAACGCCGATCTAAGAATACCGAATTGGCATCGGTCAGCCAGTGGCCTGAAAGCAATTCTGCAGCGAGGCAAATTATGGGCGCTGTTTTGCTTTAGGCCCGATCCGGATTGTGAAAGTTCCCAGCCTATCGATCGCGCATTCGATCGCATCACCAGGCGCCACCGGGCCTACGCCGGCAGGCGTGCCGGTAAGAATGATGTCACCTGGGCACAATTCGTACTGACTCGAGAGCTGGGCGATGATTTCCGGCACATTCCAGATCATCTGGCCGATATCGCCGTTCTGCCGAACTGTCCCGTTGACCGACAGGCTAATGGCTCCCTCGCGGATGGCCCCGGTCGTCTCGATCCGGTGAATGGGCCCGCACGGGGCCGAATGATCGAATGATTTTCCCATCTCCCAAGGCAGACCGCGTTTTGCGGCAGCACGCTGCAGATCGCGGCGCGTGAGGTCGAGGCCGATGGCATAGCCGAAGATGTGCGACTCAGCAGACTCGACGGAAATGTCGGTGCCGCCATGGCCGATGGCCGCTACCAACTCAACCTCGAACTGGAAATCTCCGGTGGCCGCCGGATAAGGTACCACCGCCTTGTTCTGGACGATCGCATCGGTGGGCTTCTGGAAGAAGAATGGCGGGTCGCGCTCGTCCGCTTCTTTCATCTCGCGGATGTGATCGAGATAGTTGCGGCCCACACAGTAGACCCGCCGCACGTGAAATCGCGCGTCATCACCAACAATAGGCAGCGTGACCGGCTCGGCCGCCGTTGTTGCTGTTCGCCGAGCGCTCACCACGGCTGCTCTTTCGCGCTTGTAATGTGATCGCGGTCGGGCGGCGTAAGGCAAAGCCCGATGCAAGAATAGACTAGCTCGGGATGCGGGTTGTAGCCGCGGTGAAATTTCCCAATCGGCTCGGAATAGACGTCGCCCGCCTTCGCCTTGACCAGCGTGCCCTCCTGGAAGTGTGCCTCGAACAGACCTTGCGTGCAGACGAAGAATGTCGCGCCGTTGTGACAGTGCCAATTGGTGTAACCGCCCGGTACAATCTCGGCGCTGAAGACCAGCACCTTGGCTTCAGGATCGCGCGGTAGCGAAGCATAGACGGAATCAAGCAGCACATTGCGCCTGTGCTGTTCACCTGGCTTGAGAAAGCCGTCGAGGTGAAGCTTCAGATCTTTATACTTGTCGAGCTGGAGTTGCACGGCTCACGCTCCCTTTCCATCAGTTCCCGAATGTGACCCCTTCCGAGCCCCGGGTCGCCCATCCAGTCATACGCTGCTCGATGGCGACACAGATCACGTACATTCCGACGCCCATCAGGCCGGTGACGATCAGGCCCGCGAACGCCAGCGGCACCTCGAAGCGCGAGGATGCGACGAGCATCAGATGGCCGATGCCGGCATTGGCGGCCACTGTTTCGGCTACGATCGAACCGACAAAGGCGACCGTCATCGCAATCTTCAGCGAGGCAAAGAAATAAGGCATCGCGCGCGGCAGGCCGACTTTCATGATCACCTGGCGCTTGCTCGCTCCGAGCGCCCGCAACACGTCGCGCAATTCCGGTTCGACCGTCGCGATCCCGGTCGCCACATTCACAAGAATAGGGAAGAACGAGAGAAGAAATGCGGTGATTACGGCGGGAATCGTGCCGATACCGAACCAGATGACCAGCACCGGAATGACCGCAACCTTCGGCACGGAGTTGAATGCGATCAGCGCCGGATAAAATCCGTCGTAGATCACCCGCGACGATCCGAGCGCGACGCCGCCGATCGCACCGATAACGATGGCGAACGCAAAGCCGATCAGCGTGGTCATTAGTGTCTGCCATGAATTCTCGAGAATCGGCACGCGCCAGCGCCACAGCTCTTCGAAGATCGCCGTCGGTGCAGGCAATACAAACTGCTGAATCTGAAAAATACGGACAGCCAGCTCCCACAGGATGAACATGCCTGCGATCACGGCCCAGGGCAGAACCTGACGCACGAGCTTGCGCTCGAAGAACGTTGTCCTCCGTATGATGACCGGAAGATCGTCGATTTCGGGGATCGGCGCCCGCGTGTTTTCGATATCAGGCTGCATTTGCGCGTGCGGCACTGATGTGCTCCCGCAATTCATGCACAAGGTTCACCGACTCGGGCTCGTAGGTGGTGTTGAGCGCGCGCGGACGCGGTGCATTCACCTTCCGATCAAGAATGATCCGGCCCGGCCGCGCGCTCATGACCAGAACGCGGTCCGCGAGGAACACCGCTTCACGCAAATCGTGGGTGACAAGGATCACCGTCGGACGGCGGGCCAACCACAGTTCCTGTAGCGCCAGCCATAGTTCCTCGCGCGTGAACATGTCGAGGGCACCGAAGGGTTCGTCAAGCATCAGCAGCGATGGCTCATGAATGAGCGCGCGGCACAGTTGCGTGCGCTGCTGCATTCCGCCGGACAATTGCCACGGCTGCTTATCCTCGTAACCCTTCAGTCCGACAAGTGCGAGGAGATCGCGCGCCTTTGCTTCGTAGGCGCTCCGGTCCTTGCGCAGCCGGCTCGCATGCGGCTCCACGATTTCGAGCGGCAGCATCACGTTTTTCAGAATCGTGCGCCACGGCAGCAAGGAGGAGTTCTGAAACGCCATGCCGACGATGTTGAGCGGGCCGACCACCGGCTTGTTCGAGACGCTGACATGGCCAACCGTCGCAGGCCAAAGGCCTGTCACCACTTTCATCAGTGTCGATTTTCCGCAACCGGACGGCCCGACGACGGCGACGAATTCGCCTTGCTCGACTTCGAAGCTTGTCCTGTGCAGCGCGAGCGCTGTCTCTTCGTCATTGTAACGAAGCGAGACGTCCTGAAGTCGAACGAAGCCTGGCACGAACTTTCCCCACTCACGCGAAACAGCAGACGGGACCCGGTCCGGTCAATGCAGTAGCGGGCTGACGCCGCCGCGCATGCTACTTCTTCAATATGCTCTTCAGAAGCATCGCATGCACCCCTTTGACGTTGTTCACCGTCTGCGTCACGTGCAGATCGCCCGCGAAGCTGCACATGGCATAGGCTTCGTCCTTGTGGATGCCGGTCATGCTGACGATCCAGGCAATCATCTCCTTAAGCGCCTGACGGGCCGCATCGTCGAGGTCGGTGTCGAGACCAAACGTGATGTAGTGGGTCGGGGTCTCCGCACGCGGCATCTTCCAGCCGAGCTTCTTTTTTACATTAAACTCGAATGTGCCCGTGAGCGCGGTCTCGATCGCGGTCCCGTCAACCTCGCCATCGCCCTGCGCCGCATGCCCGTCGCCGGTCGAGAACAGCGCGCCCTCGTTCCACACCGGCAGATAGATCGTGCTGCCTGCTGTCAGCTCCTTGCAGTCGAGGTTGCCCCCGAATTCGCGCGGCTCCTTGCTGTTCTGCCGCCCGAACACTGCAGCAGGCGCCACAGCAAGCTGGCCAAAGAACGGCGCCATCGGAATCTTGTAGCCCGACGCCGTGGTCGCGACGTTGGCTTTCAGATCGAGCGGAACGTGAATGATCTTTGTGTAGGGAAAGTCCTCCGGGATCGTGCCCATATAACCGCGGAAAAGATTCCAGCCCCAATTCTGCCGGAGCTTAATGTCGAGGATCTTGACCTCGAGCACATCTCCGACCGCGGCATCGCGGACGTAAACAGGCCCGGTAAAGATGTGATTTCCGGATCCCTTTTTCACCTTTTGATGGATCTCGACGATGTCGGGGAGAATGTCGAAGCCGCTGTCCTTCGCCGGCATCCATTCGGGGTTGCAAGTGGCGCACTCGATTGTCACCCGCTCGCCCGAATCGATGGTGAGTGCGGGCTTGATGGTTGCATCGAGATAGCCCCAATGCACCGTCTCGGGTGTTGCCCGCAGAAGCTTGGTGGTCGCGTTGGCCGTGGCGCTCACATTCATGGCAATCCTCAACTGCCGGGGATGATCCCAGGCTCCATACTGTAACAGTACTTCGAGATCTCGCCGGCCCGCGTGAACCAGATCTGGTCGGCGTGTTTGTGCTGGACGCAATGCTTGAGCGCCTGGCGCATCGGACGCAGGCGGAACGGCTGTCCGAGAATGAAGCCGTGCAGCGACAGAGCGAAGACAAGCGGTTGTTTTTCCGACGCTTCGAGCAGCTCTTCGAACTGGTCGACGATCATGTCGGCGAACTGCCGTCCCGTGTGGTCGCGTAGCGCCAACGTCCCGGCGTCATTGAGCTCCATCGGATAAGGTACCGAGAGCAACGGACCCGAGCGCGTGCGCATCCAGATCGGCTGGTCATCGACCGGCCAGTCGAGCAGATGCGTGAAGCCGCATTCCTTGAGGAGGTCAGGCGTAACACTCGTCTCGGCGGCGCCCGCTCCCATCCAGCCTGTCGGCCTTACGCCGACATGCTTCGTGATGACGTCGACGCATTCCTGAATAACGCGACGCTCGTCATCTTCCCACATCCCACGCAGCACCTCCGCATTGGTGCGGCCGTGGCCGAGCACATCGTCGCCCCGTTGCTTGATCTTCTCCACGATGTCCGGATACTCGTAGCAGACCGCCGAGTTCAGCAGGATCGAAGCAGGCAACTTGAGCTCGTCGAGAATCTCGAAAAACCGCCAGTTGCCGACACGATTGCCGTAGTCGCGCCACGCATAGTTGCGCGAGGTCTGCGGACCCGTGCGGTTATGCGGATCGATGCCCTGCCCCGCCTGAAAGGCAAAATGCTCGATATTGAGCGCGACGTAGAACGCGAGCCGTTTGCCGCCCGGCCACGAATAGTGCTTGCGCTTCGTGATCGGCAAGAAATCGTATCGTTTGTGGTGAGGCAGCTTGAGCATGCGTTACTTCCCCCGACGCGCGTCCGTTTTTGGCGGACGGCACGCTAGACTAGTTCAAGTCACTTGAGCAACGGGAAATTCTAGAACGTCGGCGGCGTGTTAACGAACAGGATGCGCGCTTCGCTCTTGCTCCGGTTCCTGTAGCCGTGACCGATCTCCGAGCGGAAACAAAACGTGTCGCCGGCCGAAAGCCGGTAGGCCTTGTCGCCGAGAAACAGCTCGATCTCACCGGTAATGACGTAGCCGACTTCCTCGCCCTCGTGCGAGATAAGGCCGAAGCTCGAGCCGCCAGGCGCAATAATGTGGATGTTGCTCTGGAGCATGTGCCCTTTCGCATAGGGAATGACGCGCTCCATCAGGATTCCGTGCCCGCGCCGGACCGGATCCATCTCAATCTTCGATCGTTGTCCCGCCCGCGTTACAACCGGAGCATCCTCTTCCTGCTGCGTGAAAAGCTCTCCGAGCCCTATTCTCAGCACGGTGCACAGCTTGTGCAGCACCTGCAAAGACGGCTCGATCTTGTTGTTTTCGATCTTGGACACGAGACTTTCCGAGCAACCCGCAGCGTCCGCGACATCCTTCAGGCGCGAGCCTCGCATCAGCCGCGCGTGCCGCAGGCGCGTGCCTATGGCGTAGCGCGCAAGATCCAAAACCTGGGCGCTTTCGCGTGCAGGTTGGCGCTGGTTCCTGCCATTGCCTTTTGCGCGAGCAGGCAATTGAGCGCGCCCTGAAGTCGGCGCCGTCTTGTTTCTGGGTTTCGACATTTTTCTTCCGTTCGTCCCGCGAGAACTCACGATAGTCGCGTTCCGGCGGACATTCAATTGACTTTCCCAGCGGGAAAGTTACCGTTTATGAAACGGGTCCGAGCCACGGCAGCACGCCGGTCACAAGGGGAGTTTGTGTGATGTCTCTAGTCTGCTTGCATGTCCGACGTGCCGTCGCATTGACCGCGGTTCTTTTGCTCGCGCTTTCCGCGCCTTACGCGCGCGCACAGGCGCCTGAGAAAAAAGACATCAAGGTTATGATGGACTGGATCATCCAGGGCACGCACGCGCCGTTCTTCGTCGCGCAGTCGAAAGGCTACTACAAAGATGGCGGCCTGAACGTTCAGATTGACGCGGGCAAGGGCGCCACCAACGTCGCGGTCAGCGTTGCCGGCGGTGTGTACGATTTTGGCTGGGTCGACATGCCATCGATGATCAAGTTCAACGCGCAGAATCCGAGTTCACCGCTCATCGCGGTCTACATCAGCTTCGACGACTCTCCCCTCGCCTTCATCACGCTCAAATCCAAAAATATCCGCAAGCCCGCCGATCTGAACGGCGCGCGCATCGCCGGCGGTCCTGGCACGGCTGTGCACGACACGGCGTCAATCCTGTTCAAGGCTGCGAATGCGGAAAGCGTGAAGGTCAACTGGCTACCGGTACAGCCGCAATTGTTCGGCCCGATGGTCCTGCGTGGCGAGGCCGACGGCACAGGCGGCTTCATCAACTCCAACGTTCCGGCGCTGCTGGATGTCGGTATCAAGCTTGATGATATTTACGTAGTGAAATATGCCGATTTCGGCGCCAATATGTACGGCCTCACCCTCGCGACGACCAAGGCCTTCATCGAGAAAAATCCGCAGACCGTGCGCGCGATGGTTAAAGCGCTCAACCGCGGCACCATCGATACCATCAAGGACCCGGCGGCGGCCCTCAAGATCATGAAGGGCGTTGACGCAATGATGAAGGAAGATATCGAGAAGGTGCGGCTCGACCTCGCGCTCAGCGTCACCAACACCAAGTGGGTCAAGGAGCACGGACTGAGCGTCGCACAACCCCAGCGGGTCAAGTTCACGATCGACTCGGTGGCGGCCGCTTACGGCCTTGCCAATCCGCCGAAGCCCGAGGACGTCTACAACGACAAATTCCTGCCACCGGTCGCCGAGCGCATGATCAAGTAGCGAGGGCCAACGATTTTCTCGAACAGGCGGCGCTTGTGCCGCCTGTTTCTTTTTTGGCGGTCAAGTGGCGCTGTGCCGGCGCCAAGCCTCGATAATGTTGCCGAAGTTCGGCGGCTGCACGTCGCAGTTCGCTCCATCAGGCGGAATGGCAACCCAGGGCTGGGCGCTGCGGGTCCAGATATGTCCGACCGGATAGAGCCAGCTGGTGTCGTCGAGATTGCCCGCTTTCACGATGGTGATCTTGGTATTGGCGCGTGGTTCATGAAACAGCCGGGTGCCGCACTTCGCGCAAATGACGCAGTCGATCACGCGACCGCTTTCGTGCTGACGTTCCCACACCGCGGGCTGGCCTTCCTCAACAACAACTGCGCTTCGGTCGGCGAGCAATGAAAGGCTGAAGGCGCTGCCCGACTGCCGCTGGCATTCCGTGCAATGGCACGCGTACACGGCAAGCGGCGCCGCAGTGATCTTGTAGGCCACGCTTCTGCACTGGCAGCGGCCGGTCAGCGGCAGTTTGAAATCCGGTTTCATGGAAAATGCTCCGCATGCCAGTCGGCTTCGAGATCGGGATTGATCTTGGCATCGATGACGAAAACACCGGGCGCCCCGTCCTTGACCCAGGCGCGCACGGGATCGAGATCGGCGAGCGTCCGCACGGTCGCGGCACGGGCGCCGTAGCCGCGCGCGATGGCCGCAAAATCCGTTTCCGGAAACTGCACGATTTCGATCGAATACCCTTGCCGGCGGAAGTAATGCACTTCGGCGGCGTATGAACTGTCGTTGTAGACGAGAATGCACAGCCGCAATTTAAGACGGATTGCGGTTTCGAGATCGGCGATCGACATCAGAAAGCCACCGTCGCCAGCACCGAGCACAGCCAGCTTGCCGGGATTGGCGACAGCGAGACCGATCACGGAGGCGAGCCCGAGTCCGACCGACTGGAACGAATGACTGAGGCAGGACGCTCTTGGGTTGGGAACACGCAGATAGCGCGGAACCCAGCCGCAGAAGTGCCCGGAGTCCGAAGCGACCACGCGATCTTTCGGCAGAATGTCATCGACCGCCTTGCTCAGCGTGCGCGGGTCGATGAACCGCGCGCTCGACTCATCGGGATGCGGGAAATGATGATTGTCGCCCGAGCGGATTCGTTCACGCGTACGCTCGTCGCGGCGTCCGGATTCCGTACCCGATGAACCAAGCTCGGCCAGCAGGTCTTCCGCAGTCGCCTTCGCATCGCCAAGCACGGCAAAATCCACGGGCCTCTGATATCCCAGCTTCGGGGCCTCGATATCGAT
>Ga0310811_10011385_pt1 | contig 11531 bp, 13 predicted proteins | sample YCmetagenome_FD_207642 | JGI IMG/M metagenome (GOLD analysis project Ga0310811, IMG submission 207642) | Soil microbial communities from experimental microcosm in Duke University, North Carolina, United States - YC | ecosystem: Engineered > Artificial ecosystem > Soil microcosm > Unclassified ... | reverse complement strand
TCTGGCGTTTCTCATCGGCGGGCCGGACGGACACGCGCCGGACGTACTCGCGCGTGCCGACCAGAGCTGGTCGCTCGGCCCGCTTACCTTGCCGCACATGCTGGTGCGCCTGGTGCTCGCCGAGCAGCTCTACCGCGCCACCACGCTGCTGTCGGGCCATCCGTACCATCGCGCCTGACCGTCGTACGGCCCCCTCCATGCAGGACGGGCACATGCCACCACGGCGCATTTGCCCGGAAAAGTGGTCATATGATCGGTCGACCATGCTGCCCATACTGCGGTCACTTCAGCTTTCCGGGACCGGCCCATGTCCTTCACGGTGCGTCAGGCCACCATCCATGACATCGATCTTGTCGTGCCGTTGTTCGATGCGTACCGGCAGTTCTATGGCAAGCCGGCCGATCTCGAACTGGCACGGCGCTTCTTGCTCGAACGGTTCCAGCATCACGAATCGGTGATCCTGCTGGCGGTCGATGGTGAAGGGCGGGGCGTAGGATTCACCCAGCTTTACCCGCTGTTTTCTTCCGTGCGTGCAGCGCGCACTTATCTGCTCAATGATCTTTTTGTCGCAGCCGACGCGCGCCGCAGCGGGGTGGCTGCGGCATTGATCCATGAAGCGGAGGACTTTGCGCGAGCGGCGGGAGCAGTGGGCATGTCGCTTACCACGGCGCATACGAACGAGGCAGCGCAACGGTTGTATGAATCCCTGGGCTGGCAGCGCGACCTGGTGTTTCGCGAATACAGCATCGCTTTGTAAGCGAAATCCTGCCTCAGACCATGGTCTAGCTTGCCAAGAGATTGACGTAGCCCGGCGCTAACATGGGTGGATTGCACTTCAGGAGCATCCCCCATGGGCAAGCGCATTCGCCACGCCGGACTCGCCAGCAAGGTCATGACGGCCACCAAGGCCGCGGAGCTGGTCGACCACGGCATGACGATCGGCATGAGCGGCTTCACCGGCGCGGGTTATCCGAAGGCCGTGCCGCAGGCGCTGGCCGCGCGCATGGTGGCCACGCACGAGCGTGGCGAAGCGTTCCGCGTGCGCGTGCTCACGGGCGCGTCGACCGCGCCCGAACTCGATGGCGCGCTGGCGCGTGCCGACGGCATCGACCTGCGCCTGCCTTATCAGTCGGATCCCGAGCTGCGCTCGCGCATCAACCGCGGCGAGATGGACTACCTGGACATCCATCTCAGCCATGTCGCGCAGTACGCATGGTTCGGCTTCTTCGGCAAGCTTGACCTTGCCGTGGTCGAAGCCACCGCCATCATGCCGGACGGCCGTTTGCTGCCGTCATCGTCGGTGGGCAACAACAAGACCTGGCTGGACCTCGCCGACAAGGTGATCGTGGAGGTCAACCATTGGCAGCCCCTGGAAATGGAAGGTATGCACGATGTGTATTACGGCACGGCATTGCCGCCCCATCGCAAGCCGATTCCGCTGCTGAAGCCGGACGATCGCATCGGTGAACCCTACCTGCGACTTGATCCGGACAAGGTCATCGCCGTCGTCGAGACCGCTGCGCCCGACCGCAACAGCGCATTTTCCCCGCCCGACGATTGCTCGCGGCAGATCGCCGGCCATCTGATTGACTTTTTCCGCCACGAGATCGCCAAGGGGCGTCTCTCGCCGCAATTGCTGCCGTTGCAGTCAGGTGTCGGCAACATTGCCAACGCCGTGCTGGGTGGCTTGCGCGAAGGCGGTTTCAGTGGACTTACCGCGTTCACCGAGGTGATCCAGGACGGCATGCTCGATCTGCTGGAGAACGAGGTGCTGTCCGTGGCGTCGGCGACCTCGTTCTCGCTGAGTCCGGCGGGCATCGAGCGCTTCCTCGCCAACATCGAGTTCTTCCGCAAGCGCATCGTGCTGCGTACCCAGGAAATCTCGAATCATCCGGAGCTGGTGCGACGGCTGGGCTGCATCGCCATGAACGGCATGGTCGAGGCGGATATCTATGGCAACATCAATTCCACGCACGTGGCCGGCACCAGCATCATCAACGGCATCGGTGGTTCGGGCGACTTCGCACGCAACGGTTTCATGTCGTGTTTCCTCACGCCAAGCACCGCGAAGAACGGCGCCGTGTCGTGCATCGTGCCGATGGTGAGCCATGTGGACCACACGGAACATGATGTGGCGGTCGTGGTGACGGAGCAGGGCCTGGCCGATCTGCGGGGGCTCTCGCCGCGGCAACGCGCCAAGGTCATCATCGAGCGTTGCGCGCACCCGGACTACCGGCCGCAGTTGCAGGACTATTTCAATCGCGCGCTGCACGACAGCCGTGGCAAGCACACGCCGCACCTGCTTAACGAGGCGCTGTCCTGGCACCAGCGTTTCCTCGAAACCGGCGATATGCGACCTTAAGGCCTTCTCGCCACCGGGTCCGCGCTCATCATGCTCTACCTCGCCTCGCAATCACCCCGCCGTCGCCAGCTGCTCGAGCAGATCGGCGTGGAATTCAAGGTGGTCGACGTAAATGTGCCTGAGCAGCGCGCCATGGCCGAGGCGCCGCGCGAATATGTGAGCCGGGTGGCACGTGAAAAAGCGCTGGCGGGCTATGCCGCATTGAACGATCCCCAGGCTTTCGTGCTCGGTGCCGATACTGAAGTCGTGCTCGATGACGAAGTGTTCGGCAAGCCCCAAGACGCTGCTGATGCCGCTGCGATGTTGCGCCGGTTGTCGGCGCGCGTGCATGAGGTGATTTCCATCGTGTGGCTGGTGAGCCGCAAGGGCGAGTGGAGCGAGACCAGCCTGTCACGCGTGCGCGTGCCTGAATTGGATGACGCTATCATCGCGGCCTATATCGCCACGGGCGAGCCGTTCGGCAAGGCTGGCGCATACGCGATCCAGGGTCACGGTGCCAAGCTGATCGAGCACCTCGACGGCAGCCATTCCGGTGTGATGGGCCTTCCCGTATTTGAAACAGCGAAGCTGTTGCGTGCGCATGGCGTGATACGCCATTGAGGCATGCCAATACGTCGGTGGTTTTTCAGTGGCCCGGCATCATCATGAACCACGAAACGACAGCGAGCAGGTTGTTCGCGCCGTGAGCCAACACGGCGGGCCAGATCGATCCGGACTGTACGCGTAGCCAGCCAAGTACGAGACCTAGCAGGGCCAGGTTGGGCAGCGCATACCAGAGGAAGGAGAGATCGGGCAGGTGCACGCAGGCGAACAGCACGGCGGTGATGGCGATGGCCCAGCCGCTGCCCATGTGACGACTGATCGCCGAGAGCAGCACGCCGCGGAAGAGCAGTTCTTCCACCAGCGGCCCCACGCTGATCACCAGCAGGGCCAGTGGCAGGCGCAGCCACGGCGAGATGTGCGCGCCGAGCTGCTTGATGTCCTGGCTGACCTCATGGCCCTGCGCCAGCCATTGCGTCAGCAGGCCGCCGATGAAAGGCATGAGCATGCCAAGCACGACAGCCACGGCGTACAGCGTGGGTGTGGGCGTGGGGGTGAATCCCAGTCCCGGCAGGTCGCCCCGATGCCATAGCGATGGCCAGCGGCGACGGGTGAGATGGACGATCAGCGCGGCCGAGACCAGCAGCGTGATCATCACCGCCGTCGCGCTGGCATCGGAGTGTCCCAGCCAGACGCGTGCCTGATGGACCACCTCGCCCATGCCTTCGCCCTGCTGCAGGACGATGACCACGCCGGCGACCAGTCCGATGAGGCCGCCGACGGCAAGCTGCAGGGCGAAGTACAGCGCGATGAGTCCGAAGGCGTACCAGGCAGTCGGTGCCGGCGACAGTAGTGGCAGGGATGGCGGCGAATCTGAGGCGTATTTCAATCGGTTCGCATCCATCGATGGCGAGTCCAGCAGGCGCGCGTGCAAGTCAAACCGCCAGGGCGCACTGCGCTCGTTGCCTGGCAGGAACACGCTAGTCCTTGCCGCGGCGCGGGCGCAATCCTGTCCTTTGGCACGGTCGGCACAGCGCCTTTCGCCGTGTTCACGCGGCCGCCCTGTATAGTGGCGAGACGTCCAAGGAGGAAAACGGCGCGCCGAGCGCCGACCCATGTTCGCTTTCGACTGGCTGGCCGACCCTACTGCGTGGGCAGGTCTCCTCACCCTGGTGGTGCTGGAGATCGTGCTTGGCATCGACAATCTCGTCTTCATCGCGATCCTCGCCGACAAGCTGCCGGCCAAGAAGCGCGACCATGCCCGCGTGCTGGGCCTGTTGCTGGCGCTGGTCATGCGCCTGGTCTTGCTGGGAGCGATGTCCTGGCTGGTAAAGCTCACCGCGCCCATTCTGCAATGGGGTGCATTGTCGCTGTCGTGGCGCGACATCATCCTCTTGCTCGGCGGCGCCTTCCTTCTGTTCAAGGCCACGGTCGAGTTGCACGAGCGTCTGGAGGCGGACGATCACCACGACGCCGCCAAGCGCGCGCCGGCGCGCTTCTGGCTGGTGGTTGCGCAGATCGTCGCGCTCGATGCGGTGTTCTCGCTCGATTCGGTGATCACCGCGGTGGGCATGGTCGACCAGCTCTCGGTGATGATGATCGCGGTGGTGGTGGCGATGATCCTGATGATCAGCGCCAGCAAGCCGCTGACGAACTTCGTCAACGCGCGACCGACGGTGGTGATCCTGTGCCTGTCGTTCCTGCTGATGATCGGCTTCAGCCTGGTGGCCGAAGGCTTCGGCTTCCATATTCCGAAGGGCTACCTGTACGCCGCGATCGGCTTCTCGATCATGATCGAGGCCTTCAACCAGACCATGCGCCGCAATCGCCAGCGCAGCCTGCTGGGCAGCGCGCGCACGCTGCGCGATCGCACGGCGATGGCGGTGATCAATCTGCTGGGTGGCGCCGGCAAGGAGGAAGAGGAGGCGACGCCTCATCCCGCCGCAGCGAGCACGGAAGGCAGCGTGGCGGTGTTCGGCAAGGACGAACTGGCGATGGTGCAGGGCGTGCTCGATCTCGCGCATCGCCCGGTGCGTTCCATCATGACGCCGCGCCCGGAAATCAACTGGATCGATCCGCGCGAAGGCGTCGAGCAACTGCGCGCGGAAGTGAGCGCGTCCAGCCATGCGTGGCTGCCGGTGGCAGGCGACGATCTCGACCAATTGGTTGGCGTGGCCTCGTCGCGCGACCTGCTGGCGAGCCTGCTGGAGCACGGCAACATCGACGCGGAAAAAGTGGTGCGCAAGCCGCTTACCGTGCTCGAGTCGCTCAGCGTGCTGCGGTTGATCGAGGAGTTCCGTCGCTCACCCTTGCAGGTGGCCTTGGTAGTGGACGAATACGGCAGCGTGCTCGGCCTGGTGACGCCGACCGATGTGCTCGAAGTGATTGCGGGTGAATTTCCCGACGATGAAAGCGGCGACCCGTCCGCGGTGCAGGAAGTGGATGGCAGCTGGTTGCTCGACGCCAGCCTGGACCTGCGCCGTGTCGAACACCTGCTGGGCCTCAAGCTGAGCAGCGATGACAGCTTCTCCACGCTCGCCGGCTACGTGCTGCAGCAATTGGGCCGCTTGCCTCATGTCGGCGACACGTTTGCCAGCGAAGGCCTGCATTTCGAGGTGGTGGCGATGGATGGCGCGCGCATCGGGCGCCTGAAGGTGACGCCGGAAGGGTGAGGCTGCTGTCGCGCACAGGGTGCGCTCCCTCAAACAGCATCACCCCGTGTGGAAGCGCACCCTGTGCGCGACAGCCTTTGGCCTCACGAGGCCATCAGCGCCCGCGCCAATCCGACCACGCCGAGCAACAGCGTGGCGACCCAGCCTGTCGAGGACACCATGTAGCCCGGCCCGCGCTTGGCGGCATCCTGCAGATAGGCAACCGCGTACCACACGCGACCGAGCACCCAGACCAATCCCGCCAGCCCGGCCCACAACGGATATCCGTACTGCACGGCCAGCCACAGCGATGGCAGGAACATCACGGTTGCCTCCAGCGTGTTCATCTGCACGCGCAATGCGCGCTCGAACGCCGGATGACCGGTTACTGCGGGCGCCTTGATGCCGTACTTGCCCCGTGCGTGGCCCGCCGCCCACATGGTGCCGAACTGCAGCAGGACGGTAAGCAGGACGACGATGGCGGGCAGGTGCTGAATCATGTCGGTCTCTCTGGGAAAGGTGGCCCACTCTAGCCATCGACGCTGGGCGGCGGGAGGGGGTATCGTGCTCCGGTCGCACCGCAGCGGTGCGTTAGCGAGGGACATCGCATGGACTGGCAGAAAGGTGAGCGCAGTCAGAATGTCATCGTCGACGACGGCAGTGGCGGGGGCGGCGGTCCGCGCTTCGGCGGCGGGCGCGGCATGGGCATCGGCGGCATCATCATCCTGGCCATCCTGGGCCTCGTGTTCTTCAAGGACCCGACCGCGCTGCTCAACCAGGTGGACACCGGGGGACAGGTGGCGGCGCCGAGCGGACAGCCTGCAGAGGTCGACCCGCAAACCAAAGACTTCATCAGCGCCGTGCTCGGTTCCACCGAGAAGACCTGGAACGACATCTTTGCGAGCCAGGGCCGCCAGTACGTCGATCCGCAGCTGAAGATCTTCAGCGGCGGCGTGAATACCGCGTGTGGCATGGCGTCCACCGCGGTGGGGCCGTTCTACTGTCCCGGCGACCAGATGGTGTATCTGGACGTCGCCTTCTTCCGCGAGCTGGAGAATCGCTTCCACGCGACGGGCGACTTCGCCCGCGCCTACGTGATCGCCCACGAAGTGGGGCATCACGTGCAGAACCAGCTGGGCATCTTCGACCAAGTGGAGCAGGCGCGGCGGCGCGGCGCGCGCATGGAAGGTGCCGACGGCCTTTCGGTGCGGCAGGAGCTGCAGGCTGATTGCTTCGCTGGCGTGTGGGCGAACCGCACGCAGCAACGCCTGCAGTGGCTGCAGCCGGGCGACATCGAATCGGCCCTCAACGCGGCCAGCAAGATCGGCGACGACGCCCTGCAGCAGCAGGCGCAGGGGCGCGTGGTGCCGGATTCCTTTACCCACGGCACCTCGGAGCAGCGCGTGAAATGGTTCCGTGCCGGTTTCGACAGCGGCGACATGGGCAGCTGCAACACGTTCGCGGGCGAGCCCTGAGTCCACCTCCCTGAGGCTCGCGCCCCGACGCGAGCTACGCCAGGCCGCTGCCGCGCTCTAGAATGCCGGTGCCACGCGCCTCGGGGTGCGCTTTCCATCGCCCGCATGCTCCATCCCTGCCTACGTTGCGGCGCCTGTTGCGCCTATTTCCGCGTGGCCTTCCACTGGTCCGAGGCGGATGCCTCCCTCGGCGGCGTGGTGCCGCCGGAGCTGACCGAGACCCTGGACCCGCATCGCCTCGTCATGCGCGGCACCCAGGCCTCCAGGCCGCGCTGCGTGGCGCTCCAGGGCACCGTAGGCGAGGGGGCGCATTGCGGCGTCTACGAGCGTCGGCCCTCGGTATGTCGCGAGGTGGAACCGGCCTGGGAGTCCGGGCGTCCCAGTCTGCAGTGCGACAAGGCGCGAGTGGCCCACGGCATGCACCCGCTGACGCCAGCAGATTGGCCGGCGGCCTGAGTCGCCCTTACCGGGCTGCCGCGGCGCTGCCGTCGTTCTGGAAGGCCAGCGCGAACTGGCGCAGGTCGCTTTCGTTGACGTCGGAAATGGCGACGTACTGCATGCTGGCGTCAGTCCAGCGGATCACCGTATAGCCGTGCTCCTGCGTGGCGGTCTGCGGTGATACGGCGCCGGTTTCCACCGGCCATTGGAACAGATTGATCACATGCAGCCGGCGCCTGTACACCAGCACGGCAACGCTGCGCCCTTCGACGGCATCCAGGCGTCCGCCCACGAGCGGGAACCCTTCATCGGCGAGGTCTTTGACGCGCGGGGCGAAATCCAGTTTGCCTTCGAACCATGGCTTGACCGTGTGCTGGTTGGTCGACACCACATCCATCAGGTGCTGCTGCTGCAACGAGCGCACGTGGCCGGAGACGACCTCGGCGACCAGCGCGTCGCCGGTGTGACCCGAGCGCAGCAAGTGCAGCCAGGCCGGCCCGGAAAGCAGCAGCGCCGCCACGAAGCCTGCGGCTGCGGCCACCGACAGCGGCATGCGCGGGCGACGCGCACGTCGTGTTGTTGCCGGTACTGCCGTCGTGGTGGTCCAGTGCTGGCGTAGCGCGTCCGGTGCCCTGTGGTACAGCTCAGGCTGGGACAACGCCTTGCGCAACGTGGCATACGCGTCGAAGCGCGCCTTGCACGCCATGCAATCGTCCATGTGCCGGGCGACGGACGCACTGTCACCGGCGTCGAGTTCGTCGTCCAGGTAGGCGTGGATCAACAACTTGGCGTCATCGCACGTCATGGCGACGCACCTCCTTCGGATGATGACCCAGTTCGGCGCGCAGGCGTTCCCGCGCACGGGCCAGTCGCGACATCACGGTGCCGATGCGTTGCTCGATGATGGCCGCGATCTCCTTGTACGAGCACTCCTCCAGCTCGCGCAGCACGATGACTTCGCGCAGCGGCGGCGGCATGCGTTCCAGCGCGGCGCGCAGGGCACCGACGTCCACGGCAAGCAGGGTGAGCGTCTCGGGTGACGGACTTTCGTCTGCCAAGGGGTGCAGGTCGTCGTCGAGTTCCGCATGCAGGTCGTCTTGCCGGTGCTTGCTGCGCATCGTGTAATAGGTGTGTCGCACGATGGTGAGCAGCCAGACTCGCGCGTCGCTGCCATGGAAACTATCGAAGTAGCGCAGCGCGCGGAGCATCGCCTCCTGCACCACGTCCTGCGCATCGCCGGCATCGCGCGCCAGCCAACGCGAGAGGTTGTAGGCCGCGTCGAGATGCGGCAGCACCAGCGACTCGAAGCGGGCGCTTCGCGCGGCGTCAGGGCCGGTCATGCGGGCAGGCGAATCCATGGGCATGGAAGGTAATACCTCGACCGTGACCACTTTATTCCAAGGACGACCGCAGGCTGCGTGAAGCTGTTCCCGGTTGGAATAAGCGCCGGGGCGGGTCGGTAGTAGTTAGGGCGGGATGTACCCCGTTTCCCCTCTACCGGAGAGTCCGACCATGCGTGATTCAGACGACAACACGAGCCCTGGCCGTCGCCAGTTTCTCCAGTGCATGGCATGGGCCGGCGCCGGCACTTTGTGGCTGATGCAGGGCGGCGTGCTGCGGGCGCAGGCACTGACCGGCCAGGGCGCCAAGGAGGCCGCCGATGCCAGCTTCGCCTTCGTGCAGATCAGCGATTCGCACATCGGTTTCCACAAGGCGCCGAACATGGACGTGGCTTCCACCTTGCGCGCCTCGCTGGCAATGGTGAACGCGCAGAAGGTACGGCCGGACTTCCTGCTGCATACCGGCGATCTCACCCATCTCTCGCGGCCGGACGAGTTCGACACGCTGGCCGGCATCATGCAGGAGGCGCGGGTGGACAAGACTTTCTACGTGCCCGGTGAGCATGACGTGATCGGTGACAACGGCGCGGAATTCTTCCGCCGCTTCGGCGAAAAACAGCAGGCCGGTGGCTGGTACAGCTTCGACCATCGCGGCGTGCATTTCGTCGGCCTGATCAATGTGCTGAACCTCAAGGCAGGTGGCCTTGGCTCATTGGGCGCTGACCAACTGGCGTGGCTGAAGAAGGACCTTGCGCCACTGTCGGCGTCGACGCCGGTAGTGGTGTTCGCGCATATGCCGCTGTGGTCGCTCTACCCCGAATGGGGCTGGGGTACCGACGACAGCGCCGAAGCCATGAGCCTGCTGAAACGCTTCGGGTCGGTGAGCGTGCTCAATGGCCATATCCACCAGATCCAGCAGACGGTGGAAGGCAACATCACCTTCTACACAGCGCGTTCCACCGCTTATCCGCAGCCGGCGCCCGGCGTGGGTCCTGCGCCGGGGCCGATGAAGGACGTGCCGCCGGAGGCATTGCATAGCTATCTCGGCATTCGAGAGGTGCGCCATGTGCGCGGCAGCCAGGCGCTCGCGCTCACCGACGAGGTGATGTCATGAAGGCGCTGCGGCATGCAGCGGTATTGTCGATGCTTTGCCTGTGCTGCGGCGTGGCGATGGCGGCGAAGACGACTGCCACCCCAAAGGCCGCGGTAACGCAGGTCGAGATCCGCAATTTCGCCTTCGCGCCGAACACGATGACCGTTGCCGCGGGCACGCGGGTGATCTGGACCAACCGTGACGAGGAACCACACGTGATCACCAGCGCAGGCAAGCAGTTCACTTCGTCGCCCGCGCTGGATACCAGTGACACTTATGCGGTGACGTTCTCCAAGCCTGGCACCTATGCGTACTACTGCTCGATCCACCCGATGATGGTGGGCACCATCATCGTGAAGTAGCGGTGTTGTCGAAGCGATAGATGTCCATGGCCAACAGGCCGTATTCGATGCCGGCATCAATCCGTGTCGCATGCGCTTGTTTGCCCGCCGCGCCCAACGCAACAAACAAAGGCAGGAAGTGTTCGTCCGTGGGATGGGCGCGCTCGGCGAACGGTGCCTGGCGGCGATAGTCGAGCAATGCCTCGACATCGCCCTCGGCGAGCTTGCGTTCGACCCACTCGATGAAGGGGCGCACGTAGGGCGCTTCACGCTCTTCGCTGTAGCCCGAGCGGAAGTCGTGCAGGTTGTGTGTGATGCTGCCCGAGCCGATCACCAGCACGCCTTCCTCGCGCAGCGGCGCCAGTGCGCGGCCGAGCGCGTACTGGTGTGCGGGGCCGAGCTGCGGCTGGATCGACATCGGCACCACGGGGATATCCGCCTCGGGGTAGAGCAGGCGCAGCGGCACCCAGGCGCCATGGTCGAGTCCCTGGCTGGGGTCGAGCGTGGTCGGCAGGCCCGCCTTGTCCAGCAACTCCGTGATGCGGGCGGCGAGCGCCGGCTCGCCCTTCGCCGGGTATTGGATATCGAACAAGGCCTGCGGAAAGCCGTAGAAATCGTGGATGGTTTCGGGGCGCGCTGCGCCGCCGACGTGGGGCTGACGCGCCAGCCAGTGCGCGGTGGCGATGACGATCGCCTTGGGGCGCGGCAGCGCCTGAGCCAGCTCGGCCAGGCGTTCGCCCACGCGTCGTGGCTGGATCGCGGTCATCGGCGATCCGTGGGAGATGTAGAGGCTGGGCAGGGTGGTCATGGCGATTACCTCTGGGGTATCGCCCTAGGGTAGGGGCTGTCGCGAAAATTGCAGCGCGCGCGCGGTGAACGATCCGTCACCGCAAGAGAACGATCACGGAAGCGCCGCGCGTCCAATGACCTGAAACGTTTCATCCGTCATTCCGGCCTGCGCCGGAATGACGAGATGGGGCGGGTTTCGGTTACTTGCCGCGACGTGGCGGCTTGCCGCCACCGTGGCCGTGCGGGCGCGGCTTGCCGCCGTGGGACTTCTTGAAGCCACCGCCGCCCGGACGGAAACCGCCCGGCTTGCGCGGCGGTGCGTCGCCGGCGCCGCTGTCGTCGCCGTCCCATTCCTTGATGCGCAGCTGTTGCTGACTCACCCATACCTTCTTCAGGTGCTCGAACACCTCCGAGGGCATGCCTTCGGGCAGGTCGATCAGGCTGTATTCGCCGCGGATGCTCAGGCGACCGATGAAGCCGCTTTCCAGACCCGCTTCATTGG
>Ga0310811_10011384_pt1 | contig 11532 bp, 10 predicted proteins | sample YCmetagenome_FD_207642 | JGI IMG/M metagenome (GOLD analysis project Ga0310811, IMG submission 207642) | Soil microbial communities from experimental microcosm in Duke University, North Carolina, United States - YC | ecosystem: Engineered > Artificial ecosystem > Soil microcosm > Unclassified ... | reverse complement strand
ACCCAGCGGCCGCACGCCGTAGATCGCGGTCTGCACCGTGGCGTTGACGCGGCCCATCAGCGGCGCCGGCGTCACCAGCTGGCGCACCGTGGTCTGGCAGATCAGCCACATCATCGGGCCGAAGCCGACCAGGAAGTGACCGGTTGCCGCCAGGGCGAAGCTGTTGCCGGTCGGCGCGGCCAGGAAGCAGCAGGCCGCGACTACCGAGATCGCCGGGCCGAAGATCAGGATGACGAGCGGCGGCAGGCGGCGGGCCGCGATCGGCGCTGCGACTGCGCCGAGGATCAGGCCGGCGCCATAGGCCGACTGCGCCAGTCCCATGCCGGCCGGATCGAGATGCAGTGGCCCGAGTGCCAACGGTGCCCACACGGCGAGCAAGGCGAAGAAGGCGAAGTTCCAGAAGATTGCGCACAGGCTGATGCCGCGCAGCAGCTCATGGCGCACGACGAAGCGGGCCCCCGCCTCGATGGCGGCAACGAACGACGCGCGCTCCGAGGCTGATTGAGGGGCCGGCGCCTTGGGCAGGGCGAGAATGCAGGCCAGCGCCAGGGCGGCGCCGAGCGCCGCCAGGCCATAGCCCCAGGTCGGCGACAGCAGCTGGGCCAGCAGGCCCGCCGTGAAGGGCGCGCCGAGACTGACGATGGCCCGCGCCAGCTCGAGCCTGGCATTGGAGCGCGGCAGGTCCGAGGCTGGCACCAGACTGGGCAGCAGCGAGACCGAGGTGAGGGCGTAGACGACCGTTCCGGCGGCACCGACGAACGCGGCCACGCCGAGCAGGATCGACTGGTCGGCGGCGGCCGCGATCACGGCGACGATCGAGGCGGTGAGGCCGAGCCCCAGCCCGACGATCAGCAGGGTGCGGCGGGGTGCGCGGTCGATCCATGCGCCGGCCGGCAAGGAGATCAGCAACCATGCAGCACTCTGGCAGGCGACCAGCAGGCCGAGCAGATCGGGTCCGGCCCCCAGCACCAGGGTGGCGGTCAGGGGGAGGGTGGCCAGCGCCAGCTGGTCGGCGGCATGGGTCCCGGCGGCGGCGCCGAGCAGGGCATTGAAGGGCTTCATGACGACGGTTCTATGACCGCCGTTCCGGCGCCCGTTATCCGCTACCGCCGGCGAATTCGTCTCACTTGCCCACAGCGCTGTCGAACCGGCATAGAGTGGGATGGCTGATTACAAATCCGATGGGAGGATATCATGGCCGAACGTGTTGCTGTCGTGACAGGTGGGACCCGAGGCATTGGCGCCGCCGTATCGCGCATGCTGAAGGACAAGGGCTACAAGGTCGCCGCCACCTATGCCGGCAATGACGAGGCCGCCCACAAGTTCAAGGCGGAGACCGGGATCAGCGTCTACAAGTTCGACGTCGGTGACTTCGCCGCCTGCCAGACGGTGATCGCGCAGATCGAGAAGGATCTCGGGCCGGTCGACGTGCTGATCAACAATGCCGGCATCACCCGCGATTCGACCATGCGCCGCCTCACCCGCGACATGTGGGATGCCGTGATCGACACCAATCTCGGCTCCTGCTTCAACATGTCGAAGGCGGTGTGGGAAGGCATGAACACCCGCGGCTTCGGCCGCATCGTCAACATCGGCTCGATCAACGGCCAGGGCGGCCAGTACGGCCAGGTCAACTACGCCGCCGCCAAGTCGGGCATCCACGGCTTCACCAAGGCGCTGGCGCAGGAAGGCGCCTCCAAGGGCATAACCGTCAATGCCATCGCTCCAGGCTACACGGAGACCGACATGGTGGCGGCCGTACCGGCCAACGTGCTGGAGAAGATCGTCGCCAAGATTCCGGTCGGCCGCCTCGGCAAGGCCGAGGAGATCGCGCGCGGCGTCATGTTCCTGATCGCCGACGACGCCGGCTTCATCACCGGTTCGACCCTGTCGATCAACGGCGGCCAGCATATGTATTGATGATCATTCTCCTCCCCAGCTTTGCTGGGGAGGTGTCCGCGTCTTCGCGGACGGAGGGGTCATGAGTTGTGGCCCATGACCCCTCCGTCGCCGTAAGACGGCGACACCTCCCCACTTCGCGGGGAGGAGGCAAGAGGAGCGTTCGATGGCCAAGCTTACCGAGTACAAGGACATGAATCCGCGCGCCAAGGCCGTCGTCGACGGCATTGCGGCGGCGCGCGGGATCGATCCGTCGGCCATCAACAATGTCTGGAAGGCGCTGGCGCGCCATCCGGTCGTGATGGAGCAGTTCGCGGCCGAGATGAAGGCCGCCTTTGCGCCGGGCAAGCTCGATCCCCTGACCAAGGAGCTGATCTATCTCGCGGTCAGCGTCACCAATCAGTGCGACTACTGCATCGCCTCGCACGGCACCATGGCACGTCGCAAGGGCATGACCGAGGAGATGCACGCGGAGTTCATGGCGGTCGTGCTGGCGGCACAGAAGGGCAACAAGATCGCCACCGCCTATCGAGTCCCGGTCGACGCGGCGTTCGAGGAGAAATGACGTGAACGATTTCAAGTCGCCCTCCTGGGACGCCAATCTCTATCTCAAGTTCGCCGACGCCCGCATGCGGCCGGCGCTCGACCTGATGGGCCGGCTCGATCCGGCCAATGCCGCCAGGCCGGGTCACGCGATCTACGATCTCGGCTGTGGCGCCGGCAACATCAGCCGCATTCTCGCCGATCGCTTCCCGCAGGCTGAGGTCATCGGGGTCGATTCGTCGGAGGACATGCTCGCCAAGGCGCGCAGCCAGAATCCTGATCCGCGCATCAGCTTCAGCAAGGGTGACCTGACGCGCTTCGAACCGAGCCTGCCGCCCGCGATCCTCTACAGCAACGCGGCGTATCAGTGGGTCGAAGGGCATATCGACTACTTCCCGGGCCTCGTGAAGCTGCTGCCGTCGGGCGGTCAGCTCGCCATCCAGATGCCGCGCAACCACGAGGCGCCGTCGCACGCCCTGATGCACAAGGCGGCCCATGCCGGCCCGTGGCGCGACAAGCTCTCGAAGGTGAAAGGCATTCGTTCGGTGCTCGACCCGGCGCGTTACTACGACGTGCTGAAGCCGCTGTGCTCCGATCTCGAGGTCTGGGAGACGATCTATCAGCAGACGCTGACCGGCAAGGATCCGGTGGCGCAGTACACCGCCGGCACCGGCCTGCGGCCCTACATGCAGCTGCTCGACGAAAACGAGCAAGCGGGCTTCTACGACACCTATTGCAAGCTGCTCGCCGAGGCCTATCCGACGCGGCCCGACGGCATCACGCTGTTTCCTTTCCGTCGCCTGTTCATCGTCGCGCGACGCGCATGATCCGGCGCCTGCTTGCCGCCGTCGTCCTGCTGGTCGCCGCGTGGCGGGTTCCGGCAGGCCTCGCGGCGCCGCAGGCGATCGTGGCGGCCGCCCATCCACTGGCTGTCGAGGCGGGTCTCGAGATGTTGCGGCGCGGCGGCACAGCGGTCGATGCGGCCATTGCCGTGCAGATGGTTCTGGGCGTGGTCGAGCCGCACGCCTCGGGCATCGGCGGCGGCGGCTTCCTGCTCTATTACGACGCCGCCGGCGGCGCGATCACGGTCTATGACGGTCGCGAGACCGCGCCGGCCGGCGCCATGCCGACGATGTTCCTGACCAGCGAGGGCAAGGCCCTCGACTTTCCCGAGGCGATTGCCTCGGGCATCTCGGTCGGCGTGCCCGGCCTGCTGACGATGCTGGAACTCGCGCACAGGGAGCACGGCAAGCTCACCTGGAAGGAGCTGTTCCAGCCTGCGATCGACAGTGCACGATCGGGCTTTCCCGCGCCGCCTCGTCTCGTGCTGTGGCTGGGACGCCTGCAGCGCCTGCGTGATGATCCGGGCATGCGCGCGGTCTATTTCAATGCCGACGGCTCGCCAAAGCGGCTCGGCGAGACGGTGACCAACCCTGCCCTTGCCGAGACCATGCGGCTGCTTGCCGACCAGGGGCCGCGCGCCTTGTACGAAGGTGACATTGCCCGCGAGATGGTCGAGCGGGTGCGCAACCATGTGCGGCCGGGGACGCTGTCGCTCGCCGACCTCGCGAGCTACCAGCCGGTGAAGCGCGACGTGCTGTGCGGGCCGTACCGCCGCTGGACCGTCTGCGGCATGCCGCCGCCGTCGTCGGGCGGCATCGCCATCCTGCAGGTGCTGAAACTCATCGAGCCCTTCAGGATCTGGAACGAGGCGCCCAACAGCGTGCGGGCCGTGCATCTGATCGCCGAGGCCAGCCGTCTCGCCTTCGCCGACCGCAACCGCTACGTCGCCGACCCGGCCTTCGTGGCCGTTCCGGTCGCCGGCTTGCTGTCGGAGACCTATCTCGACCAGCGTCGCAAGCTGATATCGCCCGACCACAGCATGGGCGAGATCGAGCCCGGGATTCCGCCGGGCTACGTCGAACGCGGCACCAGCCATGTCAGCATCGTCGATCGCTGGGGCAATGCCGTCACTTTCACGACCACGATCGAGGCGCCGTTCGGCGCCCAGATGATGGTGCGCGGCTTCATCCTGAACAACGAGCTCACCGATTTCGCGGCTCGGCCGGAACTGGCCGGACGGCCGGTCGCGAACCGGGTCGAGCCCGGCAAGCGGCCGCGCTCGTCGATGTCGCCGACCTTAATTTTTGGCGGCGATCGCAAGCTCCTGGCAGCCCTCGGCTCGGCCGGCGGCGCGCGCATCATCGGCGACACGCTGCATGCGATAATCGGACTGCTGGACTGGGACCTGTCGATCCAGCAGGCGGTCGCCCTGCCGCGGCTCATCAACCTCAACGGGGCGACCGAGCTCGAGGCCGGAACGGCCATTTCCGGCCACGCCGACGCCTTGCGCGCGCTCGGTCATCGGGTACAAGTCCGCCCGCACGAAGGCGGATTGTCCGGCGTGCGTCGGGTCGACGACGGCTGGGAGGGTGCCGCCGATCCCCGGCGCGACGGCGCGGCCAAAGGGGAGTAGTCGGTTGGCACAGAAGAAGAGGCCCAGCGTGTTGCTCCGCGCCGGCGAGGATCGCCGCGTGCGCGCCGGTCATCCCTGGGTGTTCTCCAACGAGATCTTGATGGACGTCGAGACGCGCGCCCTGCCGCCGGGCTCGCTCGCCGTGCTGCGGGCGCCGGGCGGCGAGGCGCTGGGGCTGGCCACCTTCAATCCGCATTCGCTGATCGCCGCGCGCGTGCTGACCACCAATCCGGAAGCCTCGGTCGACGCGCTGTTCCTCGGCCGGCGGCTCGCCCAGGCCATCGCCCTGCGCGATCGCCTGGTCGGCGTGCCGTTCTATCGCCTGATCCACGCCGAAGCCGACGGCCTGCCGGGCGTCATCGTCGACCGCTTCGGCGATGCGCTGGTCGTCCAGATCAACACCGCCGGCATGGAGGCGCTGACGCCGGTGCTGCTCGAGGCGCTGGACACCGAGCTCGCGCCGCGCACCATCGTGCTCAAGAACGATTCGCCGGTGCGCGAGCTCGAAGGCTTGAAGCGTGATGTGTCGGTCGCCAAGGGCGACGCCTCGAGCGCGGTCGAGCTGATCGAGAACGACACGCGCTTCGTTGCCGACCTGTCGGTCGGCCAGAAGACCGGCTGGTTCTACGATCAACGCGACAACCGGCGCTTCGTCGCGGGACTCGCCGACGGTGCGCGCGTACTCGACGTCTACAGCTACAGTGGCGGCTTCGGCGTGCTGGCGGCCAAACGGGGCGCTCGTTCGGTGATCTGCATCGATCGTTCGCAGCCGGCGCTCGACGCCGCCAAGGCGGCGGCGAACCTGAACGGCGTGGCCGCGCCCATGTCATTCCAGAAGGGCGATGCGTTCGATGCCCTGGAGGCGCAGCAGGCGCGCAGCTTCGAGGTGGTGATCTGCGATCCGCCGGCTTTCGTGAAGAGCCGCAAGGATCTCAAAAGCGGCGCGCAGGGCTATCGCAAGCTGGTGCGGCTGGCGGCGCCGGCAGTGGCCAGGGGCGGCTTCCTGTTCGTCGCCTCGTGCTCGCACCTGGTCGATCCGCCGCTGTTCGCCGAGCAGGTGCGGCGTGGCCTGCGCGATGCCGAGCGCAGCGGCCGCATCCTGTTGAGCTCGGGCGCGGCGCTCGATCATCCCGTGCATCCGGCGCTTCCCGAATCGGCCTATCTCAAGGCTCTCACCCTGCAGCTCGATTGAGCCATGCTGCGTCCCGGCCCGCGCAACCTCATCACCGACGTCGACGGCATCCTGGTCGGCAATGCCGAGGACCAGCGCATGCGCTCCGGCGTCAGCGTGGTGTTGTGCGAGCAGCCGTCGATGGCATCGGTCGACGTGCGCGGCGGTGCGCCCGGCACGCGCGAGACCGATCTGCTCGATCCGTCGTGCCGCGTCGATCGCGTCGATGCGGTCTGTCTCAGCGGCGGCTCGGCGTTCGGTCTGTCGGCCGCCGACGGCGTGATGCGCTGGCTGCGCGAGCGCGGGCGGGGTATCGCCATTGCCGACGTCGTCGTGCCTATCGTGCCGACGGCGATCCTGTTCGACCTGCTGAACGGCGGCGCCAAGGCGTGGGACTGGCCGCCCTATCGCGAGCTCGCTTACGTTGCGACGGGCAATGCCGGCCGTGAGTTCAAGCTCGGTAATGCCGGCGCCGGGTTAGGCGCCAAGGCCGGGAACCTCAAGGGTGGCCTCGGCAGCGCCTCGGCCGTCGATCCGGCGAGCGGCCTGCAGGTCGGGGCGCTGGTCGCCGTCAATGCGCGCGGCTACACGACCATGGGCGATATGGCGCAGTTCTGGGCCTGGCCGATCGAGCAGGACGGCGAGTTCGGCGGCCTGCCGCCGCCGCCGCGCGGTCTCGGCCTGCCGGTCTCGCACAGTCGCGCCGACCTGACTCACGATCCAGCTGACGTCGCGCGCAGCGACCCGCGCGCCAACACCACCATTGCCGTCGTGGCGACCAATGCGCGGCTCGACAAGGCCTCGGCGGAGCGGCTGGCGGTGATGGCGCAGGACGGGCTCGCCCGCTCGATCCGCCCGGTCCACACGCCGCAGGACGGCGACACCGTCTTCTCCATTGCGACGGGCAAGCGCGACCTGACGGGTGATCCGCTGGCGCTGGCCGAACTCGGCACGCTCGCCGCCGATTGCCTCGCCCGCGCCGTCGCGCGCGGCGTCTACAACGCCGCCACGCTCGGCGCAGCGCGCGGCTGGCGGGACGTATTCGGCCGCTGATAGACTTTTGGACACAGCAACGGAGGTTTCCGTGAACACAGTTTCCCGTCGTCGGCTTCTCGGCGCTGCGACAACGCTCGCATCGCTGTCGGTGCTGGGCGATAGCGCCCGGGCGCAGGCCAAGGATCGGCTGGTGATCGGCATGTCGCTCGAGCCGCCAGTGCTCGACCCGACCAAGAATGCCGCCGCCGCGATTCGCGAGGTGACGACGCCCAGCATCTTCGAGAGCCTCGGCCGCATCGACCGCACCGGCGCCATCGGCCCCGGCCTGGCCGAGAGCTGGAGCATCTCCGAGGACGGCAAGGAATACGTCTTCAAGTTGCGCCAAGGGGTGAAATTCCATGACGGCGAGCCGCTCGACGCGTCGGTGGTGAAGTTCTCGCTCGACCGGCTGTTCGCGCCCGATTCGACCAATCCGGCGAAGTCGCTCTACACCGACATCGAGAAGGTCGAGGTGGTCGATCCGTCGACCATCAAGGTGACGCTGAAGTCGCCCAACTCCTTCCTGCTCTACAGCCTGTCGTTGGGCGATGCCGGCATCATGCATCCCAAGACGGCCGCGACCAACGACAAGAACCCGATCGGCACCGGCCCCTTCATGTTCAAGGAGCGCAAGGAAGGCGATTCGATTACCCTCGTGCGCTCGCCGAGCTATCGCGATCCCAACGCGATAAAGCTCAACACGGTGATCTTCAAGATCGTCAAGGATCCGTCGGCGCAGGTGAGCGCGCTGCTGGCCGGTGACGTCGATGCGTTCCCGGGCTTCCAGGCGCCTGAGCTGGTCGAGCGCCTGCGCAAGGATCCGCGCTTCGCAGTGGTCGTCGGCACCACCGAGGGCGAGGTCATCCTGGCGACCAACAACGGCAAGAAGCCGTTCGACAATCCCAAGGTACGGCAGGCGATCGCCCACGCCATCAACCGCGACGAGCTGATCTCGGCCGAGTCGGGCTTCGGCGTGCCGATCGGCAGCCACTTCGCGCCGCACAACAAAGCGTACATCGATCTCACCAAAACTTATCCGTTCGACATCGCCAAGGCCAAGGCGCTGCTCGCCGAGGCGGGCTATCCCAACGGCTTCGACGCCAGCCTGAAGCTGCCGCCGGTCGGCTACGCGCAGCGCGCCGGCGAGGTGATCGCAAGCCAGCTCGGCAAGATCGGCATCAAGGTCGCGATCACCCAGCTGCAATGGCCGCAATGGCTGTCCGAGGTGTTCAAGGAGCGCAACTACGACCTCACCATTGTCGCCCACACCGAGGCCAACGATCTCGATCGCTATGCCCGCGACGGCTACTACTGGGCCTACAACTCACCCGAGTTCAAGGCCAAGTGGCGCGAGGTCGTGGCCGCCACCGACTTCGCCAAACGCGACGAGCTCCTGAAGGACGCGCAGCGCATCATCGCCAAGGACGCCGTCAACGGCTTCCTGTTCCAGCTCGCCAAGATCGGCGTGTGGCGCAAGGACCTGGTCGGCATGTGGGAGAATTCGCCGACGCCGCAGGTCGATTTGACGGGCGTGCATTGGAAGTAGAATTCGCTTGCCTCCCCCGTAATCGGGGGAGGTGCCCCGTCATACGGGGCGGAGGGGGAAAGCCTCAGGCGAGGCCTCTCCGACTCCGACGTCGGAATTTCATGCATCTCGATTGCGGCCTTCCCCCTCTGGCCCTGCGGGCCACCTCCCCCGTAGGACGGGGGAGGCAAGCGGGGAGTTGATGCTCGACTTCCTCTCCCGGAGGCTTGCCGCTGCGCTGGTGACCCTGATCCTGGCGACGGTTGTCGTGTTCACGGTGGTCGAGGTGCTGCCGGGGGATCCGGCGCTGGTGATGCTGGGCACCGATGCGCGGCCCGATACGCTGGCGGCGCTGCGTGCCAAGTACGGCTTCGACCAGCCGCTGGTCGTCCGTTACGTCACCTGGATCGGCGGGTTGCTGACCTTCGATCTCGGCAATAGCCACGCCTACGGCACCTCGGTCGCCAAGCTGATCGGCGATCGCCTGCTGGTGACCTTGCCGCTTGGCGCGCTGGCGCTGTCGTGGGCGGTGCTGGTCGCCATCCCGCTCGGCGTGTTCGCCGCCTGGAAGCACGGCCGGCCGGGCGACTGGGGCGTCATGGGCTTCACCCAGATCGGCATCTCGGTGCCCAATTTCTGGTTTGGCATCGTGCTGGTGCTGCTGTTCGCCGTGACCTGGCAATTCTTCCCTGCCGGGGGCTTTCCCGGCTGGAGCCAGGATCCGATGAAATCGCTGCATTCCCTGGTCCTGCCGGCCCTGTCACTGTCGCTGGGCGAGATCGCGATCCTGACTCGCGTCACCCGTTCGTCGATGCTCGACACCCTGCGCGAGGACTACGTGCGCACCGCGCGGGCCAAGGGGGCGCCGGAACGGACGGTCCTGTTCCGCCATGCCCTGCGCAACGCCCTCGTGCCTGTGACCACCGTGGCGGGACTGATCGCCGGCTTCCTGATTGCCGGCGCCGTCATCATCGAAAGCGTCTTCCGCCTCCCAGGCATCGGCCAGCTGGTCTACGATTCGATCAACAATCGCGACCTCGTCGTGATCAAGAACGTGGTCGTGCTGTTCACCATCCTGGTGCTCGGCGTCAACCTGCTGGTCGACCTAGCCTATGCCGTGCTCGATCCGCGGCCGCGCGTGCGCACGTGAGCGGCTTCCTCGCCCGCGCCTCGCGCCATGTCGGCTTCCAGATCGGTGCCGTGCTGTTGCTGCTGTTTCTCGGCACCGCCCTTGTGTCGGTATTCTGGACGCCTCATCCGGTCGACGCCTTGCAGATGCGGCTCAAGCTCCAACCCTCGTCGGCAGCCTGGCCGCTGGGCACCGATCATCTTGGCCGCGATGTGCTGTCGCGCATCATGGTGGGCGCGCAGACCTCGATCACGGTCGGTCTGATCGCGGTCGTGATCGGCATGACCGGCGGCGTGGCGCTCGGCGCCTGGGCGGCGGCGCGCGGCGGCTGGGTCGACGAGGCACTGTCGCGCCTGTCCGACCTGATCTTCGCCTTTCCTGCCGTGCTGATCGCCATCCTGATCACGTCGGTGCTGGGCGCCAGCGCCCAGAACGCCATCCTGGCCATCGCCATCTTCAACGTGCCAGTGTTCGCCCGCGTGACGCGCGGCGCGGCAATGTCGATGTGGGCGCGCGATTTCGTCCGCGCCGCGACGGCGATGGGGCAGGGGCCGCTCGGCATCACCGTGCGCCACGTGCTGCCCAACATCGCGAGCGTCCTGATCGTCCAGGCGACCATCCAGTTCGCGGTCGCCATCCTGGCCGAGGCGGGCCTCTCCTATCTCGGGCTGGGGGCGCAGCCGCCCATTCCATCGTGGGGCCGCATGCTGCGCGATGCCCAAACCTACGTCTTCCAAGCACCCGAGCTCGCCATCTGGCCCGGGCTTGCGATCGCGCTCGCCGTGCTCGGCCTCAACATGCTGGGCGACGGGCTGCGCGACCTGCTCGACCCGCGCCTGCGCCTGCTGCGCGTCGGATAGAGCACATTCCGTTTGGCTGGGACAGCCAAACGGAATGTGCCTGCTGCAACAACTGATCCCGATGGGCGCATTTCCGATTGGGGCGCGCTGGCGCGCCCCAATCGGAAAGCGCTCATAGGTCAAGCGACCAGCGGCAGCTCGGCGTCCTTCTTGGGAATGAGATCGTAGGGCAGTGCGAAGCCCGGCATGGCCATCAGCCGGTCGCGCCAGGCGCGGGCATGCGGGCGGTTGTCGAGCGACATTCCGCCCTCGGCCATGAACACCATGCGGCCCCAGCAGCCGATGTCGGCGATCGTGCAGCGATCGCCGACCAGCCATTCGCGGCCCGCCAGGCTGCGATCGATCATGTCCAGCGCAGCCTCGGCGCCCGGCAGGAAGAAATCCATGACCGCCGGATCGACCTTGCGGAAGCGATGGAAATGGCGGACGCGCGCCACGTTCACGATGGCGTCGTTCTCCCACGCGAGCCACTCCCGCGCCCGCCAGCGATCCTGCTCGCTCGCTGCCTCGAAGTGGCCGGTGGTGCGCGCCAGGTAGTCGAGGATCACGTTGGACATCACCAGGGTCAGCCCGCGATGCCGCAGCACCGGCACCTGGCCGTAGCGGTTGATCGCGAGATGCGCGGCCTCCTTCTGCACGCCGTTCTTGAGATTGACGGTGCGGAAGGAGAACGGCAGCCCGGCCAGCGCCAGGAACAGCATCGGCTTGTAGGTCGAGCTCGAGGTGAAGCTGCCGTGCAGCACGAGGCGGTCGTCGTCGGCCATGAGGGTCTCCGCTGTTCATTCTCCTCCCCAGCTTCGCTGGGGAGGTGTCGCGTCATCGCGACGGAGGGGTCATGGTCTTCCGGACCGCGGGCGGCTCGCCCGCTCATGATCATGATTTATGAGCGGGCGA
>Ga0310811_10011383_pt1 | contig 11532 bp, 12 predicted proteins | sample YCmetagenome_FD_207642 | JGI IMG/M metagenome (GOLD analysis project Ga0310811, IMG submission 207642) | Soil microbial communities from experimental microcosm in Duke University, North Carolina, United States - YC | ecosystem: Engineered > Artificial ecosystem > Soil microcosm > Unclassified ... | reverse complement strand
CCGTTACAGCTTCCGGATCGCGCCGTCCAGCCGGTCCAGCGCCTTTGCCAGCCGCTCCGCATCCTGGGCGAAGCAGATGCGCACATAGGAATCATCGCGCGGATCGCCCAGGCTGAAAGCCCAGCCGGGCGAGACGCCGACCTTGTCATTGCGCACCATGTCCTGACAGAAGCGCAGGCTGTCCTTCAGCCCATCGACATGCAGGAAGCCATAAAAGGCGCCATCCGGCCGCAGCCAGCGCACGCGGTTTTGCCGGCCGATCCATTGATCCACCACCTCGCGCCCCTTTCGGCAGCGCTCCAGCAGCTCGCCGCGAAAGACATCGCCTTCCGGCGACAGGGCCGCCAGTGCGCCATACTGGGCGAAGTGCGTGCTGCCTGTGTTGTTGCACTGGGCCATCGCCGCGGCGGCCGGCTCGACCCGCTTGGGATGCACCAGCCAGCCGATGCGCCAGCCCGTCATCGCCCAGGGCTTGGAGAAGCTGTTGATGGCGAAGACCGCATCCTCGTCATCGGCGATGGAAAGGAACGATGGCGCATGCGTCGCACCGTCGTAAATCAGCGTGCCATAAACTTCGTCGGCCAGGATGGCGATGCCGCGGGCGCGGCAGAAATCCAGAATGGCCTTCTGCTCCGCGGCCGTCAGCATCCAGCCGGTGGGGTTGCCGGGCGAGGCCAGGAACAGCGCCTTGGTGCGCCCGTCGCAGGCATCGAACAGCTTGTCGAGATCCAGGTGCCAGCGGCCGGCATTCCAGTCCTCGTCCAGCCGCACCAGGCGCGGCTCGGCGCCCACCACTTTCGCCGCCTGGAAGATGTTGGGCCAGATGGGCGAGACGATCACGATATTATCGCCGGTCTCGCAGACCATCTGCAGCGCCGTCACCACCGCCATCATGGCGGCGCCGGGCACGGTGATGCGTTCGACCGCAATCGTGGCACCGGTCGTGCGCTTGTGAAAGGCGGCGATGGCTTCGCGCAGAGGCTGGATGCCGCGGGCATTGGTGTAGAAGGTCTTGCCATCCTCCAGCGCCTGGGCGGCGGCCTTGCGGATGAAGGGCGGGGTCACCAGGTCGGTCTCGCCGAACCACAATGGCAACACATCCGGATTGCCCAGTCCCAGCAAGGTCACCTGGGTGATGCCGGAGGGCTTCAGATCGAGAATGGTCTTGCGGATCGGGTCTTTGGGCGTAGCGGTCATGGCTTGTGTCAATATCACCGAAATCTTTCCTGACGCATAATGCGGAATGGATTCGCTTCCGCCAGCGATCAGAAAGCATTGGCCCCTTGCAGGCCTCGCAGTGCTGTTCGGACTTTATGGCTGGGCGATGGTCATCGCCACCGGCACCGGCCATGACGGGGCGATCGGGCCGCGGTTCAACACGCTGGGCGCGGACTGGGTGATCTTCCTGGCGGCGGCGCGGGCCGTGTTCAGCCACGACCTGTCCCATATCTACGATCAGGCCTGGATCACCAGCGCCACCAACAGTCAGTTCGCCCATTGGCTGTCTTCGCCACTGCCTTTTCCGCTCTTCCCCTATCCGCCGGTCTATCTGCTGCTGGTCGTGCCCTTCGCGATACTGCCGGTTGGCTGGTCGCTTTTGCTCAGCCAACTGGCGCAGTTCGCGGCGCTGGCCTGGGCCCTGCGCAAGATCGCGCCGGACAAAGGCTGGCTGTTCTTTCTGGCCGGTGCGTTGCTGGCGCCGGCCGCCTCCAACAATGTGGTGGCGGGATCGAATGCCCTGCTGGTGGCGGCGCTGATCGTTGGCGGGATGGCGCTGGTATCGACGCGGCCGCTGCTGGCCGGGGCGCTGATCGGCGTGCTGGTGTTCAAGCCGCAATATGCGCCCCTGCCATTCCTGGCACTGCTGGCGGCGGGCGAGGGCAGGGCACTCGCTGCCGCCATCGCGTCCGCGGCTGTGCTATGTTTGCTGAGCGCGGTGTTGTTCGGACCAACGCTGTGGCTGGACTGGTTCAACGTCTATCTGCACCCGCAAGCCGTCGCCGGCGTGAACGCCACCGACTGGGGCCATATGTGGGACGAGAGCGTCTCAACCTGCGTCAGCCTGCTGGGTGCGCCGCATGGAGTGGCGACGGCGGCGCAAATTCTGGCCGCCGTCCTGGCCGCTGCTTTTACGTGGCACGCCTTCCGCTCAGGAAACCCCCAGCGCCTGGCCATTCTGTGCTGCGCCGTACTGCTGGCCAGTCCGCATCTGTCCAACTACGACCTGATCCTGCTGGCCCTGGCGGCGCTGCTTTGGGGTGCGGCGTTGCCGCAAACCGCGCGGCCGCTGGCGCTGATGCTGCCGCTGCTCTGCTATGTCGCGCCCATCTTCAATCCGCCGCGGGTGATGGCGGTGGGCCTGATCACGCCGCTGTTGCTGCTGGGCCTGATGCTGATGCTTCAGCGCCGGCCCATTCAAAGCTGAGCGGGGCCTCGCGGAAGGCGAAGCGATCCAGATGCCGCGCCACCGCTTCTTTCAGGCCGGCAAGCTGTTCGGGATGGCTGGCCTGGAGCCGGCATTCCAGCGCTTGCGCAGCGGCCTTCAAATCCAGCCTTGCCGCATCCGGCCAGTCGGCGCCGCGCGCATCGCGCGGAAACACGACCTGGCCGGCCTCTGGCGTGAAGCTGACATCCAGCTTGTGCGCCCAGTGCTTGCAGAGCTGCTGCAGATAGCGGCTGGCGTTGAGGGTGGGGACACGAACCGTGCTGACCAAGGTCATGTCACAGCCGCTCGATGCGTTGGGCGGCATCGTCGATGATCGCTGTGACGGCGTGCAGGGTTTCGGGTTTCAGCGTCTCTTCCCCCAGCCGGTGCATCAGCACCGCGCGCAGGTTCATCATCGCCCGGCGCACCGGCGCATTGTCGAAGCGGGCCCGCTCGCTCGCCATCTCGGCCAGCCGCGCCATCAGCGCCGCGACTTCCGTCTTGCGCGCATCCAGAAAGGCCTGGCCATCCGGCGTCACCGCATAGGTCTTGCGGCTGCCCTCGCTCTGGTCCTCGCGGATGTGACCCATCTCGGAAAGAAGGGTGAGGGTGGGATAGACGACACCGGGGCTGGGGGAATAGGCGCCGCCGGTCAGTTCCTCGATGGCGCGGATCAGGTCATAGCCGTGGCGGGGCTGCTCGCTCAGCAGCTTCAGCAGCACAAGCTGCAGCTCGCTGGCATCGAACACCCGCCGGCCGCGGCCGCGCCGGCCTTCGCCGTCTTCCGCCCATGGGGCGCTCCCGAAATGACCGCCACGATGGCGGCGATGGATGAAAGCTTTCCAGCCGCCATGGTGATGGTCATTGTGGTGATGATCGTGATCGGTATGGCAATGTCTCATAGAATAACTCCAGACTGTTATAGACACAATCAAGATATATCTTAGAAATTCAATTTCGCAAGGGGCAGCCCCATCTTTTGTCTAAGCCCTTGGCGGGCTTTGACTTTGGCGGCCGCAGAAAGCCTTGCAGGCAAGGCGTCCACCCCCTATAAGCCGCGCCATCTCGCACGCGCGGGTGGCTTTCGGCGGGTATTCCGCCGTCGCCGTCCGGTGGCTCCTTGAAGGGGCTAACCCGCGCGTCTGGCCAACCGGTAAAGGAGACTGAATCAATGGCTTTGCCAGAATTTTCCATGCGCCAGCTTCTGGAATCGGGCGCCCATTTCGGCCACCGCCAGCAGCGCTGGAATCCGAAGATGGCGCCCTTCATCTATGGGCAGCGCAACGACATCCACATTCTCGACCTGACCCAGACCGTGCCGTTGCTGCACCAGGCGCTGGTCTCGCTGCGCGACGTGGCCGCCGGCGGTGGCCGCATCCTGTTCGTGGGCACCAAGCGTCAGGCGTCCGAGCCGATCGCGGCGGCCGCCAAGCGCTGCGCCCAGTATTACGTCAATCACCGCTGGCTGGGCGGCACCTTGACCAACTGGTCCACCATCTCCCACTCCATCCGCCGCCTGCGCTCGATCGAAGAGACGCTGTCGGGCGCCGAACATTCGGGCCTGACCAAGAAGGAACTGCTGGGCCTTCTGCGCGAGCAGGACAAGCTGGAGCGTTCGCTGGGCGGCATCAAGGAGATGGGCGGCCTGCCGAACATGCTGTTCGTCATCGACACCAACAAGGAATCCATCGCCATCGCCGAAGCCCGCAAGCTGGGCATTCCGGTCACCGCGATCCTGGACTCCAACTCCGATCCGGACGGCATCGCCCATCCGATCCCGGGCAATGACGATGCGGCCCGCGCCATCGCGCTGTATTGCGACCTGGCGGCCCGCGCTGTGATCGACGGTCTGGGCCGGAGCCAGACGGCTGCCGGCGTGGACCTGGGCGAGGCGGAAGTGGTCGAAGAGGCCGGCGCCGCACCGGTCGAGGCCGAGCCTGCCACCGCTTAAGTTTCATCCTTCTGCCGCCCGCGCGCGGTAAACCCGTGCGCGGGAACATTTACGGAGACTCACATGGCCAACATCACCGCTTCCATGGTGAAGGACCTGCGCGACAAGACCGGTGCGGGCATGATGGACTGCAAGAACGCCCTCAACGAAACGGGCGGCGACATGGAAGCGGCCATCGACTGGCTGCGCAAGAAAGGCATCTCCAAGGCCGCCAAGAAGGCCGGCCGCGCCGCCGCCGAAGGCCTGGTCGGCATCGCGGTGGACGGCAAGTCCGGCGTGCTGCTGGAAGTCAATGCCGAGACCGACTTCGTCGCCCGCAATGACGAGTTCAAGGCCTTCGTGAAGGACGCCACCAAGCTGGCGCTGAAGGAAGGCGGAGATCTCGAGAAGCTGCTGGCTTCGCCCATGGGTTCGGCCACCGTGCAGCACACTTTGACCGAACTGGTTGCCAAGATCGGCGAGAATATGAGCGTGCGCCGCGCCGCCGCCCTGACGGTCGATCCGGGCGTGGTCGCCTCTTATGTGCACAACGCCACCTCGCCCGAGCTGGGCAAGATCGGCGTGCTGGTGGGCCTGAAGTCGTCCGGCGATACCGACAAGCTGTCGGCGCTGGCCAAGCAGATCGCCATGCATGTGGCCGCGGCCTCGCCACTCGCCATCTCTCCGGAGCATCTGGCCCCGGAAGTGGTGGAGCGTGAGCGCAACATCCAGGCCGAGATCGCGCGCCAGTCGGGCCGCCCGGAGAACGTCATCGAGAAGATGATGGAAGGGCGCATGCGCAAATTCTACGAAGAGACGGTGCTCCTGCAGCAGACCTTTGTGATCGACGGCGAGACCCAGGTCGCCAAGGTGATCGAAAAGGCCGCCAAGGAGATCGGCGCCTCCATCACGGTGGAAGGCTTTGTCCGGTTCCAGGTGGGCGAGGGCATCGAGAAGGCCGACGCCGACTTTGCGGACGAAGTGGCGCAGATGGCGGGCACCCGCTAGACCGCGCTCTCACCCTTCGACAAGCTCAGGGTGAGGATTTAGCCAATTCCTCATGCTGAGCCTGTCGAAGCATGAGTTCAGGGAGCGCTCATGACCGCCACGCCGAAATACCGCCGGGTCCTGCTCAAAGTCTCCGGCGAGGCGTTGATGGGCGATGGGAGTTTCGGCATCAACATCGACGTCGTCGACCGCATCGCCCGCGATGTGGCCGAGGCGCAGGCCGCCGGCACCCAGATGTGCATGGTGGTCGGCGGCGGTAATATCTTCCGGGGCCTGGCCGGTTCGGCCAAGGGCATCGACCGTTCCACCGCCGATTACATGGGCATGCTGGCGACGGTGATGAACGCCTTGGCGCTGCAGGCGGGCCTGGAGCGTGTGGGCCTGGCTTCCCGGGTTCAGTCGGCCATTGCCATGAACAATGTTTGCGAACCCTACATCCGCCGCCGGGCCATCCGGCACATGGAAAAGGGCCGGGTGGTGATCTTCGGCGCCGGGACCGGAAACCCCTTCTTCACGACCGACACGGCGGCGGCCCTCAGGGCTGCGGAAATGTCCTGCGACGCCATGCTCAAGGCTACCCAGGTCGACGGGGTCTATGACGCCGATCCCAAGAAGGTTCCGGGCGCCAAGCGTTACGATTCTCTGAGCTATCATCAGGTGTTAGCGCAGAATCTTCAGGTAATGGATGCGGCTGCCATCTCGCTGTCGCGCGAGAACGGCATCCCGATCCTGGTGTTTTCGCTGGCGGAACCGGGCGGGTTGGCCAAGGTGCTGCGGGGCGAGGGCCGGGCAACCATCATTGAAGAAAAATAGAGCGCTGCCGGGGGTTTAAGGTAATCTCTTCCAGTGTCACGGTTTCGAAATTCGCACCATTTCCGGTCTCAGCGGTGCGAAGTTCGAAACCAAGCGACACTGGGAATCAGTGAGTTACGAGTGCCCCTCGCTTCCGAAATCTGCCCAGAGCCCCATATGGAGATCGAGCGAATTTCGGACGCGGGACACTCGCGCGAATATTGCTTAAGAATGATTCCCAGGGGCATGGAGCATCGGCATGGCTGACACCTACAACAAGGACGAACTCGACCGCCGCATGAATGGGGCGGTGGCCACCTTCAAGAGCGAGTTGGCCGGCCTGCGCACGGGCCGTGCCAGCGCCGCGCTGCTCGATCCGGTCAAGGTCGAAGCCTATGGCAATGTCGTGCCCATCAATCAGGTCGGCACCATTTCCACGCCCGAGGCGCGCATGATCACGGTGCAGGTCTGGGACAAGGCCCTGGCCAAGGCGGTGGACAAGGCGATCCGCGATGCCGGACTGGGTCTGAATCCGCAGATGGACGGTCAGCTCCTGCGCGTCCCGTTGCCGGAGCTGAACCAGGAGCGGCGCAAGGAGCTCTCCAAGCTCGCCGCCAAATATGCCGAGGCCGCCCGCGTGGCGGTGCGCAACGTGCGCCGCGACGGCATGGAGCTGCTCAAGAAGCTGGAGAAGGATCACAAGATCAGTGAGGACGATCACCACACCCGTGGCGACGTTCTGCAGAAGATGACCGACGCCCACGTCAAGGACATTGACGCCGCGCTCCACGCCAAGGAGCAGGAAATCATGCAGGTGTGATGAGCAAGGCGTCCGCTACCTTACCTCGCCATGTCGCCATCATCATGGATGGTAATGGCCGCTGGGCCAAGAAGCGCTATCTGCCGCGCGAGGCCGGCCATTATGCCGGCATGAAGGCGGTGCGCGAGACCGTGCGCGCCTGTTGCGACATGGGCCTGGAAAACCTCACGCTCTACGCCTTCTCGTCCGAGAACTGGAAGCGGCCCAAGACGGAAGTGGGCGCCCTGATGGGCCTGTTCCGCACCTATTTCCGCAGCGACATGGACGAGCTGGTGGAGCGCAATGTGAAGATGCGCATCATCGGCAATCGGGGGCGCGTGGCATCCGACATCCAGCAGATGATCCTGGATTCGGAAAGCCGCACCGCCAGGAACACCGGCATGAACCTGACCTTCGCCTTCGACTATGGCGGACAGGAGGAGATTGTTGCCGCCGCGCAGGAATTGGCGCGCGCCGCGCGCGAAGGGCGCCTGGATCCGGAGACCATCACGCCGGAGCTGTTCGCCTCGCGCCTTTTCACCAGCGGGCTGCCTGAGCCGGATCTTGTGATCCGCACGAGCGGAGAACATCGCTTGTCGAACTTTCTGCTCTGGCAATCGGCCTATGCCGAGCTGCTGTTCCTGGACACGCTGTGGCCGGATTTCGACCGCGCGGCGCTGGACGCGGCGCTGGCCAAGTTCGCCGGCCGCGAACGGCGCTTCGGGGCGGTTGACAAGCTTGGCTCCGGGGCCGTGGCGTGAGCATGAGCCAGTCCCATCCTGGTCAGATGATGAGAAGCGGCGGTGAGGGCCTCATCAGGCTTTTGTCCGGCCTTTTCCTGGCCTTTGTCGCGATCGCGCTGGCGGTTCTGCCCTGGCCGGTGCCGTTCGAATGCGTGACGGTGCTGGTCATGCTGTTCGCCGCGCGCGAATGGCATCGCATGGTGCGCTCGCCCGCGCAGCGCGAAGCCGCCGACCACCAGCCCATCCATCTGCAGACCTGCATCACCGGCGTGACGGTTGCGCTGGCGGTCGCGGCCCTGGCCTTTGGCGCGATACCTGTCGCCTTTGCGCTTTTGATCGTGGGGGCGGCGGCGGCCTATGTCTTTGCCCGCCAGCGCGATGACAATCCGATCTGGCACGCGGTGGGCGCGCTCTATATCGGCTTGCCGGCGCTCGCGCTTGTGGCCTTGCGCATCCTGCCGGCCAAATCCCAGGGTGTCTGGTTCGTCCTGGGCCTTTTCGCGATCGTCTGGGCCACCGATACCGGGGCGCTGGTCTTCGGCAAATTGATCGGCGGCCGCAAGCTCGCGCCCCGGTTGTCGCCGGGCAAGACCTGGGCCGGCACCATTGGCGGCACCGTCACGGCCGTCGTGGTTTTTGCGATATTCACCGCGGTCTTTGCCGTCGACATGGTGGCGGCGCTGGCCTTTGCCGCTGTGCTCAGCATCGTGGCGCATCTGGGCGATCTGCTGGAATCGGCGATCAAGCGGCATTTCGGTTACAAGGATTCTGGCGGCCTCATTCCCGGCCATGGCGGCATGCTGGACCGCGTGGATTCGCTCTTTGCGGCCAGCGTGGTGATGGCGCTGCTGGTCTTCGGCCTGCACTTCAATCCGCTGTTCGGGAGCCATACGTGAACCCGATCGCGGCCACCCGCATCTTCGACGAACTGCCGCCCATGGACGATGTCCTGGCTCGCGCGGTGACGGTGCTGGGCTCAACCGGCTCCATCGGCGTCAACACCCTGGATGTGATCGCCCATGTCCGCAAAGTCCATGGCCCCGAGGCGATGCCGATCGCGGCGCTGACCGCCGGCGACAATGTGAAAGTGCTGATCGATCAGGCGCTGGCGATGAAGCCCAGGCTGGCGGTGATCGGCAATGAGCAGCTGTTCGGCGAATTGAAGACGGGCCTTGAAGGCTCCGGCATCGAGGTCGCCGCCGGCCGTCAGGCCGTGATTGAGGCAGCCAGCCGTCCGTCCGATTTCGTGATGGTGGCGATCATGGGGGCTGCCGCCATCGAGCCGGCGCTGGCCGCGATCCGCCGCGGCGTGGTGGTGGCGCTGGCCAACAAGGAATGCGTGGTGGCGGCCGGCGAAGTCTTCCGCGACGCCATGGAGAAATCCGGCGCTCAGGTCCTGCCGGTCGATAGCGAGCACAATGCCATTTTCCAGGTCTTGGGCTCGGGCGATGCCTCGGAAGCGGAGATGGTCACCATCACCGCCAGCGGCGGTCCCTTCCGGGAATGGACCTTGGAGCGCATGCGCGCCGCCACGGTGGAAGAGGCGGTGGCCCATCCCAACTGGGCCATGGGCCGCAAGATCTCGCTCGACAGTGCCACCCTGATGAACAAGGGGCTGGAGCTGATCGAGGCGCATTATCTTTTTGCTCTGCCGCCCGAAAGGCTGGGCGTGGTGGTGCATCCCCAATCCATCGTCCATTGCCTGGTCAGCTACGAGGACGGCACGACGATGGCGCATCTGTCGGCGCCCGATATGCGCACCCCCATCGCCCATGCCCTGGGCTGGCCGCGCCGCATCCCGTCGCCCTCGCGCCGCCTGGACCTGGCGGCGCTGGGCAGCCTGGTCTTCCAGGCGCCCGCCCATGACCGCTTTCCGGCCCTGAATCTGGCTATCGGCTCGATGCGGTCGGGGGGGCTGGCCCCCACGGTCCTTAACGCTGCCAATGAAATTGCCGTGCAGGCCTTCCTGGAACGCCGTATCGGGTTTCTGGACATTCCCCGCGTCGTCGCCCAGGCCCTGGATAGCGACTATGGCGCCAACGGTACGGCGGGGGATCTGGAAAGCGTGCTGGGCACGGACGCGCGGGCGCGGGTTCTGGCCGAGGAAATCTGCCAAAGGGTAGGAACGTAGGATGATTGATGTTGTTCGCGGGCTGATCGCCTGGACCCCCATGGGGCTGCCCGCCTTTCTGTTCGTGATTACCCTGGTGGTGTTCTTCCACGAGCTGGGCCACTTCTTGGTAGCCCGCGCCTTCGGCGTGAAGGTTGATGTCTTCTCGGTCGGCTTCGGCAAGGAGATTTTCGGCTGGAACGACAAGCGCGGCACGCGCTGGAAGGTGAGCTGGCTGCCCATCGGCGGCTATGTGAAATTCGCCGGCGATGCCGATGCCGCCTCGCGCCCCGATCCCGATGCGGCCAGCAAGATGACCTTGGCCGAACGGGAAGGGGCCCTGATGTTCAAGCCCGTGGGCCAGCGCGCTTTGGTGGCGGCCAGCGGGCCCCTGGCCAATTTCGCCCTGGCGATTGTGCTTCTGACCGGCATCTTCATGTACACCGGCCATGCCGAGGTGGCGCCGATCATCGGCCAGGTGACGGCGGGAAGTCCCGCCGCGGCTGCCGGCATTCTGCCGGGCGACCGGGTGACCAAGGTCGATTCCACCAAAATCACCGATTTCCAGCAGTTGCCCCAGATCATTTCCGTGGCCAGCGGCGAGCCCCTGGCGATCGGCATCCATCGGGGCAATCGCGACCTGACCATCTGGGTTGCGCCCAAGCGGATGCACACCCGCGACATCCTCGGCAACAATGTGAATCAGATGGTGATCGGGGTCAGGCCCGATCCCAATGCGCCGGTCACGCACGAAAATTACGGGCCGGTGGGCGCCTTCGGGGCGGCCTCGGCCGAGACCTGGAACATCATGAAGACCACGGTGGTCGGGATCGCCCGCATGATCACCGGCCATGGCGGCGCCGACCAGCTTTCGGGGCCGGTCGGCATCGCCAAGATGACCCGCCAGGTGGCCGATATCGGCTTTCTGCCGCTGCTGAATCTGGTGGCTATCCTTTCTGTAAGCATCGGCCTGGCCAACCTTTTTCCGATTCCGCTCCTCGACGGGGGTCATCTTCTGTACTATGGAGTGGAAGCTGTTTTGGGGCGCCCGCTCGGTGAGCGGGCCCAGGACGTTGGATTTCGGCTTGGGCTGGTTTTGGTGCTGGGGCTGATGCTCCTCACGACCTGGAATGACCTGGTTCGGCTGAATCTTTTCTGAAAACCAGGCGTCCGTAGCCGCGGACCCGTGAGAGAGTTGACCAGACCGGGATGCGGAGATTGCGCCTTAAAAGTTTGTTGCGCGCGACATCCGCGAGCCTTGTCCTGTTGCTGGTTGGGGGGCCGGCCATCGGACAATTGCGCCCCGGCGCCGCCGACCGCGCCAAGGAACTGAACCAGCAGAAGCCGCAGCAGCCGGGCGACCAGAACAATGCGGCCGCCAATGCCGCCGCCAATCCTGCGGCCCAGCCGGCCGCACCGGCGGCCGAGGTGACGCGGACCGTTCAGCATATCGTGGTGCGGGGGACCCAGCGCGTCGAGGCGGGCACGGTCCTGACCTATATCAGCCTGCGGGAAGGCGACAATTATACGCCCGCCGACGCCGACGCCGCCGTCAAGGCGCTGTTCGCCACCGGCCTGTTCTCGGCGGTGAACACCAACTTCGATGCCGATACCGGCACGCTCACCATCCGGGTCACCGAGAACCCCATCGTCAACCAAGTGGTGTTCGAGGGTAACGTTAAGGTCTCGGACAAGGACCTGACCAAGGAAGTCCAGATCAAGCCG
>Ga0310811_10011382_pt1 | contig 11532 bp, 10 predicted proteins | sample YCmetagenome_FD_207642 | JGI IMG/M metagenome (GOLD analysis project Ga0310811, IMG submission 207642) | Soil microbial communities from experimental microcosm in Duke University, North Carolina, United States - YC | ecosystem: Engineered > Artificial ecosystem > Soil microcosm > Unclassified ... | reverse complement strand
GCCGCGCAAGGTAAGCCGAACGCGGGGCCGGGCCGGAAAAAACGTCAACGGACAATAAGGATCATGAGGTCGATTGCGTAGCAACGCTGCCAGCGTCTTCGCTCGTTCGCTTCACGATCGCAGGTTTGGCCCAAGCAACTATCGCTTCAACATCACCGTGGCCGTGACCGAGAGGCCTGGCCGGAGCTTGTCGACGATGCTTTGACCTGGATCGAAAGCGATCCGCACAGGGACCCGTTGGACGATCTTCGTGAAGTTTCCGGTCCCAGGCTCGAACGGAAGGAGCGAGAAGCTCGAGCCCGAGCCCGGCGCGAAGCTCTCGACCGTGCCGTGGAGCGGCGTACCGCCAAATGCGTCGACCTCGATCGACACGGGTTGTCCCGCGCGCATGCGTGCGGTTTGCGTTTCCTTGAAATTGGCCGTGACGTACAGGGCATGCAGCGGCACCAGGGTCAGCAGTCGCGAACCGGGCTGGACATAATCTCCGACGCGGACTTGACGGTCGCCGACGACGCCATCTATCGGCGCGCGGATAATAGTGTGCCGTTGATCCTGTAATGCGAGATCGAGCGCGGCCTTTGCCTGCGCGATACGCGCCTCGGCGATCTGGAGGCCGGCCAATAGGCCAGGTCGCTTGGCGCGCGCAACGTTGACGCTCTCCTGCGCCACATCGAGATTGGCTCGTGTTCTCGCCGCGTCCTGCTCGGCCGTCACGGCTGCAGCGGCAAAGCGATCCGCATCGCTGCGCGCCACGGCGCCTCCCGTCACCAATGATGCATAACGCCGCTCATCGGCATCGGCGCGAGTCGACTGTGCGACGGCCGACCGGATTGATGTCTCGGCCGCCGCCACATTGGCGGAAGCCAGCCGTTCTTCGGCATCGAGGCTGGTGAGAGCCCCGTGCGCCGCAGCCACGCCCCCTTCGGCATTGGCGAGATCGGCGCGAGCCGCCGCAACCCTGGCATCGAACTCCTCCGGATCGATCTTGACCAGCACGTCGCCGGCTTTGACGGCCTGGTTGTCCTTGACGAGAACATCTGCGACCACCCCGCGCACCTGCGGGGCGAGGACCGTGGCGTCGGCGCCGACATAGGCGTCGTCAGTCGTCTCTGCGGAGGGGGGCAGGGCAATCCACGCCGCGCCGCCAAGCGCAACGACCAGCGCGACGACAGATGCGATCGCTGTCCGACGCGACGGAAGCTTCAGTCTCCGCTGCGACTTTTCCAACTCGCTCCTCGTCGCGTTCGTCATCGCATCCATCGCGTCACCCTTGCGTCCTTTGGATTACGATTGTAATATGTCGGTCATCATATAATCAAGAGGCCTCGAAAGTCGTGAGTTCATCGATCGGTCGATCGGCGGATCCGCCAACAAATCCAGCCGACTTTCCGACCAGCCGCAAATTCCTGATCCTTGGGATTCTTGCGTTCGGCCAGTTCATGGCGCTTCTCGACATTCAGATCGTGGCGGCTTCGCTCAACGATGTGCAGGCAGGCCTGTCGGCCGGACCTGACGAAGTGAGCTGGGTGCAGACCGCCTATCTGATGGCCGAGCTCGTGATGATCCCGTTCTCGGCCTTCCTGGCGCAGGCCATGTCGACACGTTGGCTGTTCGCGACATCGGCCGGGCTTTTCACGCTTTCGAGTATCGCCTGCGGCCTCGCCTGGAACATCGGCTCCATGGCCGCCTTTCGTGCGATCCAGGGATTCGTGGGTGGCGCGATGGTGCCGACCGTATTCGCGGTCGGATTTGCGCTCTTTCACGGCAAGCAGCGCGCATTGATCCCGGCGATTCTCGGGATGGTTTCGGTGTTGGCGCCGACGCTCGGCCCGACGGTAGGCGGCCTGATCACGGACGCCATGGATTGGCGCTGGATATTCTTCGTGAACGTCGGGCCGGGGATCGCGGTCACGATCCTGACCATCACTTTCGTCAAAATCGACAGCGCCAATCCGGCGATGTTCGGACGCATCGACTGGTCGCACCTGATCGCGATGGCCGTTGCGCTCGGCTGCCTGGAATATGTCCTGGAGGAAGGCCCTCGCAAGGATTGGTTCGGCGATCCCGTTATCGTGACCTCGGCCTGGTTCTCGCTGGTCGCGTTCGCGCTGTTCATCGAGCGATCGCTATTCTCTGAGAACCCGATCGTCCGCCTGTCGCCGTTCCGCAATCCGACCTTCGCGTTCGCCTGCGTTTTCAACGTCGTGATCGGTTTCGGGATGTACGCCTCGACCTATCTGCTGCCGGTCTTTCTCGGCCGCGTACGCGGATTCGACAGCCTGCAGATCGGCACCACGGTGTTTGTTGTCGGAGCCGGCCAATTCATCAGTGCGATTATCGCATCGCGCTTGTCGCAGAGGATTGATGCCCGAATCATGATCACTGTCGGCTTGGCAGGGTTCGCAAGCAGTCTCTGGATGACTTCCTTTCTCGGCTCCGATTGGGGTTTCGGGCAATTGCTCGCGCCTCAAGCGGTGCGCGGTCTCTTCATCCTGCTATGCATCGTGCCCTCGGTGAACATGGCCTTGTCCGGCTTCCAGGGTCCCGAACTGCGCTCCGCATCCGGCCTGTTCAACCTCATGCGCAATCTTGGCGGTGCGATCGGCATTGCGATGGCCAATACCTGGCTTCAGGACAATGCCCGGATCCAGACGCTGCGCTTCGGTGAAGCCTTGTCGCATTCCGGCCAGGCCGCAAGGGAGTTGACCGCAGGGCTTGCGCATCAATTGCTCGCCGTGACACCCGACCCGGAGCGCGCACTGCTCATGGCCCAGGGACTGATCGGCCACGTCGTAAGCCGTGAAGCATTGACGATCGCTTTTAACGACGTGTTTCGGCTGATGGCGTGGATGTTCTTCGGCGCATTGGTGATGGTGCCATTCTGCCGCCCATCGAATGCGCCGCCGCCGTCGCCGGCCGACGCTCATTGAGAAAGCCGACATGCGAGCCATCGTTCTCCTTCTTGTTGCCGCATCTCTTGCCGGCTGCGCCGTCGGTCCCGATTTTCACGAGCCGAATATGGCCTTGAGACCCAAATACATGAGCGCGCGTGCGGTCGACACGCGTACCTCTGACGCCGATTGGTGGCGCGGCTTCCACGACCCGGTCCTGGTGACGCTCGTCGACAAGGCGATCGCCGGCAACACGGACCTGGCTCAGGCGCGCGCCAGGATCGAGCAATCACGCGCCGTGGCGCTTGGCGCCGATGCGAGACTGCTTCCGAGCGTCGACGGCACCGGCAACGCGACGGCCGTCAGACAGTCGCTCGATAGTCCGATCGGCACCGTCTCGAACATTCTCGGGCTGCCGCGCGACTACAACGAATACGCGGTGGGCGCTGAAGCCTCCTGGGAGCTTGACATATTCGGAGGGCTGCGACGCGGCAGGGAGGCGGCGCGAGACGAATTCCTTGCGCGTGAAGCAGACGCTGGAGCGATCGCCGTCTCTGTAGCCGCCGAAACCGCCGACGCCTACCTGACATTACGTGGCTTCCAGGCGCGGCTCGCCATCGCCGAGGATCGGGAGAAGACGGAGCAAGGCGTCGTCGGCATGGTACGGCAGCGGCTGGGCGAGGGGCTCGCGCCCCGGCGCGAGCTGGACCGTGCCGAGGCTGAGCTTGAATCGGTGCGCGCAAGTATCGCGCCGTTGCGGGCGGCAATCGCTGCCCAGCTCAACCGGCTCGACGTTCTGGTCGGTGACGAGCCCGGCACCAATCGCGCGCTGTTGACGGGATCGGAAGCTATTCCCGTCGCTCCCCGTCCTGCGGGGAGCGCCGCGCCGACGGACCTCCTGCGCCGTCGTCCCGACATCGTCGCCGCCGAAGGCCGCCTGGCGGCGAGCAATGCACGGATCGGGGTGGCGATCGCGGATTACTATCCGCATGTCTCGCTCGCCGCTCTCGTCGGCAGCGCGAGCACGGCGACCGCGAATCTTCTGACCGCGGGCGCCTTGCAGGCCTCCGGAGGCGCCGCGATCAGGTGGCGTCTGTTCGACTTCGGGCGTGTGGACGCCGAGGTCGCGCAAGCCAGGGGCAGCGAAGCCGAAGCACTCGCAGCGTGGCGCGGTGCGGCGTTGCATGCCGCTGAAGACGTGGAGACGGCGCTCACCCGGCTCGTCGAGGCGCATGCCGAGCGCGCTTCGCTCGTGCGTCAGATCGCTCTGCTGAAGAAGGCGCGAGACGAAACGCGACGCGCCTACACGGAGGGCGTGGCGACGCTGATCGACGTGTTCGATGCGGACCGCCAGGAACTGGCTGCATCCGATCGGCTGGCAACGGTGAAGGCAAACGAAGCGCGCGCAGCCGTTGCTGCCTATCGCGCGCTCGGCGGCGGCTGGCAGACGATTGCATCAGAGCGAGTGGCTGCGGCTTCGACCGCGCATGGCAGGAGCGGAGATGCGATACAGCGGTGACCATAAAGCGCGCACGCGAGAGCGAATCCTTCACGTTGCTGCGGCGGAAATCCGGGCACAAGGAATCGACCGCGTCAGCCTTTCCGGCATCATGGCTGGCGCTGACCTGACGAATGGCGGTTTCTACGCGCATTTCAAATCGAAGGACGATCTGGTCGCTGAGGCCATAGGTTTCATGTTCGACGAGCGCTACGCGCCACTGCTGGCGAAAGTGGATATGGCAGATCTGAAGCAGGCATTGACCACTTTCATCGACTACTATTTGTCGAGCCGCCACTGCGAAGCGCCGGAATTTGGATGTCCGGTTCCCGCCTTGGCGGCCGACGTGGCGCATATGTCGAAGGACGCCAGGAAGCGCTTCGCTGCAGGGGTCTCACGGCTGACCGAAGGGCTCGCGATTTTGCTAGGCCGCGCCGGTGTGACCGATCCGAAGCTTCAAGCGAATTCGCTGCTGGCCGAACTTGCGGGCGCATTGATCCTGGCGCGCAGCGCTGAGCAAGCTGCCGGCGCGAGGGCGGTGCTTGCCGCGTCGCGGCGCGCCTTGAAGCTGCGCCTGGGGGTGGGCGCGGAGCCGTCAAGGCCGCTTCGATCTGACGCTTAAATCCCGGTCAGGCGGGTTCGCGGGTCAAAATCAGGGAAGCATTCTGGCCGCCGAAGCCGAAGGAATTCGACATCACCGCGGTGACCTTCGCATCCCGCGCCTTGTTCGGCACCACGTCAAGCGGGATCGCCGGATCGGGAATGTCATAGTTGATCGTCGGCGGAACGCGCTGATGCTCGAGCGTGAGCAATGAGAACACAGCCTCGACCGCACCGGCCGCAGAAAGCGTGTGCCCGATCATCGACTTGTTCGACGACACGGGAATTTGCCTGGCGCGCTCGCCGAACGCCATGGAGATGCCAAGATACTCCATCTTGTCATTTTCCGGCGTGCCGGTGCCATGGGCATTGATGCAATCGATATTCTCGATCGTCATTCCTGCATCGTCGAGGGCCTTTTGGACGCAGCCGGCGATCGGTTTGCCATCGGGGCTCGATCGGGTGCGATGGAAGTTGTCCGCGACCTCACCACAGCCGGCGAGGACGCCGACAATCGCAGCGCCACGTGCGACCGCCGCCTCGTAACTTTCGAGAACGAGGGCACCGGCACCTTCGGCCATCACGAACCCGTCGCGGTTCTTCGCGAAGGGCCGCACGGCGGCATAGGGTGGGTCGTTGCGCGTGGAGAGGGCGGAGAGCAGCGAGAAGCGGACCAGGGCTTCGGCATTCACCGAGCCATCCGTCGCGACGCACAGTGCCGCGTCGGTTTCGCCGCGGCGTATCGCCTCGACGCCAAGCTGTATCGCGGTGGCGCCGGATGCGCATGCCGTGGATAGCGACACCGGCGAACCCTTGGTGCCGTATTTCTCGGCCAGGTAGTCTGCGACGGAGCCAAACAGGAAGCGGCGGTGATAATCGTTGAAGCGGCCGCCGCCGCTGACGCGCAGCACTGCGTCGTAATCGACGTCTTCTTTCAATCCCGTGGCGCGCGCCAATTCTTCACGCTGCGCCCACTCGAGTTCCACCGGCGCGACCGCCATGAACAGCGGGCCGGGGAAGTTGCCGAGACTGCCGATCGCAGCCTGATCGATCGCTTCTTCGGCCGCGGTCTCCGCCAACCTGCCCGAGAGTATCACGGGCGATTTCGGTTCGAGCGGGATGAAATCGACCGTACCAGCCATCGTGGTTTTCAGGCTATCGGTCGGAAAACGCGTGATGGTGCGGATGCCGGATTCGCCCGCCGTGAGCCTGCTCCAGTTGTCGGTTTTGCCTGCGCCGAGCGAAGTAACGACGCCCATGCCGGTGATCACAACGATCGGACGGCCAAATTTATCCCGTGCAGCCATCGATACTCTCCATAGTTTTCAGATTGGGCAGATTGGCGAATGGCAAGCGCTCAGCCGGTCAATGGCGATTCGCCAGCGCAATATTGCCGCGAAGTTTGCAGCGGAACATTGTCGGGACCGAAGCAGTAAGAACCGTCGAGATGATCCGAAGCCGGACACTGATAAGAGTTCATCGGTGAGGCCAAAGTAAGTCGTTGCGGATGTTGGTGTCCAGCCATTGCGTTCATGCGGAACGCATCTGCGGGGCGGCTTTTTCCAGCAAGGTCGAAACCGCGGCTTTCGCAGAAACGAAGGCAGAACTGTCGCCGGACACATGGGAAAGCAGCAGCGCTCCTTGAAACAGGACGTTGATCTGCTTTCCGAGCTTCACCGGTTGGGTAAACCCTGCTCGCCTGCAAAGCTCGACAAATCGTTCCTCGACCTTGGAAGCGGCGATCCTTCCCAGCGCAAGGATGCCATCATGCTTGCCGACATACTCCTGTGAGGCCTTGATCCCCAGGCATCCACGTGTGGGATTTTCATCGATCATTGTTTTGCGGACGTCGAAGAAAGCCACGATCTGCTTCCTCGGGTCCTTGATCGCCGCCACCGGGTCAAAAAGCTCGTGCATGATGAACTCGCTGTAGTGGACCAGGACGGCTTCGATCAGCTCTTCCTTCGACGGGAAATATTTATAGACGGTGCGCTTCGAGATGCCGCTGCCGGCGATCGCGGTGTCAATGCCCGTCGCATGAAATCCGCCTTCGTAAAATCGGTCGAATGCCCATTTTACGATTTCCAGCTTCTTGTCCTCGGCCTGCGGATCTCGGGCCATCGCTGCACCCTCGCCAATATCTCGACTGCGCAAATAGCAGGCAGGCTTGACCATGTAAACAGTGTGGTTTACCTATCGAGTAAACCGATCGGTTTACATCACGACAAGGCGCTGAGCCTTGCAGTCAGTCTGAGGAAGACATGTCTCTGTCCAACAAGGTTATTTTGGTGTCTGGCGCCAATCGTGGGATCGGTGCGGCTATCGTGCGGGAATTATTGAAGGCGAACGTCAGGAAGATCTACGCTGCTGCGCGCAATCTCAATTCCTTGCCCGATTTCGGCGATTTGCGGGTCGCGCCGTTGCAACTCGACGTAACCAAGGATGAGTCCGTCCAACAGGCGGCCGATATTGCGGGGGACGTCGACGTTCTCATCAATAACGCCGGGACTATGGCGTTCGGAGACTGGATCACCAGCTCTCAAGAGATGATCGATGCGGATATGAATACCAATTTTTACGGCACGCTTCGCGTCATCCGGGCGTTTGCGCCTCACTTCATCGGTCGCGGTTCTGGAACGATTGCAAACATCGTCAGCGTCGTCGGCCTGGCGCCCGTGCCGTTGCTGGCCGGATATTCCGCATCAAAGGCCGCCCTGCAATCGCTGACGCAAGCGCTCCGTGCGACGCTGGCCAAGTCGGGCATCACCGTCGTCGGAATCTATCCCGGCCCGGTCGATACGGATATGGCAAAGGCCATTCCGCTCGAGAAGGCGACGCCCCAACACGCGGCGACCAACATCATCAGCGGCATCGAAAAGGGCGACGCTTACATCTTCCCTGATCCCATGGCATTGCAGGTCGGGCATCTCTGGGCTCACGACGGTCGGCAGCTGGAAGCTGCGATGCAGATCGGAGGCTGAAGCCACTTCGGAAGTCTCCGGATGCGCTATCAGCGCCGCGCCGACGTCTTCGATGGCATGCGCGCGGAATTTAGCATGCAGCGGTGACGGCGAATTGTGTCCCGCTGGTTCGCCCTGCGAGCGACTATGCCCATGCAAGGAAGTCACCGCTTCGTCGGCGGCGGCAGCCGCATTGGTATCATCGAACGGCCACACCAAAATCAAACCTTGACCGGATTTCGCGGTTACAAGAATCCGGAGTCCGGATCTAAAAAGGAATGACTCCAGATCAAAAAAGGGGAATGACCATGCGTATTTCTACAGCATCCGTCATTGTTGCGACACTCAGTCTCGCGCCGCTCGCTTTGGTGCAGGCGCAAGGAACGCCATCGAAAGCACCGGCGCAACAGGAAACGCAGAGCCCGGCTGACCAGTCGACCGTCATCCGAACCATACAGGTCGTAAACATCAAGGACCTCAAGCCCGAGATACGATCAAAGGTCGAGACCGTGGCCGCCAAGACAAGCCAGGATGATCTGAAATCACTTCGCAGCTCCATCGATGCGACCCCGGAAGCGGTGTCCGCGCTCAAGGCCAAGGGCCTGAGCTCGGCACAGGTTGTCGCGATCAATATCGCCGATGGCGTCCTGACTCTGTTCGCCAAAACAGCGGCCTGAACAAGATGGCTTGAAAAAGGATAGTGGTCGTTGGCCGGATGTACGCCGCGCCACCGTCAGGGGCCCTGGAGCAATCCGGGGCCCTATCTTTTTGTAATAGAAGTGTCGCAGGAGTCAGCCTGGTCTGCTCACAGATCAAGGCCGGGCTGAAACATGCGCCGCCTCGGGCGAGGCACGCAGCGCAAGGGTAGATTTTCGGCTTCGATCGGGCGAAGGATGATCAGCGGACTTTGTCTCCAAGCAACAGCGTCCGCATGACGACCTAATTAGATGATGATTCGTTGGAGAGCCAACATATCCGGTCGTCTTTTTCTTGACGCGTCGGGTACCGACCTTTCCAGGGTCATAGGCCGGTTCATGGCGCAGAGTGGATTAGGTCTGGGATGAGGACAGCGTGCTCTCGCCGTGGTCACTCGTCGTTCTAAATGAAACCTTAACTGGTAAAGTGATAGGGTAACCTTATTAATTTCTGCCACGAGGACATTTGAGCATGAGGCACCTGTCTGTCTACAATCGGTTTGCAGCGATCATCGCGGTTTTGACCGTTGTCTTTGTCGCCGCCCTGGCCGCTCAAGTGATGATCCTTCGCGACACCGTCATCGAGGAACGTCGGACCAAGGTGTTCGACCTGGTCGAGGCAGCGAAGAAGATTCTGTCGAAATATGACGAAGAAGCCAAAGCCGGCAAGATGTCCGCAGAGCAGGCGCGACGGCTCGCTTTCGATGCGATCGGCGCCATGCGCTGGGGAAAATTTAATGACTATCTTGGAATCTACGGCGCCGGCAGCACCAATGCCGGCGTTACCTATGTGCATGCCAACCCGAAGTACATCAATGTCAATCGCTGGGATTACAAAGATCATCAGGGCCAGCTCCTGATCCAGAATATCGTTGCCAAGGCTCGCACCGGCGGCGGTTACCTCGAATACCAGGTGCCGAAAGCGACGGGTGGCCCGGAGCTGCCAAAGCTTACTTACGCCGACGGCTATGGTGAAGGCGAGGGGCTGATCGCAATCCAGGCCGGCGTCTACACCGACGATATCGACGCGGTGGTGTTCAGCCGCGCGATGTGGATCGTCGCGGGCGGTCTGGCCGGGTTGCTGGTTGCGGGATTCGCCGCGTTCGCTCTCGGCCGGGGCCTGGTTCGACCGCTCGGTGCGATATGCGGCGTCATGGATGGTCTGGCAAAGGGTGACTTGAGCGTTGAGGTTCCGTTCGTCGAGCATCAAAACGAGATCGGTCATATCTCCCGCAGCCTGGCCGTTTTCAAGGATCAGTTGATCGACGCCGAGCGTTTGCGAGCAGAGCGGGAAGAGGCGGCGGCTCGTTCCGTGTCGGAGCGAAAATCGGCCATGGACCGGATCGCGCTGCAGTTCGAGAAAAGCGTCGGCGGAATTGTTGCTGGAGCCGCGTCGGCTGCCACCGAGATGCAGAACTCGGCGCAATCGCTTTCGGCGATCGCAAAGGAGACGACGCGACAGAGCACGACCGTTGCCGCAGCGGCCGAGCAGACCACGGCGAATGTGCAGACCGTGGCAGCCGCGACGGAAGAACTTTCGTCATCGGGCCAGGAGATCTCGCGTCAGATCGCTCAATCGGCATCGATAGCGCAAAGCGCGGTCGCTCAGGCCGGCCGCACCAATGCGATGGTGGAGGGATTGCTGCAGGCCACGCAGAAGATCGGCGAGGTGATCGGGCTCATTCAGAATATTGCCGCGCAGACGAACCTGCTGGCTTTGAACGCGACGATCGAAGCCGCGCGGGCCGGCGAAGCAGGCAAGGGCTTTGCCGTTGTGGCAAGTGAAGTGAAGGCGCTCGCGACCCAGACCGCGAAAGCAACGGAGGAGATCACCGATCAGATCGAAGCGATCCGCGACGCTACCGGAACAACGGCTGAGGCTATTCGCGATATCGGCGCCACCATCGGGCAGATCGACGAGATCGCCACGACGATCGCGGCCGCGGTGGAGGAGCAGGGTGGGGCGACCAAGGAGATTGCACGCAGTGTGCAGCAGGCTGCGCAGGGCACACAGGGTGTCATGCAAAACATCACTGGCGTCACTCAAGCGTCGGGCCAGGTGGGTACGGCCGCCGAGCTGGTTCTCGGTTCGGCCGGCGAGCTCGCCAAGCAATCCGAGCGTCTGAAGGAAGAGGTCGAGAGCTTTCTTGCGACAGTCCGTGCGGCGTAGCGTTACGACGCCTGCGATGCTCCGCGTCACGGCTACCGGGACGTGTAAAATACGTGGCGCAGATGAAGCGTGAGGGCTTTATTTGGAAGCGGGAGGAACGAGAGCTGCAGTTGGGCAGTTTGGAAGACGCCGCGGTGCCGCGTTAAGCGGGGATCGCCACGGCGCCAGGAGTGGCGGAACTTCGGGAGAGCGACATGATATCTGAGACGCAGATTCACACGATCGCGCGGCAGATGATCGAGAAGCACGGCTTCGAGGCTATCGCTCAGGCCGCCCAGAAGGTCCAGCGTTGCGAGAGCATGGGTGACGTGGAGGAGGCTAACGAGTGGCGTCATATCCGAGACGCCATGAAGCAGATGCGGGGACCGCATCAAAGCTGATGCGATTGCGGACTAATCGTTGTCATCGGCCGCAAGGCGCAGGAACTCCCGCTTCAACGTGTCGACCTTGCCGACATAGGCTGCGACGAGGTGATCGCCGCAGCGCTCGCCGGCCGTCATCCGGAAATGGCGGCGCGCATACGCAGTAGCAGGGCCGGCGCCGCAGAGATGGATGAAGGCGGCCAAATCCTGCTTCTGCTGTGGGCTTGCCTTCACATCATCAGCGAGGCCGAGAACTTCAGCCACATTACGGTCGAGGTACACAGAGGCGAGTTCGATGGCGTGGCCCGGAATGGCGCGGATGTAGGGGCTGAACCCGCAGCCGGTATCGGTGACCG
>Ga0310811_10011381_pt1 | contig 11533 bp, 19 predicted proteins | sample YCmetagenome_FD_207642 | JGI IMG/M metagenome (GOLD analysis project Ga0310811, IMG submission 207642) | Soil microbial communities from experimental microcosm in Duke University, North Carolina, United States - YC | ecosystem: Engineered > Artificial ecosystem > Soil microcosm > Unclassified ... | reverse complement strand
AAGAAATCCGAGATCGAGCACCTGCGTATGCGCGTCGCCTCGCTCGTCGAGCGCCTGGAGGCCGAGCAGCAGCTGCGGCAGACCGCGATCCGCAACCAGGCCCGCATGGCCGAGCGATTCGCCGTCCAGCACAACGAGGTGCTCCGCCTCCGCACGGAGCTCGCCGCTCAACGCCGCGCCAACGACTGGCTGTCCAAGCAGCTCATGTCCTTGCTCGGCTACACCGACGCAGAGCTCGAAAAGCTCGGCATCGAAGTGGCCCGCATGGACGGCGAGGAAAAGCCGTGACCGCCCTGGCGCAGATAGCCGCCGGCCTCGGCCTCGCAGCCGCCTTCATCGGCCTGCACATCGCCGCCCGCATGGCGCGGTGCCCCCGCCGCGCGGCCCGCAAGATCGGAGACACCCTGTGATCACCACCGGCAGCGACGACACCGGCCAGATGCTCGCCGACCGCATCGGCCAACTCATCATCGACACGGCCACCAACGCCCCGCGGTCCCTGCAGAAGCGCATCGGGCCGTCCGAAGTCGGCGACCCGTGCGAACGGAAGCTCTCCTACAAGATCGCCGACTGGCCCGAGGTCGCCGCCGGCGGAGACCCCATCGCCTCCATCCTCGGCACCGCCTTCCACGGATGGATGGAAGAAGTCTTCACCGGCCGGAACACCGACCTCGGCGGTGCCCCGCGCTACAAGGTCGAGGAGCGCGTCACCGTCCGCCAGGGCTACACCGACGACGCCACCCTCGCAGGCAGCAGCGACCTCTACGACCGCGCCTCCGGCACCGTCTGGGACTGGAAACTCGTCGGCACCAGCAGCCTCGACAACTACCGCCGCAAGGGCCCCGGCGACCAGTACCGCAAGCAGGCCCACCTCTACGGCCTCGGCCAGGAGAACGCCGGAGAAGCCCCCAAGCGCGTCGCCATCTGCTTCGTCGGCCGCTACCACGAGCTTCGCGTCCACGTCTGGACCGAGCCGTATGACCGGCAAGTCGCCCTCGATGCCCTCGACCGGCTCGACCGCATCCGCCAGCAGCTCCTCGACCTCGACCCCGAGGCCCACCCGGAGCGCTGGACCCAAATCCCCACCAGCGAAGCCGCCAAGTGCCGTTTCTGCCCGTGGTTCAAGCCCGGAAGCACTGACCTCTCGATCGGCTGCCCCGGCGCCGCACAGCCCTCCAACCGGACCGGCTTCGAATCCCTCATCGCGTAGGAGCACAACAGCAATGAGCACTCCCCAGCAGCACCAGGCCCCGTCCGCTGACGACTTCCTCATGGGCGGCGGCGTCCCGTCCGCGAAGTTCCCCACCGTCGGGACCGTCGTGACCGGTCGCATCACCCAGGAGCCCACCGTCGAGCAGCAGCGCGACTACACCAGCGGCGAGCTGAAGTTCTGGGACGACGGCCAGCCGCAGATGCAGATGGTCGTCACCCTCGCCACCAGCGAGCGCAGCCCCGAGATCAACGACGACGACGGCACCCGCCGCATCTACGTCAAGGGCCAAATGAAGACCGCCGTCGCCCAGGCCGTCCGCGCCGCCGGAGCCCGCGGCCTCGAAGTCGGCGGCATCCTCACCGTCACCTACTCCCACGACGGCGAGCGGAAGAACGTCCGCTTCAACGCCCCGAAGAACTACACCGTCGAGTACGTCCCCGCCGCGGCCGCCGAACTGCAGACCGCCGACCCCTGGGCCGTCCCCGCCGGAGTCAACCCGACCACCGGCGAGATCACCCAGCCCGCCGCTGCGCCCGGCCTCACACAGCAGCAGGTGGCCGCCGCCATGGCCAACCCCGCTACCGCCGCGCTCCTCGCTCAGCACCAGGCCGCGCAGACCGCCCAGGCCGCCGGGAACCCCCCGTTCTAAGCCCACCCCACCGCCCGGCCGCCGCCGCGACCTCCCCGCGCGGCGGCGGCTGGCACCACCACGAAAGGCACCCGTGAACACCGACCAGACGCCCGTCATCACCCCCGAGACCGCCCGCCACGTCCTCCACACCTTCGGCGCGGCCGGCGGCTGGCGGCCCGGGACCTTCACCACACGGCTCCTCGACCTCCTCGCCTACGCCGACGACGACAACGCGGCCCGGCTCGCCACCGCCTTCCCCGCCGAAGCCGCCGCCGTCCACCTCGCGAAATACGAGGAGAGCGGCATCGCCCAGCTGCAGCGCATCGCGGGCAGCGAAGCACCCACCAGCCCCTGACCTGGCCCCGCCCGCCCCGGAACCAGCCGGCGGCCCCGAGTGCAACGCCGGGGCGGGCACTTACCCACGACCCCGCACCCCTGGCAAGGAGAACCACTTGAACACCACGCCGCCGGACACGCTCGCCGCAGCCCTGTCCTGGCACAACGCCGGTGCGAGCGTCGTCCGCGTGGCCACCGACGGAACCAAGCGCCCCTTCGGCGCCTGGGCCCAATACCAGCAGCAGCGCCCCACCGAACAAGACCTGCACGCCTGGTTCAGCCACGGACACCCCGGCATCGGCATCGTCCTCGGTGCCGTATCCGGCGGCATGGAAATGCTCGAGTTCGAAGGCCGCGCCGTCGCCGAAGGCCAGGTCGAAGAGTTCACCGAGCTCGCCGACAACTCCGGCCTCGGCGACCTCTGGCGCCAGATGCGCGGCTACACCGAGCAAACCCCCTCTGGTGGCCTCCACATCATCTACCGCGTTACCGACGGGCCTGTCCTCCCCAACACCAAGCTCGCCCGCCGCCCGTCCACACCAGCCGAGCTCGAAGCCGCCCCGAACGCGAAGGTGCAAGTCCTCCTGGAGACCCGCGGCGAAGGCGGCTTCGTCGTCACTGCCCCCTCACACGGCTCCGTGCACCCCACCGGCCGCCCCTGGTTCATGCGCTCCGGCAGCATCGAAACCGTCCCGGAGATCACCGCCTACGAGCGTGACGCCCTCTTCACCGTCGCCCGCGCCCTCGACCAGATGCCCGAGCCCACCCAGGCCCCGGCGCCGGCCGTAACGCCCCGCCCCATGCCCGGAGGAGACCTCACACCCGGCGACGACTACGAAGCCCGCACCACCTGGACCAACATCCTCACCCCCCACGGCTGGCAGCTCGTCTTCACCAGCGGCTGCACCTCGTACTGGCGGCGCCCCGGCAAAACCATCGGGTTCTCCGCCACCACCGGCCGCGACCCCCAGCGCGACCGCCTGTACGTCTTCACCACCTCCACCGAGTTCCAGTCGGAGACGCCCTACACCAAGTTCGGCGCCTACGCCGTCCTCCACCACGGCGGCAACCACTCCGAAGCCGCCCGTGACCTCCGCCGCCGCGGCTACGGCAGCCGAAGCAACCGGCACCTCAGCTCCGTGCGCCCCACGCCCCCACCGACGGCCGAAGCCCACGGCACGACCGGAGCCCTGGCCCTCAGCGCCCAACGCAACGACCAGTGGACCGCACCCGAGGAACCCCCCGTCCTCCTGCCCGTACCAATGCCCGCCCGCGAATGGGACGACATGGGCAACGCCGAACGCGTCATCGACCGATACGGCAGCGAGATCCGCTGGCTCGCCGACATCGAACGATGGGCCTGCTACGAAACCGGCCGATGGACTCTCAGGAGCGCCAACACCGGTGTCTGGACCCGCGTCGTCTCCACCATCAACCAGCTCGGCGACGAAGCAGACAACTACTCCGATGAGACTCCCGCCCCAGATCCCAACAGCAAGAGCAAGGAGCCCGCCGCCTCCGAGCAGGAGAAGTTCCTCGCCTGGGCGCGCAAGCAGCGCATGCGGCCCAAGCTGGCCGCGGCCCGCGACGTCCTTCAGGCCTACCCCGCCGTGCACTCCACCATGGCCGCCTTCGACAAACCGGAGATGCTCCTCAACGTCTCCAACGGGATCGTCGACCTCACCACCGGTGGCTTCCTCCCCCACGACCGGGCCCTGTACCTCATGCAGCAGTCCCCCGTCGCCTACGACCCAGACGCCACCTGCCCAATGTGGGAGGACTTCCTCGCCTCCGTCATGCCCGATGCCGACCGCCGCGCCTACCTCGCCCGCGTCGTCGGCTACAGCCTCACCGGTGCCACCAGCGAGCAGGTCATGTTCATCCACCACGGCGAAGGCCAGAACGGCAAGGGCGTGTTCATGCGCGTCACCATGAGCCTCCTCGGCGACTACGCGCAGGCCGTCCCCGGATCCACCCTCATGGCCAAGCACGCCGACGGCGGCATCCCCAACGACATCGCCCGCATGGTCGGCAAGCGGCTCCTGTCCACCAGCGAGACCGGCCGCACCGGCGAAGGACGCGGGAAGAAACTCGACGAGGAACTCGTCAAGCGCCTCACCGGCGAGGACGTGATCTCCGCTCGATTCCTGAACGCCGAGTTCTTCGACTTCCGGCCCGTCGGAAAGATCCACTTGGCGACCAACCACCTGCCCGACGTCAGCGGCAGCCACAGCATGGCCCGCCGTCTGCAGGACATCGGCTGGGACGTCATCGTCCCGCCAGCCAAGCGCATCACCAATCTCGACGAGAAGATCATTGCCCGTGAGGCGGCAGGAGTCCTCAACTGGGCCATCCGCGGCTGCCTCGACTGGCAGAAGCAGGGCCTGGCCGTGCCCGCATCCGTCGAGGCGAAAACCCGCGAGCACATCGCCCAGTCGAACCCGCTCGCTACATGGCTCGAAGAGCAGACCGACGAAGTCCGCGACTCCGTCACCGAGAACGGCCAGCTCTACGCCAGCTACAAGGCCTGGGCTGACAAGGCCGGCGTGCGGAACCCCATGTCGATGAAGGCGTTCACCACACACCTGCAGGAGAAGGGGTTCCAGCAGTCCAAGGACAGCCGGACCCGCCGCGCCACGACGCTCGGACTGGCACTTGCCGTTCTTGGCGGTGACCGATGAGTCGCCTGCGAAGGGGTTGCGAAGGGGTTGCGAAGGGATGTGCGAAGGGGTTTGCGAAGGCTTTGACCTGCAAGTCGAAGGGGTCGAAGGGTTTTTCCTACGCCTACGCGCATAAGAAGCAGGAAAACCAGCACGCCCCTTATACATCGGCAGCACCGGGAAACCCCTTCGACCCCTTCGAACCGCAGGTCAACCCCTTCGCGAACCCCTTCGCACATCCCTTCGCAACCCCTTCGCAGTCGGGCGGCGGCGCCTGATGCCCGCCAAGAAGCCCGCAAACGGCCCCCAGCCGCCCTGGGTCGCCGCGAAGGCAGAACTCGGCAGCGACGAAGCCCGCTCGCGCCCCTGCCCCCGCTGCAGCGCCCCCACCCTGTGCGCCCGCGCCGGCCGCATCGCCGCCCTCGACGTCACCGCCGACCCCACCCCCATCACACCTCTCCAAGAGATCCAAGCCCTCCTCGACGGCCGCCTCACCTGGCACCTCGTGCCGTCCGCCCTACCCGGCGCCCCCGCCCGCATCACCTGGCGCAGCCCCACCCACATCCGCGTAGGCCCCGCCCGATGGCCCGTCATCGCCGACCACCAATGCCCACCCCACCCCGTCCAGGAGACCCTGCTGTGACCAGTCCCAACAAGGCCAAGGGCAGCGCCTGGGAGCGCGCCATCGTCACCTACCTCCGCACCACCGGCTGGCCATACGCCGAACGCCGCCTCGCCGGATCCGCACACGACCGCGGCGACATAGCCGGAGTCCCCGGCATCGTCATCGAAGCGAAGAACACCGCCCGACTGACCCTCGCCGAATGGCTCGACGAAGCCGAGCTGGAGCGCGTCAACGACAACGCATGGCTCGGCGTCGTCTGGCACAAACGCCGCGGCAAAGCCGACGCCGCCGACGGCTACGTGACCATGTCGGGCGCCCAGTTCGCCCGCCTCCTCGCCCAGGCCCTCGACTTGCCCGCACCGACGGAGTCCGCGTGATACCCGACGCGGTCGCCGCGGTCATCGCCGCCGTCCTGTCCGAACACCCAGCAGCCGGACCCCAGCGCCTCGCAGATCTAACCGTCCGCGAACTCGATGCGCTCGGCTGGCGCATCATCCCCGCCAACCGAAACCGAAAGGCCGACTCCGATGGCAACCGATGACCTCGACCTCCTCGCCGACCTTGCTGCCAGCGCCCTCGATGACGTGTGCCCCGCCACCATGACCGCCCTCGGCGATAACCCCGCCGCGAGCATGCGCCCCGTAGTGGAGGCAGTCCTCGCCGAGGCGGCCGCCGGTCGCTGGATCGAACACCAGCTGGAAGAGACCGGCCTCAAGTCCATGGCCTTCCGCAACGGCATGTCTATGGAGATCGAGCCCGCCCGCGAGCTGGTCGCCCACTGGGTCGGCGCGGCCCGGGCCATGCTCGGCGACGCCCCGAATTACTCCGAGACGCCGATCGAGATGGAGGTGAAGGTCGCCGAGGACCCGGAACGGTTCGCATTCACGTTGCAGCGCGTCGGGAAGCTCACCCCGCACCAGGCCCGACAAAGAGCCGAAGAGGCGACCGCGGACGTGCTGCGCATCGTCTCCGCCTGGTGTGTCGAGGCCAACGATCTCTCCGGCGTGGATGCCGGAGACCTTGCGTTCCTCCTAGAACAGGCCGGCCACCCGCTGCCGAACGTCGACTGATGACCGGCCCGGGTGAGATGCCGCCGTCCCGCTGCCCCAACTGCGGCCAGAAGCACAACGCCTGCCTCTGCCCCTGACCCATCTCTGCCCCGAAAGGCACGCACCATGACCACCGGGACATCGGCTGACCTCCTCCGCCAACTCGCCGCCGACGCTGAATGGATCTACAGCCAGGTCCTCGCCCCAGTCCCGTTGCTCATCGCGGGTCGCAGCTTGTGCGCCTGCCAGGGAGCTGCCCGGCCCTGCGACTCCTGCCACGCCGGATACCACGAGGACTGCCACCGCATCCTCACCAACCACGAGTGCTACCTCTACCGGGGCAACGACGGCCACCCGCTGGCCCGGGTCTGGCTTGCTGACCGGCAATGCCACCGACCGTGTGCCTGCGCCAGCTGCTTCCCCTCCGAGACCCAACTCGACCTGTTTGGAGCCGAACCCCGATGACCAAGCCAAGCGAACGAAACCCCATCACGGTCGAGTTCCGCACCCCTCGGCCGCTCCCCGTGACTGACCTGGCCACGCTCACCACCCTGACGCAGGAGATCGCGGACCGCATTGGCGCGGGCACGCTCTACCTCGGCCAGCACTTCCGGCAGGACGACACCGCCTTCTTGGTCACGTTCGCGGGTCACATCCCGCCCGCCGACGATGAGGACCAGGACGACGAGCCCGGCCTGCCCGTGAACACATGCCCCAGCACCGACCAGCACAGCTTCCACGTATGGCCCGACACTGATTGCTCGGCTCTCTGTCCCGGACACCCCGCCCCGCCCAGGCCCACCGCCAGCAGGCCGACTGCCAGCACGATCACCGACGCCCAGCTCGACGCCCTGTACGCCGAACGCGACCGGCTCGCCGCCGACCTTGCCGCGGAGACCGAGCTCCGCCAGGAGCGCACGCACCTCTACGGCCTGTGGCGCGACAAAACTAACGAGCTCGCCCCGCAGCTCGCCGCAGCGGAAGCCAGCATCGCCCGCGTCCGCGAGCTCGCCGAGCGCTGGTGGCAGCACCAGGACCGCCGCCGGCCTCGAGCCGAACTCCTCGCTGCCCTCAACGGCCCGAAGCTGGCCGCCGACTCCTGACCCGCCGAGGGGCGTCCCGGCGGACTGACCCGCCCCGGGCGCCCCTCGGTGCTCCATCACCATGCCCACCCGCACCATCAGGAGCGCCAATGACCACCGCCATCGCCGATACCCACCAGCGGCCCCAGGCCGCCCCAGTGGAATGCCTGCTGTGCCATGGCGCCCTGGAGGACAGCGAGGTGGGCCGTGTGGCCTGCCGTGCCTGTCAGGTCGCCCTTGGCGGGCAGCTGCGCGAGCTGCCCGGTCTGTACGCCAGGCTCGGTGCCGAGCTCCGGCCGGGCAGTAGTGCCGGCCTCCGGGTGTCCGGCACGAAGTCGGTGCCGCTGCCCGTCAACGAGGAGGCCCTCGGCCTGCGGGCGTGGGGCGGCATGGTGACCGACCTGCAGGCCCATGAGGATGACTGGCGCCGCGCCCTCCGTCTGCCCCTGGCGTCGTTCCGCGGCACGGTCGAGCAGACCCTGGGTGCCGCGGTGGAGTTCCTCGCCGGGCATCTCTGGTGGGCTGCCGAGAAGTATCCGGACATCGACGGCCTGGCCGAGGATGTGCGGCGGCTGCGGGGGGCGGCTCTGTCCGTCCTGGAACCGCGCGAGCAGCCCCGGCGGCTCGGCTGCTGCCCTGCGGTCGCCGACGGCGTCGAGTGCCGCGCCGTGGTGCAGCTCCCGCGTGGCCACACCACTGCCATATGCCGCTGGTGTGGCTGCTTGTACCCGCCCGAGACCTGGCTGGAGCTTGCGGCTGCCCAGTCAAACGGAACCTGACGGGACGTTGGGCTTGCCTAGGACCCTGGTTCCTAGTAGTGTCGGGGCGTGCCAGAGAAACCGTGGCGCGAACGCGTTGAAGCCGAGAACCGGCTGCAGCGCGAGTTGCAAGCAGAGCTCTCGGCAAGCGCCCGACGGCGAGCATTCGCCTTCGCGGACGGCGTCAAAGAGCTCGGCAGCAAATCGGCTGTCGCCCGAGAATTCGGGATCGACGTCAGCGCAGTAAGGAAGTCCATCCGCGAGTACGGCACGGCGACTGCACCGCCCGCCAACTCCCCGACCAAAACTTCATAAGGCCCGCAAAATAAGCGGGCCCCCGGCTTAGGCGACTGCACCGCCGGCCGGGGACCACTTGACCACTAGGAGATAGAGGCTCCCGTGGACCACCAGAACTTTAGCGCGCCCGCAAGCGCGCTGGTCAACCCTGAGATCGAGCGCGCCCGCGCCACCTACGAGAAGGCCGCCGACCACCGCCGGGCCGACGCGGACGCCCGTGCCGCCGGCGCCAACGCCGCCGGATCCCAGAGCATCAGGCAGCCGATGAGCGCCCTCAGCCCCGAGATGGCCGCGCTCCTGGCGGCCGTGAGCGACGCCCTCGACCTGCCGTTCGCCGCCACCATCGACGACCGCCGCACCCGCGCTGAACTGCTCGGCGCCCGCGCCGGTGACGCTCGCATCATCCTCGACGCTGTCATCAGGGGCGACGACATCACGGACTGCACGGACCAGTTCCTCCGCTGGACTGTCGACCGCCCCGTCACTTACACCGTCTGGGTGCCCGCGCAGGTCCAGGACGGGGGCCAGTCATGATCGCCCGTTTCCTCGGCCTGCTCGGCACCTGGACGTGCGGCTTCTGCGGCAAGCAGGTCCCCGGAGCTCAGCTCCGCTGCTCCTGCCAGAGCGGCACCTGATGAAGCGCTGGCTCATCCTCGGCGCCCTCACCGCCGTACTCGTCCACTTCCCCGCCCTGGCCGCTGCCGTACTCGGCGTACTCGGAGCGCTGGCCGTCACCGCCGCCGCGCAGCCCGTCGTCCTCGGCTTCGCCGCTGGCCTGCTCCTCCGCCCCCGCCTCAGCCGCACCATCCGGAGCACCCAATGACCCTCGATGTACTCGCCGACTGGCTGCGTACTCACCCGTACCCGCTCGCCGTCGCTGCCGTACTCGCCGCTGTACTCGCCTACGCCCTGCACCGGGTACGCCGCGCCGTCGGGCACGTCCCCGGCGCGGTCGTCATGGCCGCCTTCGGCGCCGTGGTGTCCACGGCGTACTCGGCCGACACCTCATGGAACTTCGCCCGCGATCACCTCGGCATGACCTCCGACGGCGAGCGGGCGGTGATGTTCGCCGCGGCGGAGATCGGCCTGTTCTCCATGGCGCTCATGGCCCGCCAGAACCTCCGTACCCAGGGCGCTCCGGGTACGCCCGGAGTACTCGTCTGGGTCATCACCGGAGTACAGGTAATCCCCGCGTTCTCCGAATCCGGGGTCGTCGGCGGCACCGTCCGGGCGTTCGTCGGCCCTGTCCTCGCCGCCCTGCTCTGGCACCTCGCGATGGGCATCGAGCTGCGGCACAGCAAGCCCGGCGCGGACTCGCAGAGCCTGCCCGCTGTGCTGGCCAGGGAACTCCGGGAGCGGCTGCTGTCTTGGCTGGGCCTGGCGGTGCGTGGCCGGGATGCCGAGCAGATCACCCGCGACCGGTGGACGCGCGTGGCGACCCGCCGTGCTGCCCGCCTCGCCGACCTGGAAGCGTCCGGCGCCCGGTCCCGTCGTGTGCAGCGCGGCCGCCGCCGCCTGGCCGCCGCCGTGGACCGCACTGACGCGGGTGTACTCCCCGCTCAGCGGGCTGTACTCCTGGACCGCATCGCCGCGTACCGGCACGCTTCCGGGCTTGCCTCCGTCGACCTGCCGTCGCCGTGGTCGCCGATCAGTGTGGATGTTATACACACTGATCCGGCCGTCGAGGTCGAGCGCCTACCTAGCCCGGAGGCGCTGCCGGAGTACATGTACCCGGAGCTCCCGGAGGCCGTACCCGCTGATCACTTTACGGACGTCCATAAAGCGATCGAGGAACCGGAGCGGGTGCTGGTCTACCCCGCCGCCACGGCGCCCCGTCCCCGCCTCGAAGTACGGGCCGAGTACGTACCCGAGACCCCCGAGTACACGCACCCCGACGGTGTACCCGTCCCGAGTACACCCGACGAGGAACCCGAGGACGACAGTCCGCCGCCGCCCGCCGAGGACACCCTCACACCCCGCGCCCGCGCCGACTTCCTTCACGACCTGGTCGACGGATCCGCCCCGTCCATCCGAGCCCTGAAGGACCGCTACTCGATCGGCCAGACCCGCGCGACCCGCATCAAGGCCGAGCTGGAGAACGGACTTACCTCATGAACAACCTCCCCAAGCGCTACCAGTTCGACAACGAGCTCCCCGTACACCGCCCGATCCCGCTGCCCGAGCAGCAGGGCCAGGGGCCGGCGCCGGTCGTCGTCCAGCACTTCCACGCCGCCCCGCCCGACCGCACCATGCAGCGCGTCGCCCTCGGCGCCGGCATGGGCGGAGGAGCCGTCGCCACCGCGGTCTACTTCGGACCGCTGCTGGTCGCCGCCATCACCTCCATGGCCATCAGCCTCGCCGTCGTCGCCCTGGTCGTCACCGTCACCGCGTGGGGCGTCGTCACCGTCGTCCGCTCCATCGGCGGACCCGACGGCAAAGCCGCCGTCGAGACCGTCCAGAAGGCCCGCAAGGGGCGCCGCCGTGGCTGAACCGCAGTACACCGCCACGGAGAAAGCCCGGATCGCGCTGCTCGTAGCCCGCATGTGCAAACGCGGCATCGCCGGACCCGACGTCCACCAGGCCGACCTCGAAAAGAAGATCGACCGCATCAAGGAGCAGGCCCAGAAGCGGGCCGACCAGCAGAAGTAACGACCCCGGGACGGCCAACCGCGGCCAAGCAGACCGGCCGTCCCGGGCCATCTGCCACTCCGAAGAGAGCAGGAGCTCCCAGCATGACCGAAACCATCCTCCACCTCGTCAAAGACCCCGACGCCACGCCCAGCAGCATCCCGGAGACCGTCCAGGCCACCGTCGTCGAAGCCATCAACCAGACCCTCACCGAGCCCCGCCAGGCCGCACCCGTCGACACCGCCGAAGTCAAC
>Ga0310811_10011380_pt1 | contig 11533 bp, 10 predicted proteins | sample YCmetagenome_FD_207642 | JGI IMG/M metagenome (GOLD analysis project Ga0310811, IMG submission 207642) | Soil microbial communities from experimental microcosm in Duke University, North Carolina, United States - YC | ecosystem: Engineered > Artificial ecosystem > Soil microcosm > Unclassified ... | reverse complement strand
GGTGGATCGAAGTCGGCGCTGGTCGGCAGCCAGGCCTTCATGGAGGCCGCCGACAAGCTGATCGAGCAGGGCAAGCAAATTGCCGCCCACGTGCTCGAAGCGTCGGCGGTCGACATCGAGTTTGCGCACGGCCGCTTCACGATCGCTGGCACCGACCGCGGCTTGGGCGTCATGGAACTGGCCGAGAAGATACGCTCGGGACTAGAGCTGCCGGCTGACATGCCGCAGTCGCTCGATGTCAGCCACGTTTCGGACAATCCGCCGTTCTCATTCCCCAACGGCTGTCACATTGCCGAGGTCGAGATCGATCCCGACACCGGCGAGATCGAGGTGGTCCGTTACTTCATGGTCAATGACTTCGGCACCGTCATCAATCCGATGCTGGTCGAGGGCCAAGCACATGGCGGCGTGGTGCAGGGCATCGGCCAGGCGATCTTCGAGCGCACGATCTACGACGAGCAGGGCCAGCCGCTCACCGGTTCCTACATGGACTACGCCCTGCCGCGGGCGTCGGATGCGCCCTTCTTCACTGTTCAGAATCATCCCGTGCCCTGCAAGACCAACCGCTTGGGCGTGAAGGGCTGCGGCGAGGCGGGCTGCGCCGGTGCGCTGCCCTCGGTCATGAATGCCGTGATCGACGCGCTTTCGGGCTTCGGCGTCACCCAGATCGACATGCCGGTGACGCCGGAAAAGGTCTGGCGGGTGCTGAACCGCGGCTAGCGCCTTCCGGTCATTTGTCCAACCAGAAGGTGTCGAAGCGCACGCAATCGTAGATGCCGAAGTATTCGTAGGGATTGTGACCCTTCACGTAGTTGAACCAGACGTCGTTTATCTTCTCCCACGAGACCGGCAGCACGGGCGGATCCTGTTCGAAGATATCTTCGGCCTTGCGGATCAGGGCAAGCCGCTTGGCGATGTCGACTTCGGTATCGATGCCGGGCAGCAGCGCATTGAAGCCATCGTTGTTCCAGAAGCCGTAGTTCTGCGGCCCGTCCTTCTTGTACCAGGCGTTGAAGTAATCCGACGGGTCGAGCAGCGTCGACACGATCGCACCGATAGCCAGATCGTAGTTGCCAGACTTGATGTCGTCGAACCACACGGACTCGACGACGGTCCGCAGTTTGATGTCCAGGCCAAGGGCCTGTTGCAGCATTGCCTGGATGGCCTGCGACCACAGCTTGAAGCTCGCCACCTCGCGGACGAGATAATCCAGTGTGCCCTTGTAGCCGTTGGCATAGCCGGCCGCCGCCATGAGAGCCTTGGCCTCCTTGACCGCGGCAGTCGTGTCGGACTGATAGCCCAGGCGCTTGGCGAGCTGGTCCTTCGGCGTCGCAAAATCGGAGAAGGGGTAGATAAATCCTCCCATCATCATTGGCGCCACGTCTTTGACCACGTCGACCAGCACCGGCCGGTCAAGGCAGAGATGGACGGCGCGGCGCACCCGCGGATCATCGAAGGGCTTCTTCTTATCGTTCATCCAGGTGCCTTGGATGACACTCTGGTAGAAGTTGGTCGAGGACATGCCCGGAGTGTCCTTGGCCTTGCGTGCCGTGACGGGATCGACAATGCGAGCGTAGTCGACGCGGTTGGACAGGATCGCCGAGCCAAGCTCGGGCGAGAACGGCAGAGCGTGATAGAACTCTATGCCGTCGAGATAGGGCAGGCCCTTGTTCCAGTAGTCCTTGTTCTTCTCCATAACCCAGACTTCGTTCTCGACGCGACGCTTGCTCCTGAACGGCCCGGTTCCGGGAATGTCGACGACGCGACGCAGGTTGTACTGGTTGTCCTCCAACGTCTTCTTGCGGACGATGCCGTTCCAGCCGCTGGCGAAGGCCGCCATCATGAAGCTGGCCGGCCGGGGTTCGGAGAGCTTGAACTCGATCGTGTACTTGTCGCGCGCCTGGATCTCGCTCACCGCGGTGAATAGGGTGCTGCGCGGGATGCTGACGCCGGCCGGCGGCTTGACGATGCGATCGTAGGTTGCCTTCACGTCCTCCGACGTGAACTCCGCCCCGTCATGGAACATCACGTCCTTGCGCAAGTGGAAGGTGTAGGTCTTGGCGTCCTGGGCGACCTCCCAGCTGTGCGCCAAGTCGGGGATGATCGTCTTGCCACTGTCGCGCGGATCGCGCCGCACCAGATTGTCGAACATGCAGCCCTGGCAGCCCAGGCTGTTGATCGTACCCGATTGGTGGAAGTCGAAGTGCGGCGGCCTGGAGGTGATCGCGTAGCGAAGGACGCCGCCCGTCTTGGGATTGGGCTCCGGTGCCTTGAGCTGGAATTTCGAGCCGTCGAACTCGTTGGGCACGCTGTCGGCACGGGCATGCCACGGCATCCCGAATACGGTCGCACCCGCCGCGGCGGCTCCTTTGACGAACTTACGACGATTTACGTGCGAACGCTCCTCACGGTTGTCCATGGCGCTGCCTCCCATTTGGTCTTTTGAAGACCGAGCACAATGTGCTGTGATGGCTTGTCCATCATCATGGACCAAAAGCTAACACGGCCAATTTACGGGAGTCTCGCGTGAATCATCGCCAAGTGGCGCCTGGCGCCTCGGGCGAACCGGCCCCTGTGCCGGCGCGCACGGTGCTCGAGATCGACGGACTTCAGACGCACTTCTTCACGGCGGTCGGCGTGGTGCGCGCCGTCGACGGAGTCTCTTACTCATTGAAGAGCGGCGAAACCCTGGGCGTGGTGGGTGAATCGGGCTGCGGCAAGAGTGTCTCGGCGCTTTCCGTCCTGCGTCTGGTCGCGGATCCGCCGGGACGCATTGTCGGCGGCGCCATTCGCTTCGAGGGCCGTAATCTGCTCGCTCTTCCCGAAACGGAGATGGAAAGCATACGCGGCAACAAGATTTCCATGATCTTCCAGGAGCCGATGACGTCGCTCAATCCACTCTTCACGGTAGGCCATCAGATCGCCGAAGCTGTTGCGCTGCATCAGGGGCTGTCGCGACGCGCAGCCTGGGATTGCGCTGTCGAGATGCTGCGCCGGGTCTACATTCCCGAGCCCGAGCGGCGCGCCCATGCCTATCCGCACCAGCTTTCGGGCGGCATGCGCCAGCGCGTGATGATCGCTATGGCGCTCTCCTGCAATCCCAAGGTGCTGATCGCCGACGAGCCGACCACCGCGCTCGATGTCACCATCCAGGCGCAGATCCTCGACCTGATGCGCGACCTGCAGGAGACGTTCGGCACCGCCATCATCCTGATCACGCACGATATGGGCGTGGTCGCCGAAAACGCTGATCGTGTCGTCGTGATGTATGCCGGCCGCAAAGTCGAGGAAGCACCTGCCGACGAACTGTTCGATGCTCCGGGCCATCCTTATACCAAGGGGTTGCTGGGCTCGATCCCGCATCTCGATACCGCGGCGCGTAGCGAAGTGCGGCGGTCAAGGCTCAACGAGATCAAGGGCATGGTGCCATCGTTGTTCAACCTGCCACAGGGCTGCAGCTTCGCGCCGCGCTGCGGTCTTGCAACCGACCGCTGTCGCGCTGAGGTGCCGCCACTCGAAGAGCGTCGGCCCGCCCATTTCATCGCTTGCTGGAACGCGCCATGACGGCCGCGCCACTGCTCGAGGTCGAAGGGCTGAAGAAGCACTTCCCGATACACAAGGGCATATTTTCCAAGGTCTCAGGCTACGTCCACGCAGTCGACGGCGTGTCGTTCAAGATCGCCCGCGGCGAGACGTTGGGGCTGGTCGGGGAAAGCGGTTGTGGCAAATCGACGGTCGGACGCACGTTGCTCAAGCTCCTGGAGCCGACCGACGGCACGATCCGCGTGGCTGGCGAGGATATCACGCGCCTCGCCGGTGAGCGCCTGCTGCCTTACCGCCGGCGCATGCAGATGATCTACCAGGATCCCTATGCTTCGTTGAACCCGCGCATGACGGCGGGCGAGATCGTGGGCGAGCCGTTGATCGTTCACCAGATCGGCACGCAGGAGGAACGCCGGAAACGTGTCGCTGCCTTGTTTGAACGAGTGGGGCTCAGGCCTGAAGCGGTCAACGCTTATCCGCACGAATTCTCTGGTGGTCAACGCCAGCGGATTGGCATCGCCCGCGCTCTGGCGCTCAATCCGGAACTGATCGTAGGCGACGAGCCGGTGTCGGCGCTCGATGTCTCGATCCAGGCGCAGATCATCAACCTGCTGATGGATCTGCAGGACGAGTACAAGCTCTCCTACCTCTTCGTCGCGCATGATCTCGCTGTGGTCGAGCATATCAGTCACCGCGTCGCTGTGATGTATCTCGGCCGCATCGTCGAAATGACCGACAAGCGAAGCCTGTTCGAGATGCCCTTGCATCCCTACACCGAGGCGTTGCTATCCGCCGTGCCGATTCCCAAGAGGAGCGCTCGCAGTCGCAAGCGCGTGATCCTGAAAGGTGATGTGCCAAGCCCGATCAACCCTCCGTCGGGCTGCCATTTCCACACGCGCTGCCCCTACGCCATGCCGCGCTGCCGGCAAGAAGTACCGACCCTTCGCGAGGTCGCTCCGGCCCACTGGGCGTCGTGCCACCTGCACGATCAGGGCGTCAAATTTCCCTTGGGGCCTTCCTAAACCGATCCGCGCAGGCGGGGGTCGAGCATGTCGCGGACGCCATCGCCCAGAAGGTTGAAGGCGAGCACCGTCAACGTGATGGCGGCGCCGGGGAAGAGGACCAGCCACCACGGCGGCACCAGCCCGGCATTGAGCGAATCGGCGAGCATATTTCCCCAGGTCGGCGTCGGTGGCGGGATGCCAACGCCGAGGAAGCCCAGCGACGCCTCGATCACGATGGCAACACCGAGATGCGTCGTTGCAAGAATGAGATACGGTGCCACGCATTGCGGCAGGATGTGGCGAAACATCAGGCGCCGGTGTGAGGCTCCGATGCCGCGTGCCGCCTCGACATACTGCATTTCTTTAAGCGACAGCACGACCGCTCGGATCACCCGGCCGCCAAACGGGATGCGTGTGACAGCAATAGCCACGATAACCGTCGTCATGCCGCCGCCCAGCGCCATGGCAATGGCCATGGCCAGTATGAGATCGGGGAAGGATTGCAGGAACTCGATGAGACGCTGGCTTGCCATGTCAAAACGGCCACCGAAATAGCCGCATGCCAGCCCCCACAGCGCGCCAAGAGTGGTGCCGCACAGGACCGCGCCCAGCGCCACTGTGAGTGAAGCGCGGCTGCCATAGATCACGCGGCTCAAAGTGTCGCGACCGATCTGATCGGTGCCAAACCAGTGTTTCTCGTCGGGTGGCTTCTGCATGGCCCGGAAATCCGACTTCAACGGCGGATAGGGCGCGATGGCCGGCGCAGCGATCGCCATGGCGACGATCATGGCCGCAACGATCCCCCAGAAGGCCGAGAACGGTGCGCGACGGATGAACCTGCGGATACCACGGAGGATGGCGCGCAGGCGGCTGGGCGCAACGGACAGCGGCTGGGCGACGGTTGTCGTCATGAGCGTATACTCATTGCAGCCGGATCCTGGGGTCGAGAACGGCGATGGTCACATCGACCAGGATATTCAGCAGGACGAACACGGCGGCATAGAGAAACACCAGGTTCTGCATAACGAAGATGTCACGTTCGCTCACCGCCGTGAACATCGCGAAACCCAGCCCTGGTGTACCGAAGGCGCGCTCGACGGGCACCGATCCTGCCAGCACCAGACCGAGTAGCACGCCCGACAAGGTGATGACCGGCAGAAGCGCGTTGGGCAACGCATGGAGCGAGATCACCAGCCGACCATTCAGGCCTTTGGCGCGCGCCGTGCGCACATAGTCTTCGCGGATCACTTCCAGAAGGCTGGACCGTCCCATCCGCGCAATGTAGGCCGCCTGGCCCAACCCAAGGACGATGGCCGGACCGACAACGAGCTGCAGGTTGGCGACGGGATCAGAAAACAGAGAGGCGCCCGCCAGCGGTGCTCGATAGCCGAACCAGAACAGCAGTGCCAACACGATCAGCATGCCGACCCAGAAGCCCGGCACCGCTAGGAACAGGATGCTGAGGAAGCGAACCACGCTATCGGCGATGCTGTTGGGCCGCAGCGCGCTCACGATCGCCACTGGAATGCCGACCAGCCAAGACAGAACAACCGAAAACAAGGCGATCTCGGCCGTCAAGGGACCGCGCCGCAGGATCATGTCGGCAACGCTTTCGGACCGAAAGAAGGAGTGACCAAATTCTCCCTGCGCGATGCTCTTCACCCAGGAAAGATATTGCAGCCACAATGGATCGTTCAGCCCGAGCTGGGCCATGTAGCCGGCGCGCTCCTTGTCCGTGAGCTTGGTGAAGCCCTCCGGTCCGAAGATCGCAACCAACGGGTCACCGGGCAGAATACGCATGATGACGAAAACCGTGATCGACACGCCGACGACCGTCAGCGTGCCGAATACCAGTCTGCGGGCGATGTAGCTATACATCTCGCCTCCAGCGCAGCCTCCCTAGGCTGTCTATTGCGGGCCATTAGACCCGTTCTTGTTGGCGGTTATCATAGGGCCGGATAAAATAACGACCAGCCTTATTGCCGAGGAAAGTCAGGGTCATGAGGACCAAGAATATTGCCATCGTGGGTGCTACCGGAGCCGTCGGGGTCGAGATCCTGCGCGTACTCGAACGCCGGAACTTTCCGGTCGGTAAACTGAAGCTTCTCGCTTCGGAGCGCTCGGTCGGCAAAACCTTGGACTTCAAGGGCAAACCCGTGAAAGTCGAGCTGCTGGAGCGCGACGCCTTCAAGGGCATCGACATTGCCTTCTTCTCGGCGGGTGCCACGCGCAGCCGCGAGTTTGCACCGGCCGCCAAGGCCGCAGGCGCTGTCGTGGTGGACAACTCGTCTGCGTTCCGCATGGACCCGAATACGCCGCTGGTCGTGCCCGAGGTGAACGCACGCGACCTCAAGCGTCATAATGGGCTGATCGCCAACCCGAACTGCACCGCGGCGATCCTTGCCACGGCGGTATGGCCGCTCCATCAGGCGGTCGGCATCCGCAAGATCGTGGTCTCGACGTACCAGTCCGCGTCGGGCGCGGGCGCGGCGGCGATGCGCGAGCTCGAAGAGCAGGTGCATCAGTACGCCGAGGGCAAAGAGGTCACCCATACGGTGTTCCCTCACCAGATCGCCTTCAATCTCTTCTCGCACAACACCAAGGTGGCCGAGAACGGCTACAACGAGGAAGAGAACAAGGTGATCGAGGAGATGCGCAAGATGTTCCATGCGCCCGATCTCCCGGTCCTGCCGACCTGCATCCGCGTGCCGGTTCTGCGCGCGCACTCGGAGGCGGTGGCGCTCGAGCTCGAGGCGCCGATGTCGCCCGAGGAAGCGCGCGAGATCCTGCGCCGGTCGCCGGGCATCAAGATCGTCGACGATCCGGCCGCCAACCACTTCCCGATGCCGCTGGAGGCCAGCGGTGATCTCGATGTGCATGTCGGCCGCATCCGCCGCGACCTCACCAACCCGAACGGCCTTGCGCTGTTCGTGGCAGGCGACCAGCTCCTGAAGGGCGCGGCCTGGAATGCCGTGCAGATCGCCGAGGAGCTGGCGAAGCTCACGGTCGAAGTGGCGTAACGCGCTTAAGACTCCATAAAACGGTTCCAACGGCGGCAGCGATGCCGCCGTTTTTACTTGCATCGGTCGCGGGCGGCTGGCCGCCGTATCGCCGTCGTGGCAGGCTGCGGCCTCGATCAGAGGGGGAACCGCCATGGATCTTGGATTGAAGGGCAAGAAGGCCGTCGTCACCGGCGGCAGCAAGGGGATCGGCCGCGCGATCGCCGATGGGTTTGCTGCTGAAGGCGCCGATGTGGCGCTGTGCGCGCGCAACGAGAAGGACGTGACGTCAGCCGTCGCCGCTCTCAAGAGCAAGGGCGTAAAGGCTTCAGGGCGTGCGCTCGACGTCGCTGACGGCGCGGCCCTCAAGACATGGATCGCTGATGCGGCCAAGGAGCTGGGCGGGATCGACGCGTTGGTCTGCAACGTGAGCGCGCTCGCGGTCGGCGACACCGATGAGTCGTGGGAGAAATCCTTCAAGACCGACATGATGCACACCGTCAATGCGGTGGCGGCCGCCGTGCCGTTCCTTGAGAAATCGAAAAGCCCGTCGATCGTGCTGATCTCCAGCGTCTCGGGTTTCGAAGTCGATTTTGCCGCCGGTTCCTACGGCGCCATGAAGGCGGCACTGATCCACTACGCCAAGGGCCTGAGCCGCCAGCTCGTCGGCAAGGGCATTCGGGTGAACTGCGTGTCGCCGGGCAACACCTATTTCGACGGCGGCATCTGGCAGAACATCGAGAAGAACATGCCCGATCTCTTCGCCTCGACACTGAAGGTCAATCCGACCGGCAAGTTCGGCACCGCCGAGGAAGTGGCGAACGGCGTCGTCTTCATCTCGAGCCCGATGGCGAGCCGCATCTCCGGCACCAACCTCGTGATCGACGGCGCCCTCACGGTCGCGGTGTAGGAGAGGGCATCATGCACGATCACGCCAAGCATACGATCCATCGCAATCACATCCACCACGGCTGGAACAATGCCTTTCCGCCGTGTCTCACGATCGCTCCGGGCGAGACCGTGCAGTTCGAGACCAAGGATGCCTCGTCGGGACAGCTGTCGAAGACGTCGACGGCGGCCGATCTCGCCAAGCTCGACCTGGCGCTCGTCAATCCGGTCACCGGGCCGATCGTCATCGACGGCGCCAAGCCGGGCGACGCGCTGAAGGTCACGATCCTGTCGTTCAAGCCATCGGGTTGGGGCTGGACGGGCAACATTCCGGGCTTCGGCCTGCTGGCCGACCAGTTTCCGGACGCAAGGCTGCATCACTGGAATTACGATCCGGGGCTTGCGCCGGCGATGTACGGCCCCGGAGGCCGCGTGCCGCTGCGGCCCATGACCGGCACGATCGGCGTCGCACCGGCGGCGCCGGGGCTGCACAGCATCATTCCGCCGCGCAACGTCGGCGGCAATATGGATGTACGCGACATCTGCGAGGGCACGGAACTCTATTTGCCTATCGAGGTGGACGGCGCCCTGTTCTCGGTAGGCGATACGCATGCCGTTCAGGGCGACGGCGAGGTTTGCGGCACGGCGATCGAAAGCCCGATCGACGTGGCGTTGAAGATCGACCTCGTGAAAGGCGCCAACCTGCGCTCGCCACGCTATGTCACGCGCGGTCCGGTTACCGATCATTTCGACAAGAAAGGCTACGAGGTCACGACCGGCATCGGCCCCGACCTGATGGCCGGCGCGCGCATGGCGGTGTCGGAGATGGTCGAGCTCTTGAGCAAGCGCCACGGTTATTCGCCGATCGACGCCTACATGCTCTGCAGTGTCTGCGCCGACCTGCGCATCAGCTCGATCGTCGATGTACCGAACTGGGTAGTGTCGTTCTACTTCCCGCGGATCGTGCTCGACTAACCGCGCCGTGCCGCCTTGATCGCGGCGACGTCGATCTTTTTCATGTCCATCATGGCGTCGAACGCGCGCTTTGCTTCGGCGCCGCCGACTGCCAGCGCCTCGGTCAGCACGCGCGGCGTGATTTGCCAGGAGACGCCCCACTTGTCCTTGCACCAGCCGCACGCGCTCTCCTGGCCGCCATTGCCGACGATCGCGTTCCAGTAGCGGTCGGTTTCTTCCTGGTCGTCGGTGGCGATCTGGAATGAGAAGGCCTCGTTGTGTTTGAAGACAGGGCCGCCGTTGAGACCGAGACAAGGGACGCCGGCAACCGTGAATTCGACCGTCAGCACATCGCCCTGCTTGCCGGAAGGATAGTCGCTGGGCGCGCGGTGGACGGCGTGCACGGCGCTGTCGGGAAAGGTCTCGGCGTAGAAGCGGGCAGCAGCCTCGGCGTCCTTGTCGTACCAGAGACAAATCGTGTTCTTTGCCATGACGTGCCTTTCGCATTGCAGGGAAGTCAGCTTACCTCAGCGCCGACGCAACGCTAAGGAGAGCGCGATGGTTGCCGCGAGACCGAGGCCGGCCATCACCAGGATGGCACCGCGTGGACCGAGCGGGCCCGCGAGCAGGCCGATGGTCAGGACGCCGAGCGGCCCGGTGCCGATGCAAACCGTGACGATACCCATCAGGCGCGAGCGCATCTCGGCCGGTGCTTCGGTGAGCATCAGTGTCGACTGCATGTTGCCGAATCCGGCCGTGCCGAAGCCGCCCGCGATCAGGACCGCCAGCGCGAGCCAGTAGGAGGGCGAAAGCGCCATCACGATCAGGGCGCACATGAAGAAGGCGGCGCCGCCGGCGAAGGCGATCCGGCGGTCCATGCGCACCAGCCCGGCGGCAATCATCGCCCCGCCGATCAAGGCACCGATCGGCTCGCCGGCTGCTAGCAATCCCACCAGGCTGGGCGAGACGCCGAATTCGCCAAGGCCCAAGGGAGCAATCAGCGAGGAGTAGGCAAAGGCGAAGGCATTGGTGACGATGGTGATGCCGAACACCAGCAGGATCACCGATTTGGTCCGCGCGAAGGTGAAGCCTTCGGCGATGTCGATCAGAATATTGCCAAGCGCGAGGCGGCGCGTGGTTTGCTTGTGGGCAAGGCCCGCCATGGCGACCGCCCCCAGCACCTGCACCAGCGCGGTCATCGTGTAGGTGCCGCTCATGTGCAGCCATTGGAAAGCAGCACCTCCTAATAATGGGCCGATCATGCGCGTGGCCGCCGAGGTGGTAGAATCAAGTGCTATGGCCGGCACGACGCGCTGAGGCCCGGCCACTTCGCCCACCATGCGCCGCCGGGTCGACATTTCCGTCGACCACATCGCGCCGGAAACGAGATTGCCCAACGCCACATGCCAGAGCGCGAGATGATCCATGGCCGCGAGCGCCGCCAGCGTCGCCGAAACGCACGCGGGTACCATGAGCGAGAGCAGCACGATCAGCTTGCGATTGACCGCCTCGGAGACCGCGCCGGCGAAGGCGCCGAAGAAGAGCTGTGGCAGCTGGCGTACGGCGATGACTGCCGTGACGGCGAAGGCCGAGCCGGTCGCCTCGTAGGCGAACAGGCCCGACGCCAGAAGCTCCAGCCAGCGCATGGCATTGGCAAAGGCGCCCACCAACCACAGCCGCAGAAAGTCCGGCGACGCCAAGAGATCGCGTGTCGGCGATCGCGACGCCGCTTTGTCCTCCGTCGAATCCATTGGGCGTCACGCTAGCGGCACCGCTATCCTCGGGCAAAGAGAAAGCGAGGAGGGGCGCATGAAACGCCGTCATCTGCTGCTGGGCAGCATTGCATCCATCGCGCCGCTTGCCGCCACGCGCGCCGAGACGGCGTGGCCCACGAGGCCTGTTCGCTTCATCGTTCCTTTCGCGCCGGGCGGCGGCACGGACACGGTGAGCCGGCTGATCTGCGATCAGCTCGCTCGCCGCTTTGATCAGACGTTCGTCATCGACAACAAGGGTGGTGCCGGCGGCAATATCGGCACCGCCGAGCTCGCGCATGCCGTGCCCGACGGCTACACCATCGGCCTCATCTCGGTATCGAGCCATACGCTCAATCCGATGCTCTACACCAAGCTGCCCTACGATCCGGAC
>Ga0310811_10011379_pt1 | contig 11533 bp, 11 predicted proteins | sample YCmetagenome_FD_207642 | JGI IMG/M metagenome (GOLD analysis project Ga0310811, IMG submission 207642) | Soil microbial communities from experimental microcosm in Duke University, North Carolina, United States - YC | ecosystem: Engineered > Artificial ecosystem > Soil microcosm > Unclassified ... | reverse complement strand
CGAGACACGTCGGAGATTCCCTTCACTTCGAGTGGCCAACATCTGTGTGCTGCGCAGATCGCCATGCACCGATTCGACGAGCAGCTTGAGGCGATTCTGGAGATCGGCCGCAGCCAGGGAATCGTTGACGCTCTGCAGGAGGCCCACGGTCTTCGTCTTCGCCGATGTCAGTCGTGTTGCTTCGGCCTTCAGATGGGCGAGGTCCGCATCGCCGACGTTCAGGCGCGACAGAGTCATGCGCAATTGATCGACCGCGTTTCGCGAGTCGACGTAACTGCTGTAGACCGGAACGACGATACCCAGCAGGAGGACTCCAACAAGGCCGACCAGAATCGCAAGCGCCAGAGAGCGGCTCAGCAATGGAGACTCGTGGAACGACACCCTCATTGCGGACCTCCTTCGACGACCTTCGTCGCGATCCGGAACCGTTCGCGCATGGAGCCCGGAATCTGGGTGACGGGAGAGCGGAAGGTCGTGTTCTGGAAGAGATGCGATTGTTCCAGAAGGCCGACGACCGCTGACGCGGATTGCGCGGTTCCTTCGATCTGTATCTCGGAACCTGCCAATGACCACCCCGTCAGATAGACGTCGTCCGGCAGAATGTGCGTGATCTCAAAAAGCACCTGCAAGGCCAGCGGACGTTCTCGCTTGAGGTCGACCAGCAACGTTTGTTGAGCATTCAGGCCGTCGATCTCCCTTTGCAGCAACGCTGCCGCGGCGGCAGTCGCTTTTATCTCCGAGTATCTGTGTGTGAGCGCCTCCCTTGTCTCTTGCATGCGCTCGATCGGCAGGTAGGCGGCGATCATCGCCAGGATGACGGCTACCGCGGCCAAAAGCAGCGTCTTCGATCCCGACCGCCGAGCAGGGAGAGGCGGAAGAAGGTTTGCGGACCCCGCGCCGTAGCTTCCAGGCGCATCCGCAACGTCGATCCGCGTCGGTTCAAAGCCGTATGCGCGAGCGGCGATCAACGCGGGCAAGGCGAGAGCGCGCGGGACGATCATGACTTCGGCCTTGAGTTGCTGGCTGGCGCTGTCGCGCTCGATGATTGCAGCGGAGAAATACACCTCATCTGGCGAAAAGGGAGTCAATCGGTCGAGTTCGAAACCGATCACCTCGCGAAGATTCTCTTCAGCGACAAGGGGCAGTAGCACGTGTCTGCGGACAGCCTTCCCTGGATCGAGGCGGATGCAGATGTCCCTGGGTCTGTCGCCGCCCCCGAGGCTATGGAGCAGCTCACGAAGCGAACCATATGGCTCCTCCTCGTCGCTCGTAGTGAGCCGACCCAAGGCGGTCAGCCCGTCGGCCGTTTGACGCAGAACCACCGTCTCCGCATCCGAGACGTACAGAACGATACGGTCGTCGGAGATCGCGAGGCGCTGCCGCAACCACGCCGGCGTCAGTTCGACAAGTTCGGCCAGCCACCAGTGAAGAAGTCGTTGCGGGGTACCGACTAGCTCCGACAATGCAGCATTCATCCCTTCCCTCCTCGGCCGTCAGAAGCGTTGCGTCTGGTCGGTGGCCGCGGCCCCACGGACGGCAATCGTCAATTCGGGCATGTGCGTGCCATCGGCGAAAATGACCGAGAGGCGGACGAGCCGGGGTAACCGCGGCTCCCCATGCCAGGAGTCTCGCCAGTCCTGGAGAACGCCTTGCGCATTCTCGCCGTAATAGGCGAACGCTGCGGTCTGTATGTTTTCAAGCAGCAGCGTGCGTCGGAGCGCGGGGCTCCCAGCGGCGAGCAACGTGCGATAGGGCCGCCATATTGCGGAGAGCGTGCCGACGGACGAACCCGGATCGCCCTCGAGGGCGATCTCGATCCGTTGCAACCCTCCGTAGCCGACGCTTTCCACCGCCGGAGAAATGAAGGCCAGCCTCCTGGCATCGCCATCGAAATCGACAACCGGGCGCCCGAGCCTTGGCGCCCTCAGCGGGCGGGCATCCGAGAGCTCATTGCGGAGGAATCCCTGGACGAGCGCGACCTGCGCGGAGCGGTCGATCTGGACGGTCCTGCGCTCGGCGTTTCGTGCCGCCAGATGCAGGGCGTCCACGAGCATCGTCATCAGCAGCGAAAAGATGCCGATCGCGATCACCATCTCGATCAGGGTGAAGCCGTACGGGTATGCTTTGCCGTTCGACATCAGCGCGGCCCCATCCAAAGTGTGGAAAGCGCGACCGTGCGGACGCTCGGTCCCTCTCGCCAGCCGATCTCGACATCGATCTCGTAGGGAAGGACGCCGAGTTGCGCGCCGGCGGGAACGAGGTCGGGACGCGGCCTGATCACGACGTGGCGCGCGAACGATCCGACTCGATCCTCGATCTGCCTGGCACGCACGGGCACACTCGTCTCGGCGTCAAAGCTGGATGCGGCCAGAAGAGCCGCGTCGCGCGCGTGCTGGGTCGCCAGTGAGACGCGCAGTCCCTGGGAGAAGGCGGTGTAAAGCGCGCCAAGGACGAGCGCGGCCAGAGCAAATGCCACGAGGAGCTCGATGAGCGTAAAGCCCCCTTCGGGGACCGGCTCAGCGGTGCATCTGGACGCGTTCATGGATCGATATCCCCCCGGTCAGCCAGTCGACCAGCACGTCATAGCCGGCCTGATCACTCTCGAGCAGAACTCCACCGCCCGTGGAGCTGCCATCGGGAAAAAAGCGGATGGAACCGACGCTGGGGCCCAAGGCTGTCTCGCTTGCGGTGTAGAGCCCGACGCGAATCCCGGAGGGAAATCGGTGGGTGCGATTCTCCATCCGGTAGGCGCCGAGCTGAGTGTCCACGATGAAGGAATCGGGCCGATTCGATGCGATCGCCCGCATTCGCGATAGACGTAACGCGTTGGCGACAGTGTGGGCGCTGCTCACCAGTTGGGCGTTGCTGTTCGGTCGCAAGATAGGGACGACGAGTGCGAGCAGAGCGGCGATTATGGCCAGAGCGACGATGAGCTCCAGCAACGTGAAGCCGCTTGTGCACCCGGGCTTCATTGTGCGGCCGCCTGTGGGCCTTGATGCTCGTCGGGCCCGAGCGTGTACAAGTCATAGTCGCCGTTATGGCCGGGAACCTTGTAGCGATAGGGATGGCCCCACGGGTCGAGAGGAACCGAGGAAGCTTTCAAATACGGCCCATGCCATTTGGGCGAATGGCTGGAATTGACGACCAGCGCGTCAAGCCCCTCGTCCTGCGTGGGGTATCGGCCGACGTCGATCATGAAGAGATCGAGCGCCGTCTCGAGATTGCGCAGCTCGATTTGCGCGGTGTCCGTTCGCGCGCGGCCGAGATACTTCATGACCTGTGGCGTGACGATGGCCACCATCAGCGCAAGAATGGCAAGGACGACCAGGAGTTCGATGAGGGTGAATCCGCTTCGCCAGGCGCTCTCGTGCGGGCGGCGGTTGGCGGGAATGGATTGGATCTTGCCCATTCGACCCTCCTAACTCGCGAGATCGTAAACGCTCAGCACCGCCGTCAGAATCGAGCCGATGACGCCGGCGACGATCAGACCGAGCACGATGGTCAGGGCCGGCCCAAGTAAGGCGAGCATCCGGTCGATGCGGCGCCGGACATCCGCTTCGAAAATATCGGCCACCTTCGACAACATTTCCTCCTGGCGGCCGCTTTCCTCGCCAACGTTGACGAGTTGAACCACGAGCCTTGGGAACGCCTTGGTGGCGTTCATCGGGCGGGCGAGCCCCTTCCCAGTCTTCACCTCGTCGATGATGCCCTCCAGCGCCTGCGCGTAGACCCGTGTCTGCATCGTCCCCTGCACGATCGACAACGCGCTGACGAGGGGAACGCCGTTCGTCAGCAGTGTTGCCAATGTCCGTGCGAACGTGACGATTTCCGACTTGCGTACGATATCGCCGATAAGCGGCAGAGCGAGCATCCGCGTTTCCCATCGACGTCGGCTGTTTGCGTTCCGAAGCTGGAGAATGGACGCCAGCACCAGGACGAGACATCCAAGCGCGCCGATCCACCAGAAGTTGGCGAATGCGTCGGCGATCCCCAAAAGGGCCTGGGCCGAAAATGGGAGAGCCGGTCCCGCCTGTTCGAACAGCGGACGAAATCGCGGAACCACGAAGATGAACAGAATGGAGATGGAGGCGACGCACGTGAGCGCGACGATGAGCGGATAGAGCAGCGCCGACTTGATGTGTTCCTTGGTCGCCTCCGTCCGCTCGAGGAACTGGCCGAGGCGGCCGAGCACGGTCTCGAGACTGGCGCCGGCTTCACCGGCCCTGACCATGCTGACATAGAAGGCGGGAAAGGCATTTTGCTGCGCGGCCATCGCGTCCGCGAGCGAGGAGCCGCCGCGGATGCTGCTGCGCAGCGAAAGCAGGCTCCGCCTCTGCGCAGGATTGTCGATCGTGTCGCTCAAGGCTGCCAGGGCCTCGTCGAGGGGGAGCCCCGCTTCGAGGAGAACGCCGAGTTGGCCGGATATCAGCGCCAGGACCCGCGGTGGCACCCGGTACGCAGGCCACAGCGCCGAAACCCGTAATCTCGACGGTGAAAATCCCGCGATCTCGTCGACACGGATCGGCACCTGACCCAATGACCGAAGACGGGCAACGGCGGCCGACTTGCTGGCCGCTTCCATCCGTCCTTCAAGCCGAGCGCTGGGCGGTTGCACGGCTATGTAGCGGAACTGTGTCATGTCAGACGTCTCGCGTTACCCGCAGGACTTCCTCGATCGTCGTCATTCCCTGGAGCGCCTTGTTGAGGCCGTCCTGATACATCGGCGTCAGGCCTTCATCGATCGCCGCACGATGAATTTCGCGCGCCTCCGCGTGAGCGAGCACAAGGCGCCGGATCTGATCCGACATCGTCAGCACTTCGATCAATGCAATCTGTCCCCGGTAGCCGCCGTGGCAGAGCTCGCAGCCGGCGGCGTCATAGAGGATGATGTCCTTGCCTCCCGCGAGATCGCTCAGTCCCATTCGATCGGCGAACTCGGGCAAGACGCGGCGCGGGATCCTGCAGGCGTCGCAGAGCCTCCGCACGAGCCGTTGCGCCGTGACTCCATTGACCGTGGAGGTCACCAGATAGTCCTCCACGCCCATGTCGAGGAGCCGCGTGATCGAGCTCGCCGCATTGTTCGTGTGAAGCGTGGACAGGACGAGATGACCCGTAAGCGCGGCTTGAATCGCGACCTGCGCGGTCTCAAGATCGCGCATTTCCCCGATCATGATGACGTCTGGATTGTGACGCAGCAGGGTCCGCAGGATTTCGGCGAAGGTGAGATCGATCTTCTGCTTGACCTGGACCTGGCTCACGCCCTCGAGTTCGTACTCGATCGGATCCTCGACCGTGAAAATGTTGCGTTCCGGAATATTCAGTCGGGCCAAGCTCGTATAGAGGGTCGTGGTCTTCCCGCTGCCGGTCGGCCCGGTGACGAGCAAAATCCCTTGCGGCTGATCGAGCAGCGACAGATAGCGCTTGAGCGCGTCCTCACTGAATCCGAGCGCTGGGAAGCTCTCGATCAGGCTCGATCGGTCGAGAATGCGCATCGTGACGCGTTCGCCGTGAAGAGTCGGAACCGTCGCCACGCGCAGATCGTAGTCGCGTCCGCCGATCGACAGCCTGATTCGACCGTCCTGCGGTAACCGCCGCTCCGCGATGTTCAGCTTTGCCATGATCTTTATGCGGGAAACGATGGCCGCGCGAAGATGCAATGGAGGGGTCGCCCCTTCGCGAAGCACACCATCGATGCGGTAGCGGACAACAAGCCGGTTCTGGAACGGCTCTATATGGATATCGGATGCTCGGCCTTCGATCCCTTTGGCGATCAGAACATTGACCAACCGAATGACGGGCTGCTCGCTCGCGAGGTCGCGCAGTCGGTCGACGTCTTCATCGTCCTCGAGGGCCTCCGCGTCGGCATTGCCGGTGACCGCGGAACTGGCGGGCTTCTCCTCGCCGTACAGTCGCTCGTGGGCAAGCTCGATCTCCGAGGGAGTGGCGATCTTCACCTCGACCGGCTTGCCGGCGAGCAAGGCAAGTGACTGGACCGGAAATTGATCGAGCGGATCCGAAACGGCGAGAACGATGTGGTCCAGCGTTTCGGCGATTGGAAGCACCCGCGCCTCGCGCAGGAATTTAGGGCTGACCCGTCGAAAGACCGGCTCGTCCGGAAAATCGCCGGGACTCGCCAGCGGAATGCCGAGCGCCTCCGACATGGCACGGGCGATATCGCGTTCGTGAACGATCCCGAGCTTCGACAGGATTTGCTCGAACCTTTCGTCGCTGCCGCGACGCAGGCGAAAGGCACGTTCGACGCCGCTCTCGTCGAGCTTCCCCAGCGCGACCAGATGGGCTGCCAACGACTGCTCAAACGCGGGACGATCGAGTGGCATCGCCATCCCCCTATTTCGGCGGACTCTGCCGTCTTCGAAGCCTCTCTCGCCGTTGCCTCGGCGGTCTTTCTTGTTCAGCTCCGCTCAGGAAATCGGGCCATACAGCCAGACCAGCCATGTTCCGAGGCAGAGAAACGTTCCGAACGGAATGCGGTCCTGCAGCGTGACCTCGCGCCCGTTGGTGAGCAGGCCGAAGATCAGGCCTGCGACGCTCGCGATCAGCAGGACACTCGGCAGTCCGTTCCAGGCAACCCATGCACCCGAAGCCGCGAACAGCTTGGCATCGCCGAGCCCGATCCCTACCCGTCCGCGGAGCTTCCTGTATGTGACGTGGACCAGAACGATGAAGAGCCAGGCTGCGCTCGCGCCGATGACATGGGGCAAGGGTCCTGCCGCGTCGAGGAACGGAGACATGAGTAGGCCTCCGCCGAGGAGCGGAAGAGTCAGATAGTCGGGCAACAGGTGCTGTCGCGCATCGATCGTCGCCAGGGCGAGGAGCGACCAGCCGAGTCCGCAGCTTGCCCATAGCCACACCCCCTGAGTGCAGGCGGCAGCCCAGACCGCGACACCGAGCGCGCTCAATTCGATCAGGGGATGAAGACCGCTGATGCGCGTTCCGCAGTAGCGGCAATGGCCGCGCAACGCAATCCAGCTGAAAAGCGGAATCAGGTCTTGAGGCGACAGGCGATGGTGGCATACGTCGCATTCGGAGCGTCCCCAGGCGATTGTGTAGGGGGCCGCGGTGCGTGTTATCGCCACGCCGAGAAAACTGCCCATCACTGGGGCCGTTGCGATCGGCCAGATCCATAGAGACAGCATGCGCAATCATCGGCCGCGCCCGTGGCCGACGCTGTGTCTAATTTGCGCAGGGTCCAGGTCGGGTTCGCCTCTCGCCGGCCATTGCGCACCGATTCCGGGTATTTCTACGGGCACGGACGTCACTGCGACGCCTCGCCACCGTGCTCATCGGCGATTGCAGCGAAGTCGCGCGGATATCGGCAGGAAGGACACCGTTCCGAAAGCTCGAATATCATTCTCACATTGGCCCGCTCGGCTCGCGTGGCATCAATCTTCGAGGAGCGCACCGCGCCCCCCGCTCCTTTCTTAAGGGAGCGAGGGGCTGGTGAGGGGCCGAGCGCGCCAACTTGCCAGGCGGACGCACTCCGTCGTCGGCGGCCCCGGCAGAAGCCGCCTTTGTCGTCCCCGGTGAGGGTCAGTAAGGTGCCACGCTGCGTTGAAAGCGTGGCCGAGCCTACCGATGCTGCCTCGGTCGCGGATCGCGACGCTGGGTTATGTCGGTACCGAAAAGGAAGGTGCGTCGCGACCCGAAGGGGAAGCGCCGTTGCCTTACTCAATCCACCGCGCCGGTGTCCCGGTTGTCGGGGGCCTCTCGCGGTTTCATCGCTTCACTCGACGGGGCGCTAGGCCTAATAGCTCCCGGCCGCTTGTCGCGACGCGCGCACCATGCGCGCCCGCAAAATCCCGCGCAAGGGGGCTGTGGAAAGTCGGGAATCGCCGAGGCGGTTCAACGCTCGCTTCTGTTCCCTACCGGGAGAGGGAGAGAAAAGCGCCCGGCGTTCACCGGGCGCTTTTCATTGGAGTGGCGCGGAGCGCCGCGTCGGCGAATCGCCTACGACGGCTGGATGAAGCGCTGGAGGGTTTGGCGGATCGACGTCTCGAGCCGCGAGTCCATGTCGTTGATCACCGACTCGGTGAGTTCGAACAGCACCTTGTCGCGCTCGGCGGGCGGCGTGCCCTCGGCAATGGTGCGCGAGCGCTCGGCGTTCGACCGCACGAAGCCGACCTGCTGGCCGCGCGCGTCTGTGATGACGATCTCGGCGGCAACATAGGCGGTGAAGCGGTCCGACTGCTGGCGGGTGAAGGCGCCGCGGATCCCGCCCTCGATCGGCAGCGGAGTATCGACGATGCGGCCGTCGGTCACCGTCATGCGCAGCGTGCCGGTGCCGCCGCCGGCGCGCAGGCGGTCGCGGCCCCACTGCATCATCACCGCCGCCGGTTGCGCCGGCGCCAGTTGATCGACGTTGGGCTCGGTCATCGGCGGCACGTAGGTGGAGACCACCTCGACGTTGGCCACGTTGAACGTGATCGGGCCCTTGTAGGCGTAGGTCAGCGCCGGAAATGTCTGCTTGGTCGGCGGCATCGAGCAGCCGGCAAGCGCGACGGCGGCCGCGGCAGCGACGACGATACGGACCTTGCTCAGGACGGGACTGACGGTCATAGCCGCACCTCTTGTCTCAAGCGTTGTGGGTGTTTGCCTCAGGGGTGTCCGGGACCTGAAACATCGGGCCCAGCTTGGGCGGAAAACGTGGAATGGGAACGCGGCGAAAAAAGGGCAGCATCGCCTTGTCGCGCGTCTAGCGCCCGGATTCGGCGCGACCGTCGCGCCGTGGGCGCGGCGCATAGACGTTGTCGAGGGCGCTTTCGTCGAAACGGTACTCACGGCGGCAGAACTCGCACACGACCTCGACGTGCCCGTCCTTCTTGAGCGACTCTATTTCGGCGCGCGGGAACGAGCGAAGCATCGTGACGACGCGTTCCTCGGAGCAGCGGCAGCGGTCGTGCAGCTCCTTCTCCTTCGCCGGATACACCCGGACCCCCTTCTCGTGGAACAGGCGGAACAGGAGGTCGTTCGGCGCCAACGCGAAGTCGGCAAGCTCGGCACCGGTCACGGTCGCCATCAGCGACAGCGCCTCGAGCCAGCGATCGTCGGCCGCTTCCTTGGCGCCGCCCGCCGCCGGCAACCGCTGCAGGAACAGCGCGGCCGCGCGCCACCCGCCGGGCGCGCGGTCGACCGCGACCTTGATCGCTGTCTCCACCTGCTCCGACTGGCGGAAGTAATGGTGCGCGCACTCGGCGAGCGTCGAGCCCTCGAGCGCGACGATGCCCTGGTAGCGTTCGGTGTTGCTGCCCTGGTCGACGGTGAAGGCGAGATGGCCGGCGCCGAGCCACGTCGGCACCGATTGTCCTTCGGGGCGCACCGGCGCATCGGCCGGCACGCGCTCGGGATCGAACTGCGCGTAGCCGCGCAGGTTTCCCTCGCTCGTCACGTCGGCGACGAGGAACGACACCGGGCCGTTGCCCTTGGTCTGGAGCGTGAAGACGCCGTCGTACTTGAGCGCGCCGGCAAGACCGACGGAGAGCGCGAGCGTCTCACCGAGCAGCGCCGCGATCGGCGCCGGGTAGTCATGGCGCGACAGGATCGCGTCGGCCGACGGGCCGAGTCGCACCAGCCGTCCCGACACCGCCGCTCCCTCGAGGTGAAACGGGAGCACGAAGTCGGCCCGGGCGGTCGACTTTGACACAGGGGAGGCCATTGCCTCCTAGCCCATGCAGTAGCGGATGATCGCCTTCTGGGCGTGGAGCCGGTTCTCGGCTTCATCCCACACCGCGGAACGCGGGCCGTCGATCACGCCGGCGGAGACTTCCCGCTCACGGCATGCCGGCAGGCAATGCTGGAAGATCGCGTCGGCGCGCGCGAGGCCCATCAGCTTCTCGTCAACGCGGTAAGGCGAAAGCAGCTTGAGCTTCTCTTCGCGGGCGACCGCATCCGGCGCACCCGAGCCCATCGAGAACCAGGTGTCGGTGACGACGCAGTCGACGCCGCGCACCGCCGCCGCCGGATCCTCGGTCAGCGTCACGTGCGCGCCCTCGCGCTTCGCCCACGCCATCGTCTCGGCGGGCGGCGCGAGCGTCGCGGGAGCCGCGATGCGCAGCTCGAAATCGAAGCGCGCCGCGGCATGGATCCACGACTCGCAGACATTGTTGCCGTCGCCGACCCAGGCGACGCTGCGACCCTTGATGGGGCCAAGCCACTCCTCGAAGGTGAGGATATCCGCCATCAATTGGCAGGGATGGCTGTGATCGGTGAGTCCATTGATGACAGGCACGCTCGCATGCTGCGCCATCTCGATGAGGCTTTTCTCGGTCAAAGTCCGCAGCATGATGCCGTCGACGTAACGCGACAGAACGCGCGCGGTGTCGGCGATCGTCTCGCCGCGGCCGAGTTGCGAATCGTCGCGGCCGAGAATCGTGACCTCGCCGCCGAGCGTGCGCATCGCCACCTCGAACGAGATGCGCGTGCGCGTCGACGGCTTCTCGAAGATCAGCGCCAGCGTCTTGCCGGTCATCGGCTTGGCGACACCGCCGGGGAAGCGCCCGGCCTTCTCGGCGGCGGCTTCGTCCAGGAGGCGACGCAGCGTCGCGGCGTCGAAATCCTTGAGATCGAGGAAGTGGCGCGGCGTCGTCGGCGCCGCCGTGGTCTTGAGCGCGGTCGACTGCGACGCGACGCGACGCGCGCCGGCCTTGGTCGCCCGAGTCTTATCCTTGTTTCCTCTCATGGCGGCCATGATCAGCCCTCCAAATCCGCGCACGCGCGATCGAGAATCGCGCCTGCCTGGTCGACGTGGCTGTCGTCGATAATGAGCGGCGGCAGGATGCGGACGACATTGTCGCCGGCGGTGACGGCGAGCAGGCCATTGGCGCGCAGCCGCGCCAGCACCTCGACGTTCGAGGCGATGCACTCGATGCCGAGCATGAGCCCCGCGCCGCGCACGCCGCTCACCACCTTCGGGTGCTGCTTGGCGACGGCGTTGAGCTTCGTCGTCAGCTTCTTGCCCATGGCGTCGACCCGGCCCATGAAGCCGTCGCCGAGCATGACGTCGAGCACTGCGTTGCCGACGGTCATCGCCAGCGGATTGCCGCCGAACGTCGAGCCGTGGGTGCCCGGAGTCATCACCTTGCCGACGCGTTCGGTCGCGAGGCAGGCGCCAACCGGGAAGCCGCCGCCGATGCCCTTGGCGATCGCCATCACGTCGGGGGCGACGCCCGCCCATTCATGGGCGAACAGCTTGCCGGTGCGGCCCATGCCGCACTGGACCTCGTCGAACATCAACAGCAGGCCGAACTCGTCGGCGACGTCGCGCAGGCCGCGCAGAAATTCGGGGCTGGCGGCGCGGATGCCGCCCTCGCCCTGCACCGGTTCGACCAGAATCGCCGCGGTCTTGTCGGTGATCGCGTTGCGGACCTCGTTGAGGTTTTCGAACGGCACATGGTCGAAGCCGTCGACCACCGGATCGAAGCCCTTCAAGTGCTTTTCCTGGCCGCCGGCGGCGATGGTCGCCAGCGTCCGCCCGTGGAAGGCGTTGGTGAAGGCGATGACGCGGTAGCGCTCCGGA
>Ga0310811_10011378_pt1 | contig 11535 bp, 9 predicted proteins | sample YCmetagenome_FD_207642 | JGI IMG/M metagenome (GOLD analysis project Ga0310811, IMG submission 207642) | Soil microbial communities from experimental microcosm in Duke University, North Carolina, United States - YC | ecosystem: Engineered > Artificial ecosystem > Soil microcosm > Unclassified ... | reverse complement strand
GGCGACCACGAGGGCGAGGCCGACTCGAGACCGCCTTCACTGGGCTCCATCAGGCTGGGGGCGCGCGGTCCGGGTTGGAGGGAAACGGGTCGGCGAGACCCCAACACACCCCGCCCCGCTCCCAGCGCTCGCCTGGCGGTGGCGTCAGACGTGACGTTCGCCGATCGGCGCCCGTAGGATATCGGTCCAGGAGAGATCGATGACGGATGAGGAGATTTGTTTTGCTTCGGCGGTGCAGCTGGGGGGGTTGTATCGGCGGCGGAGGGTTTCGCCGACGGAGGTCGTGCGGGCGGTGCTGGCGCGGATCGAGAAGATCAATCCGGGGCTGAACGCCTACTGTACGGTGGCCGGCGAGCAGGCGCTGACGGCGGCGCGCCGGGCCACCGCCGCGCTCGGCAAGCGCGGGGCCAGGCTGGGCGCGCTGCACGGCGTGCCGGTGTCGATCAAGGACCTCACGCCGACCAGAGGCATCCGCACGACGTGGGGCTCGAAGATCTACGAGCATCACGTGCCCGAGGAGGATGCGCTCGTCGTCGAGCGGCTGAAGGCGGCCGGCGCGATCGTGCTCGGCAAGACGAACACGCCGGAGTTCGGCGCCGGTGCCAACACCTTCAACGCGGTCTTCGGCGCCACCCGCAACCCGTGGAATCCCGCGCTCACCTGCGGCGGCTCGACCGGCGGGGGCGCGGTCGCGCTCGCCACCGGGCTGGGGCCGCTCGCCCAGGGCTCGGACCTCGGCGGCTCGCTGCGCCTGCCCGCCTCGTTCTGCGGCGTCGTGGGCTTCCGCACCGCGCCGGGCCTGGTGCCGGTGTGGCCAGTCGCCACCGCGTGGGACACGCTCAGCGTGCAGGGTCCGATGGCGCGCACGGTCGGCGACGTGGCGCTCATGCTCTCGGCCATCGTGGGCCCCGACCCGCGCGTACCGATCTCCTATCCGGTCGATGCCCGCGCGCTGCTGGCGGCGGTGCGCGCGCCGAGCGTCAAGGGCCTGCGCATCGCCTGGGGCGGCGACCTCGGCATCACGCCGCTCGATCACGAGGTGCGACGCGTCACCGAGGCCACGCTCGAGGTCTTCCGCGCCCTGGGCGCGCGCGTCGAGACCGCGCACCCCGACTTCTCGGAGGTCGGCGAGATCGTCCGTACCAGCCGGGGTGCCTCGATGGCGGCCCGCCACCACGACCGGCTCGCGAAGTGGAAGCCGGTCATGCAGGAGAACCTGGTGCGCAACATCGAGCAGGGCCTGGCCCTGACCTCCACGGAGATCGGCCAGGGCGAGCGGCTGCGCACCGAGCTCTTCCACCGCGTGCGCGAGTTCATGACCCGCTACGACCTGATCCTCACGCCGACCGCCGCGGTGCCGCCCTTCCCGCTGGAGATGACATCGGGGCCGCGCGAGATCAACGGCGTCGTGATGCAGCACTACATCCAGTGGGCGCTGCTCACCTACGCGTTCACCGTCATCAACGCCCCGGCCATCTCGGTGCCGTGCGGCTTCACCCGCGCCGGCCTGCCGGTCGGGCTGCAGATCGCGGGACGCTGGCACGACGAGGCCGGCGTGCTCCGGGCGGCGGCGGCGTTCGAGCGCGCGGCGCCGTGGGCGCACCACCGGCCGCCCATCACGGTCTGACGCTCAGCGCGCGATCGGGCGGAGACGGCCGTCGAGCGCGGGGGCGATCGTGCCCTGCGTCGTGACAGCCTTCAGCAGGATATCGGCGATCAGCGGGCCGTTCATCGCATCGACCAGCACCCGCCCCTTCAGGAACGCGTCGAGCCCGTCCTTGCCGTGGCCGATGTAGTCGACCACCGCCGCGCTGTACGTCTTGTCCGGATCGAGCGGCGCGCCGTTCACGGTGATCGTGACGATGCGCTGACCGACCGGGCGCGCGGGGTCGAAGGTCACGGCGAGGCCCGAGACCTGCAGGAAGCCGCCGGCCTCGCGCTCGCGCTGGGGCAGCGCCTGCTCCAGCACCTCGCGCAGGACGCGGCCGGTCAGCTCGACCGTCATCACCACGTTGCCGAACGGTGACATCGCCGCCAGGTCCCGGCGCGTCAGCGGGCCGGGCGGGATCACACGGTCGCTGCGGATGCCGCCGCCGTTGATGAGCGCCACGTCGGTGCGGGCCTGGGCGCGCATCGCGTCGGTGATGAAGTTGCCGAGGTTCGTCTCCTCGGTGCGCAGGTGGGAGCGCCGTCCCTCCAGCGGGACGGCGGTGCGGCCGACCTCCACGCCCAGCTCGCGATCGGCGCGCTCGCCGTACGCGCGAACGATCGCGGCCATGTCGGGATCGGGCGCCAGCCGCTCGCTCACCTCGTGGAACGCCCACGAGCGCTCGCGCAGCCGCCCGTCGCCGCCGATCCACAGGTCGACCTGCACGAGGTAGCGCGCGTCCGCACCGCCCTTGGTGATGAGCGTGCGCCCCTCCTCGGCGATGAGCGGCTCGTGCTCGTGGCCGCCGAGGATCACGTCCAGCTCGACGCCGGGAGCGGCGGCCAGCGCCCGATCGTTGCCCATCTCCTGGTGGGTGACCGCCACCAGCACCTGGGCGCCGCGCCCCTTGAGCTCGGTCGTCAGCGCGCGGGCGGTCGTGATCGGATCGCGGAACTCGACGTCGGGGCCCGGGCTCGAGGTCCTCGCGCTATCGGGTGTCGTGAGGCCGTAGACAGCCACGCGCACGCCGCCGAGCGTGACGAGCACGTCGGAGCGCGCTCCGCCGAAGGGCCGGCCCGTGCGCCGGTCGAGGACATTGGCGGCGAGCCAGGTGAACGCGGACTCGCGCATGCGCTGGGCGAGGATCGTCGGCCCGAAGTCGAACTCGTGGTTGCCCAGGGCGGCCAGGTCCAGGCCCAGCGCGTTGAGGCCGCCGATCATCTGCTCGCCCTTGAGCAAGGTGGAGGCGACCGAGGGCGAGATGACGTCGCCGCCCAGGGCCAGCACCGTCGCCGGGTTCTCGCGCCGGATGCGCTTGACCAGCGTCGCCAGCCGCGCGAATCCGCCGCGCCGGCCGTCGTCCACCGGCTCGAGCGTGTAGACGTCGTTGATCTGCAACAGCGTGATGCGAGCCTCGGGCGGGGCGGGGCCGCCCAGCGGTCCCAGCGGCGCGCTGCACGCGACCAGCAGGAGCACGACGGCCAGGACGACACGGTGGCGGCGCGGGTGGATCATCGGGGCAGGGTGCTGAGGAACGCCGTGGTACGGGCCGGGCCCGTCCCGCTCGCCGCCAGGGCGTCGCGCAGGCGGGCCAGGTCGGCGGCGGTGTCGATGTCGAACCACGGCGGCAGCAGGTGCACGCGCAGGCCGAGCGCTCGCGCGCGGCTCACGGTGATGGCGCGCACCTCGGGCGTCGACCACGGCATCCGCTCGAAGAGCGCGGGCTCGGGACGGCGCAGGCCGATGAGGTAATAGCCGCCGTCGTCGCTGGGACCGATCACCACGTCCGCCTCGTCACGGGCCAGCGTCTGCGCCGCGTCGCCCACGTAGGCCATCGGGAGCGTGGGACTGTCGCTGTCCATCGCCAGCGCCGCGGTGTGGCCGTCGCCGATCAGCCGCTCGAAGAGCCGCGTGAGCCGCTCGGTGAGGTCACGCCCTTCCTGGGCCATCAGCCGCACGCCCGGCGGCGCGAGCGTGGCCATCTGCGCGCCAGCCGAGGCGGGCGTGAAGGCGACGATCGGCGTCAGACCGGAAAGCGCCACGAGGCCGTCGAGGCGATCGAGCAGAAAGCAGCGATAGAGCTCGGTCGCGCAGGCCTCGGTCAGCGCCTCGTGCAGGCGCGACTTCACGGGCTCCGCCCCGGGCACCTTCGCCATCACCGCAACCGCGGGGAGCTTCAACGCCCGGAGCTACGCGGCACGGCTCCGCCAGAAGTGATCGGGACGGCGCGCCAGGCGATCGGCAAGGAAGCGCCGGGCGCGATCGGTGTCGCCGGCCCGGAACGCGGCCTCGTACAGCGTGTCGTGGAACACGTCGCGCTGGGCCCGGCTGCCGCCCAGCTCGACGATGCGCGGCCGCAGCGGCTCGAGCAGGCGCACGCAGCGCGCGTAGTCTCCGCCCGCGAAGGCGTGCAGCCCCTCGACCATCGGCGCGACCACCTCGCCGGCCAGGCCCGTGCGGTCCTTGGGCGCGCGCTCGCGCACGATGCCGAGATGCTTCTCCGCGGCGGCCCAGTCGCCGCCGGCGGCCAGCGCCATCGCGACGTGCGCGACGTGGAAGGCCAGGCCCTGGCGGTTCATGCGCTCGCGGGCAATCGCGGTGAACGGCGCCCACCGCGCGCCCATCCGCCGGCCGACCAGCTCCATGCGCCAGAGCAGCGAGATCGAGTCGTGCAGGTCGCCGGCGATCGACGAGGGCGCGCGCTCGAAGGCCCGGCGCGAGATCGCCCCGGCCCGGGCGTAGTCGCCGCGCGCGAAGTGCAGCAGGGCCAGGTGCCACACCAGGTGATTGCGGAACCAGTTGAGCCCACGGCAGGGATGGATCGCCGGCGGCAGCCGCGTGATCCCACCGTCGAAGTCGGCCGACTCGTAGAGCGCGTGGGCGAGCGCGTGCACCGCCCAGGCGTCGGAGGGATTGATCCGCAGCGCGGCCTCGGCGGAGCTGATCCCCTCCGGGCAGTGGCCGTTCTCCTCCAGCGCGAAGGCGTACATGCCGAGCATGAACGAGTCGCGCGGATAGTGCGGGACCAGCGTGCTCATCGCGGCCAGCATCTCGGGAAAGCGACCCTGCCAGAAGTAGACGTAGTAGAGCCGCTGCACGACCATCGCGTCGCGGGGGAAGCGCTCGAGGTGGCGGCGCATCGCGGCCAGCGCGTCGTCGTTGCGCCCGCTCGTCCAGAGCGTCAGCGCCTCCACGTGGCCCTGCTCGCGCTCGGTCTGCCCGGCCGCGGCCGCCCGGGCCCGTTCCGTCGCCTCCTTCGTCTCGGCGAAGCGCTCCTCCAGGAACAGACACACCGCCGCCCCGGCGTGGGCCAGCGCGAAGCCGGGATCGCGCTCGGCGGCGTCGCGGAAGAGCGCGAGCGCGTCGGCCTGCCATCCGAGCAGGGAGAGCACGCCGTGATCGTAGGTGGCCAGCGCGTCCGAGGAAGAGCTGCTCACCGGCAGGCCGTAGCAATCCTGGGGCATGGCCGACATGCTAGCAGACGCCGTCGAGGACCGAGGACAGGAACTCGAGCGCGCGGCGCTCCGCCCACGACGTGGCGCGCCACGGCGCCCCCTCCACGAAGCCGACATGGCCTCCGACCGGCACGAACTCCGCACGCACCGCGGCGGGCAGCGCGCGGGGGTCGGGCAGCGCCGAGACCGGGATGAACGGATCGTCGAGCGCGTTGAGCAGCAAGGTCGGCCGGCGGATGCGGGTCAGGTAGGGCGCGCTGCTGGCCTGGCGATAGTAGTCGAGCTCGTCGGCGAAGCCGTGCAGCGGTGCGGTCACCGCGCGATCGTAGGCCGCGAACGTCCGCGCGCGCAACGCGGTCGGCAGGTCGACGAAGCCGGGATGCGCCAGGGCCTTGGCGCGGGTCTTGGTGCGGAACGAGCGCATGAAGCTCGCCGTGTAGAGCACCTTCTGCAGTCCGCGGTCCATCACCTGCACGCAGGCCTCGAGGTCGAACGGCACGGAGATGGCGACGGCCCCGGCCAGCGGCGGCGGGACCGCATCGCCGAGCTCGCCCAGCCACTTCAGCAGCACGTTGCCGCCGATGGAGATACCGACCGTCCCCACCCGCAGGCCCGGCTCGCGCCCGGCAATCACGCTCAGGACGTGGGCGAGATCACCGGTGTCGCCGGAGTGATAGAAGCGCGGCAGGCGGTTGATCTCGCCGCTGCACGAGCGGAAGTAGAGCACGCCGGCCCGCCAGCCGCGGGCCGCCGCCAGGGCGAAGAGCCCGCCGATGTAGTGCGAGCGGGCGGTGCCCTCGAGGCCGTGGAGCACGAGCAGCAGCGGAGCCCCGGGCGGGCCGGCCTGCCAGTCGACGTCGACGAAGTCGCCGTCGGGCGTGTCGAAGCGCTCCCGCGTCACGGCCCCCAGGCGCTGCCGCCGCGCCACCGCCCACAGCGTCTGGACGTGACGGTTACGGCACCACCACGGGGGCCGGTAACAGTCCGGGGCTACTCCTGACCCGTCAGCAGCAGCTTGACGATCTCGGGCACGATCTCGCGCGCGCGTCGGTCCAGCTCCGCATCGGAAAGGTTCGCGATCGGGTGCGGCATGGCGAGGAACCGATAGTGCGGCTGGCCCCACTGCTCAGCCATGGCCCGGCCCGTCGCCTGGAAGACGTCCGTGATGATGGACGCCGAGGGAACGCCGTGCTTCTCCAGCAGGATACCGTCGAGCACACTGCCCGACGAGCAGGACCCTCAATCACCGACGCCGGCGACCATGACGTCCGCCGACTGCTTGACCTCCTCGATGATCTCGGCGTGCGCGGGCACGCTGGCGTTGTGCTTGCGGTACATCTTCCACTCGGCGACGCCGTGCTCGGCCTTGAGAATGTCGCCGATCCGCTCCAGCAGTCGGTCGGAGTTGAACTTCGTGTTCTCGATCAGCGCGACCCGCTTGCCCGTGAGGCCGCTGGGCCGCGGCGCGAACGCGATCGTCTGCGTCGCCGCCTCGGTGGTGGGATCGAGGATCTCGATCATCGCTTGATCTCCTTGGTGACCGCTTGCGAGTTCTTGGCGCTGCCCCAGCCCGGGATGTAGCAGGAGAATGCGCCGGCCCGCCCGCCGGCCGCCACCACCAGGATGTCGTCCGGCGAGGCCACCAGCGAGCGCATCCGGGTGTCGTCGCCGGGCGCCACCTCACCGGCCATGCGCCCGGTACGCTTGAGGTGCGCGTGGGAATTGTGCGTGTGCTCGAACAGGAACTGCCGCATGCGCTTCTTGTCCCAGCCGTCGCGGGCGATCGTCTCCATGTGCTCGCCGGCCAGGCACACGACGTAGGTCGACTGGCCCATGACGTTGCCGGAGATGCGCATGTCGTCGGCGCACGTCGTCAGCACGCCCTCGGCCGTCGGCGAGAGCTGGTTGTAGAACTGGTGCGGCCCGTCCGAGGCGATGACGGTCACCGCGCTCTGCTCGGGCCGGAAGCCCCGCTCGACGTGCAGGGGCGTCCACGGACTCTCCGCCTCGTTCTCGGCGATCACGTAGGAGAGCTTGCCGGGATGGCCGAGCGTGCCGCGATCGAGCAGGCCGGGCAGCGAGCCGCACACGTTGCGCATCACCAGCCGCACCGCCCGCCCGATGGTGAGGTTGGCGCGCCAGCCGGGCCCGAACAGGTTGTCGCCGGCGTTGATGTCGAGCTCGCGGGCGATCGGGCCGTTGACGATCATCAGCACCGCCGCACCGCCCGTGGAGGTGCCGGGGCCGTGATAGCTCCAGCGCGGATCGGCGATGCCCTCGACCGCCGCCACGACGACCGGCAGGTACTCGGGCCGGCATCCCGCCATGACGGCGTTGATCGCGACCTTCTCCGCCGTGATCGACACGGCGCGATCCCTGACGAAGCCGATCTGGCGGCTCGGATCGAGCTTGGCGCCCTCGAGCATGGCCCGCACCCGGGCCTCCGTGGGGGGAACGATCGGCAGGCCGTCGGACCAGCCCCTGTCGAACGCCATGTCCACGGCATCCGCGTCATCCCGCGCGCTGAACCGCTTCGACGTCAGCGTGGCCGTCATGCCCCCTCCTTCACTCCGTTCTGCTCCGCGCGCCACGCTATCATCCGGCCCGCGAGCACGCAACCGCCGCCCGGCCTTGACCCTCCCGGGGGCGCGCCCTATGCTTGTCCGACTTGCCGTACGACGCACAGACCTCTCCGGAGAACCGCTGAATGCGGTGCGCGCGGTGTCACCACGAGAACGCCGCGGGGGCCAAGTTCTGCGGCGAGTGCGGCGCGCGGCTGGAAGCCGCCTGTGCCGCCTGCGGCACCGCCAATCCGCCGGGCAACAAGTTCTGCCAGGAATGCGGCCTGGCGCTGACCGCCCCCGGTCTCGGCGATGTGCGCTTCGCCTCGCCTGACGCCTACACGCCGAGCCACCTCGCCCGCAAGATCCTGACGGCGCGCGCCTCGGTGTCCGGCGAGCGCAAGAAGGTCACCGTCCTCTTCGCCGACCTCAAGGGCTCGCTGGAGCTCATGGCCGATCGCGATCCCGAGGACGCGCGGGCGCTGCTCGACGACGTCATCGAGCGGCTGATGGAGGCCGTGCACCGCTTCGAGGGCACGGTCAACCAGGTGATGGGCGACGGCATCATGGCGCTGTTCGGCGCGCCGGTGGCCCACGAGGACCACGCGGTCCGCGCCTGCTATGCGGCGCTGCGCATGCACCGCTCGGTGGCCCAGTACGCCGAGGAGCTGAGGCGCCGCCAGGGGCTCGACGTGCAGATCCGCGTGGGGATCAACTCCGGCGACGTCGTCGTGCGCTCGATCGGCAGCGACCTCAACGTCGAGTACACCGCGGTCGGCCAGACGACGCACATGGCCGCGCGCATGGAGCAGCTGGCCCGGCCCGGCACCACGCTCATCAGCGATGCCACGCGCCGGCTGGCCGATCGCTACGTCGAGGTGACCTCGCACGGTCCGGTGCCGATCAAGGGCCTCAAGCGGCCGGTGGAGGTCTTCGAGCTGCGCGGCGCCACGCCCGCCTCGCGGTTGCAGGCCGCCCCCAGCGCCCTCACGCGATTCCTGGGCCGCGAGGACGAGCTGCTGCGGCTGGACGCGTTGCTCGGCCGCGCGGCGGCCGGACACGGCCAGGCCGTCGGCGTGGTCGGCGAGGCGGGCGTGGGCAAGTCGCGGTTGATGTGGGAGTTCACGCGCTCGCCTCGCACGCAGGGCTGGCTCCTGATGGAGGCCGCCGCCGTCTCCTACTCCAAGGACACGCCGTACGCGCCCCTGACGACCATGCTGCAGGCGTACTTCCAGATCGAGCCCGAGGACGACGCCGCCGCCATCCGCACCAAGATCACCGCGCGCACGCTCGAGCTCGACGGGCAGATGCACTGGGCGATCCCGCCCATCCTCGCCATCGGCAACATCCCGACCGACGACGCCCAGTGGGAAGCGCTGGAGCCGCCCCAGCGGCGGCGGCGCATCTTCGCCGCGGTGACCAGCATCGTGCTGCGCGAGGCCGCCCAGCGGCCGGTGCTGGTGATGATCGAGAACCTGCACTGGGCCGACTCCGAGACCTGCGCGGTGGTGAACGGACTCGTCGACGCGCTGGCCGCGGCCCGGGTGCTACTGCTCGCCAGCTATCGCTCGGAGTACCGGCCGACCTGGCGCGAGCGCTCCTACTGCGACGAGATCCGCCTGGAGCCGCTGTCGAGCGTCAACGCCGAGGCGCTGCTCGAGGAGGTGCTCGGCCCCACCCCCGATCTGCAGCCGGTGGCGCGCCTGCTCGTGGAGCGCACCGGTGGCAACGCGCTCTTCCTGGAGGAGAGCGTGCGCGCGCTCATCGAGAACGAGGTGCTGGTCGGCAACCCCGGCGCGTACCGGCTGGCCAAGCCGCTGGCCACCGTGCAGATTCCCGATCGCGTGCAGGCCGTGCTGGCGGCGCGCATCGACCGGCTGCCCGACGACCGCAAGTCGTTCCTGCAGGCCAGCTCGGTCATCGGCAAGGACCTGCCCTTCTCGCTGCTGCAGGCCGTGGCCGGCGTGCCCAACGATCAGCTCCTCGGCAACCTCGCCGACCTGGAGGAGGCGCAGTTCCTCCGCACGACGAGCCTCTATCCAGATCTCTCGTACTCGTTCCGCCACAGCCTCACCCACGACGTCGTCTACGGCTCGCTCCTGAAGGACCAGCGGCGCAGCCTGCACGCCCGCATCGTGGACGCGCTGGAGGCGCTCTACCCCGATCGGCGCACCGAGCACGTCGAGCGCCTGGCCCATCACGCGCTCGGCGCCGAGCTGTGGTTCGAGGCCGTCGCCTACCTGCAGGAGGCCGCGGCCAAGGCGGCGGCGCGCTCGGCCAACCGCGAGGCGGTGACGTTTCTCGAGCAGGCGCTCGCCGCGCTCGGCCACCTGGCCGAGAGCCGCGAGACGTTCGCCCAGGCCATCGACGTGCGCCTGGACCTGCGCCCGCCGCTGCTGCAGCTGGGCCGCCTCGACGACATCCACCGGCTGTCGCAGGAAGCCGCGACGATGGCCGAGCAGATCGGCGACGAGGCGCGGCAGGCCCGCGCCTACTCCTACCTGATCAACTACCACTACCTGCGCGGCGAGCCGACCCGCGCCCTCGAGTACGGCGAACGCTGTCTCGGCATCGCGGAGCGGCTGGGTGATCGCGTGCTGGTCTCGATCGCCCGGCGCTACATGGGCCACGCCTATCACACGCTCGGCAAGGGACGGCAGGCCGTGCGCGCGCTGCAGGACACGGCCGAGACCCTGGCCAGTGATCTGGCCCGCGACCCCGGCGCCAACGCCGTCACCGCCTACGTCTCCACCTGCGCGTGGCTCGCCTTCGCGCTGGCCGACCTCGGCGAGTTCGACACCGCCGAGACCTGGGCCGATCGCGCCCGCACCGAGGCCGAGGCGCGCCGTCATCCCTACAGCGAGGCGATCGCGCTGACCCTGTCGGGACAGGTCAGCGTGCTGCGTGGTCAGCTCGAGCGCGCGGTGGGGCCGCTGGCCCACGCGCTGTCGATCTGCCGGGAGGCGCACCTGACGGTGTGGCAGGCGATCCCGGCGGCGATCCTCGGCCAGTGCATGGTGGCGCTGGACCGCAAGGAGGAGGGCCTGACCCTGCTCGAGGAGAGCGTGCGGCTCTCCGACGAGGTCGGCATCAAGGCTTATCTCGCGCGCTGGGCCACGTTGCTCGGCGAGGGTTTCCTCGCGGTGGGCAACGCGCCGCGGGCCGTGGAGGTCGGCGAGCGCGCCCTCGCGCTGGCCCGCGCCCACGGCGAGCGCGGTCACGAGGCCTCCGCGCTGCGCCTGGCCGGCGACGTCGCGGCCGCGCAGACCCCGCCCCTGCTCGTGGTCGCGACCGAGCGCTACACGGCCGCCATCACGCTCGCCGAGGAGCTGGGGCTGCGTCCCCTGCTCGCCCGCGCGCACCTGGGGCTGGGCCAGCTGCACCGCCGGGGCGGCCAGGTGCAGGCAGCCGAAGCCCACCTGGCGACGGCGGTGGTGCTGTTCTCGGACCTCGGCATGCACAGCTGGCTCGATCGCACCGAGCCGGAGCTGCGCGCGCTCGGACATCTGGTGATCGTCGCCCGCCCCAACGTGAACCTCTACGAATACTTGAGGACGAAGTTCGCCGGCGATCCCAACGTGCAGGTCGTCCTCGATCGCCGTCACGGCGAGAGCCCCGAGCGCGCCGCCGAGCGCAACGCCGCCGAGCGACGCCGCGTCGCCATCGACCAGGCGCTGCGAGCGCGCGGCCTCGCCGTCGTCATCCCCCCGCCCTAGGCGGCCCAGAAAGGTCCCCGTCGCTTCGCCGGCGCCGCTCGCCGCCGGGTGACTGTGCTAGGCTGGCCGCGACGAACGTCCGAGAGGCAGAGTCGTCGCGAGCCGTGCCATCACCGGTTTCGGGAGGACAACGCATGAGTGGCAGCCATCCCGCC
>Ga0310811_10011375_pt1 | contig 11535 bp, 14 predicted proteins | sample YCmetagenome_FD_207642 | JGI IMG/M metagenome (GOLD analysis project Ga0310811, IMG submission 207642) | Soil microbial communities from experimental microcosm in Duke University, North Carolina, United States - YC | ecosystem: Engineered > Artificial ecosystem > Soil microcosm > Unclassified ... | reverse complement strand
TGCGGCGATCACCGCGGCCAGCGCGGGCGCCATGCGGGCATCCATCAGCAGGGCGAGCAGTCCCTGGCGCAGGTCGCCCTCGTCCATCAGGGTGCGCACCACTACGGTGAACAGCGCGGCGGACAGGTGCGCGATCACCGCGTCGCCGCCGGGCGAGGCCTGCAGGCTCTCGTGGCGCAGGGTGTGCATCAGCGCGTGCAGGCCGGCGTAGTCGTCGCGGCCGTGCGTGTGCAGGTGCACCACCTCGGGCAGCGCCTCAAGCAACAGCGCGTGGTGCTGGGCCAGCTCGAAGGTGCCGCAGAGCACGTCGAAATCGCTGTGCGGCGCGTCGCTCGCCACCTCGACGAGGCGGCCCAGCGGGCGGCGCACCTCGGCCAACGTCAGCGTGGCACCGTCGGCGTGGCGCATGGTGTGCGCCGCGCCACGCGGAAACAGCACCAGGTCGCCGGCCACGAACGGGCGCCGCACGCGGCCCACTTCCAGCACGGCCGCACCGGCCAGCACCACGTGGTACGGCACCTGGCCCGGCGGCGTTTGCGGTTGCGGCACCGACCACGCGCCAGCGAAGCGGCACAGCAGGTCCACCCGCCCGCGCAGGCCCATCGAGGCCATCAGCGCACTCAAGCTGTCCATCAGTCACCTCCAGACGAACGAAACCAAGATCGAGACGCGCGGAACACGACGGCGGGGGCGCGACGCCCAGCATTGTCACCACCGGCCGACGCCCACGGCAACGCCGCCTCTTTCTTCCACAGGAGTAACCGCCATGACCCGTTTGCACACCCTCGCCCACGACCAGGCCGACCCGGAAACCGCCGAGCTGTTCGGCACCATCAAGCGCAGCCTCGGCAAGCTGCCGAACGTCTACGCCACCATCGGCAGCAACGCGCCGGCCGTGCTCGCGCACGTGCTCGGCACCGGCGCCACGCTGGCCAAGAGCTCGCTCTCCAGGCGCGAGCAGGAAGCGATCAACCTCGCCGTGAGCGAGGCCACCGGCTGTGACTACTGCGTGGCCGCGCACACCATGACCGGCAAGCTGGCCGGCTACACGGCGGAGCAGACGCGCGAACTGCGCGCCGGCTCGTTCGTGGAGGATGCGCGCATCGACGCACTGGTGAAGTTCGCCCTGCACCTGGTGCAGCAGCGCGGCACGCTGGATGCCGCGGCGGTCGACGCGCTGAAGGCCGCCGGCTTCAGTGATCGCCAACTGGTGGAGATCCCGCTGGTGGTGAGCGCGATCCTGTTCACCAACATGGTCAACCGCATCAACGATACCACCCTGGATTTCCCCAAGGTGGCGTGAGCCGGTCCGCGACGGCGACACGGGCGCCGGAGGGCGCCCGCGTTCGCCTGTGCCGGTGCGGACGATACGCGGCGCCGGCACGGGCGAGCCGTACCTGGCGATCAGCGACGGGCCGGGTCATCGCCGGGCTGCTGTCGGACGACCGGACCCGGGTCAACGCACCATCCGTCGAAGTGGCTGGTTGCTACATCATCTGATCACGCGCCATCGGAGCAAACGCATGCTGGATCACCTCTATCTGTCTGTCCGCGAGCCCGCGCGATGGGCCGCTATTTCACACCGCGGCGCTGGCGCCGTCGGGCATCTGCAGCCGGCAGTTCGTCTGCACAAGCCGGCGGCTCGGGAGTTGAGCGCATGAGCGGACACAACCCCCTGCGCGCAGCGGCTGATGCATTCATTGCGGCGGCCAATGCCTTCGACGTCGAGGCGGCCCTGGCGCTGTTCACGCCGGATGCCGTGATCGATGACCCGTCGACCGGCCAGCGCTTCGAAGCCCATGCGGGAATCCGCGATTACCTGGAGCGCTATTTCCTGGGCTATCGCACGGTGACCCGCTTTCTATCGATCAGGCGCCTCGGCGAAGGCCGTGCGCGTGTCCGCGTCGATTTCAGCGGTGACTTCGGACACGAGATCGGTCTGCTCGCGCTGTCCGTCGATGCCGATGGACTGATCGTCCGCATCGATGCCGATCTCGAATGAAACCCGCGGGGAACGACAGCGCCGCCGCCGCGGGCGAACGCATCAGTGGCCGACTTCGGCAGACACGATGTCGGTGAAGCCGCGCGCGGTGGCTCTCGCGGTTCCAGTCCCGCTGGAGCTCGCGGGCCAGCTGGATCCAGCTGACGGGAACGTCGCCGGCCTGCAGGCCGGTGCGGTGGGCCTCGCGTGGCGTGCCGCCCACCGCGTCGACCACGACATAGACGTCGAATCCTTCCTGCAGGGTGTCAAGTGCGGGGAGGACCGGGCAGGCCTCCGTCCACAGCGCGATCATGATCAGCTTTTTCCGGCCGGTCGCCCTGACGGCTGATGCTCTCGGACGGATCGGTACGCAGGGTCAGCGGCGTGGCGAGCTCACGGACGGGCGCCGGTGCACCTCGACGCGTATCCGCCGCCGGTTCCGGGTCCCGTTCCCGGGTGTCCTCGGAATCGTCCAGCGGCGGTGAAAAATAGTACCGCACCGACTTGGAGCCGATGGCCATCATGAAGGCGTAAATCAGGCTGGCCAGAAACAGCACCGCATGCACGAACTTCAGTTGCATGCTGGGAATCAGGGAGAAGCCGTGCATGTGCGGGTGCCTGGCGGCGATACCGAAGACCAGCGCCAGCAGTACGGAAAAAACGACGCATATGGCGTAGCCCCAGGCCGGTCGCCGGATCACCGCATACACGACCGCGGCATAAAAAAGGGTCTGCCAGAACTCCAGGGACATGCTGCGGGAAAAATAATCGGGCACGTGCACCATGCCCATCCAGGCCCACAACATGCGAAACAGAATGAACGAGGAAACGAGCAGGCCCAGCGCACTGAGCCCCAGCGTCAGCCAGATCAGGAAAGGGTGCCTCATGATGCACGTCCGTTTGCATGGATGAAGGAGGCTCACATCCTAGACGAACACCGCGCCAGGCAAAAGCGCGCAGATGCGGAAAGCGGGGCGGGGAAGTCAAGCGGCGTCCGCGACGGGCTGGAAAGCGGGTCAATGGCGGCCTGCAACTCGCAAGGAGCAGGGAGGCCCGTGAACATCGGGGTCGGAGTGCACGTTCCTTGCATGCCGGGCTCGGGGAAAGCCGACTCCGAACCCGGGTTTCCGTTTCCGCCGATCGACCGGCAGGTCGGCTTGCTCAGCCCGGCTGAGCGCCGGAGGGGATCGCCGCCGGGTCCATCCACATCGCCTCCCAGACGTGCCCGTCGGGATCGGCCAGGCTGCGGCTGTACAGGAAGCCGAGATCCTGCACGGGATTGATGTCGGCGGTACCGCCGTTGGCCGCAGCCGCCCCGGCCATGGTGTCGACGGCATCGCGCCCGATCAGCGAGATCGCCAGCATGACCTCGCTCGAGCTTGCGGGCGGGATCGGACGATTCGTGAAAGTGCGCCACTTGGCGTGCGTGAGCAGCATGACGTGGATGGCTTCGCTCCATACCATGCACGCCGCCGTCTCGTCGGTGAAGTGCGGGTTGTTCTCGAAGCCGATGGCCTTGTAGAAGTCCATGGACGCGTCGAGACGGGCGACGGGAAGGTTCACAAAGATCATTCGTGGCACGGTGGATATCCTTCAGCCTGGTTGAAAGGGGGGCAGCGCATGGGCCGCCTCCCGTTCGACGAACGGCATTCGGCGTTTTCGACATGGGCAAGCGAACAAGCTGAAATCCGCTGCCCCGGCTCCGGCCGGAAACATCGGGAGCGGAGATCACCGGTTCGGCAATGGTCCCCGTCCCGTTTGGGGGAGTCCCCGCAACGGACTTCCTTCAGTCCACCCGCGTGTATTGCAGGCTCACGGCGAGGGCTTCCTTGCCGTCGCGGGTCTCGTAGTACTCGTAGACGAAGTGGCCGTTGTCGGCGATGCGCATGACTTCGCGCACCGGGACCGGCACGCCGCCCTTGCCCGGCATGTCGCCGGTAAAGGTGTAGGTCCGGCCCGCCGCGTCGTAGTCGCCGTGCGCGAGGATCATCCCGGAGAAGTTGGTGTCCATCCAGCTGCTGTAGTACTTGCCGGTGGCGTCGTCGTAACCGATGTAGCCCAGGCCTTCGAAGGGCGTGCTCGACGCGATGCGGAGATCCTGCCTCAGGTGGTGGCCGCCGAGCACCATCGCATAGGTCGCGGTGCCCTGGTCGACGATCGGGGGTGTCTTCGCATCGGTCCATATCGATTGCCGCACGGTCCAATGCCCGGAGAGGGTTGCGAGCTGCGCATGCTGCTGGCTGGTGTGCGGCGTCGCTGCCGAAGTTGCGGCTCCGGCCATGGCCGATCCGGCAGCGAGCGACACGGCGATCGCCAGCACCCATCCCCATGCCGCCATGGAATACTTCTTCATCTGGCTATCCCGACTGTTCAAGAAGCACCAAGGATGTATGGCCGGCTTCAGGCGTTCAATGACCTGTGAGGTCATGGCGTCAGGCAGAAGCAGACCAAAGGCGGGGTCGGGTTCACTTGTCCTCCGTTCGGAAATGAACCCGACCCCGTTTCCGGCGGCACCTGGCTGCTGACGAGGCGGGGCGACCAGTGGAAGGTCGAGCCGTTGCAGAGCTGGATCACCTGAAACAACGGGGCAGAGACATTTCTCGCGCAGAGCCGACCTTGATCAGTTGGTCGGAGCCTTGCCGGTAAACACCGCCAGCTGAGCGGCGAAGGCGCGCTTGAACGCAGGCCGCGCTTCGCCGCGTGCGACATAGGCGGCGAGGCTCGGGTATTCGTCCAGCATGCCCGAGGGCTTCAGCCGGAGCAGCGCGTGCACCATCATGAGGTCGCCCGCGCTGAACGCGCCGTCGAGCCAGTCGGCATCGCCGAGGCGGTCGGAAAGTTCGCCCAGCCGCTTGCGGATGCGATCCTTCACGAGGGGCAGGCGCTCCGCGGACCAGGGCTTGTCGCCCTCCAGGAACCTGGCGGTCTGGAGATCGAGGATCGGCGCTTCCACCGTGTTGAGCGCGGCAAACATCCATGCGATCGCGCGCGCGCGGGCATTCGCATCGACCGGCAACAGGCCCGCATGGCGCTGCGCGACATGCAACACGATGGCCCCCGACTCGAACAGGGTGAGATCGCCTTCTTCGTAGGTGGGAATCTGCCCGAAGGGATGAAGCGCGCGGTGCGCGGGTTCCTTCATCGCGCTGAACGACACGAGACGAACCTCGTAGGGCTGGCCCGCTTCTTCGAGCGCCCAGCGGACGCGCATGTCGCGCGCGAGTCCCTGGCCGCGATCGGGCGAGCTTTCAAAGGCGGTGATGGTGGGGATCATGGAAAGGCTCCGGGTGATGGCGTGTCGCCATGGAAAGGCCGAGGGCAGAGCCCGCTGCGCGGGTTGTGCCCGGCGCGAACGATCCACGGGCGTCAGCCGCGCCGTGCGGCCTCGATCGCGGCGATGTCGATCTTCGTCATCGTCATCATCGCCTCGAACGCGCGCCTGGCGGCGGCGGGATCGGGGTCGGTGACCGCCGCCATCAGGGCGCGCGGGGTGATCTGCCACGACAGGCCCCACTTGTCCTTGCACCAGCCGCACTCGCTGGCCTGGCCGCCGTGGTCGATGATCGCGTTCCACAGGCGGTCGGTTTCGGCCTGGTCGTCGGTGGCGACCTGGAACGAGAACGCATGGGTGTGCGGGGTGCCGGGGCCACCGTTCATGCCCAGGCAGGGAATGCCCATGACCGTGAACTCCACCATCAGCACGTCGCCCTGCTTGCCCGCGGGGTAGTCGCCCGGCGCGCGGTGGACCGCGCCCACGGCGCTGTCCGGGAATGTCCTGGCGTAGAACGTCGCGGCATCCAGGGCGGTGCCGTCATACCAAAGGCAAATCGTGTTCTTGCTGACCATGTGGTTCTCCTGGCTCAGGGCGGCGTGGGCGCCCCTCATGCTCTATCGACGAACGACGGGCGCGCAGATCGACACGCTGCCGCGAGCACGCGTCGGTCCGCGATGCCGGGACGAAAGGAGCGGGTCGGAGTTCCTTGCCTGGGACGCATCGGGCCTGGGCGCGTCAGCCGGGTGATCGCTGTAGGGGCGTGTTTGCGCTGGCCCCCGGCGCCGGGTTCGTCATTCCGGCCAGGCCAGGTCAACGGGCATGCGCAGCGCATCCGGCGGTGGCCGCAACACGAACTCCCGATAGACGTCGGCGAACAGATCGCGTTGCCCGCCGAAGGGGAGCCGCGCGATGGCTTCGGTGAACGGCACCCACGCGTGATCGTCGTGCTCGTGGTTGAGGCATACCCTGGCACCGGCATCCACGTAGGCGACGAAAGCCGGCACGATGGCGACGCACTCGTCTTGCACCTCGTAGAAGGTTTCGCAGCGGTCGGCCGAATACAGGGCGAAAGCACGCAGGCCGGTTTCCTCGCGCAGTTCGCGCAGGGCTGCCTGCCAGGCTTTTTCGCCGGGCTCGAGGTGGCCGGCCACGTAGGTCCACAGCCCGTGCAGGTGCGCCCCGGCGCGGCGCACGAGCAGCGTGCGGGCATCCTCGCCGGCGCCACGGACGACGACCACCGAGGCCATGGAGCAACGCAGGGGAAGGTCCGGCATCTCTTTTCCCAATGGCAAGGCGGGATGGCAGCGGCCCAACCGGAGTCGGGAGCGACTTTCCCGAAACTGTACTCTGGAGCTGGTGCGGATCTCGCTTGATGTCCCGGCCGGGCGCGCAGGAAGTTGCCCTGGCTGGTTGCCCGATCAAGCCTCGGCCGCGAAGGCCTCGACCAGTGGCTGGTACTCCTCCATCGCCGGGAAGCCGGCATAGCTGTGCTTCGCCGGGGTCGACGCCCAGGGGAGCCGGGCGTCGGTGCAGGTTTCGATGAACGGCACGAAGTCCGCGTGTGGATCGAGCACCGAGGCGCGCAGGTTGACCAGCCAGTCGATGCCCGCGGGGCGGGTCATCACCCACGACTTGCAGAACGCGCAGTACAGGTGCGTGTGCTCTCCCTGCAGGCCGCCACGAACGAGTTCGCCCTCGATCACCTCCACGCCGTCGGCGGGCATCGCCAGCGACAGCGAAAACGCACTGCCGGTCATCTTCTGGCAGCCGTGGCAGTGGCACGCCATGGTGAGCATGGCCGGCTTGGTGACGCGCAAACGCACGCGGCCGCAGCGGCACGTGCCGGTGGCGGGGAGCTGTGGTGGATAAGGCATGGACGGGTTCCTCGTCTGGACATGGGTGCGTGGCAATCCCCGGTTTCCCGGGCGGCTTATTTGGTCACACGGACCGCCACAGGTCACTTGCCGCCGTCCCCCGGCCCGGGAGTACGATGCCGTCTCCATGGCCGTGTGGAGAGCGACATGCCTCGATCGAGCGATGAAAAGCTGCGTACCTGGGCGGCGCGCTGTGTCAGCAACGAGCCGGGATCGTGCGATGCCATGTCGCGGCGGCTTCAGGAGACCGTCGTCCTCCTGCACCCCGATGCCATCCCCAAAGCTTCCGTGAAGACGGTCATGATCAAGGGCTGCCACCAGGATCACAAGGCCGTCAGCCTCAAGTGGTCCGATGAGGAACATCCGGTGATCGTGGATTCAACCATCGGCCAGTTCTACAAGGCCGGACGTGACGACGAGAGGCAGCCGATATTCGTCGGAAGCTACGACGAATGGACGTCCGAACTCAGTCGGCTGCACAACGGCGCCACGGTCGAGAAGTACGTGGGTGACGACCGCGCGAGCAGCCTCTGGGCCATGCTTGAAGAGGGCCGGGGCGACGACGCCGTGAAGAAGGAACAACTGCGGCACTCCGGCCGAGTCAACAAGGAAATCCACGAGGCCAGGGTTCTTTCGGGTCGCAGGGGCTGCACGCTGTTCTAGCGGTTCGGCAGCCGAAGGCGAAAAACGGTGCCGGCGCCGCTTCCGGCATGGTGCCGTCGGATCGAAGCCCTGTTTTGGATAACCGGCGTTTCGGCGAGGCAGCGCAACCGGCTGCCCGCTGTCGAGGCACCCCAGTCACTCCGATCGAGGAAGGGTCATGGAAAAGATGAGTCCGGGGCAAATCGGTGCAGAAATCCAGAAATTCTTTCCCCACTTCGACTCCGACAAGCAGAAGAACGACAAGGCCAAGTTCAAGGGCGCGTTCGAGAACCGCGATGGCCTGATGGTGTACGCCGGCGAATCGGCGCTGTTCCACGACCTGTGCCAGATCGGCGCACTGCTGACGGACGAGGCGGTGTGCCTGACCCACCTCAGGGAGCTGAGCCGGCTGATGGTGGAGGAATTCGTGAAGCTGAACTCCGAGGACCCACGGGTCAAGTCGCCCACCCATACGCCAAGGGCGGCTACCGGCGATGCCTACAAGAACATGGACAAGCCGAGATGGCTGCTGGGCAATCCGCCGAAATTCGGCGGCATCCTCAAGAAAGTGCTGATGAAGCACGAGCTCGAGTGGGGCTTCAACGGCACGGAAGCCGAGCCGACCGAAGCACCGACCTTGTCGGGCTTTGTCCATCCCGAGAGCTTCAACAAACTGCTGCTGGAGCAGGCGCGGCACTGGAAGGATCCGGGCGCGTCGATCAACCACGGCGAATACACGCATCGGCTCCAGTGGTGGATCATCTGTCGCGAACACGCCACCCGCGGGCTGTATCAGCTGAAGAAGCCGCCGGTGAAGCGATTCACCCAGTTTCCGAAATACACCACCAAGCATTGGCGCGGCGCGCAGCTGGCTGCCAATGACGTGACGGAATTGACGGTCGGCGAGCATCCCGGGCTGACCCACGTGTATACCAACCGATCGCTTTGGGACTTCCTGTGCGACTGCGTGCCGGCGGACGATTCGATGAGGGAAAGCACGCCGGCCAGCGACTCGTTCCGCTCGCCCCAATACATGAACCTCTACCTGACCGCGCCTGCGCGAGCGCTGGACCAGTCCAATATCGGCATGCTGCACAACTATCTGGTCGCGCGCTACAACAAGCGCACCTGGCAGAACGCAAACCAGATGCTGCGTCCCTACATGGCTACGCTGGCCGCCAAGTGGGGCATGAGCGAGACGCAATTCGAGCAGACCTTCGCCGACGAAACGAAGTACGGCAAGCTGGATATCCTCGCCACGGTCGACGGGCAGGTGGTGAACAAGCCCAAATGAGCAACGGCCGGGGCCGGGCGAAACGGGTCGGGCTCACCCGTCCACTGTTCGAATGGGGCAATTGAACCTGTCCCTCGCTTCGGCTCGCTACTTCATCCGCTTATCGGTCGCCACCCAGTTGATCTCCCAGGTCCTGCCGCCATCGTCCGAGAAGGCCTGCTCGAAGCGGATCGTGTCGGCGTCGAGCGGCGTGATCACGAAACGGACGAAGATGGCGCGTCCGTCGAAGTCTTCCTGGTCGTAGAACTCGCCGCGGCCATCGACGAATCGGCCGATCGTCGGCCGGCCCAGCGTCCCGCCGCTGCTGTTGGCGAAGTTGAGGCTCCACTGGCGCGACCGCGGGTTGTAGAGCCGCAGGTTCAGGCCCTCGAAATGGCCGTCCGGGCCGTCGGCCGTCAGCTCGACCAGGTTGGCGCGGCCGTTCCAGACCTTGCGCACGGTGGTGACGCCCGTGTATTCCACCCATTCGCTGGAACCCGACAGGGGATGTGCCAGCCGCTTCAGGTGCGTGCGCCACGTGCCGATCTCGAAATCGAAATCGTGCTGGCCGTCGCGCGGTGTTTCCGCTCCAGCCTCGGCGGCCTTCGCCGCTCGTGCGCAGGCCGGCGCAGCCGGCAGGTACAGCAGCCCCATGACGGTCAGGCACGACAGGAAGGCGCGGCAACGGCTCGGCATGGCATGCTCCAGGGTGATTCGATCGACCGAACGCTAGAGGCAGCCATGTCCAGCGACAAGAAGGCACGTCCAGGTGCGTATCTGTTGGCCACCTCCCATCCGCTGGCCGATTGTCCGCTGCACGCGGCCTTCGTCGCGGTCGGCGGCAAATGGAAGCTTACGATCCTGTACTGGCTCGCGCGCGAGCCCCATCACTTTTCCGGCCTGCTGCGCCGCGTCGCGCCGATCTCGCACAAGGTGCTGACCGAGCAACTGCGCGAGCTCGAAGCGGATGGTCTGCTCGAACGGCTGGTGGCCGCACCGGTGCCGGCGCCGGTGCAGTACCGCCTGAGCGTTTACGGAGAAACGGTCCTGCCGCTGGTGGAGGAGGCCAGGATCTGGGGCCAGGCGCACCTTCGGCGCATGCGCGGGCCGGATTCCCTGCCGTCGACGGCCGCGCTGGGCTGTGGCGATGCCCTGGGCAAGTAGCGGGGCCAGCCACTTCGCGGACGGCCTCCGTGGTCAGGGCCACGCGAAGGAGACCACGGCACGCAGCGATCGGTCCTGCTGGATCAGGACGGGACGGAGCGAGCCGTCCCGCTACGGTCAGGCCGGCAGGCTGACCACCGGCGCGAAGCCGCCGAAGATCATGCGCTTGCCGTCGAACGGCATGTCGGTGGCGGCCGCCATGCGGGGGTCCTTCATGAATTTCTCCATGCCGGCATCACGGGTGGCCTTGTCGGGCCATTCGATCCACGAGAACACCACGGACTCGCCGTCCCTGGCCTGCACGGCGCGGCGGAAGTCGGTGAGCTTGCCGTCGGGCACGTCGTCGCCCCAGCACTCCATCACGCGGGTGGCGCCGAACTCCATGAAGATGGCGTCGAAGGTGCTGGCGTGTCCGATGAACTGCTCACGCTTGGCGTTGGGCACGGCGATCACGAAACCGTCGATGTAGGACATGGCTGTCTCCTTGGGGGAGGGCGGCCGGCATGGCCGCCTTCCTGTCTGCGACGAACGAGTGCGTGCGGGATCGACATGGGTCCGGGGCGAACCCCCTGGATCAGCTCTCCGCTGGTCGGCTCGCGCCGCGCCTGCACAGCGGAGGATTTCGGCCGGGCCGGGGCCAATCCGCCCGCACGTGGAGGCCCGGCCATCGTGCGTTCCTGCGCGGCCTGCCGAGGGGGAATTGCCTCACTCGTTTGCTATCCCGACGCTGCGCAAGAAGCCGGCAATCCACCGTGGGGATTGCGGTTCCGCCCCCGGTCGCTGCCATCCGGTGTCGCTCCATGCGGCGACTTCCCGTGCAAAAATCGCATACGACATCCAGTCCGGCTTTCACCCACGAACAACGGAGAGTGCACCATGGGTCTTGTCTCGTTCCGTTCGCTGCTGCTGCCCTGTGTGCTGGTGTTTGCCGGGGCCTTGCCGCAGCCGGCCGCTGCGCAAAGTGCCGCGGCATCCAGCCCGGCCGTATCGAGTACACCGGCCGCGCGGCCGGCGGATGTGTCTTCGATGGACGCGGTCATCCATGCGGTCTACGACGTGATCTCCGGTCCCGGGGAGCAGAAGCGCGACTGGAACCGCATGCGTTCGCTGTTCGTTCCGGGCGCCCGGCTGATTGCCGTGCATGCCGGCAAGGACGGCGCAAACGTGGCGCGCGTGCTGAGCGTCGAAGACTACATCCGCCTGGCCGAACCCCTGATGGCGAAGGATGGGTTCTTCGAGCGCGAATCCCACCGCACGGTGGAGCGCTACGGCGACATCGCCCAGGTGTTCAGCACCTACGAGTCGCGCCATGCGGCCGCCGACGCCA
>Ga0310811_10011374_pt1 | contig 11535 bp, 11 predicted proteins | sample YCmetagenome_FD_207642 | JGI IMG/M metagenome (GOLD analysis project Ga0310811, IMG submission 207642) | Soil microbial communities from experimental microcosm in Duke University, North Carolina, United States - YC | ecosystem: Engineered > Artificial ecosystem > Soil microcosm > Unclassified ... | reverse complement strand
GAGACTGATGAGAACGACTCCCGGTGATGCCTGAAGCGAGGAGCCGGGTTGCTATTTCGTTGGAAGACCCCTCGCGCGCCACGATGCCTTTCGTGTTTCGATCGATGACGGGTTGGCGGCCAGGCCACGCCTGGAAGGTAAGGGCCTATCGATTGACGTATTTCTTGTAGGCCGCTATCCAATTGGTCGCAATTTCTTCTTGCGCTTGCAGAAGAGGGACTTGACCGCTGCAAACCAGCCGATGAAGCCGGTTTTCCAACGCATCCTTTACTTTCGCGCTGTACTGCGACAGTCGCGGCTCTGGCCATAGGTTGCGAGGATCGGTGGGATTACCGCCGATTTCCAACGGAATCAAATGATCTTCTTCGTAATGCTTGGGATTTACGTCGGGGTAGCCGTACTCGGCTAGTTGCTCCTTCTTGAGCCGATTGGTGTAGTGGGCTGGAGGGCGAATGCCTTTGGTATAGCCTCGAACGCAGATGGTCTGCTCGATATTCGCTTGGGTTACTGCGCCGTTGACGGCGCCCGGTGTCAATGACGGGTTGGGCAGATCGGCCGCCCAACCCGGCGCACTCAGGCATGCGAGAAGAGAAAAAAGAAATACTTTGTGAGCCATGTAGGGATCTTCTCGTAGGCAATTGAAACAGCATGCGAAAGATCCCTAACGGATTACACGAGCAGCGGTTGACGTCGGCTCTCCCTTCAGCCAAGCCCATTAAGACCAGAGCTTGCGGGCAGCTTTACCCTGAATATGGTGAACGGTCCTGAACGCGGCAGATGATTCTTGAATGCCACCTCCCAGAGGTGCGAATCTGCGATGTAGAGATAACCTTGGCTGATAGCGAAGCCATCCGCCCACGAAAGTCGCCCGGGAGCGCGTACGAAGAGGTGCGATTTAACCTTGTGTGTTGCAGGATTGATGTCGAGCGCAACGACGGTGCTGTGTTCGAGATCGCCGCCGTAGAGCGTCCCATGTTGGTCCATGATCAAACCGCCGGTCAGTTCGGCCGAGCCGAGATACTGCACTTGGCGCGACAGTTGAGCGGGGGACAGCTTTGCGTCGATCAAGGCGCTGGTCGGCACGCGCCAGTAGTTGTGATCGGTTAGCGGCCGGTAATAGAGCCATTTGGCATCCGGAGAGAGCGCGATGCCGTCGGCGTGGATCGCGACCTGCTTACCATCGTTTGTTTGCGCAGGTTGATCACCGATCATCAGATGCTCGTGGGGATCGGCAAAGGTCGAGCGCTCGCCGACCAGAACCTGCTGCGATTGGCCGGTCTTAAGGTTCAGCACGACGAGGCTACCGCGATTGCCGACGTTGGTCAGGTACGCGTACCCATGACCGAGGTCAATGCGCAGATCGTTGAGGGAGTCAGTAGGGGCAACGATGCCGTCGAAGCCATAGGTGCGGATTACCTTATTGTTGCTGAGGTCGAATTCAACCAGTTTGGGCTTGGCGCCCGAACCCGCGCCCGCCAGCACCACGCGCCCGGAATCGAGCACCCACAGATGATCAGCTTTATCTACCCACATCGCTTGCGGGACCGCCCACTCATGCTCTGTATCCGTGCCGGGAGTGTTCCAGGCCTGATCGGGATACGGGGTGGTGGCGCCGGTTTGCGCATTGACTTCGACGAGCCTGTCCCCGGACTGGGCTGCGGGTGCGCTGGCGAAGACGCGGCCTTCATGAGACACACCAATGCCAACGAGCTTGAACGTGTCGAATGTCTTGACGGTTTCAAGAGGGGGGCCGTAGTCGCTTTGCGACTGGGCCGATAAAACCGGCGAGATACTGGCGCCAACGACAGCACAGAGCAGAGCGATTCTTGAAAGCTTCGATATTTTCACTTCGTGTCTCCGTTGTTAGATAGCTTCCTGGTTGAGACTGCAAATCGGTAGGCAATGTGGGGTTTAGCGGCGGCCACAGGCCCCAAAGCCCTCGAAAAGCAGCATGTTGGTGTCGCCCATTTGGGGCGATACAGGCGCCCACTAAATAGCGCACCCATGCCCCATGTTGTCCTCGCGCCGCCGCTCGAAAGTCGTTGAAAAGCCGCGCCGAAAAAGCACGGCTTGGGTCGGCTCCCTTGAGCGCCGCAATGACGAGCAGGGCGGCAGTTACGCCGCGCTTAGCTTGGCCGCGACGCCGGCAAAGCCGGCGCCGAACACATTGTTGCCGATATGTTCGATCCAGTGCGTGCGGTCGGCGCCGCCGGTCACTTCGAAATCCGCCCACCATTCGGCGAAGGTGCGCTCGCCGGCCGTCACACGCGACAGCCGCACGCCGGCCACATAGTGACGTACCGGTAACGTGCCTTCGATGATCTTGTAGGTGAATGCATGATTAAAGTCGTCGAGCATCAGCAACTGCTCGCGCACGTACGCATCGGGCCCGAGGGCCAGGCGCCGCACGCCGCCGACGGTGTCGCCTCGTGCGCCGGCTTCCATCTCGCTACCGATGATCCCCGGGTGATAGGCAGGCATTCCGTTGAAGTCGCGCATGATCGACCACACGGCGTCGATGGGAGCATTGATGACGTCACTGATATAAATGGTGTTAGGCACGGTTGACCTCGCAAAAGTGGTTAGGCCGGACAAAAACCGGTTTTAAAAGCTCAACTGCTTGAACGCCTGCGTCTGCGCTGTCAGTGCGACTTCGGTAGGCAGGCGCTCCATGGAACTGGCACCGTAGAAGCCATGGCAGACCTTACAGGCGCGCAGTACGTACTGCGCGTCCTGCGGGGTCGCGATAGGGCCGCCATGGCACAGGATGATCATGTCGTCGCGAACCTGAAGCGCGGCTTCGGCGATACGATCGATCGCGCTGACGCAGTCATCCAGTGTCATCGCTGTTTCAGCGCCGACCGTGCCCCCTGTCGTCAGTCCCATGTGAGCAACGAGGATATCGGCGCCGGCCTTCGCCATCGCGATCGCTTGATCCGGGTCAAATACATAGGGCGTGGTCAGCAGTCCCTTGGCATGCGCGAGCCGGATCATCTCCACCTCCAGCGCGTAGCCCATGCCGGTCTCTTCCAGATTGGCGCGAAAGACCCCGTCGATCAGGCCCACCGTGGGGAAGTTCTGCACGCCGGAAAAGCCCACACGCCGTACATCGTCGAGAAAAGCGTCAAAGTTGCAAAATGGATCGGTCCCGTTCACGCCTGCCAGCACGGGCGTATTGCGGACCACCGGCAGTACCTCGCGGGCCATATCCATCACGATCTCGTTCGCGTTGCCATAAGCCAGCAGGCCGGCCAGCGACCCGCGCCCCGCCATCCGATAGCGGCCCGAGTTATATATCACGATCAGGTCTATTCCCCCCGCTTCCTCGCATTTGGCGGATAAGCCGGTTCCGGCGCCACCGCCTACGATCGGCTGCCGAGCGGATACCATCGACTGGAATTTCTGCAGTAGTTCTTTTCGTTCAAAACGTGGCAAGGTTTCGATCCTCGAGTTGGGTCAGTTCGCGGAAGTGCCGGGCAGCCAGCGCGGCGAACTGTGGGTCGTTGATGTGATAGGGCACGCGCAACAACTGGCGATGCGCGTTCTGCAAGACGGTGCGTTCGAGTGCCTCGAACAGTGCAGCGTCGGCGTCGGGATCGTGAAAGGGCTGACCCGGCGCATCCAATGCCGACACGCCGCCCTCCGGCAAAAGGAAGCGCACTTCGCCTTGGCATCGGTTCAGCCGCTCGCCTATCCAGGCGCCGATGCGTGAATTTTCGTCCGCGCTCGTGCGCATGAGCGTGACCTGCGGGTTATGCGCGTACAACGTGCGGCCGCGATACTGTGACGGGAGCGTGTCGGGCGCACCGAAGTTCACCATGTCGAGCGCCCCACAGGATCCGACGTAAGGCGCTCGCGTTCGTGAGACAGCGCCAAAGCGGTCATCGGTACAAGCCAGGATGCCGCCGAGCAAGTGATCGCAGACTTCAGTCGTCGTGAGATCAAGCAGGCCGATCAAGAGTCCGGCGTCGAGGAGCTTCTCCATCGATGCGCCGCCTACGCCCGTAGCGTGAAACACGAGGCAATCGTAGTCCGGCTCGAGGTTTGTACACGCGTCGCGGATACACGCCGTTGTAACGCCGAACATAGTGAGGCCCACCGCCGCGCGCGATTCGGGTGGTTCTTCGTAGCGCTGCGACAGGTGAAATGCGCCGACAATCGCGCCGGCCGCGTTCGCTAACACCCGGCGAGAGATACGGTTCAGCCCTGCGATGTCGGTGACGGAATGCATCATCGTGATGTCGGTCGGGCCGACGTAGGCAGACACGTCGCCGGACGCCATGGTCGACACCATGAGCTTTGGCAGACCTACGGGCAGCGATCGCATCGCCGGGGTAATGAGTGCGGTACCGCCAGAGCCGCCAAGGCCGATCACAGCGCCGACATCGTCGCGGTTCGCCAGAAAGCGCTTGAAGGCCTCGATCATCGCCGTTATCGCGGTGCCCCGGTCTCCCGTGAACACGGCAGCGGGGCCACCCGCATGCGCCTCGGCGACAACACGCGCGGGAATGTCCGCACTTTCGCCAACCGGGGTTGTCGAGACATCCACAGTGATAACCGGCGCACCGGCGAGCCGTATCTGATCGCGCAGATAAAGCGCCTCTGCGGCCTTGGTGTCAAACGTACCGATCAAGTAGATCTGTTTATCGCGCGTCATATTGTTTGCGTCCGACAGTGGCTTGTTGATGGTCGCAATTCTCAGCCCGAAGACATAAGATACAAGAAGAGTCTATAGGATTAGGATGAGACTCACGTCTCTTTTTGTCGAAAATTCAGGGTAAACAATTGACTAGAGCCCGACGCGCCGCCGTCCAGTCGATACGTCCGGTCGCGAACGAAAATCCCGGCGTGGCCCAGCGAGGACCACGGGCTCGTATGCGGCGCATGCTGCTTGCCAAGGCGATGGAAATGATGGCGCGCGGCCTGACGCCGTCGGTGGCCGAGCTTGCCGAGGCCGCAGAAGTATCGCGCGCCACTGCATATCGTTACTTCCCGACTCAAAGCGCGCTTGTTGCAGCCGTTGTCGATGAGAGCCTCGGGCCGATCCTCGAATGGAATTCCGAATCGAAAGATGCAGTCAGCCGTGTCGACGAACTGCTGCTCCATGCTTTTCCCCGCATGGAGCAGTACGAGGTGCAACTGCGTGCGGCGATACTGGTATCGCTGCAGCAAGGTGCGCAGGCTCGTGCGGCCCAAAGCGGCAACGACGAACACCTGGTGCGCGGACATCGCATCGAGCTGCTCAGTTCCGCAGCCGGTCCATTGCGCGAAGAGCTCGGCGAGGCGCGTTTCCAGCGCCTATTGCAAGCGCTGTCACTGATTTACGGCACCGAAGTCTTTCTCGTACTGAAGGACATCTGGCACCTCGAATTCGAAGAAATTCTGCGGACCGTGCGCTGGACTGCACAGGCGATACTGCAACACGCGCGCACCGACGGTTAGATTCGCTCGACGCGTGCGTCCAGCCGGAGGTTGTTCGCCTGTAAAGGGTTTAACACGCGAATGGGAAATCGATCCTCGTCTCCTCATGGAAAAGCAGCGGACTTTGCGGGGCGAAAATCTATTCGCACCGTGCCGGCAGTGGACCAAACTTGTAGAGCACAAGATAGTAGACGATCAGTGCAAGCACGATTACATCAGCGTTTTCCAGTCGACAACGTCAAGGCGGCGGGGGGCAACACCCAATTATGGAAATTAAAACATCCTATCACCTCGATTTTTTTCCTGTGCCATTATGTTGGCGTGCCGATTGATTAGACCGGCCTTAAGCTTAAGTCTCCACCAAATGCATGTTCCAACGAAGCGTGGCAATCGTCATGCCGTCGTAATTTTCTGCGTAAAATGGGACAGCCGCCGCGATGCGCCGGCGTAAACCAGCGTAAACCGGCCACGTCAGCAATGCATGTCGATCTGTTTACTCTTTATCTTCTTGCGGTAGGCACCCTGTTTGTTAGTTGCGGAATGACGTTGTGGGAGCGTCGAATCTATCCTGGGCGCAGGAGAGAATTGACGATACTCGCGGCGGGATACGCCACGCTTGCAGTGGGCTGTGTGGCGGCACTATTGCGTCGTGATCTGCCGGGTGCGATCGGGGCGGCCATAGGTAATCTCCTCTTTATCACCGGCTACCTGTTAATCCTGCACGGTGTCGCATCTTTGAGCGGCCGGCAATACCGAGCCGGTTCGGTGGGCATGCTTCTCGTCATGGCGCTCACGTGGGCGGTTGGCGGCGCGCGGTGGCAAGAAGCCGTTTGGAGCTATGTGAGTTCGATTCCAATTGTGGTGGCTTGCGGCATGACGGCTCGGGAGCTAGTTCGTATCGACGGAATGAAGTGGGTGCAATCGCGGTATATCGCTGCGATAGTGTCGGGCGGTCATGCGATCTTTTATGTCTTTAGAACAGCTGTTTTGCCTGCGTTGGTGACATTGTATGGGCCAAGCATGCTGTCGGCAGTTGGCAAAATCACGATGTACGAGGGTGTCTTGTATTCCGTCGTTTTGCCGATGGCTCTCTTGAGAATCATTCGCGACGAAGCCCATGGTCAGCTCTTGCTTGAATCGCAAACCGATTTTTTGACCGGTCTTGGCAATCGCAGGTGGTTTTTTGAAGAGGGCGCACGCGTCATCCACGATGGCGGCGTACCTCGGCCGGTTTCAATTCTTGCCTTCGACCTCGATCAGTTCAAGGCGATCAATGATCGATACGGTCACGAGACGGGGGACGAGGTCCTTAAATCCTTTGGGAAAATTGTCCAAAGCGTGGTGGGACCGGCGGCGATTCTTGCTCGCATCGGCGGCGAAGAGTTTGCTGCCTTGCTGCATGACCATGACAGCCTGCGCGCCAGAGAGTTGGGCGAGGCCGTCGCTAGACGTTTCGCTGAGACGGTCTCTCACAGGGTGAGCGGCGTAGAGATACGTGCCACCGTCAGCATCGGCTTGGCGCAGTCAGGAAGCGAAGCGCTCGCGCTTGCCGATCTGTTGGCAGCGGCCGACCAGGCGTTATACAGCGCGAAGTCGCTTGGCGGTAATCGGCTTGAGTTGGCGCAGACGACGGTACTCGCCACAGTCGCCTGATGATGGCGATCCGAGCAAAGCAATAGCGGCGTTGTTTCCCCGAGCCGCGCGTTGTGCCAAAGCCCCCAAGCCAGTTTCTTAGCAATCCTAAAATTTTGCCAACAAGGCCATACTCATCGAACGAAATGTGACAGCGTCGCGATGAGAGGCTTGCGCACGAGTATCGTGCGGTACAGCCTGCCTTTCGAGCTTCTCGGCCAGCGAATCGATTGCAACGTAAAGGTCCTCATTAGAGCTTTCGGCGAAGACGCCTCGGCCGTTCATTTGAACGTAGACCTCGGCGCACTGAATGGTCTGCCTATAGTCGTCGACCGACAGCAAAACCTTCACTTCGGTGACGTTATCGAAACGTCGCAAGACCCGCTCGAGTTTCGCGACCGTGTATTTACGCAGTCCCGAAGTGAGCTCGAGATCGCGTCCACTGATTTTGAGGTGCATGACTTCCTGCAATGAAAAGGAACCATCCCACAGGCAACCCACCCGCGTGCAAAGCTGTGCCACGTGCGGTCAGCCGCTCGAGGCCTCTTGCCGACTCTTGTCGCTACGCTGCGCGCGGCGAAACAGCTTCCACCCTCTGTGCCTTCGCGGCGATATCCGTGCGCGGCGGTCGGGCTGTCGGGAACCATTGGGACCGACGTTCGGGCAAAGTCGAAAGGACCATGTAAATCAAGATAGACGGAGGCCATCGACGAAACCATGCTACGAACGGTCGATGCAGTCCTCCGTGGGCATAGCGCATCCATACCTTTGGATGCTTGAACGCATAGAGAAAGCGCGCTTTCGAGTTGGGTGTCGGGATTCGGGTCGGAACCAATCCGCACAGAATGGCCCGAGGTACGAGGATCGAGAAACGAACACTTTGACGGCCGCCACGCCTAATGCGAAAAGCACGCGTGCACTGCGTACAATGCGTTCCTCACCGATTTCGACTGTAGGACACTGTCTCATGGCAATGAAGAAAACCGACTTGGAAAAGAACAAGGCACTCAAGTTGACGCACTCGATGAAGCAGACGCACTCCGAACGCTTCGGCAAGGGCATAACCGAGGGGCCAGCCAACCGGCGCGAGCAGCGCAAGCTGGATCAGGCAAAAGGACTCGTGCCGTTTGCCTGCAAGCTCGACGGCGAGTTGGTGAGGGTGCTGAAGGAACGCGCCGCGACACATCCCGAGGGTATGACGGGCCTATTGGATGAGTTGCTAGGGAAAGCGCTCGCCCAAGAGGGCGGTGACGCCTGAGTGCGAGCGGTGTCGAGATAAATTCATATCGTGTCGACGCCCTTGCATGATCGATACATGCAAGGGCAGCCCAGCGCTGCTGTGCCGGCGCTATACTCGTTGCCGCATCGCAGCGCCACGGTAGCCGTCTTCACCCCGGCGTAAAAGAAGGCACAAAAGGAATGGATAGCTGTCGAGACGAACATGGATCACAACGACAAAAAGTGTCGAGTGGTATCCCGGTTTTCGAGCGAATTCATCCAGCGGAACCGGTCGTGTCGGACATGGCTCGCGTCGGGCTGCGCCGTTGTTCTCGCGGCCTGCGCCGTGGGGCCGGACTTCGAGCAGCCCGCGCCGCCCGTTGCGCATGCCTTAACCGTTGCGCCGCTGCCGCAGCAGACTCAGGCGACCCCCGTTACCGGCGGCGAAGCTCAACAGTTCCGCTCGGATGCGGTACTCGAATCGCGCTGGTGGACCGCATACGGTTCGCGCGAGCTCGATGGACTTGTCGAGGAAGCCCTCGGCAATAGTCCGACGATCGCGTCGGCACAAGCGGCGTTGCGCGCCGCGCAGCAGCAGGTTATCGCGCAGCGCGGTGCACTTTTTCCGTCGTTGGACGGCACCGCGGGCGTGTCGCGACAAAAAATCAGCGGAGCGAGCCAGGGGTTTCCCCAATTTGGAACGTTCCTCTTCACGCTTTTCAACGCGTCCGTCAATCTGTCGTACAACTTCGATGTTTTTGGCGGCGTGCGCCGTGGCATTGAGGCGCAGGAGGCGGCGCGCGATTTTCAGCGCGAAGAACTCGAGGCGACTTGTCAAACACTGGCGGCGAACGTTGTTACTACCGCGCTGCTCGAAGCCTCGCTGCATGCGCAAATCGATGCAACGAACGATCTGATTGAATCGGCTCGGCGGCAGGTCGAACTCACCCAAAAGCAGTTCGAGCTCGGTGGGGCGGCGCGCGCTGACGTGCTGCAAGCGGAGTCCAACCTTGCGTCGCTCCAGGCCACATTGCCGCCATTGAATCAGCAGCAGGCGATGGCGCGCAGTCAGCTGGCTGTTTATCTCGGGAAGCCGCCCGCCGAACACGGGCAATCGGGGCTCGATCTCGCTGCGTTGCGCTTGCCGAGCGACATCCCGGTGATGCTGCCGTCGGAGGTGGTACGGCAACGGCCCGATATTCGGAGCGCCGAAGCGCAATTGCATCAGGCCAGCGCCGAAATCGGGGTCGCGACTGCGAATATGCTGCCGCAAATCGCCCTATCCGCGAGCTTTGGAAACTCGGCGGAGACGCTCGGATCCCTGCTCTCGAGTTCCGTCTTTTCTCTTGCAGGCAACATCACGCAGCCGCTTTTTAAGGGTGGCAGCCTGAACGCTAACCGGCGTGCAGCGATCGCGCGCTATGACCAATCATTGGCGCAATATCGGCAAACTGTGCTGCTCGCGTTCAAAAACGTTGCCGATTCGCTGCGCGCGCTCGACAACGACGCAAAGACCCTCAACGCGCAATACCGCGCGCAGACGGCTGCTGCCGATAGCGTGCGGCTGATCGAGCAACGCTTTGGCCTCGGCGGTGCGAACAATCTCCAACTGCTGATCGCGCAACAGCAGTATGAGCGATCGCGCATCGCCTATGTACAGGCACTGGCAGCGCGCTATCAGGACACCGCGGCGCTCTTTCTCGCGCTCGGCGGACAATGGGATCTTCCGGAAGACAAGATGTCATCGCCTCCTTGGCATCAATAACGAGAACGTGAGGCGCCAGTTCATTCGATAACGGGACCTATCGATGACGGATAAATCGGAGTTGTTGCGCCAATTGCGCATCGACCGCGATAAACGCGCTCCGGAGGTAACGCAGGGGCGTCGACGGTGGTGGATAGCGGGCCTACTCGGCCTGGCTCTCGTGGGCGCCATTACGTCATACATTGCATTGCGTTCGGCGGCACCCGTGGTGAAGGTGGCGCTCGCCCGTCTTGGCCCTGCGGGCACGGGCAGTGCCGCCCCCTCGATCCTCGATGCATCGGGTTATGTCGTCGCGCGTAGACAGGCAACGGTGTCCGCCAAAATAACCGGCAAGCTCGCACAGGTATTCATCGAAGAGGGCCAGCGCATCAAGGAGAATGAGGTCGTCGCGACGCTCGACGATACGAATGCAGTCGCCGCAGTGATGCAGGCTAGGGCCGCCGTCACGCAGGCCGAAGCGACGCTAATCCAGGCGAAAGCGGCGGCCGAAAACGTGACACCGATTTATCGCCGCAATCAACGATTGGCCGCGGCCGGCGTGATTAGCGAGGAGGCGCTTGACGCGAGCAAAGCGGACTACGATGCAAAGCAGACAGACCTTGGTGTTGCGAAGGGCAATTTGGCCGTGCGGCAGGCTGCGCTTCAGGTGGCGCAGCGAGAGCAGGACGACACGATCGTGCGTGCGCCTTTTGCGGGCGTCGTGACAACCAAGAGCGCGCAGCCGGGAGAAATCGTCTCTCCGTTGTCGGCCGGCGGCGGATTCACACGGACCGGCATTTGCACGCTGGTCGATATGGATTCGCTCGAGGTCGAGGTCGATGTCAGCGAGAACTTCATCGGCCGGGTTCATACGGATGAGCCCGCGGTATTGAAGCTCAACGCGTATCCGGATTGGCCGATTCCAGCCTATGTGATCGCCGTGGTGCCGACAGCGGATCGCAGCAAGGCGACGGTGAAGGTGCGCGTCGGGTTCAAATCGCGCGATCCGCGTATCCTTCCCGAGATGGGCGCTCGCGTGTCGTTCCTCGGCCAAAGCGACGCGTCGGCAGGCGCATCCTCATCAAATGTTTTACTGCCGCCAGATGCTGTACAGCTTGGCTCTGACAGTGAGACGGGTGTTGTCTTCGTCGTGCATGAGGACAAGGTGGAGCGTCGTGTGGTCAAACTGGGGACACGCGGCGATGACGGACAGACTGTCCGGTCTGGACTGTCGCCGGGCGAGCGCGTAGCCGTTGGCGACTTATCGAAGCTGACTGACGGAGCGCGCGTGAAGGTCGTGGAGCGTTGAGATGGCGGTAGCGGGTCGCGTGAACACCTCGACGAGGGAGCAAGGGCATGAGTGCGATGGTTTCTCTCCATGAAGTCACGAAGTGCTATCTACGCGGCAAGCAGACCGTCGAAGTCCTCCATAACCTGAGCCTGAACGTGAAGGAGGGCGACTTCGTCGCGCTGATGGGACCGTCAGGCTCCGGCAAGACGACGGTGCTCAACATGATCGG
>Ga0310811_10011372_pt1 | contig 11536 bp, 9 predicted proteins | sample YCmetagenome_FD_207642 | JGI IMG/M metagenome (GOLD analysis project Ga0310811, IMG submission 207642) | Soil microbial communities from experimental microcosm in Duke University, North Carolina, United States - YC | ecosystem: Engineered > Artificial ecosystem > Soil microcosm > Unclassified ... | reverse complement strand
TGGACACCAACCAGCCGTTCCGCAAGGCCTACCCGGTGCAGTTCCCGTACTTCACCGACATGGGTCTCGACAAGCTGATCACCGGCGTCGAAAAGGTCGACCCGTACACGGTCAAGTTCACGCTGAAGGAAGTCAACGCGCCGTTCATCCAGAATCTGGCGATGGAATACGCGTCGATCCTGTCGGCCGAATACGCGGACAAGCTGCTGAAAGCCGGCAAGGCGGCCGATATCAACCAGTTCCCGGTCGGCACGGGCCCGTTCATTTTCCGCAGCTATACGAAGGACGCGACGATCCGCTTCGACGGCAATCCTGAATACTGGAAGCCGAACGCGGTGAAGATCTCCAAGCTGATCTTCTCGATCACGCCGGATGCCGGCGTGCGCGTGCAGAAGATCAAGCGCGACGAATGTCAGGTGATGAGCTATCCGCGTCCGGCCGACATCGCGCCGCTGAAGGCCGAGGCGACCATCGACATGCCGTCGCAACCGGGCTTCAACCTGGGCTACCTCGCGTACAACGTGACGCACAAGCCGGTCGACAAGCTCGAAGTGCGTCAGGCGCTCGACATGGCGATCAACAAGAAGGCGATCATCGAGTCGGTGTACCAGGGCGCGGGCCAGCTGGCCACCAATCCGATGCCGCCGACCCAATGGTCGTTCTACAAGGACCTGAAGGCCGCGCCTTACGATCCGGAGAAGGCCAAGGCATTGCTCGCGAAGGCCGGCTACGCGAACGGCTTCGACCTCACGTTGTGGGCGATGCCCGTGCAGCGCGCGTATAACCCGAACGCACGCCTGATGGCGGAAATGATCCAGGCCGACTGGGCCAAGATCGGCGTGAAGGCGAAGATCGTCACATACGAATGGGGCGAGTACATCAAGCGCGCGCACGCGGGCGAGGACGACACGATGCTGATCGGCTGGACCGGCGACAACGGCGATCCAGACAACTGGCTCGGCACGCTGCTCGGCTGCGAAGCGGTGAACGGCAACAACTTCTCGAAGTGGTGCTACAAGCCGTTCGAAGACCTGATCCAGAAGGGCCGCGCGACGTCCGACGTAGCCGCGCGCACTACGGCATATGTCGAAGCGCAGAAGATCTTCGCGCAGCAACTGCCGTTCTCGCCGATCGCCCACTCGACTGTTTACCAGCCGGTCAGCAAGAAGGTGGTCGACATGCGCATCGAACCGCTCGGCTACGCGCGCTTCGACGGCGTAAGCATCAAGTAATCCGGCAAGCCAGCCGTAAAACTCGCGCAGTACGCTTTTCGCACGGTTAGAAAACTGGTCGAAATGGTCCGGCGACCGGGGTCACAAGCCCTTGTCGCCGGTTGCGTTTTTTCTTCACCAAGACCATAGGGACGAACCATGTTCCGCTTTGTTTTGCGCCGCATCGGCATGGTGATACCGACTTTCATCGGCATTACGATCCTCGCGTTCGCGCTGATTCACCTGATACCGGGCGACCCCATCGAAGTGATGATGGGCGAGCGCGGCGTCGATCCGGCAATGCACGCCGCCGCCATGCACCGCCTCGGGCTCGACGAGCCCTTGCCGATGCAGTACGTCCACTACATCGGACGCGCGCTGCACGGCGATCTCGGCACCTCGATCATCACCAACACCAGCGTGATGGGCGAATTCCTCGCACGCTTTCCCGCCACCGTCGAACTGTCGATCTGCGCGATGATGTTCGCGCTGATCGTCGGTCTGCCGGCGGGCGTGTTCGCGGCGCTCAGGCGCGGCACGGTGGTCGATCACGGTGTGATGGGCACGGCGCTCACCGGCTACTCGATGCCGATCTTCTGGTGGGGCTTGATCCTCATCATGGTGTTCTCGGTCAAGCTCGGCTGGACGCCGGTGTCGGGCCGCATCGCGGTCGAATACGACATTCCGCACGTGACCGGCTTCATGCTGATCGACGCGATGATGTCCACCGACGAAGGCGCGTTCAAGTCCGCGCTGAGCCATCTGATCCTGCCGGCCATCGTGCTCGGCACGATTCCGCTGGCGGTCGTCGCGCGGATGACGCGTTCGTCGATGCTCGAAGTGCTGCGTGAGGACTACATCCGCACCGCGCGCGCGAAGGGCTTGTCGCCGGGGCGCGTGATCGTCGTGCACGCATTGCGCAACGCGCTGATTCCTGTGGTGACGGTGATCGGCTTGCAGGTCGGCACGCTGCTCGCGGGCGCGGTGCTGACCGAGACGCTGTTCTCGTGGCCGGGCATCGGCAAATGGCTGATCGACGCGATCGGCCGGCGCGACTATCCGGTCGTGCAGGGCGGTATCCTGATGATCGCTACTTTGGTGATCGTCGTGAACCTCGTCGTCGATCTGTTGTACGGCGTGTTGAACCCACGCATCCGCCATACGAGGTAACACGACCATGGCAGACATTCAAAATACAGTCCCACAAGCGGTCACGCCCCCCAGCGGCCGCGCCATCGCCGCCCGTGAATTCTGGGCGAACTTCTCGCGCAACCGCGGCGCGGTCGCCGCCGGCATCATCGTGCTGGTGTTGATGTTCATCGCGATCTTCGCGCCGTTGATCGCGCCGCACAGCCCGATCGAGCAGTACCGCGATTCCGTGAAGATTCCGCCCGCCTGGCTCGACGGCGGCAACTGGAAGTTCATTCTCGGCACCGACGAAGCGGGCCGCGACATTCTCTCGCGGTTGATGTACGGCGCGCGGCTGTCGTTCTGGATCGGCTTCGTGTCGGTCGTGCTCGCGCTGATTCCGGGCATCGTGCTCGGGTTGATCGCGGCATTCTTCGAGAAGTGGGCCGACACGCCGATCATGCGCATCATGGACGTGCTGCTCGCGTTGCCGTCGCTGCTGCTCGCGGTCGCGGTGGTCGCGATCATCGGCCCCGGTCTCGTCAACACGATGCTGGCCATCGCGATCGTCGCGCTGCCCGGCTATGTGCGTTTGACGCGCGCGTCGGCGCAAGGCGAGTTGCAGAAGGAATACGTGACCGCCTCGCGCGTGGCGGGCGCCGGCACATTGCGCCTGATGTTCTCGCAAGTGCTGCCGAACTGCACCGCACCGCTGATCGTGCAAGCCACGCTGGGTTTCTCGTCGGCGATTCTCGACGCCGCCGCGCTCGGCTTTCTCGGCCTCGGCGTGCAACCGCCGTCGGCGGAGTGGGGCGCGATGCTGGCCTCGGCGCGCGATTACATCGACAGCGCCTGGTGGATCGTCACCATGCCGGGTCTGTCCATCCTGATCTCGGTGCTCGCGATCAATCTGCTCGGCGACGGGCTGCGCGACGCGCTCGACCCCAAACTGAAACGGATGGCCTGACATGAGCAATAACCTACTGACCATCCGCAATCTGGCAGTGAACTTCGCCGGCTTGCCCGCTGTGGATCGAATCAATCTGGACGTCGCGCCGGGCGAAGTGGTCGGCGTGGTCGGCGAATCGGGCTCGGGCAAGAGCGTCACGATGATGGCGCTGATGGGCCTGATCGACGCGCCCGGCAAAGTCACGGCCGACGAGATCACCTTCAACGGCAAGAGCCTGCTGAAAGCATCGGCGAAAGAGCGTCGCAAGATCATCGGCAAAGAGATCGCGATGGTGTTCCAGGACGCGCTCACCAGTCTGAATCCGAGCTACACGGTCGGCTATCAGATCAAGGAAGTGCTGAAGCTGCACGAAGGCCTGCGCGGCAGCGCGCTCGACAAGCGCGCGCTTGAACTGCTCGACCAGGTCGGCATTCCCGACGCGAAGAACCGCATCGGCTCGTTTCCGCATCAGATGTCGGGCGGCATGAACCAGCGCGTGATGATCGCAATGGCGATTGCCTGCAACCCGAAGCTGCTGATCGCCGACGAGCCGACCACCGCGCTCGACGTGACGATCCAGGCGCAGATCATGGAACTGCTGATCAAGCTGCAGAAGGAACGCGGGATGGCGCTCGTGCTGATCTCGCACGATCTCGCGGTGGTGTCCGAGGTCGCGCAGCGCGTCGCGGTCATGTACGCTGGCGAAGTAATCGAGACCAACAAGGTGCCGGACATCTTCGCCGCGCCCCATCATCCGTACACGGAAGCGTTGCTGGCGGCGATTCCCGAGCATAACGTGGGCGCGGTGCGGCTCGCCGCACTGCCGGGCATGGTGCCGGGGCGCGACGACCGGCCCCGTGGGTGTCTGTTCGCACCGCGCTGCAAGTACGTGGTCGACGATTGCCTGAAGGCGCGGCCCGCACTCGCGCCGATGCAAGGTCACGCGGAAGTGGCGCGCGTGCGCTGCATCAAACCCCTGAACCTGAGCGGCGACGCCAACGTTCACACCCACGGAGGCGCACGATGAACGCAGTCCACGAAACGCGGCGCCATCCGCACCATGCGGGCGATCACGTGCTGGTCGCCGATAATCTCGCGCGTTACTACACGGTCAAGCGCGGCATGTTCGCGTCCGGCACCGTGAAGGCGCTCAACGGCGTGTCGTTCTCGCTGGAGCGCGGCAAGACGCTGGCGGTGGTCGGCGAATCCGGCTGCGGCAAGTCCACGCTCGCGCGTCAGTTGACGATGATCGAAACGCCCAGCGCGGGCCGGTTGCTGATCGACGGTGAAGACGTGGCCGGTGCCGATCACGCGAGGATCGCAGCGCTACGGCGGCGCGTGCAGATGGTGTTCCAGAACCCGTTCGCCTCGCTGAATCCGCGCAAAACCGTCGAGCAGACGCTCGGCGAGCCGCTCGCGATCAACACGCAACTCAATGCCGTCGAACGCACCGAACGGATCGCGCAGATGATGCGCACCGTCGGCCTGCGTCCCGAGCACGCGAAGCGCTATCCGCATATGTTCTCCGGCGGCCAGCGTCAGCGTGTGGCGATTGCGCGCGCGATGATCCTTGACCCGCAGATCGTGGTCGCCGACGAACCCGTGTCGGCGCTCGACGTGTCGATCCAGGCGCAGATTCTGAATCTCTTCATGGATCTGCAGGAAGAGTTCAGGACGAGCTACGTGTTCATCTCGCACAACCTGTCGGTGGTCGAACATATTGCCGACGATGTGATGGTGATGTACTTCGGCGGCGTGGCGGAGCTTGGCGACAAGAAGCGGATTTTCTCGAAGCCGAGGCATCCGTACACGCGCGCGCTGATGTCGGCGACGCCTTCGATCTTCGAAGCGGATCGCACCATCAAGATCAAGCTGCAAGGTGAAATGCCGTCGCCTTTGAATCCGCCTTCGGGTTGCACGTTTCATCAGCGCTGCCCGTATGCGATCGACCGCTGCCGCAGTGAAGAACCGAAGCTGCGTGAAGTGGATGGCCGTCAGGTGTCGTGTCACCGCGCCGAGGAGGTGGGGGACATGGATGCCTGATGTGGCGGCGGCGCGTCGTCTTGCGCGCCGCTTGCGTGATGGCGGCCGCGGTGCGGCTTTCGCGCGGCGCTGGAGAGCGCGTGCACTGAATGGTGCCGCGCTGTTCGGCGTGTGCTGTGTGCTTTATCTGGGCACAGGACCGCTCGGCGTCGCGCGCGCGGCGGGCGCGGCGGCCAATGCACCGGCCCAGGCGGGGCGCCCGGTGGTGCCGGTGCCCGGCGCACCGGCGCCGCCACGCGCAAGCCTGCCGGGCTTCAATCCACCACCCGCGCCACCTGGCACTACCGCGAGCGGCCCGGTGCGCGCGCAACCAGCGCGCATGCCGTTCTATGTCGCGACACGCGGCACCACCACCATCTACGTGCTGGGCACGCTGCATGTCGGCGATCCCGCCGACTATCCCGCCGCGCAGCCGTTTCGCGCTCAAATCCTCGCTGCTCTCGCCGCGTCGCCGACGCTGGCGCTCGAACTTTCCCCCGACGAACTGCTGGTCTCGCAAGACGACGTGTCGAAGTACGGCGTGTGCCGGCGCGACTGTCTGCCCGGTTTGCTGCCCGAGCCGTTGTGGCACAAGCTGGCCATGCGTCTGCGAGGCAACCCCGCCGCGCTCGATGCAATCAAGAAGATGCGGCCGTGGCTCGCGTCGCTGGTGGTCGAAACCTACGATTCGCTGAGCGCCGGTCTTCAGACCGAGTACGGCACGGAAGCGCAATTGCAGAACGTGTATCTGAAGACGCGCGGCAAGATCGTCGGTCTTGAAACGTTGCCGCAACAGATGCACGCGTTCACGGGACTGTCGCTCGCGCAGCAGCGCGAAATGCTGGCGCAGGACCTGGTGCAGACAGCCGCGCAGAACGTCGCCGACGTGCGTGCGCTGCATCGCCTTTGGCGGGTCGGCGATGCTGATGCGATCGCCGCATGGCAGGCTGCGAAGTCCGAAAATCTGGCGCGCGACAAGCGCGTGTCGGATGCGATCGACAACAGGATCGTCTACGAGCGCAACCGACGCTTCGTGGCGCGGATGCTGCAGATCGCCGCGCCGAACAAGCCGCTGTTCGTCGCGATAGGGGCGTTGCATCTGGGTGGGCCGAAAGGCGTGCTGCAGCTTTTGCGGCAGCGTGGGTTCGTGGTCGAGGCGGGGTGAGGTTACTGCGCCTGTAGAGCCTCGGCCACCTGCGCCACCACCGTCCGCCAGTCTCCCGCCGTCGTTTGGCGGAACAGCCTCATCCCCGGATACCACGGCGAGTCGCTGCGCTCTTGCAGCCAGCGCCAGTCGGAATTGGCCGGCAGCAGCAGCCACACCGGCTTGCCCAACGCACCCGCCAGATGCGCGACGCCAGTGTCCACGGCGATCATCAGATCGAGCTGCATGATCAGCGCGGCGGTTTCTTCGAAGCTGGTCAGATAAGCGGTGAAATCGCGCGCCCGGAACGCTTGTGGCGCGTCGGCCAGTTGCGCATGCGCCGGGCCTTTCTGCAGCGCGTACCACGCGACGTTCTTCAACTCGCTCAATGCGCTCAGGTCGGTGAGCGTCATCGACCGGTAGCGGTCGTTGCCGAACGCGGGGCTACCGGCCCATACCAGGCCCACTCTGCGCTTCGTTTTGTCGACCGGGCTCACCCGTTTGCGCCAGGTCTTGAGCTTCGTCTTGTCGGCGAACAGGTACGGCAGTTCGGCCGGAATGGTGGACAGCTCGGTGCCGACACAGGAGGGCACGCTCATCATTGGCACCCAGAAATCATAGTCACGGGCGGGCTTGCCGCTAAACGCGCGATTCACGCCCGGTATGCGTTCGACCAGCGGCAGCAGCGGCTCGCGCACGCACAGGTCGACCGTCGCGCCGCGCGCTTGCAACACGCGCGCGAAGCGCAGGAACTGGAAGTGGTCGCCGAAACCCTGCTCGCCGACCACCAACAGACGACGCCCGTCGAGCGGCTCGCCACGCCATTCGGCGACGCCCGGCACCGCGAGCGCGTCGTAGTCCTGCTTGCGCCAGCGCAGCGCGAACTGGGCCCAGCCCTGCTTGTAATCGCCGCGCTTGAGCAGCAGCCACGCGAGATTCTGATGCGCGTCCGCGTAGTGAGGATCGAGCGCGAGCGCCTCGCGATAGAAGCCTTCCTCTTCGTCGAGTCGCCCTTGGGCGGCGAGTGACCCGCCCAGGCACACCAGGTGAGTCGGCGTCGGCTTGAGCGCGACCGCGCGCCGGTAATGCGCTTCGGCGCCCGCATAGTCGCCTAGCCGGCCGATCAGGCTGCCCAGATTGACGTGCGCCTCCACATAATCCGGGCGCAGCGCGAGCGCCCGCTCAAAACTGGCGATAGCCGAGTTGTAATGGCCATGCTCGCGATGCGCATTGCCCGAGTTGAAGTGCGCTTCCGCCGAGTTCGCATCGAGCGCGAGCAGATCGCGATAACACGCCAGCGCTTCGTCGAAACGGCCGAGTTTGCTCAGCACCGTGCCCATGTTCAGATGCGCGTCGGCCATCGTGGGGTGCGCCGCGAGCGCGAGCCGGTATTGTTCGAGGGCCTCGTTCAGCGAGCCTTGCGCCTGCAGCGCGACGCCGAAGTTGTTGCGCGCGTCGGCGAAATCCGGCTTAAGCTGCAGCGCCTGGTCGTAGCAGATCATCGCTTCGTCGAGATGGCCGAGCGCGGCGGCCACGAGACCACGGTTGCTCCAGCAGGCGGCGTCGTGGCGGTCGAGTTTGAGCGCGCGGCTCATCAGACTCGCGGCGTCGTCGTGCTGGCCGCGCTGATAGTGCAACACGCCGAAGTAATGCAGCGCGCCCGTGTGCGTGGGATCGAGTGCGAGGGCTTGACGGTAGAGGGCTTCGGCGGCGTCGAGCTGGCCAGACTGGTGCGCGGCGAGGGCCGCGTCGATCAGCGAGCTTACCCGGGCGGCGGCGGGCGGCAGCGCGGCGCGGTTGGCCGCGCTGCGGGATGAATGTTCCATGGACACCTGCTGGGAAGCGCGAGCAACGCGCACTGCACGCGCTGGCGCGGGTGGATGGGGGAGCATCGGCGCGATTCTACGGGCCGCCCCATTCCGCGACGATCGGACGCTTCCTAATTCGCCCACGCGCGATGCGCGATGGATTTACGGCACCGCTGCATCGCAGCGGCAAGCTGCGATGCATCGGAAGAGACCGCCAGGAGAAGCAGGCGTCCTACAGGAACATCAGGAAATTCAACAGGAAGATGTTGATCACCAGCAAGGTCAGCGCAGTCGGAATCTGCACCTTGATCACCGCATTCTTGTCCGGCAGTTCCAGCAGCGCGGCCGGCACCATGTTGAAGTTCGCGGCCATCGGCGTCATCAGCGTGCCGCAGTAGCCGGAGAACATGCCAATCGCGACCATCACCGCCGGGTTGCCGTGAAACACGCCCACCAGGATCGGCACGCCGACGCCGCCCGTCATCACCGGGAACGCGGCGAAGCCATTGCCCATCACCATCGTGAAGAGCGCCATGCCGATGCAGTACACGGCCACCGCGACGAAGCGGTAGTCCAGGCTGATGTAGGACGTGGTGACGTGCGCCACCGCCTTGCCGACGCCCGCGTCGGAAAACACGAGGCCCAGCATGCCGAGCATCTGCGGCAGCACCGCGGCCCACGACAGCGCATCGACTAGCCGGCGCGCCTCCTTCATCGACTGGCCGACGGTGTCGCGCGTCATCACGCAGGCCACCGCGAGCGCGATCACGCAGCCGATGCCGAAGCCGATCAGCGTGACGTTGGCTTTCTCGATCAGCGGCATGCCGCCGAACACCAGATGGCTGGCCGACAGCGTGATGATCACGGTGATGACCGGAATCGTCAGCGCGGGCACGAACAGCTTGTTGCCGAGACGCGCGGCGCTCGCCTTGCGCGCTTCGAGCGACAGGGTTTTCGCCTTGGCCGCCGTGACGCCGCCGAAGCCCGCCATCAGCGCCATCACGATCACCGCGACGCCGACCACTGCCGGCGGCAGTTTGTCGCCGATCAGGAAGATCAGCGCGTAGAGAATCCAGAAGCCGCCTGCGGTGAAACGGCGCGGATGCGCTTTGTCCGTGACGATCATGCCGCCGACGATCAGCAGCACCACGCCCAGCAGCCAGAACAGATAGGTGATGGTGAGCGTCATGCTTTGTCTCCCGCGGCGGAGCGTGCCGGCGACGCGGCGGCGTTGCCGCGCAGTTCGCGTTCGAGCCGGCGGTCGAGCAGATACAGCCGGAAGCCGTGCACGATGAACGCGCAGATCGCGGTCGGAATGCCCCACACCGCCACGTGAATCGGCTCGACGATGATGCCGGCTTCCTTCAGGAAGGTCGTCATCAGCACGATCGCGCCGAACGCGACGAAGATGTCCTCGCCGAAGAACAGGCCCACGTTGTCGGTCGCGGCGGCGAACGCGCGCAATTTGAAGCGCACCTCGTCGCTGATCTTGCCGAAGCGGGTTTCGGCCGCGCCTTCGGTCATCGGCGCGATCAGCGGACGCACCATCTGCGGATGGCCGCCGAGTCCGGTCAGGCCGACCGCGGCGGTCAGTTCGCGCACCAGCAGATAAACGATCAGGAGACGCCCTGAAGTGGCCGCCTTGATGCCGCCGATCCACGCTTGCGCGCGCTCGCGCAGCCCATGCCGTTCGAGCAGGCCGATCACGGCGAGCGGCAGCAGAATGATGAGCGGGATGTTGCGCGTCTTGATGAAGCCGGTGCCGATCTCAGCGAGGATCTTTTCAGGCGGGAACTGCGCGGCCAGACCGGTGACGATCGCGGCGACCGCCACGATCAGCATCGGATTGAACCGCAATAAAAAGCCGACGATGATGACCGCTACGCCAATGAGCGGCCATAGACTGACTGTTGTCTGCATCAGGATCTCCAAACAGGGTTTCAACCTCGCCGCGGGTGGCGGCTGACGTGGGCCGGCGCGTGGTATTCCCTACGCCGTCTTGTTGCCACGGCTCTTGATGGCCGCGTTGCTTCGCAATGCACCTGCACCTGCACCTGCATTTGTGGTCGCGGCTGGTTTTTTTGCTGTGACTGCCTTGCCGCCGCTACCGCAATACGTCCAATACGTGCCGCACCTGGCAAACGCCCCGCTCGAAAGCGGGGCGTTTGAGGTGTCGCAAGAGTCGATTCGCGCTGTCTGGCTCGCCGCCGAAGCTCGCGCTCAGACGCGTGCGGCGTTGGCCGCGTGAACTTCGATGCCGGCGGCCTCCAGCGCGCCGCGAATGCGCCGCGCGAACGCCAGCGCATGCGGACCGTCGCCGTGCAGGCAGATGGTTTGCGCGTTCAGCGGCACCCATTTGCCGTCGACGGCCTGCACGCGCTGCTCGCGAATCATCGCGAGCGTGCGCTCCAGCACTTCGTTTTCATCGTCGAGCAGCGCGCCGGGCTCCTTGCGGGGCACGAGCGACCCATCGGCGCGATAGCCGCGGTCGGCGAACACTTCTTCGATCGCGATCAGGCCCGCGTTGCGTGCCGCCGTCACGAGTCCGCTGTTGGCGAGCGCGAACACGGCGACCGACGGATCGAAATCGTGCACCGCCGACACGATCGCGTCGGCGATCCGCGCGTCGCGCGCGGCCTGGTTGTACAGCGCGCCGTGCGGCTTGACGTGTGCGATGCGCCCACCCTCGGCCTGGGCGATCGCCGACAGCGCGCCGAGCTGATACAGCACGCCCGCGTAAATCTCGCCGGCCGGCAGATCCATTTCCTTGCGGCCGAAATTCTCCGGATCGTTGAAGCTCGGATGCGCGCCGATCGACACGCCTTTCTGCACCGCCCAGCGCACGCATTCACGCATCGCGTTCGGACCGCCCGCGTGCCAGCCGCAGGCGATATTCGCCGAACTGACGAGGTCGAGCAGCGCCTCGTCGGAGCCGCAACCTTCGCCGAGATCGGCGTTTAAATCAATTTCCATGGTGTTCCCCTACTGAGTGTCACAGTGCCGCGATCGCCAGCCGGCGTACGCAGCGTTCTTCATGCATCGCGATCGCGGCGTCGATCTGCCGCAAATACGTGCGCTCTTCCAGCAAAGCCTGGCGCGCCTCGAACGGCGTCGTCGGGATGAAGCGCAGGGAGGCGTTCAGCCGCACCTGGGCGAGTTTCCACAGATCGGCCTGGATCACAGCGCCGATCTTCGGATAGCCGCCGGTGCTTTGCGCGTCGCTCATCAGCACGATCGGCTGGCCGTTCGGCGGCACCTGAATCGTGCCGGGCAG
>Ga0310811_10011370_pt1 | contig 11537 bp, 10 predicted proteins | sample YCmetagenome_FD_207642 | JGI IMG/M metagenome (GOLD analysis project Ga0310811, IMG submission 207642) | Soil microbial communities from experimental microcosm in Duke University, North Carolina, United States - YC | ecosystem: Engineered > Artificial ecosystem > Soil microcosm > Unclassified ... | reverse complement strand
GTCGCGGTGGACGATCTGCAGCTCGCGCCCCTTGCTGTCCACCGCGCGGTGCGCGGCGTCCAGCCCGCGGCAGGCCTCGGTGAGCACGCGAAGGGTGATGCCGAGCGGCACGCGCCGACCGCTCTGGGCGGCCGTCTGTCGGAGCTCGGCAAAGCTGTGTCCCTCGAGCAGCTCCATCGCGATGAACGGCTCGGCCTGCACGTTCCCCAGGTCGAGGATGCGGACCACGTTCGGGTGGTGGATCTGCCGGGTGATCTCCGCCTCGTTGAGGAACATCCGGACGATGGCCGCGTCCGAGGTGAGATGGGGGAGCAGTCGCTTCACCGCCACCGCCGGTCCGAAACGTCCGTCGGCCTGCAGCGCACGCCCCAGGTACACCTCGGCCATGCCGCCCGTCGCGATGCGCGACGTCAGTCGGTAACGGCCGAACCAGGAAGAGCTCGTGCTGACGGTCAGAGGGCCGAAGTCTACACCGCCGGGGTGGTCCCCACCCCACCACGGTCACCGGATCACAGGGCGATGCCCATGCCGATCCACGGTCCCTGGTACCGCTCGGTGTGCGGAATGCCGTCCACCAGCCCGCGGTCGTCGAGGTAGGTCCAGTGGTAGCCACCGCGCAGCGCCAGGTGGTCCCACCCCAGGCTCAGACCCGCGACGGCGTCGAACTCGACGAAGGGGGTGGGCGTGTAGCTCACCTGTCCCTCGATGCCCAGCGGGCCGATCAGCCCCAGCGCCACGGACATCCCGATGGAGGGCCCCACGCGGGTCAGCTCGGGGGCGAACGCGCCGCTGCCGCCGAGGTGGAGCCGGAGCCGTCCGAGGGAGCCGCTCAGCACCGAGTAGGTCGCGTGCAGGTGGACGAGGTTGACGTTGTCCGTGCTCACCCCGGTGAGCGAGTCCAGATAGAAGCCGTTCCACTGCGCGAGGAAGCCCCAGCGCTCACCCTCGACGCCGAAGCCGAGGCCGAAGCCGCTGCCCTTCGATTCCACGTGCTGCCCGTGGCCGGTGATGCTGAAGACGGTGCGCCTGACCGAGCGCTCGGGCTCGAGCGGGAGTCCGTCCTCGTCGACCGGAGCGCCCGGGGGCGGGTAGGCGTCAGGCGCGTATCCGGGTGCGACGTAGGCGTACGGCGCGACGACGGTCGGCGGTCCGACGGGCACGGGCTCTGGCCACCACGGGTCCCAGAGCCAGCCCCGGTACCCGAATCCCCAGCCGTACACGTACGGGGGTGGGACGGGGCGGACGACCACCGGTCCGCGTGGAACTCCGACGCCGGCAGGGTGGCCTCCCGGAGCGGGCGAGGGGACGACCGGGTGAGGCGCCGGGCTCGGCGGGGAGGTCCGGACTCCGAACCGTCCCTGGGCCACGGCTTCCCCGCCGGACATGACGAGGAGGACGAGAAGCAGCGGGAGAGTTCGAGGGGACATCCTGGACGCTCGTGCCGATGGCCGGCCGCCGGTGACCTTGGCTTCCTCGACGCCAGCCTGTCGAGGGGTGGGGCTCCCCGGCGGTCGGAAGGGTGCACACGTTTCCTCGGAATGACCGCCCTGGAGAGGCTCCGAGACACGGGCATCCGCCGCGTCCGCGCTGGCAAGGGCTTCAGCTTCCGTACCGCACGGGGCTCGCCGGTCGCCGCCCGGGAGCTGCCGCGGATTCGCAAGCTCGCCATTCCTCCGGCGTGGACCGAGGTCCGCGTCGCCCCCTCCGCCTCGGCGAAGCTGCAGGCCATCGGCAAGGACAAGGCCGGCCGGTGGCAGTACCGGTACCACCCGCGCTTCCGTGCGCGGCAGGACCGGCAGAAGTTCCGGAAGCTCGTCGACTTCGCGGACGCGCTGCCGAGGATGCGCAGGCGCGTCGCGCGCGACATCCGCACCCGGGGCCTCGGCCAGGACAAGGTGATGGCCTGCGCGATCCGCGTGCTGTCGACCTGTTTCATGCGACCGGGCAGCGACGAGTACGCGCGGCGGCATCGGCACTACGGGCTGACCACGATCCGTCGGCAGCACGTCGCGGTGAAGGGCGGTCTGGTCGCGTTCGACTACCCGGGAAAGTCGCCGGTGACGGCTCGGTCGTCGATCTCAAGCGGGAGCACCTCAACGAGTACATCAAGAGCGTCATGGGGCCGGACTTCACCGCGAAGGATTTTCGCACCTGGGCGGGGACGCTGATCTGCGCCTGCGCGCTGGCCCGGGTGGCCGAGAACGACCCGCAGCTCATCGCAGATGCCTCGACGAGCAGGAGGAAGCAGGCTCGCCCCGGCAAGAGCGCGGTGCGCAAGAAGGTGGTCGAGGCGGTGAAGGAGACCGCCGCCGAGCTGGGGAACACCCCCGCGGTGGCGAGGAACAGCTACATCGAGCCGAGCGTGCTCAGCAGCTTCGAGAAGGGCGAGGTGGTGGAGAAGTACTTCGACACCGTCGCGGAGCTGGTGGAGCACGAGAAGCCCACGCTCGCCGAGCCGGAGAAGGCGCTGAAAGAGCTGCTCGAGGAGAGCGCCGAGCCGGCCTAGCGAGACCAAGACCCCACGGCAGGACTCGGCCCCACACGACGTGCGCGGCTTCTTCGAGGCGGGGCGGGCTCACACCGTCCGGGTTCACGCCGTCGTGTACGCCCAGCCGTCGTTCAGCCCGACCTCGAGACCGAACGGGTCCACGCCCTCGAGACACCCGACGTTCACGCCCCACAGCTCCGGCGCCGCGCGCGGACGGTGGAAGGTGTAGATGCCGCAGACCTTGCAGAAGTAGTGCTTCGCCACCCGGGTGTTGAACTGGTACAGCGAGAGGAACTCCTCGCCCGAGAGAAGCCGGAAGCGGTCCACGGGAACGCGGGTCATCACCGCTCCGCGGCGGCGGCAGAGCGAGCAGTTGCACCGATTCGAGGGTGCGAGCGTGGACTGGATCTCGAACTGCACCTTCTGGCAGTGACACGCGCCCCGGTAGGTCTTCATCTCGCCCTGCATCGTTCTGCCCTCCACGGAGCCGAGCGTAACGCCGAAACGTGAGCGCCACCCCTCGAGTGTCGGGACGACCCTGGCGCCTGACAGGTCCGCCGGAACCGGGGCGCCTAGACGGTTCACCCAGGTGACCTGGAATCCAAAGGCCAGCGCTCCACGCGCGTCGAACGGCGAGCCGGCCACGAAGGCGACCTCTCGCGGCGCACGGCCGAGGCGCTCGCAGGCCAGCCGGTACGGCGCGGGATCCGGCTTGTACGCCCCGGCCTCCTCGGCGGTCACCACGACGTCGAACGGCGCGCCCACGCAGGACGCTGCCCGCCTCCCCATCGCCAGCGAGCAGTTCGTGACCACCGCGGCCGGAACCTCCAGCGAGCCCAGCACCGGCAGGACGTCGGGCCACGGCCGCAGCCCGTCCCACGCCCGCTCGAGCCTCGCGGCCGCCTCCTCCGGGAGGCCGACCGCGGCGGCTGCCTCGCCGACCAGCGCGAGGTAGGGCCGGTAGGCGCCGACGGTCGAGGTGAGCTCCAGGTACCGACCGCGCCAGGCACGGCCGAGGTCCGCGCGCCCGAGCGAGGCGGCCACTCCGTCCCAGACCGTCCAGCTGTCGAGGAGCGCCGAGAGCAGGTCGAAGCATGCCGCGTGCACGGTCATTGGTAGCCCTTGGCCTGCAAGGTGAAGAGATGCGCGTACCGCCCACCGAGCGCGATCAGCTCCTCGTGCGTCCCCTGCTCGACGATCTTCCCCTGCTCGATCACCACGATGCGGTCTGCCCGCCGCACTGTGGAGAAGCGGTGGGAGATGAGCAGCGTGGTCCGCCCGCGGGCCAGCTGCCGGAAGCGCTCGAAGATGGCATGCTCGGCCTCGGCATCCAGCGCCGCGGTCGGCTCGTCGAGCACCAGGATGTCCGCCTCCTCGCGCATGAAGGCCCGGGCCAGCGCCACCTTCTGCCACTGACCGCCGGAGAGCTCCGTGCCCTCCTTGAACCAACGGCCGAGGGGCGTCTCCAGCCCCGCGGGCAACGTCCGGAGCACCTCGTCCGCGCCGCCGCGGCCCACCGCCCGCTCCAGGCGCGCCACGTCCTCCGAGTGCTCCACGCTCCCGAAGCCCACGTTCTCCCGGAAGCGGAACTGGTACTGGTTGAAGTCCTGGAAGATGACGCCGATCCGCCGGCGCAGCGTCTCCTCCTCCCAGGTCCGGAGGTCCCTCCCGTCGAGGAGGATCCTGCCCTCGGTGGGCTCGTAGAGCCGGGTGAGGAGCTTGATGAACGTCGTCTTCCCGGCGCCGTTCTGCCCCACCAGCGCCAGGCTCTGCCCGCGGGGAATGAAGAGCGACACGTGCCTCAGCGCCCAGCCCTCGGCACCGGGATAGCGGAAACCCACGTCGTCGAACCGGACTCCCTCCTCCTGCCCGGAGGGAAGCGTGGCGAGCCCGGGCGGCGGCGCGGGCCGGCCGGTGGGGATGGCCAGGTACTCGAACAGGTTCGACATGTAGAGGTTGTCCTCGTACATGCCCCCGATCGCGCTGAGGATGCTCTGGAACGCCTGCTGTCCCTGGCGGAAGGCGACGATGTACAGCGTCATCAGGCCGAGCGTGAGCCGGCCGGCGGCGGTGGCGACCGCCATCAGCGCGTAGCAGACGTAGAAGGCGCCCGTTCCCACCAGGCTCAAGCTGGTTCCCCAGCCCGCTCGCTGGACCGCGAGCTTGCGGTCCTCGAGGTAGAAGCGCTCGCCCATGGAGCGGTAGCGGTCGAGCAGCATCGGTCCCAGCCCGAAGAGCTTCACCTCCTTGGCGTGCTCGTCGTTCGCCAGCACGTACTCGAGGTACATCAGTCGCCGGCTCTCCGGGCTGCGCCAGTTGCGAAGGCGGAAGGCCAGCGCGCTGAACCGCATCTCGGCGACGGTCGCCGGGATCGCCGCCACCACCAGCCCGAGCACCGCCCAGCCCGAGAAGCGGACGAGGAGGGCCACGTAGCCCGCGAGGGTCAGCACGTTCTGGACGAGCTGGAACGACTCGGTGACCACCGAGATCGGCCGGCTCGAGGCCTCGCGCCGAGCCCGGGTCAGCCGGTCGTAGAACTCGGGGTCCTCGAAGTGCCTGAGGTCGAGCGAGAGCGCCTTCTCGAGGATCCGCTCGTTGATGACGAGCCCCAGCCGGGCCCCGAGCAGCTGCCGGACCAGACCGAGCCCCCGGATCACCAGCGCGAGCAGCGCCACCACGCCGAGCTCGATCAGCACCCAGCGCAGGGTGGCCGTCCCGTCGTGCGCGACGACCGCGTCCATGATCTCCTTGCCCACGTAGGCGACCGCGAGCGGGACCACCGCCGAGACCAGGGTCAGGACGGCGAGGACCCCGGTCATCCGCGGCGAGGCGGACCACACCAGGGCCAGCGTGGCCCGGGTGTGCTGGAGGCTCTCGCGCAGGACGGAGAGCCGGAATCGCGTGACGTCCTCGGCCACCGGTGAGGGTCCGGTAACTCGTCGGAGCGCCTGCTGCAACGGCCGGGTCCGGTGACCGGCCGACATCAGCTCCGGGCGGGAGGGACCGGCGCCGCCCCGACCGCGACCACGCGACCGCCTGCCTCCTGGACGAACGCCACCACCCGCAGCTGCTCGCGCTTCCAGGTCGGTGACAGCCCGAGGCGGACGTGGTGCTCGGCGCCGACCGGCCCCTCGTCGACCAGCAGGCGCGCCACCGGCGCGTGGGCCAGCGTCAGGCCACGGTTCTCACCTCGCTCCACCTTGCTGGAGAGCCTGTCCTCGGACAGCGCCACCAGGAGCCGTCCGCTCATGCCCGCCGGCGGCCGCACGACGACGTCGAGGCCGGGCTTCGCGGTCACCACCAGCACCTCCAGCCGTGCCTTCCCCTTCGCCGCGGCCTTCTCCACGCCCTTCTTCAGGGCTCCGGGGGACGCGACGCCCGCCACCCATCCGTCGATCACCATCTGTGGCGTGTACAGCCCGTCTCCGCGAAGGACGCGCGCGTACTCCTCCTGCCGGGCGGTGAACTCCGGCGCGGAGAAGGGGTCTGCCCAGCCGAGGTCGTTCCAGTAGTCCACGTGCAGCTCGAGCGGGATGACCTCCGCGGCCCTGAACGCCGGATCGCGTGCCAGGGCTGCCAGGGCCGCGTCGGCCGGAGGGCACGAGGTGAAGAGCTCCACCAGCACCGGTGGACGGGGCTCCGCGGTGGCGAGCGCCGGACCGAGGACGGCGAGGGCGAGGAGAGAACGCATCGATGAGCCTCAGGGAACGTGATTCTCGGTGGGCAATGCCCGACGGAGAGGGATGGCGAGCAGCGCGAGGGCGACCCAGGGAAGCGCGTGGTACAGCATGAGGTGCGAGGGGCTCCCGTCGGTGCAGTGCCAGTGCAGCGCGAAGAGGCCGGTCGCGGCGGCCGAGAGTGCGAGCGCACCGGTCCGCGCCGCGTCGAGGGCCATCCCCCGGAGGAGCGCCAGCCCCACCGCCAGCGGGATGACCGCGGTGAGCACCACCGTCAGCAGGCACGGCAGCGCCCCCTGCACGGTGGGCCGGGTGTGCATCCCGTTCCCGGAGAACACCAGCAGCGCCGGCACCACCGGGATCAGGAGCAACATCCACCGCGGACTCCACCGGCCGGGCGCCAGCGCCACGACGCTTCCCAGCGTCGCGATGACGAGCAGCACCGCGCCCACCGCGGCCAGCGCCAGGTGGTGCGCCATGGGCGAGCTCCAGTTGCGCATCCCGAGCAGCACCGTGACGCCGAGAGCCACCGCCGCCTGGAGCAGGGCGATCCGGGCCGCGTCCCGCGTCCAGGGACGGAGGGGGGAGGTCCGGAGCGCCTCCAGCGCCCGGCCATGGACCTCCGCCAGCGAGGCCGCCGACGCCGGGTCCGGAGCTGCCTCGCCGGGACGCAGCGGGCGGCACACCGAGCAGCTCGCCGCGTGGGCGCGGGCCGCGTCGTCCAGCCGGTCCGACACGAGCGCCTCGAAGAATCGGTCGCACTCGCTCATGCGGAGTCCCTGTGCGAGGCGAGGAGCGTCCTCAGCCGCTCGTAGCCGCGGTGCGCGCGGACCTTCACCGCGGTCTCGGTCACCCCGAGCATCTCGGCGATCTGCTTGAACGCGAACCCCTCGAACCGGTGGAGCACGATGGCCTCGCGCTGATTCTCCGGGAGCTGGGCCAGCGCGGCCTCGACGGTCCGCGTGAGGCCGGGGTCGGGCAGGGGCGTGGGGTCGGCGGGCGCATCGGGAAGCGTGTCGGTCGGCTCCTCGCGCCGGTGCCTGCGGAGGTGATCGCGCGCGGCGTTGATCGCCACCGTGTAGAGCCAGGGGCGAAACGGTGCGCCCCGCTGGTACCGGCCGCGCGCGCGGACGATGGAGAGGAACGTCGTCTGGAGAACGTCGCCCGCAGCCGGGCCGACGATCCGGCGCAGGGCTCCTTGCAGGCGGGGCGCATGCCGCGTGTACAGCTCGGAAAAGGCCTGCTGATCACCCTGGACGAATCGCTCCATCAGCTGCTCATCGGACTCGGTACTTCCCGAGGGCGTACGCAGGAGGGGCGGAGCAGGTTTCACCGGCGGACCGTGCCTTTACCACGCGCCCCGGGCCCGGGGCCGACTCGTGCTAGTCCGCCGAGCATCACGACGCCCCGGGATGGTCCCGGTGCCCTCCCGGAGGTCGACTCGCCATGAAGACGCTGCTCACCGCGCTCGCGCTCTCGCTGCCCCTCGCCGGCCTTGCCCAGACGTCCGCGGACAAGATGGCCAACGACACCAAGGCCGCTGCGGACAAGACGGCCAGCGACGCCAAGGCCTCGACCGACAAGGCCGCCGCCGACACCAGCGCCGCCGCGAGCAAGACGACGAAGAAGGCCAAGAAGAGCGCGCACAAGGCAGCGAACGACACGAAGGCGGCGGCCGATTCCATGACCAAGTAGTCGCGGCGTGCCGGCCCCGGGTTCCTCGATCGGGGAACTCTCGTGCCTGCTCGCCTGCCCGTCCCTGGACTGCGGTCCGACCCGGCGGAGTGACTACGTCCCGACCCGGACCCGTGCGTCATGGACGTGCGCCCTCCGCCGTGGGTTGACCCCGCCATCGCGGAGCAAGAGGCTTCCGCCCGATGCTCCGCCTCCAGCGCCCGGCGCTCCTGGTCGGTTCCGTCGCCATCCTCGGCGCGGCGGCGCTGGCCAGCGCGAACATCCTGGGCCGCGCGCAGGACGCGGCCGAGGCCGAGGCCCTCCGGCTCGCCGCTCATGCGGCGACGCTCGGGCAGCTGGAGCTCGAGGCGAGGACGCGGGAGGTCGAGGCGCGGGCCGCCGCGGCCGCGTCCCTGAACGCGGTGCGAGCGCTCGCCGCTCACCGCGTGGACAGCCGGACGCTCCGTGACGGTTTCGAGACCGAGGACTGGTGGCGTGGCTTCCGCGCCGAGTTCCCCGTGCAGCTGCTCCTCCTCGGGCCCGAGCGGTACGAGTTCGGGAGGAAGGAACTCGGCCGCGCCCTGAAGACGGACTCGCTCGTCGCCGAGGCCATCAAGCACTCACCGGCGTCCGCGGCGCTGCGAATCGAGGACACGGTGCTGCTCGCCGGTGCGGCGCTGGTGGACGTCCCGCTCGACCCGAGCCGACGCCCGGCGGTGGTGGTGCTCGCGCAGCCACTCTCGAGCGAGGATCTGGCGCGGGTCGCCGCCCGGACACGGGGAGCCGTCGCCATCACCGGTGCCGACCATCGCGTCCTTGGAATGAGCGGGCCCGCGGACGAGGAGCATCATCTCCGCGAGCTGCTCGTCCGGGATCGCCCCGTCCTCGAGCGAGCAACGGGTGCGGCAAGCTCGGTCTCGCTCGGCGAGGGCCTGGGGCTGTGGGCGTACGCCGATGCCCGGCTCGCGTCCGAGGCTGCCCGCCGCCCCGCCCAGACGGTCGTCGTCGTCCTCTGGGTCCTCGGCCTGGCGGCGTGCGCCGGGCTGATCGTCGCGAGCTTCCGCAGGCGGGAGCCGCCCGTCGCGCAGGAGGACGTGCAGCATGCCTCCGAGCACCCACGGGAGGAGCACACGCCCGTCGGCGCCACGCAGGACGAGCTGCGCCGGGCGCGAGAGGAGCACGCGCTGCTCGAGGCGACCCAGGACGAGCTCCGCCGGACGCGCGCCGAGCTGGACAGGCTCCGGACCCCCGTGCCGGCTCCGGCGGTCGAGCCCGTTCCCGCCGCGCAGACCCGTCTCTCCCCTCCGACGCCGATCCAGTTCGGCCGCTACCAGCTTCTCCAGGTCATCGGTCAGGGAGGGATGGCCACCGTCCATCTGGCGGTCTCGTACGGCGCCGAAGGCTTCCGGCGCTTCTTCGTGGTCAAGCGTCTCCGCGAGGACGTCGCCCAGATGCCCCAGGTCGTGCACCAGTTCATCAACGAGGCGCGCGTCGGCGCGAGCCTGGTGCACTCGAAGATCGTCCCCATCTTTGATTTCGGCCGGGTCGGGAACGAGTACTTCCTGGCGCAGGAGTACATCCTGGGACGGAACGTGAACCTCCTGGTCCGGCGGGCACGACAGCAGGGCGCAACCGGCCTCCCGCCACCCGCGGTCTTCCACCTCGCCGGTGAGCTCCTCGACGCGCTGGCCTACGCGCATTCGCGCGCCGATCCGTCCGGGAGGCCGCTTGGCATCGTGCACCGGGACATCTCCCCGATGAACGTCATGGTGAGCCGGCGGGGCGAGGTCAAGCTCCTCGATTTCGGCATCGCGCGCTTCGACCGGCGGGACGGCACCGCGACCGACGACGGTCTGGTGAAGGGCAACGTGCTGTTCATGTCTCCGGAGCAGGCCCGGGGCCAGTCCATCGATGGTCGGTCCGACCTGTTCTCACTCGGGCTCACCCTGTTCTTCTGCCTCGCGGGAGAGTCCCTCTACCGGCAGGACGGCTCCGACTCCGACCTCCTCGTCCGTGCGGCACAGGGGCCCGGTCCACTGGAGGAGGCGCGGATCGCCAGCCTGCCCGGACCCGCGGCCGAGCTGCTGCGGACGGCACTTCGCGTCGACCCCTCGGAGCGGTTCCAGACCGCGGACGAGTTCTCCCTCGCGCTGCCGGCCGCGACGCTCCTCGGAGGGGCGGCGGCGCTGCTCGAGGCCGTGGAGCGGCTCTTCGGCGCGGAGCTGGCGAGCGAGGAGTCGCGCTTCGGCGATCTGGGCGTCCCTCCCGAGGACATCGCGGCCTCGGAGAGCACCACGGAACCGGATTCCGTTCCCGAATCGGATCGGGCGCGCATCTGGTCGGCCGAGGATCTCGCCAGCGCGGCCCGGGCCGGAGGGACGGTGGCGGGGATCGATGCCAGCACCCTGGTCGCTCCGGGAGGCGCTCCGATCCCGTGGCTTTCACCTCCGCACACCTCGACCGCCTCCCTGCAGCCGGCGGGGACGGACGGCCTGGTCGTGGTCCCCGCCTGGCTGGACGGCCAGCCCAGCGCATATGTCGTGGCCGAGGTCTGGTACCGCGTGCCCGAAGCATGGCGGCAGCCCTGGTACGTGCTGTTCCAGGAACCGCCGACCGGTCCGCCGGCGACCCGCATCCAGACAGCGGAGCCAGTGATCGACGTCGTCCCGCCGAGCTTCTTCTACTCGCCGTTCTGGCAGCTCATCGACGTCGTGATCCCTCCCGGCGCCTCGCCGGACGCGTACCGGGACGCGCGCACGCTGGTGGATCCCGCGCTGCCCCACGTGGAGGCGAACCCGCTGCTGGCCGTGGTCCCGCCCGGGGTTGCAGGGCTCGCCGCGCCCGCCGGGACCGCTCCCGTTCGACCCCTGAGCGGTGATCCGGTCGCCTCCCCACGAACGACCGGTCTCTGGGTCCGGGGGTCGCACCGGTCCTCTCTGAACTTTGGGTCGGGGGGCTTCAGCTGGCGTGACGACGGACGCATCGTCGAGGTTCCGCTCTACCGCTTCATCCGCTTCGATGGTCAAGCGCTGCTGTTGCCCGACGTGCTGGGCACGGGCCCCGAGGGCCAGCCGGCTCCGCTGTCCTTCGGTGCCAGCGGAGCGCCGCGCGCCGGCGCCTTCACTCATCTCGTGCTCGCCGCCCTTCCGACGAGCGCCGGGGTGTTCCTGCCGCCGGATGCGCCGCTGCGCGGTGCGGCGGTGCTGGCAGGAGCGGTGCAGCTGCCGGTGCCCGCGCCGGAGATCCTCGCCCGGGCCGACGCGCCCCAGTACGTCGGTCGGGTCGCGCTGAATCCGGCCTGCTTCTCGGACGTGGCCGGCTTCCCTGGCAGCTGTCGCTGGCTCGACCGGCAAGGCGCCGTCGAGGCTGCTCTCGGGGACCGGCGTCCCCAGGAGGTGCGGTTCACCTCTCCCCTGGTCGGCTACGCCGGAAGGCCGGTGCCGCGATGACCCGGGCGCTGCTGCCGTGCTTGCTCGCAGCACTGCCGGTGCTCGCCCAGCCCGCCGTCCCGGAGAGCGAGGGGAGCGAGCCGCTGGGCTACACACCGCCCCAGGCGACCCGCTCCCCGTTTCGCATCTCCGGTTACGTCGACGTCGGCTGGGCGAATGCGACCGGAAACGGCTCGAGCTTCGTGCCGGGCGACACCCGGGTCCCGGCGGACTACTACGTGGATCCGTTCGCCCCGGCGGTGAACTCGC
>Ga0310811_10011368_pt1 | contig 11539 bp, 8 predicted proteins | sample YCmetagenome_FD_207642 | JGI IMG/M metagenome (GOLD analysis project Ga0310811, IMG submission 207642) | Soil microbial communities from experimental microcosm in Duke University, North Carolina, United States - YC | ecosystem: Engineered > Artificial ecosystem > Soil microcosm > Unclassified ... | reverse complement strand
AAGATCGTGTTGTTCGAGCTGTTCGCCTTCAGCTGCGCGACCTGCATGAAGGATTCGAGGTCGTTCGCCTTGGTGCGCAGGTAGCTTTGCTGCAGCGCCTCGACCGGCTTGTTCATCATCGCGAACGCGATCCAGCGACCGTTCTCGTTGGCGACGATGGGGCCGTGGTGGGTGAAGTAAGTGCTGAAACTCCGGGTCGCGAACTTTCCGTCGGGCAGGCGGTAGCGCAGCGTGACGGGGCGCACGCCGATCGGATCGCAGCTGTTCCCGAACCGGTAGCAAAGCGACTTTCCGTGGCTCTCGACCTTCTCGACGAACTCGTCGACGACATCGACGCCGCTCGACGTGTGCATCCAGCCGATGTGCGGGTTGAAGCCCTGGTAGATGAAGAACTGGCCCCAGGTCGAAGCGCCGTAGGCGTCGAGCCCTTCGTCGCTGCTCATTTGCAGCTCGGAGCGGAAGAAGAAGCTGGTGTGCGGGTTGATCAGCAGCAGCGCGTGGCCGTTGCTGGTCATGCCGGGCGCGATGGCGATTCCGTTCGAGCCGCGCGGTTCGTTGTCGGCCTTACGGAAGACGTCGGAGATCCACGCGTGTGGCCAATTGGCGTCGGCCGATTCGTCATCCCGGGCCTGACCCGGGAACTGCCTTCCTTCGACCGCCGCTGAAGACAAGGCGGGTCCCGGCTCAAGGCCGGGATGACGAGAGGAATAGAAATCGCGCAGCCTGTCGAGGTCGATGCGCTCGATGTCGCCGCCGATGCTTCCTTCCGTGAAGCTCAGCGCCATCCACGGCTCGAAATGGGCGAGCACGCGCGGATGCACCTCGGAGTGGGTGGCGAGATAGTAATTCAGCCCATCGGCCCAGGCGTTCATCAGCGCCTGCATGTTGGCGGGGCTCTTCGCGTAATAGGCCTTCAGCTCGGGTTCGCTGACGTAGAGCCGCGCGCGCAAATCCTGCCAGATGGCCTTCTCCCCTTCCGCTTCGGCAGTGCGGCCAAGGGCGGTCAGATAGTTCGCCTCGATGCGAGGGAAGTCGTCCTCGGCCTGCGCGTAGATCGCGCCGAACACCGCGTCGGCGTCGGTGTGCCCGTGAACGTGCGCGATGCCCCAGTCGTCGCGGATGATCGTCACGTGGGACGCTTCTGTCTGCAGTCGCGCGAGCTCGGAAGGCGGCGCAGCGGCGGTGAGGAGGAAGAGGACTGCCGGGAGGACGAGTGTACGCATGGCGCAAGGGCTAAGGCGCGTGCCGGCGTTGGGCAACTGGTGACTTCCCGCTTTGACGTTCGTCATTGCGAGCGAAGCGCGGCAATCCAGAATTGACGCTGACCGGATTGCGTCGTCGCTGCGCTCCTCGCAATGACATGTCCGAGGGGAGGAACAAATGGCTGGAACACCAGAACAGCGCAACTCGCTGACGCGGGTGATTGCGTCGAGCCTGATCGGCACGACGATCGAATGGTACGATTTCTTCCTCTACGGCTCGGCCGCTGCGCTCGTCTTCAACAAGCTGTTCTTCCCCTCGTTCGACCCGCTCGTCGGGACCCTGCTGGCGTTCGCGACTTACGCCGTCGGCTTCGTCGCGCGACCTTTGGGCGGGATCGTGTTCGGCCATTTCGGCGACCGCATCGGCCGCAAGAAATTGCTGATGTGGAGCCTCATCAGCATGGGTCTGGCGACCGTGCTGATCGGGCTTCTGCCCCGCTACGCCTCGATCGGCGTATGGGCGCCGATCGGCCTGATCGTCCTTCGCGTGCTCCAGGGATTTGCGGTCGGCGGACAGTGGGGCGGCGCCGTGCTGATGGTCGCCGAGCATGGCGATGCGAAGCGGCGCGGCTACTGGGCGAGCTGGCCGCAGGCGGGCGTCCCGATGGGAAGCCTGCTTTCCGCCGGAATCCTCGCGCTGATGGCCGGCGTGCAGAGCGAAGCCGACTTTCTCGCCTGGGGCTGGCGGGTGCCGTTCCTGCTCTCGGCGGTGCTGGTGGTGACCGGCTGGTACATCCGCACCCGCGTCGCCGAGAGCCCGATGTTCGAGGCGGAGATCGAAGCAGCCGAAGCGCCGCCGAGCGCGCCGGTCATGGAGGTGTTCCGCGATTACCCGCGCGGCGTGCTGATCGGCGCCGGCCTGAGGGTCGGCGAGAATATCGTCTATTATGTGCTGACCGTCTTCTCGCTCACTTTCCTCGTGGATGTCGCCGCTGAGAGCCGGAGCCTCGCGCTCGATGCACTGCTGATCGGCGCCGCGGTCCAGTTCGTCTCCATTCCGCTGCTGGCAATATTGTCGGACCGGATCGGGCGGCGTCCGGTCTATGCGTTCGGCGGCTTCGCCAGCGCGATCTTCATCTTCCTCTTCTTCCCGATGCTCGCCAGCGGGAACGATGCGATGATCATCCTCGCGATCGTCATCGGGCTCGTCCTCCATGCTTCGATGTACGCGCCGCAGGCGGCGTTCATCACCGAGCTGTTCCCGACGCGGATCCGCTATTCGGGCGTGTCGATCGCCTACCAGCTGACCGCGATCTTCGCCGGCAGCCTCGCGCCGATCATCGCGCTGTGGCTGTACAAGGACCTGCACTCGTCGGTGCCGGTGTCGATCTATGTCGCCATAGCCTGCGCCATCAGCGGCGTCAGCGCGCTATTGGCGCGGGAGACACGCGGCGTCGAACTGTCCGAGATACGGTAACGGCGACTCTCCGCCGTAGGCGGAAAGTTGCCGTTGCGCAGACTTATTTCGGACAGCGGATTACGGACCGTCTGTCGATTGCAATGAACTTGTGCCCTGAAAGTCGGAAATGCTGCTCTGTGCAGCCGGGTCCAACCCCGTCCATCGGTCCGAATGTTACCTCGATTACGTCGCTGTTCCGGTTGGCGGCAACTTCCCATGTCATCTCACTCGGCGGATTGCCTTCGGGTGCCGTGACTACGCCACCGGTCCATCGATCGACGAAAAAGTAGGTGCCGCAGGCGAGGCCACAGGAGACGTACGACTGCGAGAAGTGGCCGTTGAACGTGATGCCTTTCTCCATGCCCTCTCGAACTGCGCGGAGCATTCGGCGGTTCTCAGGCTCGTAGAAGAAACGCGCAACTTGCAGTCGATAAGGACGAAGCTTCGCGCTCTGCCCAGCGAGGTCCAAAAGCGACGCCACGGCAAATAACACTAGTCCAACAAGGCTCATTCGCCGTTCGCACCAATAGTTGTTCGAAATCTGGTCTTAAGAGGCCGCCTAATCTGCAATGGGACGAAAGCGTCAAGCGTCCGGTAGCGCCTGCTTGGCTTTTCCCCACCCCGCGAGCGCCTTCGATTTCGCGCGCTTCAGCAGCTCGTCGGCGTCGCGGATGCTGAAGTGGTGGCCGCTTTCGTACTTGTCGAGCTCGGCCCAGGTGACCGGCGCTGCGACGGGGGCGCCTTCGCGGGCGCGGGCGGAGTAAGGCATCACCGCGGTCGCGCCGCGCTGGTTGCGAAGCCAGTCGAGGAAGATTCGGCCCTTGCGCTGAACCTTGCGGATATTGGCGGTGAAGGTCTGCGGCTCGGCTTCGGAGATGGCGCGGCTGAAGCGGTCGGCGAAGCTCTTGATCGTCGGCCAGTCCTTCGACGCGTCGAGCGGGACGACGACATGGATGCCCTTGCCGCCCGACAGAAGCGGGAAGCTCTTGAGGCCGAGGTCCTCGAGCAGCGCCTTCAGCCGCACCGCCGCGGCCTTCACCTTGTTGAAATCGAGGCCGACGTCGGGGTCGAGGTCGAATACCAGGCGATCGGGATATTCGACCTTGTCGACCTTGCTGCCCCAGCCGTGGAATTCGACCGTGCCCATCTGCACGCAGGCGAGCAGCCCGCGGATGTCGTCGAAATAGAGATAATCCTCGAAATGCCCGTCCTTCTCCTCGATCGGAATCGGCTTCACGTGCGGGCCGAACGTGCCCTTGTCGTGCTTCTGGAAGAAGCATTCGCCGGTGCGTCCACCTGGGCAGCGAATGACCGTCATCGGCCGGTTCGCCGCGTCGACCATGATCAGTGGCTCGATGGTCGCGTAATAATCGGCGAGGTCCTTCTTCGTGAGGCCGAGCTCTGGGAAAATCACGCGCTCGGGGCTGCTGATCTCGATTCCGAAATCTTCGGCGGTTCTCCTCTCCTCCCCTCGTTTTCGAGGGGAGGTGGCGCGCCGAAGGCGTGACGGAGGGGCCCCTCCACCGCCTCCGGCGGTCCCCCTCCCCTGCGAATGCAGGGGAGGAGAGTTGCGCTTGGCCTTCTTCGTGACGTCCTTCGTGTGCTTCACCGTCTCGACCACCACCTGTGAGGCCGGCTTGTCCTCGCGCAGGCCCATGAAGCTAGGGTGCCTCAGGATCCCATCGTCGGTAAACTCGCTGAACGCGATTTCGGCCACGAGCTTCGGCTTGATAAAGTGCGCACCCTTGCGGTCGGCGCGCGGCACTTCGACCGGCGCCTTATCGACCGCGAGCGGCTTCATCCGCTTCATCAGGTCCTGGATCGACCTGGCGTTGAAGCCGGTGCCGACCTTGCCGACATAGGTCAGCTTGCGGTTCTCCTTCGCGGCCAGCAGCAGCGAGCGGAAGCCGATGCGCTTGTCGCTTTCCGACCAGCCGACGATCACGAATTCCTGGCGCTGGATGCATTTGATCTTGAGCCAGTTGCCGCTCCGCGTCCCGCTGTAAGTCGCGCTCGCTTTCTTCGAGATGATCCCCTCGCCGCCCGATTTGCACACGGCCTCGAACATCTCTTCGCCGCGGCCGACGATATGGTCGCCGTAGAGGATCCGTCCAGAAGTACCCGCGAGGAGCGACGCAAGCCGATCCTTGCGGACGATGTTGGGCAGCTTCTTGATGTCCTCGCCGCGGTCGACGAGCAGGTCGAAGGCGTAGAAGACGAGGTTGGCGCCCTTTTGGTCCTTCAACGTCGACTGGAGGAGCTGGAAGCTGGGCTTGCCCTCGTCATCGATGGCAACCGCCTCGCCGTCGATGAGGCAGCCCGCGGGAAGCTTGGTAGCCGCCTTCACCACCGCCTTGAACTTGTCGCTCCAGTCCTTGCCGTTGCGGGTCCAGGCGGTGGCGACGCCGTCACCGACAGCCAGCTCGAGGCGGTAGCCGTCATATTTGATTTCGTGGATCCACGAATCGCCGGGCGGAACGTCGTCGACCAGGGTCGCCAGCTGCGGCTCCTGAAACGGCGGCGGCGCCTTGCTCGATTTCTTTTTGCCGCGGCCGCCCTTCTGGCCGCCCCGATTAGAGCGCCAGATATCCTCGCCCGCGGCAATCTCGGCCATGGTGCGGCCGGTGGTCACGCTCGTCACGCAGTTGTCGACCAGCGCTTCGCCATCGTCGGGGTCGGCATATTCGTCGGTGACTTTCTTCAGCATCCACGGCTCGGCCTTCTCGCCGGGCTTGGGTTTTAAGCGGAACATCACCCATTCGCCCTTCATCCGCTCACCTTCGAGCGTGAAGTGGAGATGGCCTTCTTCGATGGTCTTGCTCGGGTCCTTGCGCGGGTCGGGAATCCAGCGTCCGACGTCCCACAGCATGACCGTGCCGCCGCCATATTCGCCCTTGGGAATCGTGCCCTCGAACGTGCCGTAGTCGAGGGGATGGTCTTCGGTGCGCATCGCGAGCCGGTTCTCACCCGGATCGAGGCTCGGGCCCTTCGGCACCGCCCAGCTTTTCAGGACCCCGTCGAGCTCGAGACGGAAATCCCAATGCAGCCGCGAGGCCTCATGCTTCTGAACGACGAAGCTGTCGCCCCTGCCCTTGAGCCTGCGGCCCTTGGGCTCCTTCGTCTTGGTGAAGTCGCGCTTCCGATTATAGGTCGCGATGTCGAGCGGGATTCTGCGGGCCGGCACTGTTCACCTCCCCGTCATTGCGAGCGCAGCGGAGCAATCCAGGTTGGCGCGGCTGGATTGCTTCGTCGCTATGCTCCTCGCAATGACAGACTGCATTACGCCCGTTTACGTGCGGGCGCCCTGGCCGGTTCCTTCTTCGCGCTGCTCTTCTTGGCCGAAGACTTCTTTGCGGTCGTCTTCTTCGCCTTGCCGTCCTCGCCTTTGGACTGGTCGCCAAGGCTCTTCTTGAGCGCCGCCATGAGGTCGATGACGTTCGACCCCTTGGGCGGTGGCGCGTTGGCGTCGGGGTCCTCGATCACCTTCTCGCCCTTCGACTTCTGTTTCTCCTCGATCAGACGATGGAGCGCGTCGACATAGCGGTTGTGGAATTCCTTGGGGTCGAACTCGCCCGCCTTCCGCTCGATGAGCATCGAGGCCATGTCGAGCAGGTCCGGATCGGGCTTGGTGTCGCCGATGTCACGGAAGAAGCCCGAGGACTTGTGGACCTCGTCGGCATAGCGGAGCGTCTCGAGCAGCAGCCCGCGGCCGCAGGGCTTCAGCGCCACTACATATTCCTGTCCGCGCATCGCGAGCTGGCCGACGCCGACCTTCTTCGCGGCTTTCAGCGCATCGCGAAGGACCACATAGGCCTCCTCGGCGAGGTCGTCGGCAGGAACGACATAATAAGGCTTGTCGAAATAGGTCGCGTCGATTTCGTCCTCGTCGACGAACTGCACGAGGTCGAGCGTCTTGCGGCTCTCGAGCTTGACGCTCTCGATCTCCTCGGGGTCGAGGAGGACATAGTGGCCCTTCGAGACCTCGTAGCCCTTGACGATCTCGTCGCGATCCACCGGACCGACGCCCGGAACCACCTTCTCATACTTGATGCGCTTGCCGGTCGGCTCGTGCACCTGGTGGAACTGGATCTGTGCACCGCTCTTGGTCGCCGGGAATAACTCGACGGGGATCGACACCAGCGCGAGCCGGATTTGTCCTCGCCAGATCGCACGCGCAGCCATGGCCCCAATCTCCTTTACGGAGCGATTCAATTCATTGCGGCGGCGAGTCGTTCCCGAGTGGCCGCCTTCAATGATCGTATCAGCTCCGTAACATCTTCGCCACGGGCCGCGGAATCGACGATCGCGGAGCCGCAAATCACGCCGAGGGCGCCCGCGGCAATGGCCATGCGGACATGTTCCTGGGTGGAGATCCCAAAACCGAACACCGGGGGCGGAGCACCCGCTGCGTCGAGGCGGCGAATCAGGCTCGAATCGAACTGTCCCGCGGCGTGCGTCCCAGTGATTCCACGGCGGCTGACGCAATAGGTATAGCTTTTCGACAGGCTGGCGATGCGAGTTAGCGTCGGCCCCGGAGTGTTCGCCGCCGCGATCAGCACCGGCTCGATCCCCGCCTGTTCCATCTGGCGGACGAATCGCTCCGCTTCGAGCGCTGGAAGGTCGGCGATGAGCAAGCTGTCGGCACCGGCCGTGGCGGCATCATGCATGAAGCCCGGGCGGGCCACGACGATGTTGGCATAGGTCAGGATACCGACGGGGACGTTCGGATGGCGGGCGCGGAAGCCCGCCATCAGATCGAAACAATCGGCGACGCGGACACCGGCATTCAGGGCGTGCAGGGCGGCCGCCTGAATGACTGGACCATCGGCGACCGGGTCGGAAAACGGTATCCCGACCTCGATCATGTCCGCGCCGCCGACCACCAGCGCGTCAAGCAACATCGCGCTGGATTTCAGATCGGGATTACCAAGCATTACAAAGGCGCCGAGCGCCGCTTCATGCCCGAGCCCGTCGAACATGGCGGCGTAGCGGCTCATGCGAACAGAGCCTGCTTTTGTGGAGCGGCCGCCGCGAGCAGCCGCTGGGCTTGCGCGACGTCCTTGTCGCCGCGCCCGGAGAGACCGACGAGAATTGGGCTGTCCGGCTCCTCTTCCGCGAGCTTCACCGCATGGGCAAAGGCGTGCGCGGATTCGAAGGCACAGATGATGCCTTCGCTCTCCGCCAGCAGCCGGAACGCGGCGAGCGCTTCGGCGTCGGTCGCTGCGACATATTCGGCGCGGCCGCTGTCCTTGAGGTGCGCATGCTCTGGACCAACGGCGGGGTAATCGAGGCCGGCCGAGACCGACCAGGTGTCGGCGATCTGGCCGTCCGAGTCCTGGAGAACGTAAGTCTCCGCGCCGTGGAGAATGCCCGGCGTGCCCCTCAGGAGGGTCGCGCCATGTTGGACGCTGTCGAGCCCCTTCCCCGCCGCTTCGACGCCGATCAGGCGCACGTCGCGGTCGTCGAGGAAATCGGCGAACAGCCCGATGGCGTTCGACCCGCCGCCGACGCACGCGATCACCGCGCCTGGCAGACGGCCGATCTGCTCGAGCATTTGCGCGCGCGCCTCGCGCCCGATCACGCGCTGGAACTCGCGGACCATCGTCGGGAACGGGTGCGGGCCCGCAGCCGTGCCGAGCAGGTAATGTGTGGTCTCGAAGCTCGCCGACCAATCGCGCAGCGCTTCGTTGATCGCGTCCTTGAGAGTCCGTCCGCCGCCCATCACCGGCACGACGCGGGCGCCCATCAGCTCCATGCGGAAGACATTGAGCTGCTGCCGCTCGACGTCCTCGGCGCCCATGTAAATGACGGTCTCGAAGCCGAACAAAGCTCCGGCAATCGCGGTCGCGACGCCGTGCTGTCCGGCGCCGGTTTCCGCGATCAGGCGGCTCTTCCCCATGCGCTTCGCGAGCAGGGCCTGGGCAAGCACTTGGTTGGTCTTGTGCGCGCCGCCGTGGAGCAGGTCCTCACGCTTCAGGTAGATGTTGCCCGGCAGGTTGCGGCAGCGCGTGAGCGGAGTCGGCCGCCCCGCATAATTGACGAGCAGGTCATTGAGCTCGGCAGCGAAATCCGCATCGCTCTGCGCGTCGAGGAAGGCGGCCTCGAGCTGCTCGAGCGCCGGGACCAGGATCTCCGGCACGTAGCATCCGCCGAAGCGGCCGAAGCGGCCATTCAGGCGCATGCGCGAAGCGCCTCGCGCGACTGCGGCCTTAGGGCGTCGAACAAAGCGGCAATCTTCTGCGGCGATTTGCGGCCGGGCCTGAGATCCAGCGCGGAGCCGACGTCGATCGCGTAGGCCCCGAGCCTCCTCGCTCTGGCGGCATTGTGCGGACCCAGGCCACCCGCGACGACCGCATTGGGAAGATCGCGGTGGAGCTCGACCTTGCGCCAGTCGAAGGTGCGGCCGCTTCCACCGTCCGCATTGTCGAAGACGAGCCGGTCCCCGCCGCGGCTCAGAAGCGGCTCGCGCCCGACGCTGAGCGCCGTCCAGATTTCGCAGCTTCCGTGAAGCTCGCGGCGCAGGGCGCGGACATATTCGACGTCTTCATGGCCGTGCAGCTGCACCGCGTGGAGGTTCATCAGCGTTGCGACGTCCGCGACGATGCGCAGGGACGCGTCGCGGAACACGCCGACCGGCAACATGCCCGACCTGCGGGCATGGCCGGCCAGCGGCGCGGCTTCGTGAGCCGTGACATGGCGGGGGCTGCCAGGCACGAACACGAAGCCAGCGAATGATGCCGGCTTGGCGGCATGAACATCGGCGGCGCAGTTGAGGCCGCACAATTTGGTTCGGCCGAACATCAGCTCGCGGGCGGCCTGCGCCGGGTCAACCGCTCTCATCAGTGACGAACCGACGAGAAAGGCGTCGACCTTGGGAGACAGCCTCTCGACCTGCGCGCGAGACTCGATCCCGGACTCCGAGACCAGAACGCGATCCGGCGCGAGCTGGGCCAGCCGCTCGGTCGTGGCTAGGTCGACGCTGAGGTCATGCAGGTTGCGATTGTTAATCCCAATCAATGGAGCGCCGAGCGCGAGGGCGCGACGCATTTCGAATTCGTCATGCACCTCGACGAGCGCGTCCATGCCGAAGCGCCGCGCCTCCGCGATCATCGCTCGAACGTCGCCGTCGCGGAGGAGCGACAGGATCAGCAGGATCGCATCGGCACCGGCAATCCGCGCTTCGGCGATCTGGCGCAAATCGACGAAGAAGTCCTTCGCGAGAATGGGTCCGTCGAACTCGCCGCGTGCGGCGGCGAGATCATCGATCGAACCGCCGAAATACTTGCAATCGCACAGGACGCTGAGGGCGTCGGCGACACCGGTGTAGCCGCGCGCGATCGACGCAGGGTCGGCACCGGACCGGATGGCTCCGCCAGAGGGGGAAGCCTTCTTGATTTCGAGAATGAAGCGGGCGCCTGGTTGAGCAAGCGTGTCAGCCAGGCTGCGCCGCGTCGGCCTGGCGCGAGCACGCAGAGCGTTCAGCGAAACGCCGTCGTATCGGCCGGCAAGCTCCGCCCGCTTGTTCGCGACGATCTCTCCGAGCAATCCGGAAACCTCACGCATGGCTCGCCTCGACGAAGCGCTCGAGGACTCGCCGCGCGGCTCCGGAAGCGACTACGTCGAGCGCCATCGCGACTCCGATGCGAAGGTCGGCCGCTTTGCCCGCCGTCATGAGCAACGCGCCGGCATTGATCGCGACGATCGAGGAATCCGCCTCGCGGCAACAACCGTCGAGGACCTTCCGGATGCGCGTGGCATTCTCGGCCGGCGCGCCGCCGACGATGCGCTCGGCCGCGACGCGCCTGAGCCCTGCCTGCTCCGGCGTAATCTCGATCTCCTCGAGCACGCCATGGTTCAACGAAACCGCCTGGGTGAAACCATGCAGCGCGATTTCGTCGAGCCCTGATCCATGAACCACGAGGGCGCGTTCGACGCCCAGCGCGTCGAGAGTCTGAGCGATCGGCCGAAGCAGCTTCGGGTCGGCGACGCCGAGCAGCTGAACCTTCGGGCGGGCGGGATTCAGGCAGGGCCCCAGGAGGTTCATGATCGTTCGGACCTTGAGGGCGCGACGGACCGGTCCCGCGTGAGCAATCCCGGGGTGGTATTGCGGCGCCAGAAGGAAGCAGAAGCCGGTCTCGTCAAGGATCCGGCGTGACTTCTGCGCCGAAACATCGAGCTTGGCTCCGAGCGCTTCGAGCACGTCCGCCGAGCCGCACCTGGAGGTGAAAGAGCGATTGCCGTGCTTGACGACGGGCAGACCGCAGGCCGCGGCGACAATGCCTGCCGCTGTCGAAACGTTGATCGAACCCGAAAAGTCGCCGCCGGTCCCGCAGCTGTCCGCGAACCGGTAGTCTGGGCTCGGGAACGGCCGGGCTGCCCCCTGCAATGCCTCGGCCGCGCCGATCAGCTCCTCCGCCGTCTCGCCCTTCACGCGGAGGGCGACGAACGCGGCGGCCATCAGCGGTTCGCTCAATGATCCTTCAACGACGCGGGCGAACAGCTGTCGCGCGGCGGATCGATCGAGGTCTTGACCGTCAAACAAGCTCGCGATCGCGAGTTCGGAATCCGCATCGCGCACCTCGGGAGCGAGGCGCACTTCGCGCGGGAAAGTCAGAAGCTGGTTCATCGGAATTTACCTGAAACAAAAAAGCCCGCCGGATGGCGGGCGGGCAGTCGATGATCGGTGGCTAGTCGATCAGTCGCGCCATCGCGCCGCACAAGTCGAGCCGGGCCACCAGAGGGCGACCGTCGAAGAAGCGGCGATGGCGTTCAGGTACGTCATGCGACTCGCGTGGTAAGGCAGGCGATCGGCTTTGGTCAAGACCGCAAGCGGTTGACGCCAATGGCCGCAGATTGCATTGCCGGGCGCCCGAGCGGG
>Ga0310811_10011367_pt1 | contig 11540 bp, 8 predicted proteins | sample YCmetagenome_FD_207642 | JGI IMG/M metagenome (GOLD analysis project Ga0310811, IMG submission 207642) | Soil microbial communities from experimental microcosm in Duke University, North Carolina, United States - YC | ecosystem: Engineered > Artificial ecosystem > Soil microcosm > Unclassified ... | reverse complement strand
AAGATCAAGGTGATGGAATGAGCGTCGATCTGTCCTTGTTGCCGGATGGCGGCGTGGGCTGGCTGGATGCGTCCGGCCGCTACGCCGACATCGTGCTGTCCACGCGGATTCGCCTGGCGCGGAACGTCGAAGGCTTTGCGTTCACGGGCCGTGCGCGCGACGGGGAGCGGCTCCGGGTTCTGGCACAGGTCCGTGACGCGGTCACGGCGCTGCCGGCGATGAGCGAAGCCGTGATGTACCGGTTGGACGAACTGCCGCCTACATCCCGCGCTTTGTTGCACGAACGCCACTTGGTGAGCAAGGAGCTCGCTGGCCTGAACGCGCAGCACCCGCTCCGGACGGGCGCCGCGGTGTTCCTCGCGGACGGCCTCGGCCTGATGGTGAACGAGGAGGACCATCTGCGCCTCCAGTCACTGCGGTCGGGCTTCGCGCTGCAGGAGGCATTTGCGGCCATCGATAAGCTGGATCGCGACTTGGGCGCCAGGCTGCCGTACTCGTTCCACGACGAATTTGGCTTCTTGACTGCCTGCCCGACGAATGTGGGAACGGGCTTGCGCGGCTCTGTGTTGATTCATCTGCCGGGGTTGGTGCTGACGAAGGAGATCAGCAAGGTCCTCAACAGCCTGCAGCAGATGGGGCTCACGTACCGCGGCCTGTATGGCGAAGGCAGCGAAGTAGTTGGCAACTTCTTCCAGATTTCCAACCAGACGACGTTGGGGCGATCCGAGGAAGAGCTCCTCGATCAGCTGTTACGCGTCGTCGGTCACGTCGTCGAGCGAGAGGCAGAGGCGCGTCGTGTGCTCTTGCGCGACGCAGGTTATATTATCGAGGACAAGCTTTGGCGCGCTTACGGCACGCTTCGATACGCTCGCAGCCTCACGTTCGAAGAGGCGATGAATTACCTCAGCGGCGTTCGGCTGGCCGTCGGGCTGAAACTGATATCCAGCCTGAGTGTATACACCCTCAACAAGCTCCTGATATTTTCGCAGGCCGCGCACCTGGCACATGCCGAAGGCCGGGCACTCACGGAAAGCGAAACCAACCTGGCGCGCGCACGGTATGTGCGTAAAGCGTTGGAAGAGGAAGCGGGTTCGGTCGGCTGAACGCTTGATCACCCGGATGTGAGGGAATCATGAACGGCTACAACTTCACCGAGCGGGTGAGGAAAGTTCTCGCGATGGCTCGCGAGGAGGCCGCACGTCTCCACCATGAGTACGTGGGGACTGAGCACATTCTGCTCGGGTTGATCCGCGAGGGTGAGGGCGTCGCAGCGACGGTTCTCCAGAACCTGAGCGTCGAACTGGACGACATCCAGCAGAAAATCGAGGAGACGGTCAAGAAGGGGAAAGCCGGCCAGGCGAGCGGCCCCGATCTCCCGTATACTTCGCGCGCCAAGAAAGTGCTCGAGCTCGCTATGAGCGAGGCGCGCGAGCTCAATCACAGCTACGTCGGCACTGAACACCTCCTGCTTGGCCTTCTCCGTGAAGAGAAAGGGATTGCGGCGCAGGTTCTAACCGACGCGGGCGTCAATCTAGACGCCGCCCGCGCCGAGACACTGCGCATCCTGGGCACGGAGATGCCGCAGGGTGGTGGTCAGCAGCCGACAGGCAGCACGCCGGCACCGGCGCAGCCCAAGGGCGAAAAGAAGTCCAAGACGCCGGCACTCGACCACTTCTGCCGCGATCTGACGCAACTGGCGGCCGAAGGCCAGCTGGATCCCACGATCGGCCGTGGCAAGGAGATTCAGCGCGTCATGGAAGTGCTGACGCGCCGCAAAAAGAACAACCCGGTCCTGATCGGCGAGCCGGGCGTGGGCAAGACCGCGATCGTCGAAGGGCTCGCCCAGCTCATCGCGAACGGCGAGTGCCCCGAGTCGCTGCGCGACCACCGCGTCCTGTCGCTCGACATGGCGGCGGTGATCGCCGGCACCAAGTATCGCGGCCAGTTCGAGGAGCGCCTCAAGGCGGTCATGAACGAGATCGCCCAGAACAAGCAGATCATCCTGTTCATCGACGAGCTGCACACGCTCGTCGGTGCGGGTGCGGCTGAAGGGGCGATCGACGCCTCCAACATGCTGAAGCCCGCGCTGGCGCGCGGTGAGCTGCAGTGCGTCGGCGCGTCCACGCTCAACGAGTACCGCAAGTACATCGAGAAGGACGGCGCCCTCGAGCGGCGGTTCCAGACGGTCATCGTCGATCCGCCCTCGGTCGAGGAGACCGTCGAAATCCTCAAGGGACTGCGCAAGAAGTACGAGGATCACCACCGCGTCACGATTCCCGATCCCACGCTGGTGTCGGCGTCGAAGTTGTCGGAGCGCTACATCACCGACCGCTTCCTGCCGGACAAGGCGATCGACGTGATCGACGAAGCGGGCGCGCGCGCGCGACTCGCTGCCCAGGCGCCGCCGCCGGAAGTGGCCGCGCTCAAGTCGGATCTGGAGAAGGTGAACGGCGAGAAGGAAGCCGCGGTTCGCGACCAGAACTTCGAGCGTGCGGCATCGCTTCGCGACAAGGAGCGTGAGATCCAGGGCAACATCAAGCAGAAGCAGTCCGAGTGGGAGGCGCGCCGACAGTCGCACCGTCCCGTGCTCGGCGAAGAGGAAATCGCTTTCATCGTGAGCCGGTGGACGGGCATTCCCGTCACGCGCCTCCAGGAAGCGGAGACCTCGCGACTGCTGCGGATGGAAGACGAGCTGCACCAGACCGTGATCGGCCAGGACGAAGCAATCAAAGCGATCTCCAAGGCGATTCGGCGGAGTCGCGCGGGACTCAAGGATCCGCGCCGTCCAATCGGCTCGTTCGTCTTCTCGGGGCCAACGGGCGTCGGCAAGACGGAGCTCGCGCGCGCGCTGGCCAAGTTCCTGTTCGCGGACGACTCAGCGCTGATCCGCGTCGACATGAGCGAGTACATGGAGAAGTTCTCCGTGTCGCGGCTCATCGGCGCGCCTCCGGGCTACGTCGGCTACGAGGATTCCGGCACGCTCACCAAGGCGGTACGTCGCAAGCCGTACAGCGTCATCCTGCTCGACGAGATCGAGAAGGCGCATCCTGACGTCTTCAACATCCTGCTCCAGGTGCTGGACGAAGGCCACCTGACGGACAACTACGGTCGTGTGATCGACTTCAAGAATACCGTCGTGATCATGACCTCGAACGTCGGGGCGCGCGATCTCACCAAGACCAAGTCGCTCGGCTTCACGAGCGGCGATGAGAAGCAGAATTGGGAGCGTCGGGCCGACAAGGTCCGGGACGAACTCAAGAACGTTTTCAATCCAGAGTTCCTCAACCGGCTCGACGACGTGATCGTGTTCCACCCGCTCAGCCGGGAGCACATCTCGCAGATCGTGGCGGTGCTGCTCAAGGACGTCCGGAAGCGGTTGGCGGAAGAGGAGCTCGCGCTCAAGCTGACCGATTCGGCGACTGACTTCCTGGTGAAACACGGGTACGACGAGCAGTACGGCGCGCGACCGCTCAAGCGCGCGATCCAGAAGTTCATCGAAGACCCGCTGTCCGAGAAGATCCTCATGGGAGACTTCTCACGGGGCGAGGAGATCGAGGTGGACGTTTCGCCCGATGGCGAGAAGCTGGACTTCCGAGTCCTGACGAGCACACCGCAGGCGTAACGCCAGCGTGGGACTGCCGGCCGGTCAGGGTCCTTCGGGACCCGACCGGCCGTTTCTTGTGTATATTTCCGGACTATGCGACAGATGCGCTTTGTCCTCGCGGGGCTGGCCCTTACCGTGGCCGGCTCAGCCGCGCGCGCCCAAGAGCCCACGATCGGTCCATGCGCCAAACCGGACAGCGTCGCCTTCCGCGTCGCTCATACCCGGCGAGACAGCATTCCCGAAGACCAGCTGCGTGCCGACGTCGGGATCCAGCCAAAGAGCACCATCAACGGGCGAGTAGTCACGCGCGCGATTCGCGATCTGTACGCCACCAACCAGTTCGAGTCGGACATCCACGCGACCTGCGATGTGATCCAGGGAAAAGCCGTCCTCGTCTTCGCGTTGCGCGAGCGCCGAGTCCTGAGTGAGATCAAGGTCACGGGGCCGGACCGGGTGTCGTCCAGCTCTGTCAGAGACCGGATCGACCTCATCGTCGGCAAAGCGATCGACCCCGCGCAGGTGGCGAAGGACGTCGCGCGCATCGACTCGCTGTATCAGGCGCAGGGCTACTACCTCGCCAGGATCACCGTCGACACGGTCATCGACAAGGAAGCGACGACTCTCGTCTTCAACGTCGACGAAGGGCGCCGATTGGCGATCTCCGGCGTCGAAGTGCGGGGCAACAAGGCGTTGACGTCCAAGGAAATCGTCGGCGCGATCTCGACCAAGCCCGAAGGATTCTTCTGGTGGCGGAACGGCGCCTTCGACAACGACAAGTACGCCGAGGATCTGTCCAAGACGATTCCGGCGCTGTACGCCTCGCACGGCTACATCGACATGCAGGTCGTCCACGACACGGTCATCGTCGATCGAATGCGCGGCAAGGCGCTCGTTCGGCTCACCGTTTCCGAGGGACCCAAGTACAAGATCGGCACGTTCGAGGTGAACGGGGCCAAACGGTTCTCGAACGAAGATATCGCGCGATTCTACCCGTTCGGCGAGAAGTCCAAAGGCCTCGGCGATGCGGTGAAGGGCCTGCTCGGCCGCGGAGGCAACGAGCAGGGCGTATTCGACGAATCGGCATGGGACGCGGCGACCGACAAGGTGCGCGACGCGTACGAGAACGAAGGGTACATCTACGCCAGTATTCAGCCGGTGATCGAGCGCCGGCGCGCGGGCCAGGATTCCACGCCTACCGTCGATCTGCGCTGGGACATCGAGGAGCGCACGCCGGCCATCGTAAATCGTGTCGACATCATCGGCAACGACGTCACGACGGAGACCTGCATTCGGCGGCAGCTGTTCGTGATCCCCGGAGACGTGTTCAACAAGCAGCGCCTGATCGACAGCTACCGGAACATCGCGAACCTGGGATTCTTCGAACAGGACATGCCGCCTCCGGAGACGCGCCAGGCGAACGACAAGGGCGACATCGATCTCATCTTCCATGTGAAGGAGAAGCGGACCGGCAACGTGAACTTCGGCGCGTCGGTCGGGCAGGGCACGGGCGTAGGCGGCTTCATTGGGTTCGACCAGCCCAACCTGTTCGGGCAGTGTAAGCGCGGCTCGCTCCAGTGGCAGTTCGGGCGGTACATCAAGGACTTCAGCCTGAGCTACACCGATCCGAGCATCAGACAGTCGAACGTTTCGGGAATGGTGTCGGCGTACCACCAGCAGTCGCGATTCATCATCCGCGACATCGGCCAGTCGACGACGACCGGTGGGCAGATTCAGCTTGGCTTTCCGCTCAACGGAACGCAGACGACGCGCTTCTACACGAGCTACGGCGGCGAGCGCGTGAAGTACGGTGGCGACGGATTGGTGGCGACGATCAACTGCAACGGGTGCTTCCGGTCAACGCTTGGCTTCACGCTCGATCACGACACACGGTTCGGCCTGCCGTTCCCGGTCACCGGCGTGCACGAAAACCTCGCGCTGCAGCTGAACGGCGGACCGCTGGGTGGTACCGCGAAGTACTCGCGGCTCACCGCGGAAATGCGCGGGTATACGCCACTGGCGACGTTCGGGAAGGGCCTTGGTGCCGAGCCGATGTCGCTCGTGCTCGGACTCACCGCCAGGGCAGGCGCCCTGTTCGGCGATCCGGGACCATTCTTCGTGTCCCAGGCATTCTCACTGGGCGGCGTCCAGTACGGCGAGCAGCTCCGCGGATACGAGGAGTTCTCGATCACGCCGCACGGCTTCGTCCCGAACGTCGATCAATTCAACGCGCAGCGCGGATCGTTCGGCAATGCGTTCTATCGCAGCACGCTCGAGCTGGGGCTGCGTCTCAACCAGCAGATGTACATCGATGGGTTTTACGACGCGGGCAACCTCTACGAGCGTCCGCGTGACTTCGATCCTACGCGACTTTTCCGGGGCGCGGGAGTTGGCGCGGCGCTGGTGACCCCGCTGGGGCCACTCGGGGTCGATTTGGGGTACGGGTTCGACCGGCTCGACCAGTTCGGCCACAAGGACCCCAAATGGCAGGTCCACTTCAAGTTCGGTCAGATCTTCTAATTTCGGAGTATTCATGCGTTCCATCGTCCGCGCGACTGCGTTCGCGCTCGTCTTACCCGTCACGGCCGTAGTCGCGCAGGCGCCGCAACCTGGGCAGGGCAAGATCGTGTTCGTCAACACGCAAGCGCTCATGGAGGCCGCGCCCGGGCGCGCGCAGGCCGAGTCGCTGCTGTCGAAGGAAGGCCAGTCGTACCAGGTCCAGTTGCAGAAGCTGCAGGACTCGCTGAACAACATGTTGTCCAGTTACCAAAAGGCCGAGCCCACGCTGTCGGCCGCGGCCAAGGACACGCGCCAGAAGGCGCTTCAGGCGCTCGAGACCGAGCTGCAAAGCAAGAATCAACAGTTCCAGCAGCAGTTCGACGCCCGGAAGAATGAAGTCATGGCGCCAATCACCGACATGGTGAAGAAGGTGCTCGATGACATTCGCGAAGAAGGGGGCTACGCGATGATCCTGATGAACGACCCCGGTCAGTCGATCATCGTGTCGGCGGACAAGAACCTCGACGTCACGGACCGTGCGGTGTCACGCCTGCGTGCGACCAAGGCGCCGGCGGCCGCGGCGACCAAGCCCGGACCGAACAGCCCGGCCGGAGTGACACGGCCGAAGCCTCCGGCGCAGTGATCGAATCGTCGGCAGAGCGGAGCAAGGGCGGTGAGGGCGACTTCGTCCTCACCGCTTTGGCTATTGCGGAGGCGGCAGGTGGACGGCTGATCGGCCTCCCGACCGCAGCGGTGACCGGCGTAGCGCCGCTCGATCGCGCATCGCCCAGTGATCTGAGCTTTCTGGCGTCGCCGAAATACGCGCCGTTGTTCGCGAGCTCGAACGCGGGCGTGGTACTGATCACGCCGGAATTGGAGGATGCGCCCGGACGGTGCGCGGCGCGAGTCATCGTCGAGCGGCCGCAGGAAGCGCTCCTCGCCTTCCTGCCAAAGTTCCACCGGCCAGCACCGTCGCAGCCCGGCGTGCACGAGACGGCGGTCGTCGGTCCCGGCGTCACCCTCGGCCGCGGCGTGTCGATCGGGCCGTACGCCGTGATTGGCGAGGGGGCAATGCTCGGGGACGGGGTGGTGGTCGCCGCGCACGCGGTGGTCGGACCGGGTGTCGCGATCGGTGACGGGTCGCAGCTGTACCCGTCGGTCACCATCTACGCCGGCACGCGGATCGGCGCGCGCTGTATCCTTCACTCCGGCGTCCGCCTGGGATCCGACGGGTTCGGGTATGTCCAGCGTGACGGCCAGCATTTAAAGATTCCTCATGTCGGACGCTGCATCATCGAGGACGACGTGGAGATCGGCGCCAACACGACGATCGATCGCGGAAGCATCGACGACACGGTCGTCGGCGCCGGGACCAAGATCGACAACCTCGTTCAGATCGGGCACAACGTCCGCATCGGCAAGGCGTGCCTCATCATGGCGCAGGTGGGCATCGCGGGATCGGTGCGGGTCGAGGACGGCGCCATGCTCCTCGGCCAGGTCGGGGTCTCGGGCCACCATACGATCGGTCGAGGCGCCCGAGTCGCTGCACAAGCGGGCGTGTTTGGCGATATTCCAGCCGGTGAAACGTGGTCCGGTTATCCGGCGCGCCCGCACAAGGAGGCGCTTCGGGCCCAGGCCGCGCTGTTCAAGCTTCCGAGCCTACTCCGCCGCATCGAGCGATTGCTCGATCACAAGACCGACTCAGAATGAACCGTCGTACGATCGCGCGCTCGGTGTCGCTCGATGGAATCGGGCTGCACCTTGGCGCAGCGTGTCATCTCGCCTTCCGGCCGGCGCCGTCCGGGGCGGGCATCTTTTTTCGCCGCACCGATCTCGCCGATCGGCCGACGATCCCCGCGCTCGCGGAGCACGCGGTGCTCACCGAGCGCCGAACGCAGTTGGGAGAGGACCCCGTCTCCGTGCACACGGTGGAGCACGTGCTGGCGGCCGTCGCGGGCTCTGGCATCGACGATCTGGAGATCGAACTCGACGCGGCCGAGCCGCCGATCATGGACGGCAGCGCCGCGCCGTTCGTCGACGCCTTGTCCCGGGCCGGCATCGTCCAGCAGGCGGGCGACGTGAAGTACCTGAACGTCCGGCGGCCGCTCACGCTGCGCGACGGCGATTCCGTGTACGAGGTCGTTCCCGCGCCCGAGCTGGAGCTCGATGTCTCGATCGATTTCAAGCATGCCCTGATCGGGAATCAGCGGGCGTGCTTCCAAGTGACGCGCGAGTCGTTCGCGCGGGAGCTCGCGCCGGCGCGCACCTTCGGATTCGTCCACGAGGTGGAAGCGCTCCGCTCGCGCGGCTTGATTCGCGGCGCGTCCATCGAGAACGCGGTCGTGCTGAACGACGAGGGCGTGATCGGCACCGAGCTGCGGTGGCCCGATGAGTTCGTCCGGCACAAGGCCCTGGATTGCGTTGGTGACCTGGCGTTGGCGGGCGCGCGGGTCCGCGCCCGTGTCACGGCGGTGAAACCGAGCCATCGCGGAACCGTGCGACTGGTGCGTGCGATGAAAGAGGCAAACGCGAAGGAGACGACAGTGATCGAGATCGACGAGATCATGAAGGTGTTGGCCCACCGATACCCCTTCCTGCTGGTCGACCGGATCCTCGAGATCAGCGAGAAGCGGGTCGTCGGACTGAAGAACGTCACTATCAACGAGCCGTTCTTTCAGGGGCATTTTCCCGGGCATCCAATCATGCCCGGCGTGCTGATCATCGAGGCGATGGCGCAGGTCGGCGGGATGTTGCTCATGGGATCGATCCCGAACCCGCAGAGCAAGGTCGTGTACTTCACGTCACTCGACAACGTGAAATGGCGGCGGCCGGTGCGGCCGGGCGATCAGCTGCGATTCGAGCTCGAGCTGCTGCAGGTGCGCGGGATGATGTGCAAGATGTCGGGCGTCGCGAAGGTCGACGGCCAGGTGGTGTGCGAGGCCGAGATGGGCGCCGTGGTGCGGGACAGATGAGCGCATCCATTCACTCGACCGCCATCGTCCACGCGGGCGCCGAGATCGGCAACGGTGTCGAGATCGGCGCGTTCGCCATCGTCGGTGAAGGCTGCGTCGTGGGCGACGGCTGCATCATCGCCGCGCGCGCCACGCTCGAGCGCAACGTGACGCTCGGCGCTGGCGTCAAGGTCGGAGTCGGGTCGGTGCTTGGCGGCGACCCGCAGGACCTCAAGTACAAGGGCGAGCCGACGAGAGTCGAAGTCGGCGACGGAACGACGATCCGCGAGTACAGCACGATCAATCGCGGCACGACGCAGTCGTTCCGGACGACCGTAGGGAAGGGCTGCTTCCTCATGTCGTACGTTCACCTTGCCCACGACTGCCACATTGGCGACGGCGTCATCATCTCGAACGGGACGCAGCTGGCGGGACACGTGACGATCGACGAGAAGGCGATCCTCTCCGGGCTCGTCGCGGTCCACCAATTCGCGACCATCGGCCGCTACAGCTTCGTCGGCGGTTGCTCGCGCGTGGCCAAGGACGTTCCACCGTACGTCAAGGCGGTGGGCAATCCGATCAAGCTCTACGGCCTGAACAGCGTCGGTCTCGAGCGCAACGGGTTTCCGGAGGACGTGCGCCGGGAGCTGAAGCGCGCCTATCGGTTGTTCTTCAAGTCGGAGCTCAACCTGTCGCAGGCTCGCGAGCGCGCGGCCGCCGAGCTCCATCAGTATCCTGAAATTCAAGAATTCCTGGCATTCTTCGATCGCAGCGATCGCGGCTCGGTGGTGTAATGACAGTTCGGATTGGCGTCGTCGGCGCGGGCGCGCTCGGGTTCCATCACACGCGGATTCTCCGCGACGTGCCCGGCGCAATGCTCGTCGGGTTTCACGACATCAACCCCGAGCGCGCGGCGGTGGTGAGCGCCGAGCTCGGCGTCGCGGCGTTCCCGACGCTCGAGTCGCTGCTCGAGGAAGTCCAGGCGGTGAGCGTGGCCGTGCCTACGCCGTTTCATTATCGCGTCGCGGCGCCCGCGCTCGAGCGCGGCATCCACGTGCTGGTCGAGAAGCCGATCGCGACCACGCTCGACGAGGCCGACGCCCTGCTGGCCATCGCGCGCCGAACGGGCGCGATGGTGCAGACCGGCCACGTCGAGCGCTTCAATCGCGCGGTGCGGGCCGCATTGCCGTACGTCGACGCGCCGCGGTTCATCGAGAGCGACCGATTGGCGCCGTTCAACGCCCGCGGGTCGGACGTGGCCGTCGTGCTCGACCTCATGATCCACGACATCGATCTGGTGCGCACCTTCGTGGGCGGAGGGGTGACGTCCGTGGCGGCCGTCGGCGTGCCGGTGCTGACGCCGTTCGTCGACATCGCGAACGCCCGTCTCACGTTCGACGGCGGCGCCGTCGCGAACATCACGGCCAGCCGCGTGTCGCGCGAGCGCATGCGGAAGCTGCGCATCTTTCAGCAGAGCGGATACCTGTCGCTCGATCTCGCCGCGGGGACGGGCGAATTCTATCGATTGCGGCAGGACCTCCGCGACGACGTCGATCGCGCGATGTTCGTGCAGCGCGCCCAGGGCGCGCAAGCGCTGGAATCGTTCGTCGAGCGGATCGTGCTCGACGCACCGGAGGGCGAGCCGCTCCGTCTCGAGCTCGAGGCATTCGTGCGCGCCGTCAGCGGCGATGCCCCGGTGCCGGTGTCCGGCGACGATGGGCGCGAAGCACTCGCCGTGGCGCTGACGATCGTGCGCGATATCGAGCGCACGATGCCCAGCCTCGCCGGTACGGTGGCGCGCGGGCGTGCGTGAGATCCTGTTCGTCGCCGGCGAAGTCTCCGGCGACCTGCACGCGGCCGGCGTTGCCGCGCAGCTCGCCGCGCGCGGCGCTCCCTATCGCCTGACCGGCATCGGCGGCGACGAGATGCGCGCCGCCGGCGTCGAGCTGATCGAGCACGTCGAACGACTGGCGGTGATGGGATTCGTCGAGGTGCTCGAGCACGTGCCCAAGCATTGGGCGCTCCTGCGCGGGCTCAAGCGGCGCATCACGAGCGGACGCGTGGCGCTCGTGGTGCTGATCGACTACCCGACGTTCAACATGAAAGTCGCCGAATTCGCGACCGCCGCCGGCGTGCCAGTGCTCTACTACATAACCCCGCAAGTGTGGGCCTGGGGATCGGACCGACTGGCGCGATTGGCACGAACGGTGACGAAGGCCGCGGTCATTCTCCCGTTCGAGGAGGAGCTGCTGCGACAGCACGGAATCGACGCGACGTTCGTTGGCCATCCGCTGCTCGACCGCCTCGAGCGACTCCCCGACCGTGCCGAGGCGCGCGTGGCGCTCGGCCTCGATGCATCGGCCCGTGTGCTCGCGCTATTTCCGGGCAGCAGGGACCAGGAGATCGAGCGTCACCTCGACGCGTTCGTGGGAGCCGCGCGCGAGCTGCAGCGACGCGACCCGCGGTTGCGCGTGGTCGTGAGCGTCGCG
>Ga0310811_10011366_pt1 | contig 11540 bp, 11 predicted proteins | sample YCmetagenome_FD_207642 | JGI IMG/M metagenome (GOLD analysis project Ga0310811, IMG submission 207642) | Soil microbial communities from experimental microcosm in Duke University, North Carolina, United States - YC | ecosystem: Engineered > Artificial ecosystem > Soil microcosm > Unclassified ... | reverse complement strand
GGCCAGTGGCCGTCGCCCGATGCCACCGCGCCCAGGCGAGAGCAGCGGCCCCCGGCCGGTGCTCCAGCCGCCGCCCAACGGCATGCGTTCCCAGGACAGCCTGCGCACGCGGCTGGACCAGCCGGACGCGGACCTTGAGCAGGCCCAGCCGGACGAGCCCCTGGTGGACGAGCCGGTCGACGACGTGGACGCGCCGCCCAAGCCGGAGCGCCGCGAGGACATCGAGCTGGCCGCGATGACCACCGAGATGGAGCCGATCGGCGAGGAGGTGCAGCGCCGCCGCAAGGTGGACCAGACGCTGGCCCGCTTCTCCGCCGTGCACGACGAGATGGCCGCCGAGGAGAGCAAGCGGCGCAGCCGGCAGAAGAAGTACATGCCGTGGATCGACACGGACGACGAGCTGCCGCCCGAGCCGCCGGCCGCCGAGGTCGAGGAGCCCGAGGACGACCCCGAGTTCGACATGGACCCGGCGGAGATCGAGCGGGCAAGGGCCAAGCGCCGGATGATCGGCCTGGCGATCAAGGTGGTGGCCATCGCCGCCGCCGCGATAGTGCTGATCGTGTGCGGCATCGCCTGGGGCTCGGTCAAACAGTGGTCCGGCTCGGACATCAAGCAGGTCGACGCGCTCGACCCGAACTCGTCGGCGATCACGGCCGCGGACAAGCAGCGGGGCACCGACAACTTCCTGCTGGCCGGCTCGAACATCGTGCTCGTCGCGCACGTGCCGGCCGACCGCAAGCGGGTCGTGTTCGTGTCCTTCCCGGCCGGCCTGCAGCTGAGCCAGCCGCCCTGCGGCCCGGCGCAGCTGTCCGGCGCGCTGGCGGCCGGCGGCCCGCAGTGCGTGACGCAGGACGTGCAGAAGATCTCCGGGCTGCTGATCAACCACTTCATGACGATGAACTCCGACGGCCTCAAGGGCATCGTCGACGCCATCGGCAATGTCGAGCTGTGCGTGAAGAACCCGTTGCAGGACGGGCAGTTGGGCTCGATCCTGTCGGGCACCGGGCCGCAGCCGGTCGACGGCGACGCCGCGGTGAAGATCGTCAAGGCACGCAGCGTGCCCGGCGACTCGTCGCCCGATCTGGGCCAGATCCGCCGCCAGCAGCGGCTGATGGGGGCCATCCTGCGCTCGGCCAGCCAGGGCCAGATCCTGCTGGACCCGGCCAAGCTCAACGGGTTGCTGTCCGCGGTGTCCAAGAACGCCACCGGCGACAACGTCGGCGTCGACCAGCTTTCCTCGCTGGCCCAGTCGGTGCAGGGCGTCGGGCCGGACCAGGTGGTGTTCACCAGCGTGCCGGTGAACGGCACGCCCGAGGCCACGAAGTCGTTGTTCAACGCGGTGATCAACGGAACCCCGCTGCCGTCCGAGGGCGCGACGGCCAGCGGCCCGCTGGTCGACCCGAAGTCGATGAAGATCCAGGTGGTCAACGGGACCGGCCAGGGCAACCTGCCAACCAACACGGCGAACTCGTTGGGACGCCAGGGTTTCCAGGTCGTCTCGGTGGGCCGGGTGGATGCGATCGACCACACCACCGTGAAGTACGCGCCGGGCCGTGAGGCGCAGGCCCGCACGCTGTCCGCGGCGGTGCCGGGTTCCAAGCTGGTGGAGGATTCTTCGCTGGCCGGGGCGGTGCAGCTGGTGACCGGCCCGGACTTCAACGGCGATGTGGTCGCCCCGCAGCAGCCGCAGAACTCCCAGCAGGCATCGGATGTGTCCACGATCAGCGGAGCGGACGGCTCCTGCCAGTGACGTTGCCGGTTCGTCGCCCGTGGTTCACGCCGGGTTCACCCGGCGATGCCACTGGCGCGACCACGAGAACGTAGGCTGACAACCATGCGTGAGGCTTACCACGACCAGCTCGGCGACCTCGCTGACCAGCTGTCGAACATGTGCGGTTTGGTCGGCGACGCCATGGAGCAGGCGACCAAGGCGTTGCTGGACGCGGATCTCGCGGTGGCGGAGCGAGTGATCAGCGGCGACGCGAAGATCGATGACGCGCGGGCCAAGTGCGAGGAGGACGCCTACTCGCTACTCGCGCTGCAGGCCCCCGTCGCGACGGACCTGCGCACGGTGCTGTCCGTCATCCACGCAGCGGAAAGCCTGGAGCGGATGGGCGATCTGGCGCTGCACGTGGCCAAGGCCGCGCGCCGGCGGCACCCGGCGGCCGTGCTGCCCGACGAGGTGCGCGGCTACTTCGCCGAGATGGGCCGGATCGCCGTCGACCTGGCCCGCAAGGCCCAGGAGGTGATCCGCACGCAGGACGTGGACCTGGCCCGTCGCCTCGACGAGGAGGACGACGCCATGGACGACCTGCACCGGCACCTGTTCTCGGTGATCATGGACAAGGAATGGGGCCACGGCGTGCCGTCGGCCGTGGACATCACCCTGCTCGGCCGGTTCTACGAGCGCTTCGGCGACCACGCCGTCTCGGTGGCCAAGCGCACGGTTTTCGTTGTCACCGGCCGGATGCCCGGCTACGCCAGCGGCGCCGAGGACCTGTAAGGACGAAAAACAGTGGGCCCGCCGGGGAATCCGGTGGATGGTGCGGTGCTCGGTCGACCCCTGCCGCCGACCAACCGCCGCACCGGGTACGGATCAGCCGAAGCGGCCCGAGATGTAGTCCTCGGTGGCCTGCTGGCCGGGGTTGGAGAAGATCTTCTCGGTGTCGTCGATCTCGACCAGCCGGCCGGGCTGGCCGACACCGGCCAGGTTGAAGAACGCCGTCTGGTCGCTCACCCGCGCTGCCTGCTGCATGTTGTGGGTGACGATGACGATCGTGTACTCCTTCTTCAGCTCACCGATCAGGTCCTCGATGGCCAGCGTGGAGATCGGGTCCAGGGCCGAGCAGGGCTCGTCCATCAGCAGCACGTCGGGCTGCACGGCGATGGCCCGGGCGATGCACAACCGCTGCTGCTGACCGCCGGAGAGGCTGCCGCCGGGCTTGTCGAGGCGGTCCGAGACCTCGGCCCACAGGTTGGCCCCGCGCAGCGAGCGCTCGGCCACCTCGTCGAGCTGCTTCTTGTTGCGCACGCCGCCCAGCCGCAGGCCCGCAACCACGTTGTCCCGGATGGACATGGTGGGGAACGGGTTGGGCCGCTGGAACACCATGCCGATGGTGCGCCGCACCTCGACCGGGTCCACAGTGGACGCGTAGATGTCCTCGCCGTCCAGCAGCACCTTGCCCTCGACGCGGGCGCCGGGGGTGACCTCGTGCATCCGGTTCAGCGAGCGCAGCACGGTGGACTTGCCGCAACCCGAGGGCCCGATGAACGCGGTCACGCTGCGCGGCGGCACGGCGAGGGTGACCCGGTCCACGGCGTGGAACTTGCCGTAGAAGATGTTCAGGTCCTTGACGTCGATCCGCTTGGCCATTGTTGTCAGCTCACTTCGTCTTGATGGCCGAGAACCGCGACACGAGGGCGGCCACGAGGTTGAACAGCATGATCAGGATGATCAGGGTCAGCGCCGCGCCCCACACCCGCAGCTGGCCCGCGGGGTTGGGGTTGTTCAGCTCGTTGTAGATCAGCAGCGGCAGCGAGGTCATGTTGCCGTCGAAGATGTTGAAGTTGATCGACTTCGAGTAGCCGACCAGCACCAGCACCGGCGCGGTCTCGCCCATCACCCTGGCCATCGCCAGCATCACGCCGGTGACCACGCCGGACAGCGCGGTCGGCAGCACGATCCGCACGATCGTCTTCCACTTGGGCACGCCCAACGCGTACGAGGCCTCGCGCAGCTCCTGCGGCACCAGCCGCAGCATCTCCTCGGTGGACCGCACCACCACCGGCAGCATCAGCAGCACCAACGCCAGTGACACGGCGATGGCGCTCTGGTCCAACCCGAGGGTGCTGATCCACAGGGCGTAGATGAACAGCGCGGCCACGATCGACGGCACACCGGAGAGGATGTCGACCATGAAGGTGGTGGCCCGGGCCAGCCGACCCCGGCCGTACTCCACCAGGTAGACCGCGGCCAGCACGCCGATCGGCACCGCGATCACCGCGCACACCAGCGTCTGCAGCAGGGTGCCGATGATCGCGTGGTACGCGCCGCCGGCGAACTCCTTGGGCAGCACGCCCTTGAGCGAGTGGGTCCACCAGTCGCTGGACAGCAGGGCCGAGTAGCCGCGGGTGATCACGGTGACCAGCAGCCACACCAGCGGCACCAGCGCGACCAGGAACGCCGCGGTCACCAGCACGGTGGCCAGGATGTTCTTGAGCTTGCGGGAGCCGCTGATGGCCTGGAACGCCGGCGGCGTGGCCGGCCGGTCCAACGTGGACGCTGTGGTGGTCATGCGGTCGCCTTCCCGCGGGCGATGGACCGGGCCACCGCGTTGACGACGAAGGTCAGGATGAACAGCACGAGGCCGGCCGCGATGTAGGCGCCGGTGGACAGCGCCTGGTTGAACTCGGACGCGGCCGAGGCGATCTTGGACGCGAACGTGTAGCCGCCGTCGAACAGGCTGAACCCGGAGGACTTGGGCGAGGCGTGCAGGATGAGCAGCACGGCGACGGTCTCACCGAGCGCCCGGCCGAGGCCGAGCATGGACGCCGCGATGTAGCCGCTGCGACCGAACGGCAGCACCGTGGTCCGGATGACCTCCCACTTGGTGGCGCCGAGCGCCAGCGCGCCCTCGATCTGCATCACCGGGGTCTGCCGGAACACCTCGCGGGTGACCGAGGTGATGATCGGCAGCAGCATCACCGCGAGCACCACGCCCACGGTGAAGATGGTGCCGGCGCCGGCCAGCGGGATGTTGCCGGTGGCGAACAGCGGGAACCAGCCGAACACGTGGTTCAGCCAGGTCTCGAACGGCTCCAGCGCCGGGCCGAGCACCAGGATGCCCCACAGGCCGTAGACGATGGACGGCACCGCGGCCAGCAGGTCGACCAGGTACGCGAAGCCGCGGGACAGCCGGGCCGGCGCGTACTGGGTGAGGAACAGGGCGATGCCCAGCGCCACCGGCATCGCGATGACCAGCGCCACCAACGAGCTCAGCACGGTGACGATGAGCAGGTCCCTGATGCCGAACTGCAGGTTGTTGACGTCGGTGGTGAGGAAGTTCGCGCTCGCCAGGAAGTTGTCCTTGTCGGCGAGCAGCGAGGGCACGGCCTTGATCAGCAGGAAGATCCCGATCAGCGCGATCGCGATCACGATCGCGAGGCCGGCGCCGGTGGTCAGCGTGCGGAAGATCGTGTCGCCGGGGCGGCGCGGGGCCGCGGTCCGGGCACCTGGTTGACCGCTGTCGGAGGTCATGGCACCAATCATGCGGCTACCGCCCCGATCGTCCAGAGTCTCTTCTGGACGATCGGGGCGGAGGCGCGTCGGTCGGGTGTCGCTCATCGGGTTATGGCAGTCAGCTGATGGCGTCGATCGCGGTGGTCAGCTTGGCCTTCAGCGTGTCCGGCAGCGGGGCGTAGCCGTTGGTGGCCAGGTCGGCCTGGCCCGCGTTGATGGCCGTGCTCAGGAACGCCTTGACCGCCTTGCCGGTGGCCGGGTCCGCGTACTTGGAGCAGACGATCTCGTAGGTGGCCAGCAGCAGCGGGTAGGCGCCGGCGGCGGTGCTCTTGTGGATCGAGCTCAGGTCCAGCGAGAGGTCGTTGCCGCTCGGGTTCTTGAACTTGGCGCTGGCGATGGCCTTGCCGACGCTGTCCGCGCTGACCTTGACCGGGGTGCCGCCGGCGGTGGTGACGATGGAGGCGATGTTCAGCTTGTTGGCCTGCGCGAAGGACCACTCGACGTAGGCGATGCCGCCGTCGGTCTGGCCGAGCGAGGTGGCCACGGCCGGGTTGCCGGACGCGCCGGAGCCCACGCCGCCGTTGAACGTCTTGCCCTTGCCCTTGGTCCAGCCACCGGCGCTGGTCAGGTACTGCTGGAAGTTGTCGGTGGTGCCGGACTGGTCGGACCGGTAGACCACGCTGATCGCGGTGCTGGGCAGCGTCGCGCTCGGGTTGAGCTTCTTGATCGCGTCGTCGCTCCAGGTCTTGATCTCACCGTCGAAGATCTTGGCCGTGGTGGTGGCGTCCAGGTTGAGGTCGGACACACCCTTGACGTTGTAGACGACCGTGATCGGGCCGAACACGACCGGCAGGTCCCAGGCCGGGCTGCCGCAGGAGGCGGCGGCCTTGTCCGGCTCGCCCTTGGCCGGGTCGAGCGCGGAGTCGGAGCCGGCGAAGTCGGTCTGCTTGCCGGTGAAGTCCGACACGCCGGCGCCGGAGCCGTTGGCCGTGTAGTTGACGTCGTTGCCGTCGCAGGCGTTGTTGTACGCCTTGACGAACAGGTCCATCGCGTTCTTCTGCGCGGTGGAGCCGCTGGCCTTGAGCGTCTTCTTGCCCGAGCAGTCCACCTTCGGCGCGGCCGAGGTGCTGCTGGTGTTCGAGGAGCCACCCGTCGCAGTGGTGTTGTTGTCGCTGCCACAGGCGGTGAGCAGGAGGGCGCCTGCCGCCATGATGCCCAGCGCGACGCCGTGCCGCTTCATGTTCACCTGGATCCTCCGTTTGGAGACTCGACTTCGAGCGCGACGGGTCCCGCCGCTCGTTTGCCGACCGTAAGCAGCGAGGGTGGACGACAGCCCTAAGCCAGATGAACGGAAGATGAACAGGACACACGATGTGACGACAACTACGCCATCAGGGTGATACCGCGACCGTGGCGTGACCCGGTCTTACTGAGTTCGTGACGGACCGCAGCGTAACGCCGAATCACCGTCCGTACTGCACGTCCGCGTCCCAGACGGTGAAGCCGAGCTTGCTGTACACCGCCACCGCCGGGGCGTTGTCGGACTCCACATAGAGCATCACGCTCCGTAGTCCCGCGGCCCGAAGATGCTCCATCCCGATGACCGTCAGGGCCTTGCCCAGCCCGCCGCCCTGCGCGTCCGGGTCCACGCCGACCACGTAGACCTCGCCGATGGCCTCCGGCGGCCCCGGGTGGATTTTCGTCCAGTGGAATCCGAGCAGCCGGTCCTCGGCGTCCACCGCCAGGAAGAAACCGGACGGATCGAACCAGCTCTCCTGCTCGGTGGCCACCAGGTCCTCGACCGTGAGCGCCCCCTGCTCGGGATGCCAGGAGAAGGCCGCGTGGTTGACGGCGATCACCGCGGCCTCGTCCTGGCCGGGAACGAAGGTGCGGACGCGGACGCCCTCGCGGAGCTGAGCCTGCGGCACGTCGCCGGCCATCCACCGCATCCGGCGCATCTCCCGGACCCGGCGCAGGCCGAGCACGGCGGCGATCGCGGCCGCCGCCGGGTGGTCCCCGTGCGACCACAGGCGGGGCTCGCGATCGCCGGCCAACGCCAGCAGCCGTTCGACCAGCTGCGTGCCTACGCCTCGGTTGCGGGCCGCGGGATGGACCAGCGCCTCGCCGACCGGATGGCCGTTCGAGTCGCCGTCGGTGTCCAGGTGGGCGTAGCCGACCACGCGCCCGTTGTCCTCGGCCAGCACATGCGTGCCCGGCCGGGCCACGAACGAGGGCAGCTCACCGGCGCCCGTCCGGTTGTCGGCGAGGCGAGCCGCCTCGAAGATGCCGGCCACCGAATCCACCTCGACCGCGGTCAGCCGGTCCCGCCCCGTCAGCTCTGCCACGTGGTCCGACGCTACCGGTCAGCGGAACTGCTGGGCCAGCGCACGGAAGGCGTCGGACTCCGAATCGTCGTGCGTGTCGTGGTCCACGCCGACGCCACCGCCGGTGCGGGCGCCGGGCCGGGACGGGCGGACGAACTTGTAGCCCACGTTGCGCACGGTGCCGATCATCAGCTCGTGCTCGGGGCCGAGCTTGGCCCGCAGCCGCCGGACGTGCACGTCGACCGTGCGGGTGCCGCCGAAGAAGTCGTAGCCCCAGACCTCCTGCAGCAGCTGGGCCCGGGTGAACACCCGGCCCGCGTGCTGGGCGAGGTACTTGAGCAGCTCGAACTCCTTGTACGTGAGCTCGAGCGGCCGACCCTTGAGCCGAGCCGTGTAGGTGGCGTCGTCGATGACCAGCTCGCCGAGCTGGATGGCGCCGGCCGCGCCGGACTGCTCCGGCTTGCGGCGGGAGCTGACCAGCCGGAGCCGGGCGTCGACCTCGGCCGGGCCGGCGTTGGGCAGCAGGATCTCGTCGACGCCCCAGTCGGCGGTGACGGCGACCAGGCCGCCTTCCGTGACGACCGCCACAACCGGGACCTCGATGCCGCTGCTCGACAGCAGCCGGCACAGCGAACGAGCACCGGCCAGGTCGCCACGGGCGTCCACCAGCACGGCGTCGTGCGGACCAGCCTCCAGCAGGGCGGACACCTCGGGCGCGAGCGGGCGCACCACGTGCGGCAGCAACGCCAGCGCCGGCAGCACCGACGACGGGTCCGAGTCCCCGGTCAACAGCAGCAGATCTACACCCATGGGCAAGCCGCCTCCTCTCGCGCGCCGCGACCCGACCACCGATGGTCGGGAAAGCGGCGTACGGTGGCCAGGCCCCGTTGCCTGCGGATGTCCGGGAGAATACCTGCCGTGACCAGCCCCGAGCCGGGCCGAAACACGCGCGTCACACGAATTAACACAGGTGGGGAGATACCGGCGATGACCACTGCGACCCGACCGCGCACCGGCCGACGGTGGAAAGTGCTGGTCGCGCTGCTGCTGGTGCTGGCCGCGCTGCTGGTGGCGGCCGACTTCACCTTCGCCGCGGTGGCTGAGTACCAGGTGTCCAAGAAGATGCGGACCGAGCTCAAGCTGGCCGACGACCCGTCGGTGACCATCCACGGCTTCCCGTTCATGCTGCAGGCGGCCCGCGGCGACTACCAGGACATCGAGATCGAGGCCAACGGCATCCCGATCGGCGACACGCTGCGTGACCTCCAGGTCAAGGCCGACCTCTACGACGTGAAGGTGCCGCTGTCCGAGCTGGTGTCCGGCTCGGCCCGGTCGGTGACGATCAGCAACGTCGAGGGCCAGGTCAAGATCAGCGCCGCCGACGTGAACCGGGCCTTCAACGCCACCGACGTCGGCCAGGCGCTGGGCGTGTCCAACCTGACCATCGGCCCGACCTCGCCCGACACCCTCTACGACACCACCCCGACGCCGTCGCCGACCCCCACGACCAGCCCGTACACCGACACCAGCGTCGGCGTGCGGCTGTCGTTCAACGTGACGGTGGCCGGCCACCCGTTGAAGATCAACGCCTTCGGTCTGCTCGGCCTGTCCGGCACGAAGATCCAGGTCCAGCCGACGCGGCTGGAATTGGTGGACGGGGTCACGGCGTTGAAGGTGCCGGAGACGTTTCAGCAGCCGATCATCGCCGCGCTGTCGACCGAGCTGGACCTGGGCAAGGCACTGCCGTTCACCGTCGTGCCGACCAAGGTCAGCGTGGACAGCAACGCCTTCGCGGTGAGCGGCAAGGCGACGAACGTGCAGCTGGGCAGCGGGAGGAGCGGGATCGGATGACCGGCGTGTGGGTGCTGCTGGCGGTGTTGGCCGCCGCCACCGTGCTCGGCTTCCTGCTCCGCGGACGGGACGGTCGAGTGCGTAGCAGCAAGCCCATCGCCGACCTGCCCACGCAGGTCCGGGACCTGATCGACCCGTCGTCCCCGGTCACGCTGGTCCAGCTGTCCACCACGTTCTGCGCCCCGTGCCGGCACACCCGCGTCATCCTGTCCGACCTCGCCGCCAGGACCGACGGCCTTGAGCACCGTGAGCTGGACCTGACCGACATCCCCGAGGTCGCCACCTCGCTCAAGGTGCTGCGCACCCCCACCACCGTTGCCTACGCCCCGGACGGCGCCGAGCTGCTCCGCGTGGGCGGCGTGCCCAAGCGCGACGTGCTCGTCGAAGCACTCCGCCCCCACCTGGCATGAGCCCCGATCGGACGGTGGTCGTGATCGAATGGCTCGGCCAACCGAGCTTTATCGATTCACCGACCATTCCATCTGGTGGACGGCCCTCCCACCAGGAGGGAGCAGCGGGTAGTCTCCGCCGTATGGCCCAGCTGCTGACCAAGCGACGCGCGGTGGATCTCTGCCGCGTGCGCAGCAGCCTGTGTCGGCCTTTCTGACCGGACGTCCAAGGCCCGACGCCTGACGTCCCGCTGGACCCTTCACGCCCTGAGGTCCCCCGGTCAGGAGGCTGTTCCATGTCCGCACCCCAGATCGATCCCCGAGGTCCGCGCTTCGGCGCCTGGATCACGACGGTCGTGCTCGCGGTCGTGCTCGCCACCGGATGGTGGCCGCTGCTCGCGGCGCAGACCGTGGTCTTCGCCATCGGCGGCTTCCTCGGACTCCAGCACGCCCCGTACGGCCTGCTCTACCGGCGCTTCGTCGCACCGCGGCTGGGCCCGACCGACGAGCGCGAGGACGCGGCCCCGCCGCAGTTCGCGCAGACCGTCGGCTTCGTCTTCGCCCTGGTCGGCACGGTCGGCTTCCTGGCCGGCCTGCCCGTCCTCGGCGCCGCGGCCACCGCGCTGGCCCTGGTCGCGGCGTTCCTCAACGCGGCCTTCGGCTTCTGCCTCGGCTGCGAGATGTACCTGATCATCCGCCGGTTCGCGCCGGCCACCGGCAAGTAGACCGATCCCCCAACCCGGCGAAGGAGCCGATCGATGAGTCGCGAGAACGTGCTGGTCTCGGCGCAGTGGGCCGAGGACAACCTCGAGACCCCCGGCGTGGTTTTTGTGGAGGTGGACGAGGACACCAGCGCCTACGACGGCGGCCACATCCCCGGCGCCGTCAAGGTGGACTGGAAGACCGACCTGCAGGACCCGGTGCGCCGGGACTTCGTGGACCGTGAGGGCTTCGAGAAGCTGCTGTCGGCCCGTGGCATCGGCAACGACGACCAGGTCGTGCTGTACGGCGGCAACAACAACTGGTTCGCCGCCTACGCGTACTGGTACTTCAAGCTCTACGGCCACGACAAGGTGCAGCTGCTCGACGGCGGCCGCAAGAAGTGGGAGCTGGACGGCCGCCCGCTGGTCAAGGACGTGGTGAGCCGCCCGGCCACCGAGTACAAGGCCCAGGAGCAGGACCTGACGCTGCGCGCCTTCCGCCAGGAGGTCGTGGACGCGATCAACGTCAAGAACCTGGTCGACGTGCGCTCCCCCGACGAGTTCAGCGGCAAGCTGCTCGCGCCGGCCCACCTCCCGCAGGAGCAGGCCCAGCGGGCCGGCCACATCCCCAGCGCGATCAACGTGCCGTGGAGCAAGGCCGCGAACGAGGACGGCACCTTCCGCTCCGACGACGAGCTGCGCGAGATCTACGGCGACGCCGGCCTCGACGGCGGCAAGGCCACCATCGCGTACTGCCGCATCGGCGAGCGCTCCTCGCACACCTGGTTCGTGCTGCGGGAGCTGCTCGGCCACACCGACGTCAAGAACTACGACGGCTCCTGGACCGAATACGGCTCGCTGGTCGGCGTGCCGGTCGCGCTCGGCAGTGAATGAGAGGGACTGACATGACCGCAGCAGGGTGTGGCGCTCCGGAGCAGGGCACGGCGTTGCCGGCCAACATCGACCCGGGCAAGGAGGTCGTGCTGACCGGCACGGTCTCCGCCGGCGGCCAGCCGGTCGGCGGGGCCTTCGTGCG
>Ga0310811_10011365_pt1 | contig 11540 bp, 11 predicted proteins | sample YCmetagenome_FD_207642 | JGI IMG/M metagenome (GOLD analysis project Ga0310811, IMG submission 207642) | Soil microbial communities from experimental microcosm in Duke University, North Carolina, United States - YC | ecosystem: Engineered > Artificial ecosystem > Soil microcosm > Unclassified ... | reverse complement strand
GGCGAATACAACAGGAACCGTTTTAAAGACGTGGGAACACCGGCGGTTTCAAAAGTAGTTGATCTGTACATCCTGCAAAGCCGGCTGGCATTAAATCCACGGGTACAGCTAAGCGGGCTGTTCCAAAAAAATTCGCTTAATTCCGAGAAAACTTACAACGTCAGGCTATCGTGGGAGTTTGAACCACTTTCCTACATTTACATCATTTATAATCACGGTTCAGCCTACAACAACCTGCTTATCCCGAATACGGCCGAAGATCACCTGATAGGGAAGGTCAGTCTTCTGAAACAGTTTTAGGCGCGTCCAGCTCCGAACTTGTTTGATGCGATGGCCGGTCTTGGGATTTTCTTAATTTCAGGAACCTTCTCAAACTCGTCCGGATATAAACTATAAATTCGTATTCGGTATCATTTGTAACCGTGAAATAGCTTGGCCTGTAACGGTGCATAAACTCCGTGAGTTCTTCTCCATTCAGCTTCGTTATGTTTCCTACAAAGGAACGGCTGAAGCGGTAATCGATCACATTTTGTTCATAGTCTCCTTGTATCAACTCCTGCAAATGCTGGGCATTTTGCCCGCTTTTACTTAACGAATTGTATAATGCATCAAGATTGAGGCCCGCGCCGCCACCCGGTGCTGTGCTGAACGGATTGCTGAAAGCGCTGGAACCATAAGCCTTATTATATTCTCTTTTGGTAGCCAGCAGGCGCTGCAAAGGCGTGTGCAGCGAATCGCGGATGGTTACCTCTTTCAGCATAATAGCTGTCCGCTGCATGTAGATCACCATGCTCTCAAAATTTTTCACCAATACAGTATCGGGCAAAAAATCTTCTTTGGTAAATACAAGCTTATCCCCGATACCCGCGTCTATTTTGAAAGCGCCTTTGAGGTCGTTGTACCACAGTGCCCCTGTGCGCAGGTTCAATATGGCAATCCGGGCGAGACGCTCCTTCGTATCCTTGTCGAACACAATGCCTTCCAGTTGTTTTTCCTGTGCAAGCGCTGTAAAAATTTGTACTACCAGTACTGGTAAGATCAGCCAAAGCTTTTTTCGAAAAAATTTATATCTCTTGCCGGCCTGCATTCGTCTATTTATCAATTATCCCACTACTTCCCTACCACCAGTTTTTGCCCGATCTTAATATTATTACCCGGCAGGTTGTTTAACGATTTAAGCTGGTCGACAGTTAGTCCAAAACGTCGTGAAATGGAGTATAGTGTATCGCCTTGTGCAACGGTATATGTTTTATTTTGCGTGTTCGAATCAACAGGGGTATCAGTGATCGTCATTTTAGCTACCGTATCCTTTAGTGCTGCTATTGCGTTCGCCTCGATCTGCGGCAACACACGATCCTCGCGCTGCTCTTTCTGCACAGGTGTTTCCGGGAGATCATACTGGTCCAGGTTGTATTTCTGTATAACATTGATCAGTAGTTGCGGATAATTAGGATTGGTGGCATAGCCTGCCGCTTTCAGCCCGTTTGCCCAGCCTGCATAATCGTTCTTGTCCAGTTTGAATAAATTAGCATATCGCGGCCTTTTCAGGAATTCAGAATGATCGCGGTACGAATCCTCGGCGTTGTTATATACCCTGAAGCAGTCATTGTGATTATCGTCGTCCTTATAATAGGTTTTCCCTTGCCATTGGCTGTTGCATTTAATGCCGAAATGGTTATTGGCAACCCGGGCCAGTTCGCTGTTGCCGCTACCCGACTCAAATAGTCCCTGCGCCAGCGTAATACTTGCCGGTATTCCGTAAAGGTTCATTTCCTGTATGGCGACGGTTTTATAACGATCAATATATTCAAGCGACGTCATCGACCTGTAACTGGCAATAGCTTCGCTGTTGTCCTTTTGTACCTGTTGGTTATTCCGGCGTGCCTCCCGGTTGCTGATAAGGTCTTTATGGACGGAGCAGGAACTCAGAAAAACACCTGCGATAAATAAAATGGAAGGGTAAAAGATTTTTTGCATGCTCAATAAACCTAAAAATGGAACAGATTATTCCACCCCAAACTTAAGATTTATTAGCCAATTTATGGTGTTGCAGCTAATTGTGGCTGGTCCGCAGGGTTTTCGTCCAGCAGATTGAGCTGATATTTTTTTATCAGGCCCAAAACCTGGGAAGCCCATTTCCGGCTTGCTGCATAACCGCTGCGCTGGATACCTTTCGCCCAACCAACATAATCGTAATGCTTAAGCTCCTGGTTCAGGTGGCTGAACTGCTTGCGTTCGGTCATGATGCGGGCAAAATCCTGGAACGAATCCATTACTGATTCATACTTTTTGTAGGGCGTACGCTTTTTCTTTTTTTGCGTGTAAAGGATGTTCATTCCGCTTCCTTTAACACCAAACTGGTTGTTAAACTGCTGCGCCAGTAAACTGGTGCCACTGCCCGATTCATGCATGGCCACTGCAAGCACTATACTGGCCGGAATACCGCTCTGGTGCATAATGCGGATGGCGTTGTCTTTGAATTTTTCGATGTAGGATGTAGAGGTAGTTTGGGCCGAAGCCGCAAGCGAGAGTGTTAAAAGTGTTAGTACCAGAATTGTTTTCTTCATAATCTACTTTTTTCGAATGATCATGATGCCGTCGCGTACCGGGAGTATCAGTTTTTCCACCCTGGTGTCTTTGGCGATGTGATCATTAAGTTCCTGGATCGTTTTCGTGTCAGCGTCTGTTTCTCCGCCATACACTTTTCCTTTCCACAAAACATTATCAATTATAATTAGCCCGCCTGGCCTTACCTTGTCAAATACTAAATTAAAGTAGTGTAAATTATTCTTTTTATCCGCATCGATAAAAACCATATCGAAGCTGTCTTCCTTTATTTCTACGATAATCTGCGCTGCGGGGCCGAAATGCTGGATTATCTTTTTATCCACATTTGTTGATTTGAAATGTTGATTAAGCATTTCCTCAAACTCCCTGTCTATCTCAATGGTGTGAATAAGCCCGTCTTCTGTCAAACCCTCCGCAAGGCAAATGGTGGCATAACCGGTAAAAGTTCCTATCTCCAGTATGCGGCGCGGCTGCGTCATTTTACTGAGCATACTCAGTAGCCGGCCCTGGTAATGGCCGGATAGCATGTGCGGACGAAGCACCTTCAGGTAGGTATACCGGTTGATCTTTTGCAGCTCCGCGGGCTCCGGGTCGCAATGATCTTCGAGGTAGAGTTGAAGGTCATGGGGTAGAATCTCCATGCGGCAAAGGTAAGAAAATTAATTTAACGGAAATTTTGCATCCACGACTGTAATAAAATGGTCGCCGAGATGGTATCCACCAGCTCCTTATTCTGCCTTGCCTTTTTACCCATGCCGCTTTGGGCTATAGCAGCTGATGCCATTTTAGATGTGAAGCGTTCATCCAGCATTTCTACGGGGATATCTGGAAAGTTTTTCTTTAGCAGGTTCACAAATCCTTTGACGTGGATAGCTGATTGCGAAGGCGTATTATCCATTTGCTTTGGTTCGCCGACAACAAATCGTTCAACGGTCTCGGTTTGCAGGTATCGTTTTAGATAATCGATTATATCCTTGGGGTGGATCGTATCAAGGCCTGTCGCGATGATCTGCATCGGGTCGGTCACCGCTATGCCAATGCGTTTGGTACCGTAATCAAAGGCCATTACTCTCATGTGAATGCGCAGATAAGCTGATGTGCAAATGTGCAGATTAATTTGCAGGGTTTGTCATAGTTGTACCAAAGTCACACATCACACTTCTCAAATCTCGTATCTAATTCCTAATTTGCACCAAATGCAGTTTAAACACATAATAGGGCAGGAGGCTGTAAAGCAAAGATTGATCGGCACGGTAAAGGACAACCGCGTGAGCCATGCACAATTGTTGCTTGGACCGGAAGGGTCTGGAAGTTTGGCGATTGCTGTTGCCTACGCGCAATACCTTTCATGTGAGGATAAGCAACCCTACGATTCCTGTGGTGTTTGTTCATCGTGCCGCAAGTATGAAAAGCTGGTACACCCCGACCTGCATTTTTCTTATCCTTTTTTCGCCAAAGACAAAAACGACACGGCGTTATCTTTCATTGAACAATGGCGGGAAGCTTTTTTAGCAAATCCGTACCTAAGCCTCGACCTTTGGCGAGGTTACCTGGATGCCGAAAACAAACAGGCCAACATCAATATCGCCGAGTGTCACCAAATCATTAAAAAACTAAGTTTTAAACCGTTCGAGTCGGCTTACAAGGTGCTTATACTTTGGTTGCCCGAATACCTGGAAAAGGAGGGTAATTCGCTGCTGAAGATCATTGAAGAACCGCAACCCAATACGCTTTTTTTACTGGTGGCTCAAAACCAGGACCAGATATTGAATACCATTCTTTCGCGTACGCAATTGGTAAAAATTCCGCCTTTGGCCTACGACGATATTAAACGCGACCTGATGGAAAACCATCACCAAACCGAACTCGCTGCATCCGAAATAGCTTACCTGAGCAATGGAAATATGACGGAAGCACTATCGATGCTGAAGCAAACCGGCAAAAGCTTCCATACCCTTTTTGTACAATGGTTAAGGTTATGCTATGGGAATAAAGGACCTGAAATAATGGCTTTTGTGGACCAGGCGGCCAAGCTTGGCAGGGAAAATCAAAAGAATTTTTTACGCTACGGTATTAGTTTCATCCGTGAATGCTGCCTGTTAATGGCAGACGCGGGAAACCTGGTACATTTACCCCCGCAGGAGTTGGACACTGCGCAAAAAATGACCAATGTAATGAACACCGCTATGGCCGAGGCCATAAGCACAGAGCTGGAAAAGGCTCATTATCACGTGGAAAGAAATGCCAATCCGAAAATTCTATTTTTAGATGTATCTTTACAAATTGTTAAGGTTTTAAATTTTAAAACGCTCCCCCAGGGGACTCATTATATACCGAACTAAATTATGGGATGTGGAAGTTGCTCAACGGGTGGTTGTGCCCCCGCTGGCTGCAAAAGTAACGGTTCGTGCCTTACTAACGGTTGCAGCAAATTAGATGTTTACGACTGGCTTTCCGACATGGATATGCCATCAAACTATAAGCCTTTCGCTATTATAGAGGTCAAATTCAAAGGTTCAAGAAAGGACTTTTTCGTAAATAACGATAACATTTATCTGGAGGCTGGCGAACTGGTGGCTGTTGAAACTGCTACAGGCGGCTATGATATCGGTCACGTTTCGGTGACCGGCGAGCTGGTGCGCATGCAGATGCAAAAGCACCGCGTTAAGGAAGAAGACGTTACTAAAAAGATATATCGCAAAGCCACCACTACTGATGTAGAAAAGTGGAAAGCCGCTAAAGACCTGGAATGGGAAACCATGCACCGTTCGCGCAAGCTTGCACTTGAATTGGGCCTGTCGATGAAGATAAGCGACGTGGATTACCAGGGCGATAAAACCAAAGCTACTTTTTATTATACCGCTGAAGGTCGCGTAGATTTTCGCGAACTGATCAAACGTATGGCAGAGGCGTTCAGGATACGCATTGAGATGCGGCAAATAGGCATGCGCCAGGAGGCAAGCCGCCTTGGCGGCATCGGCTCCTGCGGCCGCGAGTTGTGCTGCTCCACCTGGCTCACCGATTTTAAAACGGTATCTACATCGGCCGCAAGGTATCAAAACCTATCGTTGAACACGCTAAAACTGGCGGGACAATGCGGCAAGCTGAAATGTTGCCTCAACTACGAATTGGATACCTATATGGATGCCCTAAAAGGCATACCTGATAATGTGAATGTGCTGAAGACCGAAAAGGGCGATGCCCGCCTGCAGAAAACAGACATATTTAAAAAACTAATGTGGTTCAGTTACCCGATGGAGGATAGCTGGATACCCCTGGAAATTGATCGTGTAAAAGAAATACAACAACAAAACAGGGACGGCGTTTTTCCGCCAGACCTGGGCGAGATAAAAGAGCAGGAAGCTAAACCTGTTAAAGTATTGGATTATGAGAATGTTGTCGGCCAGGACAGCCTTACCCGTTTGGATGAGCGCAACCGCAACAAAAAGAAAAACAAAAACCGCAACAAAAACCAAGGGAACAAACCACAGCAACAGCCGCAAGGCAATACTGTAAGGGAACAGCAACCCAAACAAGTACAAGTTCGTCAGCCCAACGAGCAAGCCGAAGGGCAAGCCGTACAAAGCGGAGGCAACAACCGGAATAAACGAAGGTTCAGGCCCAATAAAAACAAGCAAAACCGTAATGATAATAAAGGTAATGAAAGCGGCTCGTAAAAAGTTTTTACTGGCGCTGCCTGTAATAATCGCATTATTAATAACGGGCTGTACCGACCCTAATGCAATTACCGATCGGAATACATCTATAGAAAACCGCAACTGGTCATATGCCAACAGGATAAAAAATGATGTGAAGATCGACGACCCTTCCATTCCCTACAATATCCTGATTAACCTGCGAGTTACCGGCGATTACCGTTATTCAAATATTTTCATCCTTTTAAAACGGACCGGGCCTGGATTAAACTCACTTACCCGTTTTGAACTTAAACTGGCCGAACCTGACGGCCGGTGGTTAGGTACAGGCTCCGGGAATCTTTATAGTTACCAGGTACCTGTTATTACTAACTTCAAATTTCCGGCAAAGGGTACTTATCATTTCGAGATAGAACAAAATATGCGCGACAACCCCTTGCACGAGGTTAGCGATATAGGATTGCGTGTTGAAAAAGCAGGCAAATAATACTGGCTGTCTGTAAAACCGCTTTCCGAAAGAAAAAACGCCGACCGGGTCAAAATTTTTACCATCAATCTGCTAAATTTCATACCTTCGTTTTGCTAATATTTTTATCAAAATGAGTGTGGCTTTCCTGATCGTTTCCATTATTATACTGCTTATTGCTGTTTTCTTTTTCCTGAAAAAGCCCAGGGGGGTTGAGGGTATATCGGAAGATGAGCTGATAAAATTAAAAACAGAGAACGACCAGTTAAAAGTGGATGTAGCAACCCAGCAAGGCCGCGTTAATGGGCTTGTTTCTGAAAAGGAAAGCATCATCAGTTTGATGAAAGAGGAAAAGGACCGGCTTATAAATGAATTAACAACTGAAAGATCTAAACTTGACCAGGCCAACCAATCGCTTGAAAGTGCCCGTTCCTATTATAAAGCCCAGCAGGAAAAGATCCAGGAGCAAAAAGCAGAAGTTGAACAGATCAGGCAGAATTTTCAACGCGAATTTGAAAACATTGCCAATAAGTTGCTGGAAGAAAAGTCCCAAAAATTTGCTGAGACCAACAAAAATAATCTTGATGTTTTGCTTAATCCCTTGAAAGAAAACATAAAACTTTTTGAGGAAAAAGTGGAGAAGGTTTATAAAGCCGAGTCGGACGAGCGCAATGTGCTTAAGGGCGAGATAACGAAACTGATGGAGCTAAATAAACAGATCAGCGAGGAAGCCAACAACCTGACCAAGGCATTAAAAGCCGATACCAAAAAACAGGGAAACTGGGGCGAGGTAATACTCGATCGTATACTGGAAGCATCTGGCCTTATCGAAGGCGAAAGCTATACCAAGCAAGGTAAGGGACTCAATCTTGTTGACGAGGACGGTAACCGTTTTCAACCCGATGTGATCATCAACCTGCCCGATAATAAACATATTGTTATCGACTCAAAGGTGTCGCTTTTGGCGTACGAGAGGCTGGTGAACTGTGATACCGAAGAAGAACGGGAAAGTTATGTCAAACAGCACATCCTGTCCATTAAGGGTCACATTAACGGCCTGGGCGGGAAAAACTACCAGGATCTGTATGGGATCAATTCGCCTGATTTTGTGTTGTTGTTTGTACCTATCGAATCCTCATTTGTGATCGCTATCCAGCGCGATCTGGAGCTGTTTGAGTTTGCCTGGAACAAAAAGGTTGTGATGGTTACCCCATCAACGCTATTAGCCACGTTGAAGACCGTTGCGTCGATATGGAAGCAGGAACAACAAACAAAAAATGCTATCGATATTGCCACCAAAGCCGGTGCTCTATATGATAAATTTGTCGGCTTTATAGCCGATCTTAAAAAAATTGGCGACAATCTTGATCGCTCGAGAGACGCTTACAACGAAGCGTTCGGCAAGCTGTCAACCGGTAGCGGCAACCTGGTGGGTCGGGTGGAGGTACTGCGCAAGCTTGGCGCCAAAGCGACCAAACAGATCGACCAGAAGTTTATTGAAGAAGAATAGTTTTAATCAGTTGATCTCGGTGTGCGACGACATGACGATATCGGCAGTTCCGTCAACATTCACTTTTTCCGAAGTTACTTTTACAACCATTTTAAAATTAACATCCCTGGATAAAGGAAAATCATCCTTGATGCTGTAAACCAACTTACCAGAACCGCTGCCTGTTATATTTACCGTCGCTTTAGGTAAATTTAAATTGATATCCAGGTTGGGTATCAGGTCGAAATAAGCTTTTCCATCCGAAATACTAACTAATTTATAGGTTATCGCGGCATCAATTTTTATGCTGTTATCCCTGGTGATAGGAATATTCATCGGTGTACTTTGGGTAAATGAATCACCCGGCTTCAGCGCCTTTTCTGGGAATTTTATTTGTTTTTGAACCAGGCCCATCATTTGCCTCATTTTCATTTGGCTCGAATCACTGGTCTTCTTCCCCGCCACTGAATCGATCAAAACTGATAAATTCTCCTGGCTGGCCCGGCCAAACATTTTTATATTTTTTCCCGCAATATTTGGAGGTATTGGCGGCTGTTTTCCGCCAATATCCGCGAATATCGAGTCCAAACGAAAATCTGCTGTTAATGGCATCATTTTATCAGTACCTGCGGGTCCTGTTGCCATCTTGTCGGTCATGCCTATCTGAAAGTTGGCCTTAACAGGCTGTGTAATACCTTCAGAATTTAACTTATCAATAAAGCTCTGATCACCGCTGACATTTGCACTTATTTTCATACCCATCATAACCGACATGTTATAAACATGATTTGGCAGGTATCGTAATTTAAAAACAACGGCATCCTGAGCCTTCAGCTGAATAAAAGGCACAGACAGAAATGCCAGCAAGCATATCTTTTTCATGGTTTTAAGATTATAATAAGGTTATCTTTTACTTACTTATTTTAAACGCGTTCCATCCCTGTGCTTTCAGTTCATGAACCGTGCCGCTTTTTGTAACCAGGTTGCGCCCCGCGGATGCTTCTGTAATATACCCGATAAAACTTATATCAGCAAGATTTTTCATCTTGTCGTAATCAGCTTGCTTTATAGTGAACAGCAATTCGTAGTCCTCGCCGCCGCTCAATGCGCAAACTGTAGGGTCGAGGTTAAACTCGCGTGCCGTTTCATAAGTCATCGGGTCGATAGGTATCTTTTCCTCGTACAGATTACAGCCCTTATTACTCTGGCTGCAGATGTGCAGTACTTCAGAAGCCAGGCCATCCGAGACGTCTATCATAGCGGTTGGCTTTACATTAATGTCTCTCAATAATTCCACTATATCCATGCGCGCCTCAGGCTTTAATTGACGCTCGACTATATAATCTTTACCTTCCAGGTCGGGTTGGATGTTGGGGTTTTCAAGATAAACCATCTTCTCGCGTTCCAGTAACTGAAGCCCTGTATATGCCCCACCCAGGTCGCCCGAAACACATATCAGGTCGCCTTCCTCAGCGCCATTTCTGTAAACAATATTCTTTTCGTCCGCATGGCCCAGCGCAGTCACACTTATAACCAACCCCTGTTTTGACGATGTGGTATCGCCGCCTACCAGGTCCACTTTATATTTTTCACAGGCCAGGTAAATACCTTCGTATAATTCTTCAACGGCTTCAAGCGGAAATTTGCTGGATATACCCAACGAAACGGTCACTTGTGTAGCAATACCGTTCATAGCATAAATATCGCTCAGGTTTACTTGTATGGCCTTATAACCTAAATGTTTAAGCGGTGTATAGGCCAGGTCAAAATGGATACCTTCCAACAGCATATCGGTAGACACCAAAGCTTTTTTCCCGGCAAAATCTATCACAGCGGCATCATCTCCAACGCCCTTTACCGAACTTTTTTGTTTTAAGTCTATCTGTTTGGTCAGGTGGTCTATCAACCCAAATTCGCCTAATGATTCTATATTGGTTTTTTCGCTGTTTTCGAACATAGTAATTATGATTATACCGATTTCTGTTTGATTGCGCCGATTTTTTTAACCGGCCACCGTCATAATCCGGATACAAAAATACGAAAAGCTAATTCACTTGCCGTTCTTAAATATATTCGTAACAATTATGATATAGTTTAAAAAATTAACATGCGGTTAATGAGCAATGGTCAATTTAGCCAAAAATTAATATGCCCATGAAACAAAGAATATTCCTCTTTTCCGTATGCCTACTGTTTATTATTGCAGGTTGTAAAAAAAATGATAATCCAACTAGCCCACCTAAACAGCCGGACACCCCCAAACAACCGGCTAAGTATACCATTACCGAAGATTTTGAAACAGGCACTAAAACAGCCTATGCTGACGCCAAAGTTAATCTTACAACGGGTGAATGGGATTTTAACGACGCTTTGTTGGGTAACCTTGCTGGCGATGCTAAAGACGGGAATAAATCGGTACGGGTGCGCGATGGCAGTTTGACCATGGATTTTGACATTGACTCTCTGAAACAGATCAGCATTAAACACGCAAAATATGGCTCGGACGCCAATTCGACCTGGCAATTACTGATGTCAACGGACGGAGGATCAACATTCACCCAGTTGGGAACCGATATTAACGAAACTTCGACCACCCTGGCCGTTGACTCTTTCCAGGTTACTACTTCAGCTAAAGTCCGTTTCAGAATACAAAAAAGCGGGACAACAAGGATAAATATTGATGATATAATTTTTAAAGGCGCCGGCGACCCCGGCATTACCGTGGGCCCTCCTGATACAGGTGGTTCCGATACTACAGGAACAACGCAACCTACTAACGACCGTGGTATAACTGCTGGTCCGGATGCGCCACCCACAACCGGCGATAATAGCGACCTGCTGCTCGGAAACCCCTCAGATGCCCAAAGCAGTATCGTTTTTATAGATAATTACTTGCTGGACCAAAAGTATTATACAGAATCGTACAGCAGCACGCGTGGCACGCCTAATTGGGTTAGCTGGCATTTGGATGCAACTAATATAACCCAGGCCACTGGCAGGCTCGATAATTTTGCCGGCTTTAATGGCTTGCCGACGGGTTGGTACGAAGTACAAAGTAATAGTTATTCCGGTTCGGGTTTTGACAGGGGGCATAATTGTCCTTCGGCCGACAGGACAAGTTCGACCGGTGCTAATTCGGCGACATTTTTAATGACCAATATGGTGCCGCAGGCTCCCCAGAATAACCAACAGACTTGGGCAAACCTGGAAAATTATTTGCGGGAACAAGTGGTTTCGGGAAACGAGGTTTATATTATAATGGGAAGTTACGGCACAGGAGGAACGGGTGCTAACGGCAGCGCCACAACCATCAACAGCGGACATGTAACCGTTCCGGCTAATATCTGGAAAGTAGCTGTTA
>Ga0310811_10011361_pt1 | contig 11542 bp, 6 predicted proteins | sample YCmetagenome_FD_207642 | JGI IMG/M metagenome (GOLD analysis project Ga0310811, IMG submission 207642) | Soil microbial communities from experimental microcosm in Duke University, North Carolina, United States - YC | ecosystem: Engineered > Artificial ecosystem > Soil microcosm > Unclassified ... | reverse complement strand
CAGCTCGTCACGTCCAGGGTGTACGCGTAATTGTGGGTGACGACGATCAGGTCGTCCCTGGCGATGGCGGCGATTCCCTCGAATATGGACATGAGGCCGCCGAAGAACATCAGAACGGCGGCCAGGACGGTCCAGCCGGTCGCGAAGGGCCGTCGCCGGGAGGTTTCGGCACCCTTCGGCGGTCCGGTAACAGTGCTGGTCATGAGTGAGCCCTTTCCAGAACGACCGCGTCGGGTCGAGTGAAACAGCTGGAACTCCATTTCCCAGGCTGGCACGGCGGGAGCCGGGCCGCATGTCCGGGCCGGTCGCCGAGCGGGCGCGTTCCCGGCGGAGGCAGTGGTGCCGACCCGAGCCCGGCGGCGTCTCCGGCGCGCGCGGACTGCTGTCTGGGCGATACTCCCGGCAGGTTGTGTCGAGCGAGGCCTACGGTGGACGAAGGAGGACATCGTGGACGGCAGGCGAGACACCGGCATGCGGCCGCTGGTCGACTACGCGGCGCTGTTCGCCGCGACCCCCAGCCCGTACCTGATCCTCGACCCCGACCTCGTGATCGTGGAGGCCAACCGCGCCTACCTGGAAGCGACCGGCCGAACCCGCGAAGACCTGCTCGGCAAGCACGTCTTCCAGGCGTTCCCGGACAACCCCGCCGATCCCGAAGCCGACGGAGTGCTCAACCTCGACGCCTCGCTGCGCCGGGTGCTGGAATCCCACCAGCCGGACACCATCGCGCTGCAGAGGTATGACATTCCGATAGCCGCCAGGCCCGGCGCCTTCGAGGAGCGCTGGTGGTCGCCGGTCAACACCCCGGTTCTCGGGCCGGACGGGCAGGTCAGGTGGATCATCCACCGAGTCGAGGATGTCACCGCTTACGTCAAGGCCTACAGCACCACGCATCCGGGACGCCGCCTCGGCGCTCGTCTGGGCAGCTCCCAGGCTCTGGAGGCGGAGTTGTACGCGCGGGCGAAGGAGCTCCAACGCCTCAACGAGGAACTGCGCCAGGCCAACGCCCGTGAGCGGGAGGTGGCGGTGACCTTGCAGCGGGCCATGCTCGATGTGCCCGACTTGGCGAACCACCGGCACGACATCGCCGTTCGGTACCTGCCGGCCGTCGGATCGCTGAACGTGTGCGGGGACTGGTACGACGTGGCCGACATCCCCCCGGACCGGCTCGCCGTCGCGGTCGGGGACGTGATCGGCCACGGCCTGCAGGCCGCCGCGGTCATGGGCATGCTGCGCAGCGCGCTGTCCGCCGCGGTCCGTGCCCTCGAACGCCCTGCGCAGGCGTTGGAGGTGCTCGGCCTCTATGCCCGCTCGGCAGAGGGCGCGCTCGGCACCACTGCTTTCAAGGCGATCGTCGATACCAGGAGCCGACTGATCAGCTACAGCAACGCCGGCCACCCACCCCCGATCCTGGCTCACCCGGATGGCCGGTTCGAACTACTGGACCAGGCGACCGACCCGCCGCTCGGCGCACGCCCCGAGCACGTACCCCGCCCCCAGGCGACCATCCAGTACAGGCCGGGAGACACGCTCGTGCTCTACACCGACGGCTTGATCGAACGCCGCGGCGAGGACATCGACCGCGGCCTGGTGCGTCTGACCGGCGTGCTCGCCGAGCGTGGAGAGCTCGATGCCGAACCGCTCGCCGACGCCCTCCTCGCCGATCTCGGCGTCGCCGACGGCGCTCCCGACGACATCGCCCTGGTCGTCGTCCGGCTCTGATCGGTTCGAGGCGCCGACAGAGAGGACGGCGCGCCGGGGCGGGTACGAATACCGGCCCCGGCGCGCCGTCCGCCTCGCCGGTTTACTCGTGCAGGTACGTGTCGGAGAAGCTGGTGCCGTTGGAGCCGATCGCGCTGGTGCGGGCCTCGTAGACGCCGTTGCTGGGGTCGAGGGCGACCGGGGCGTAGGAGCTGAGGGCCGCGCCGTTGATGGTGGCCGAGGTGAAGTTCAGGGTGCCGAAGTTCGGGTAGGCCCCGGTCGGCGACTCGATGATCACCTCGGCGCTCTTACGCGACGCGGAGAGGGTCTTGGTCGTGGTGTACGTCCAGCCCCGCGAGTTGTTGGTGAGCTTGAGGGTGTACTTGTTGCTCCCCGCGTAGGTGACCGACGCGGTGATGCTGTTGCCGGCCGACACCGGGTACGAACCGGTGTTGAGGTAGACGGGGTTCGCCGGGTACATCTCGTACCAGGGCTCGTCCACCGGGCTGCCGCCGGAGCAGTCGGTCGCCACGCCGGTCTGCTCCACCGTGGACGTGCCGTAGCCGTCGATGCCGACCCAGGGGGCGTAGAGGTCGTCGGTGGAGTTGCAGGTCGCGCTCGGCTCGGTCCAGGTCGCCGAGACCGAGGTGAAGCCGCTGCCGGTGGCGGCGTAGCCGCCCCAGTTGTAGCCGTTGGTGTTGTAGTGCAGGGGCTTGAACGACAGTCCCTGTGCGGCGGCCGCGGTGGCCGGGACGGCGGGCGCGGCGAGGGTCGCCGCGGCCGCCAGGCTGGCGGCGCCAATCAGGAATCTGCGCATGCGGGCTCTCCTTCGTGGGTAATCAGGATGCTCATGCGCCCGCCCGGGGGCCGTGTGGGGCGGCTGTGGGGGGCGGGGCAGTACTGAGACTGCCGACGGTCTTAAGGTCCGGCAAGGAATACGGAGACGTTTAGCGTTGAGCGAATTGCCGCGCCGGCACAGGGATCGCGGCGAACTCGGCCGTATCGCCCGTCGTTGCGGCCGGGTCTGTTCGTTGCCTGGGTCACCCTCCTGCCCTGGTCACGAATGATTCAGCCCCCTGATGCCGCTGATTGTGGAGTGGGCGCGTACGTCGAGAGGCGGCGCGGGCGCAGCGGGGAAATCGCTTTGCGCGGAGAATTCGGCGAAGGCCTCTTTATGAGGGAGGAGCCCGCGCTCTGCATTGCTCGCGCGGCGTCTTGCGCGCGGCGTGCCGCGTAGGGACGGGGAGGCCCGCTAGGAGCTGTTTGTAGTTCAGACCTCGATCAGCGGAACGCCCGCGCGCAGCTTGCCTTGGGTTCACAGCGCGGCAAGCATGGGCGCCCGTCCGGGGCGCCCTCATACTCGGTCGTCTGTGGGCGTTTCGGACGGGCGGCCAGGCGCCGCCCCGGCGCCGTAGGCCTGCCCTTCGGGCAGAGGTGCCGTTCCGCCGAGATCTGGACTACAAACAGCTCCTAGGTTGCCGGGATCGGCGGAGGAGCTGAGGATGGTAGGCACGGCGGCTGATCGCGGCACGGGGGAGGGCCCGCGGCGAGCACGGTGAGCCGGGAGGGTGATGGCGGGCGGGCGGGGGAGAGGGAGCGAGGTGGCGCGTGTGTCGGTCTGGCGGCTGCGGGACTTCCACGACGATGATCTGGACCGGGCGATCCAGCTGTGGGACCAGGGCAGACAGGCCGACCTGTCCCAGCCGGTCTTCCCGGTCTCCGAGGTGATCGCCGCGGCGCGCGGCGGCCAGCCGGCCGTGGTCGCGGCGGTCGGCCAGGAGCTGGTCGGCCTGGCGGTGGCCACGGCGGAGGGGGAACGGGCGTGGATCCTGCTGGTCGCGCTCTCCGGCGCCTGGCGCAACCGGGGCCTCGGGAGCGCGCTGATCGCCGAGCTCGAGCGGCGGCTGCGCGCCGCGGGCGTGCGCCGGATCTGCTCGGTGCTGGCTCCGGGCGCCACCGGGACCGCCGCGCTGGAGAACTCCGGCTACCGGCGCACGGGCGGCCTGGTGTACTACGAGAAGCTCGAGCACCTCGGGGCGGGGGACGCGGGCCTGCTGGCCGAGCTCGGGGGCCGCATCCTGCCGCAGGGGCTGTGGGACGCGCTGGTCGGGATGCGCGAGGCCAAGGAGACCATCGAGCGGCGGATCGTGCTGCCGCTGGCCGAGCCGGAGGTCGCCGAGCGCTACGGGGTCAGCCCGCCCAAGGCGGTGATCCTGTTCGGGCCGCCCGGCACCGGGAAGACGAGCTTCGCCAAGGCCGTCGCGTCGCGGCTGGGCTGGCCGTTCGTCGAACTGTTCCCCTCGCGCCTGGCCGCCGACGCCGCGGCCGGCGGCCTGGCCGCCTCGCTCCGGGAGACCTTCGCCGACCTGGCCGAGCTCGAGAGCGTGCTGCTGTTCATCGACGAGGTCGAGGAGATCGCCGCGGCCCGCTCCGGCGTCGCCGTGGACCCGGGGCACGGGGTGACCAACGAGCTGCTGAAGCTGATCCCCGCGTTCCGCGACCACGACAGCAGACTGCTGATCTGCGCCACGAACTCGCTGCGCACCCTCGATCCGGCCTTTCTGCGCCCGGGCCGCTTCGACTACATCATCCCGGTCGGCCCGCCCGACGCGGTCGCGCGGGCCGCGATCTGGCGCCGCTACCTCGGCCCGGCGGCCGAGACCGTCGATCTGGACCGGCTGGCGCGCGAGAGCGAGATGTTCACGCCGGCCGACATCGAGTTCGCCGCCCGCACGGGCGCCCAGCGCGCCTTCGAACGCGAGGTCACCGAGCGCACCGGGGACCCGGCCGGGACCGACGACTACCTCGCCGCGGTCGCCACCACCCGGCCCACCCTCACCGAGGCCGCGCTGGCCGGCTTCCGCGAGGACATCGAACGCCACGTGGGTACATAGACGGGGCGCGGCGGGCCGGGTGCCGGCCACGCCGCGCCACGTTCGGCAAGGGTTCCTACTCCGAAACGGCGAGCCTCACGGGGCGGCCGCGGCGAGCGTCTTGAAGAACGCCGGACCGGGCGATCCCAGCCCGGTGACCATGTCGTAGCCGGGTCCGCAGGTCAATGTGTTGTCGACGCCGCACTGGCCGAGGGTCGCCAGGTTCAGCGGCTCGCTCGCGTTGGCCGGCTGGTAGACCACTGCCTCGGTCTGACCGCTTCCCTGCGGATCAGCCGTGACGTCGTGGAACGCGGCCGTGTTCGCGGACCCGTAGAGCAGCGGGTTGGCGAAACCCAGCGGGGCGCCGCCGCGCGCCTGGATCGCGTCGGCCTCGAAGCCCGCGAACAACGGCGAGGACAGGCTGGTGCCGCCGTTGACCTCGTTCTCGTAGCCCGCGCCGGGCTCGGTCACCCCGATCTGGAATCCGATCGCCCAGTCGCCGAACGCCGACACGTCGGGCACGGTCCGCATGGCCTTGCCGTTCACGACGTTCCCGCCGACCACGCCGTTCTGGTAGGAGGGTGCGGCGAACGTCCCGGACACCCCGCCGGTGCTTCCTCCGCCGAATCCGCCCGGCGGCGCAGGGCTCCAGGACCGGCCGTCGGCGGACAGTGCGGTGGTCAGATCGTCCCATCCGGTCTCCCACAGGTACTGATCGTCCGCGCCGGCGGCCAGGCTCGTACCGCCCACAGCCGTGACCAATGGGTCAGAGCCCGGATACTCCAGACCCAGCTTGTTGCCGAAGTCGCCGGACGACATGTCGACCGTGATGCCCTCGATCGCGGCCCGCTTCAGCACGCTCTCCCACGACGTGATCATGCTGTCGGGAGGCGGCATGAAGCCCTCGTACCAAGAACTGGTCACCACCTCGGCCGCGTGCTTCTGCACCACGATGTCCAGTCCGTCGAGCAGCGCGTCACCGGTGATATCGCCGTCGCCGACCACGAAGTCGACGCCGGCCGCCGGGGCCATCGCGTGCACGGCCTCGATGTCCATGGCGCTCTCTTCCACGACGCCCTCTCCCGGATCCGGCTCGACGACCGCCGTGAACTGGCCCGGTGCGAACGGCGCGATGCCCTGTCGCTTGGACCACTCGTCGGCGTCGCTCAGAGCGGTCGGGTCGTCGGTCTGGCTCAGAACCGCGACGGTGGTCCCGGCTCCGGTGAGCCCGGTTCTGGTCACCCCGTACGCGCCGCGCAGCTGGGCGGCCGTGTAACCGCACGGCGCCCACGTGGGCGTCTGGCCGTAGGCCTGCGGAGGGCCCTTGGCCGGCGTCTGCCCGAAGTAGGCCGAGCACTGCAACGACGGTTGTGCCGCCGCGGCCGAACTGTGCGCCACCGGGGCGGCATGCACCGTGCTCTGGCGCCGGCTGAGCACGACGTGGTCGCGTCGGAGACGTCGGCGCGCCCCGAAAAAGCCGGCCTCGTCCTCCCGATCGGGAAGATCGGGAGGACGAGGCCGGCGATCGCGGCGTCGACGAGAGTGCGCGCCGTGCGCGTGCGCGTGCGCGTTACAGCGTCAGCTGCCCGCGTGCGTGTGCGGTAGCCGATACCACGGAGTCCTTCTCCTGGCTGGTGAACAGCCCCAGCTCGACGAAGTCCTCGGCGGTGCGGGACACGGCCGACACGAACTGCCCGTGATTCGCGAAGGGCGCCTGGTCCCACACGATGTCGAGGAAGGTGAGGCCGTCAGTACCCGGCGAGGTGACCCCGGTCACGGGCAGGTTGTAGTTCGGCAGGTGATCGTTGCGGTGCTTGTTGGCGACGCCCGAGTCGATGGAGCCGAACACGATCTCCGGCTCGGCGCGCAGGAAGTACGGGGACTGAGGCTGGCTGTCTCCGATGTACCAGGGGCGGAGGGTGAGCCCGCCGGTGGTGAACATCGGGTCGCCCGACGCGGTGGCCGCGGCCGGGGTGATCGCCGCCCGGGTGTAGTCGCCGTCCAGTTTCAGGTTCCGGTACAGCGTGAGCTGAGGGTAGGCGCCGTTGGCCGGGTCGCCGAGGATCGAGAGCAGGACCGGGCCCCAGAACACCGACTGGATCTCGGGCTGGTCGATCGCCCGCTCCATCCGGATGCTGAACGGCATGGCGATCTCGATACGGTCGCCGTCGTTCCACGTGGTGTTGCGGAGCGTCAGGTAGCTGCCCGGCTTCGCGTCGGCCTTCTGCACGGTTCCGTTGACGCGCACGGTGAAGCCCGCCGTCGCCCACGCCGGCACGCGCAGTTTGATGTTCAGGCGGCCGTGCCCCCGGACGGTCAGCTTGGCGGTGTCGCCGCGGGGGAAGTCAGTGTCCTGAGTGATCGTCAGCCCGCGTTCGGTCCACTCGAGCGTCGAGGCGATGTACAGGTTGACCCAGAGCGTCGAGCGGTCGGCGGACTGGGCGTAGATGAGCTCCTGGTACTTCGTCTGGTCTTCCAGCCCGGCGCCGCCGTCGCCGGTGCCGAGGTTGCCGAAGTCCCTCGTCGCGCCGGGGGCGAGCGACTGGAAGTAGGTGATCAGCGGGTCGGTGGTGCTGTCGGCGTCCATCCGGGAACCGAGCAGCTGGTTGACCACCGCCCGCTCGTAGTAGTCGATGTACGCCGCGTCGGGCACGTGGAAGAACAGGTTGCGGGCAAGCTGGACCAGGCTGTGGGTGGCCTCGGTCTCCGAACCGCTGTGGGTGATCGCGTTGGCGATGTTGTCGCGGTTCTGGAACTGCTCGTCGTTGCTGTTGGAGCCGGGGTAGCTGCCGCCGGTGCCGCCGATCGCATACAGCCGGTGCGGCACCACGAAGCTGAAGAAGTTCTTCGCAACCTGCAGGTATTCCTCGTCGCCGGTCTGCTCGTAGATCCGCAGATAGCTGAGGTTGTTCGGGATGTGCTGGTTGGCGTGCAGACGGTCCGGCCGCCGCGGGCCCGGGTTGTCGGCGGGAGCCACGTCCAGGATGTCCTCGTTCCGGGCGCACGCGCCGAACAGGGACTCCCGGTTGTCGAAGAGCTTCGCCGTATCCAGGTACTTCTCGTCGCCGGTGAGCGCGTATATCTCGGCGATGGGCACGGCGGCCTGGTTCATCTCCCCGGCGATGTAGGTGTCCCACATGAAGTTCAGGTCGTCGCGGGTGATCGGGCCCGTGTAGCCCGGGTGGTTGATGTCTCCCTTGGTCAGCACGAGACTGGCCCAGTCGGCCATCTTCGTCACGACCTGGAACGCCTGCTCGTTGCCGGTGGCGTAGTAGCAGTCCAGCAGGCCGTGCATGATGAAGTGCTGGGTGTACCACGGGGCCCAGGTGCCGCTGTCGCCGCCGTAGGTCGCGAAGCGCGGCGGCCCGAGCCGCAGCACGAGGTCGTCGGGGAGCGCGCCCAGGTAGCCGGGGTAGGTCGGGGTCCAGTCCGCCGGGTCGGGTGCGGCCACCACGGTGGCCGAGCGGTGGTTGGGCGAGGAGTCGAGCGCCTCGGTGCCGCCGGCTTCGTCGAAGCCGTACCAGGCCACGTTCCCGCCGCTTGTGCTCCCGGCCGCCGAGCCCTGCAGCGACTGGATCTCCGCCTGGCTCAGCGCCCTGTTGTAGATCTGGAACTCGTCGACGACGGCCTGCAGGGGCGGGTCGCCGAACTGGGAACGGCCGATCCAGATGTTGTCCGCGCCGGTCAGATCCGCGGGAGTGAGGGTGATGGAGCTGTTGGCGGCCACCGGTGCGCCGTTCACGTAGAGCGTGGCGGTACCGCCCGAGAGCGTGACCGCGACGTGCGTCCAGCCGGTCGCGGGCAACGGGTTGGGGGCGGTGACCTGCTGCTCGGCCCCCGAGCCGCCCTTGGTGATGGCGAAGCGCGCGCCGCTGCCTCCGGCACTGACGGTGAGGAACATATACACCGAGGTGCCGGATCCGAAGTCGAAGACCCTCGACCAGCTCTGGTTGTCCGTCGCCGTCCGGTTGATCCAGGTGGCGACGGTGAAATCGGTGAGCCCCGTGAGCACCGCCTGGGGGAGCTGCACGTATTGGGCGGCGCTGTCCCCGCCCAGTTGCAGGCCCTGCCCGAACCGGCCGGCCACCCGGCCGATCGCCGGCGGCGCGGACTGGCCGGTCGTCTTCGCGGCGATGGCGTCCTGGACCGCGGCGAGCTCGCCGACCATCCAGTCGATCTTGTCCTTGTAGACCTGTTCGCCCGCGACGGCGTAGGATTGGGCCAGGGCACTGAGATAGTAGCCGGTCCAGTGGCCGGTCAGCTGGGTGCCGCCCTCCCACCCGCCGACCTCCTGCACCCCGGGCGGGTTGGGCCGGCCGGCGTTCTCGTTGAACGGGACCAGGAAGCGGCGCACATCGAAGGCCTGGATGAACGCCAGCATCCGGTCCCGCTTCTCCTGGAACACGCTCGCGCCCAGTCGCACGGCCTGCAGCGGGAAGGGCCGCACCGGTGCGGTACTGCCCGCGCCGACGTACGGCGGCAGGCCGCCGCTCCCTGCGGCCGCCGCGGCGGCATTCACCACGGGGGCGCCGGACAGCATGCTGCCGCCGACCGCCGTGGTGGCGGCGGCAGCCGCGGAGACGCGCAGGAAGTCGCGTCGTCCTATGGCTCGCATAGTGCTCATTCCTTTCCATGGGTCCGTGGTGCTTTTCGCCGGCGCGGTGAAGCCGTCACGGCGCAGGCCGCGGCAGCGCGCTTGCGGCTCGTGCCGGCCTCGGCAGCGGCTCCGGACGGTGCGGATCAGGGATCAGGTTTGCGCCGCCTCGTGGTTCGGACCGCCGGTTAGCGCCGTCGGGCACGGCGCGCGAGGGTGCCGTGGGCGGTCCACGCGAGCCGTGATTGTGAGCGCTAACAATTCGTGCCGAGACCGGTGGCGTGTATCCCTCGTCGATTGGGCCGCGGCTCACGCGGCTCCCTCACTATCGTCCAGGGTCGTTGCGGCGTCAAGGTTTCCGCCGAAGAACGCCCGGACACAGGTGCCGCAACGTCCGGCCCTATGCCTGCCGCCGTCGCGAGGGAGACAGATATTTGACAGCCCTCACCTGGGCTTTGTATATCAGCTGCCTGTGCCCGTCGGGCGCGATGACAGGCGGCTTGCGTATCTCCTCGAATGCTTACGGACGTGTTCGAGCCGCCTTTCGCTCCCCTCGACGGCGCTGCCGGTCCGCCGTCCTCGGCGAGGAGGGCGCGGGCGCTCGGTGCTCAGCGAGTGTTGTTCGCGTGCCGTGAGACGGTCTCGAGCGAGGCAACATACGGTCACGTACGTCGTCGTCGTTAGCGCTCACAGAAATGCGACCCTCCAACGGTCAGTCCGGATCGCTCGACACGGTCGGCAGCAGCACCCCCGGCGCCACGGCGTCGGGACCGAAGGGAAACCGCGGCGGCACGGACCAGTCGGCGGCTTCGTCGAAGCCGACGGTGCCCCCGGAGAATCCGGCGTCGACGAAGGACACATCGGCGCCGGTGAACCTCGCGCCGGGAAAGAGCACGGCACCGCCCGAGAACGTCGCGCCGGTGAAGCCGATCGTGCCGCCGGAGAATTCCACGCGGTCGAAGTTCACGTCGGCACCGGAGAACTCGGCATCGAAGTCGACCTCGCCGCCCGCGAACCTCGCGCCGGTGAAGTCCACCGTGCCGCCGGCGAACACCGCGCCGCGGAAGTCGACCTCGCCGCCGCTGAACGTCGCGCCCCAGAAGTCGACCTCGGCGTCGAAAGTCGCGTTGATGAAGGCGGTCGTGCCGCTGCTGAACACGGCTCGCCCGAAATCGACCCTGCCGCCGCGGAACTGTGCGCCGCCGAGATTCCCCCCGTCGAAGACGACGCGCCGGAAGTCGAAATCCAAGCCGTGCCAGGGGCTGTCCGGCACGCGCAGGCGCTTGCCGAGCACGAGGATCACGGTGTGGCGGAACTCGCGGTCGTCGCGCCAGGCCTGGTAGTCGACCGGACTCCCCTCGTACTCCTCCTGCTCCTCCTGCTCCTCCTGCTCCTCCTGCTCCGCACCGGGTCTCGCCGGATAATGGCGGCGCAGATTCGCGCAGAGGACGTCGACGCAGGTCTGGCGGCCTGCGGACCAGTCGTCGGCGAGCCTGGCCATGGCGTAGACCCCCGCTAGACGCACCGCGTACTGCTCGGAGCCCAACTGCTCGGCGGCCTTGCCGAACCGCTCGTTGAACAGCTTCGTCTCCTCCCGGGCCTCCTTGGCCCGCTCCCGGTGCCCCGCCTCCACCGCGATCAGGTGCCGCTGGTAGGCCAGGACGAGCCCGACGGTGCCGCCGACCCCGGCGACCAGGGCGAAGCCGAGCTTGACCAGATCCAGCACCTCGGAGGTGGACTGGCTGATCCTGCCGGCCAGGCCGAGCCCCCACAGCGCCAACCCCAGCCCCGCGGCCACCACGCCCAGCGCGGCGCCGACGAAGAGCGTCACGACACGCGCGAGCTGCCGCGCCGATGCGGCCTGCCCGGCGGGCCACCGCCCGGGCTCGGGCGAATCCACATGCTCGTGCTCTGATGGCTCCATGGTGCGATCGTAGGGGCACGGACGGGAGTGTCGCGGACCCGTACCCGATTCCCGCGTATCAGACCCGGAAACCTGAGTCAGAAGCTCGATGCGTGGACGGCGGCGGCCCGACCTGGGCGATCTCGTACCCGTCCGGGTAGCACATCAAGTCGGTGACCACCCCTTCGGGGAAGCGGTGGGCGGGCTCGGGGTCGCGCCGGCGGGCCAACGTGAACTTCACGCGGAACAGCACACGAACAAGAGTGGTCAAACCGACCGGAGGCGCCGGAACCCCGAGGGCTCTGCGCATGGATTCGTCCATCATGGTGGCCGTCAGCGACAGCACGTGCTTGTGCAGCGCCTGCGGGAAACGCAGCGCCATCAACTCGGTGGTGGCCTTCATCAGCTGGTTCGCGGCCTCCGAGTAGGTGAAGTGCCGGCGCTCGTAGTCGCCGAGGTACCGCTCGAACC
>Ga0310811_10011360_pt1 | contig 11542 bp, 9 predicted proteins | sample YCmetagenome_FD_207642 | JGI IMG/M metagenome (GOLD analysis project Ga0310811, IMG submission 207642) | Soil microbial communities from experimental microcosm in Duke University, North Carolina, United States - YC | ecosystem: Engineered > Artificial ecosystem > Soil microcosm > Unclassified ... | reverse complement strand
CGCTCGCAATGGCCGCATGGTGCTTGCTGCGATGCTGATGCAGCTGCTTCGCGCTCAACGCAGTATCCTCCGTCTCCACCAGCTTCCAGGCCGGCCGCTTTTCCAGGAAATCGATACATTGCAAAAGGGCCATCGGATGCGAATGCACTTCCCGGATATCCTCCAACGTTACCCCGGGATTCACCAGCAAATGTTGCTCGATCTGGAGATAGATCTCACCGACCACCCGCAGGGGACTCTTCTGTAATAGATTGTAGTTGGGCAAAATGCTCCCGGCAATGGAATTCTCGATCGCCATCACTCCCCCATCACTCTCCTTCTTGCTCGAAGCCACCCGGATCACCTCCCGGAACGTGGCGCAGGTCAGTACCTCTACATCCTTTCCAAAGAATTGCTGCGCAGCCACCTGGTGAAAGCTGCCCTCATAGCCTTGTATCGAAACTCTTTTGCCCATAATGCCTTAAAAAGCAAGAGTCCCGGCTTTTGGCCGGGACTCTTTATGTTAATCTGTTTGTTTAGTTCTTGTTTAACAAAAGCAATCCCGGTCTACCCGTAAAGTAGAAGTAAAAAAAGAAATAAAAATAACGGTATGCTTTCGTCGTGATCATATCAGTGCACCAAAATTAGGGACTTATCCCGAAAAACCAAATAATTTTTAGTTTTTGGGGCTCCGCTACCTTGCAAAAATATCTCCGCCCCAAAAACCGCTAATGATGGGCCTTCGGCCGGTGGGCCCGTGGCCCACCTTGCTATAGCTCCACCGCCTTCACCACCCTCCCATAATCCACATCCGAATGCACCGTCTTTGCAGCAGTCATATAAAGGGCCCGCAGACTATCCACCTTCGGCAGTTTCTGCCCGATCTCGACCAGCACATTACTCCGCTCATATTCTCCATCCACCGTCGTCGTCGTCCGGATCAGCCCGGCCCAGGACCCACCCTCCTTCGGATCCTTCTGAATGATCTGCTTCAGAAGGTTGCTCTTCTCATAATCCCCATTCATTCTTCCTACCACCTGCAACAGGCTATCAAAAGGTCTGCCCTCGGCCATCCCTCGCAGAAAATGCTGCAACGCCTGTGATTTCTCATAGTCCCCATGGATGCTTTTGACCACCGCCAGGTAGCCCGCACACACCGAATCGTTCTTCAGGTACTGCGTATCCACCTTCTCGAGAAGCCGGCTCTTGTCATAATCCGAACCCACTTTGTCCTCCAGCCGGTTCATCACCGCCGCTGCCACCGCCGGCGAAAGACTATCGCTCTCCAATATCCGCTCCAGGTAACGGCCACGGATATAGTCCCCATCAACGCTGTCAACCTCACGCAACAACGCCGCGTATCCGCCCCGTCGGTACAGCCGTTCCATCCGCCCTTCCATGTCAAAGCCCAGCCCGATCATTCCCTTGATAACCTTCGCTTCCAGGGCTTTCCCCTCCGCCGACGCCGTATCGACGGGTTTCCCGTTCTCGTATAGCTCCACCTGCAATACCCCTTTGTCATTCACCCCCGCCAGCAGATGATCGTCGTTACGCCAGTATTCCAGGTAGCCGCCCGACGAGATCCGGGCAATAGAAGTCTCATCCTCATTGAATTGGATATCGCCCTCATAGCGCACCTCGACCCGGTTGACGCCGTCATTCATGACCATACGGTTCTGCGAATGGTGCCGGCAGGAAGCCGACAAAAGGACGACCCCTGCAAGAAAGATCCATAAAGTTTTCGCTTTCATGTAATTACATTAAGAAGTAGCTCATTGGACGACACTCCCGGGCGGGAGGTTACAGCATTCAGCCCAATCGTTGCATAATTTGCTTGTCGATCAGCGTAAAAAGATGGAACGGCTTGTAGGTTCGCCAGTTCCCCAGCTCGATCAGCTCGATCCACCGGTTCAGCTTCGCCTTCCGGAAATCATATTGGGTCTGCTCCGGCATATTCAGACAGGCGGCCCAACCGCCGGCATCCGTCACCTCTTCATACCACTCCTCGTAGTAATCCTTGTCCCCGCTATGGAAATTGAGCACGTTCTCCGCAATAAGAATGAATTTGGTGATGCCGAATTCGAAGAATTTGTCGATCACCTCCCGCTTCAGGTTCATGATATCGTTCTCGATGGCGTCATTCCATTCCCCAAACAGCTCGATCACGACATAATGCTCATCATAGTCGGCCAGCAGCACCTTGCAATACAGGGTCCGCGACCCGAAGTCATCCCACTGCGGATGGATATAATAGTTGTAAATGGTCTGGGAGAACTCGAATTCGGAATAGATCCTTCCATAGAACGGCGATCGCTCGTCTTCCTCGCTGATGTAGATGTGCCGCCAGTTATAAAATGGTTCTATCTCGTGCATAAATCAATATCCGTCTTAGTTAGCGCCGCTGTCCACCGCTTTCTTGACGCTGCCGCTGCGAAGCAGCAGCTCCCGGGCCTTCTCATAATCGGTAAGCCCCGTTCCTTCCATCACCATCTTGGTGCCCCTGTCTACTAATTTACTATTCGTCAGCTGCATATTCACCATTTTGTTGTCCTCCACCCGGCCGATCCGGATCATTACGGCCGTCGAGACCATATTCAGCACCAGCTTTTGGGCCGTACCGCTCTTCATTCGCGTGCTCCCCGTCACGAACTCCGGACCCACCACCACTTCCACGGGATAATCGGCCTGTTCGGCCACCGGTGAACCCGGGTTGCAGACAATGCAGCCCGTGGGGATCCCGCGCTCACGACAGGCCGCCAATGCCCCGATAACATACGGCGTGGTGCCGCTCGCAGCCACCCCGATCACCAGGTCCTTATCACAAACCCCGTAAGCCTCCAGGTCGAGCCAGCCCTGCTGGCTATCGTCCTCGGCATTCTCCACCGGCTTGCGGATCGCCCCCTCCCCACCCGCAATAATGCCGATGATCAGATCAAAAGGCATACCATAGGTCGGCGGTATCTCACTGGCATCCAGCACTCCAAGCCGCCCGCTGGTGCCCGCGCCGATATAGAAGAGCCTGCCGCCGGCAAGCATCTTGTCCGTTATAGCCGCCACCAGCTTCTCGATCTGCGGGATAGCCCCTTCCACCGCCGCCGGCACCGTCTTATCCTCCTGGTTGATATTCGTCAATATCTCCTGAATGCTCATTTTCTCCAGGTCGTGATACCGGCTTTCTTCTTCGGTGAACTTCTCAAATGACATTATGCGCCAACTATTTTATTGAATGATATTTTATTAATCCATCCATCGGTTTCCGGAGGACATTCCCCAGCTCGAACTCATAGGTGTTGCAAAGCTCGCTGACCACATCCCGGAACCCATAAGCCACCCCCCCTACAAAATGGATCGGCAATTTCCAGCTTTCCCGGTACTTGCACAAATGTTGGAAGAAAAAATCGTTCAGTCCGTCCTCGATGATATTTTCGATCATATAATGCCCGCGGTTCTCCACAAGGAACAGGGTGAATAAAGCCAGGTACCGGTTGGGCAGCGGCTTTTTATAGACATTCTCAAGGATCTCGCTCCTGTTGGTAACGTATTTAGCATCGAACTTATATCGCAGCTCCTCGTCAAAGGTATCATAAAGATAATACTGCAATACCTTCCTGCCCAGGTAGGCCCCGCTGCCTTCATCCCCCAGGACATATCCAAGCCCCGGGCTGCTCTTGGCGATCTTCCTGCCGTCGAAATAACAGGAGAAGCTGCCCGTGCCGAGGTTGCAGGCCATCCCCTTGGACGAGCCGCAAACGGCAATAGCCGCCCCCATCAGGTCATGGGTCACATGGACCTCCGCCCCGCGGAAGGCCCCCCGAAGGGCTTTTGCCACGATCTTCCGATTGTCCGGATTCAGACACCCTGTCCCATAATAGTACACCCGGTCGATCTCCACCTTCAACCTTCTGAACGCCGGCATCAGCTCATTTTCAATGACCCGGCCGATCCCGGCCGCATCAAGGAAATAAGGGCTGATCCCCTGCGTATCCACCTTCTTTTTCTTTCCGTCATAAAGCAGGCACCACTCACACTTGGTAGCCCCGCTGTCCGCTATTAGTATATTCATTGGCCTGGCTTTTGTAACCCGTTCCGTGCCGGCAAACCCGCCCGGGAAATACCCTCCGGGGCCCTGCCGCTCATCAGCTTTTGGCCTGCAATTTAACTTATGATTCATTAATTTGCAGCCTTCTGGCTATTAATATATAAATTGTACGAATGAAAAAATTGCAGGTCTGGCTACCCTTGTTGTTCGCCATTATCATGATTATCGGGATGATCATCGGTTTTCGCCTCCGGAGCAATATCCGACCCACCAACATCTTTATGGCCCGGAAGCCCACCCCCGTACAGGAAGTGATGGATCTCATAAACATGAACTACGTCGACTCCATCTCGACCGATACGATCGGCGATGGCGCCATCGACGGCATGCTTAGCCACCTCGACCCGCACTCCGTCTATATCCCCCCCGCCGATGCGGTAGAAATGAATGAAGACCTGCAAGGTAATTTCGAAGGCATCGGGGTCGAATTCCAGATCTTCGACGACACCGTCAACGTCATGAACGTCCTGGCCGGCGGCCCCAGCGACAAAGCCAATCTCAAGGTCGGGGACAAATTCATCAAGGTCGGAGACTCCGCAGTCGCCGGCAACGGCATCAACAACGATCGCATCCGTAAGCTCCTCCGCGGACCCGGCTCGAGCGAGGTCATCGTCACCCTCCTCCGCGTCGGGACCCCCACTCCAATGCAGGTCCATATCACCCGCGGCACCATCCCCCTGCCTTCCGTCGACGTCGCCTACATGCTCAATAAGGAAACCGGCTATATCCGCATCAACCGATTCTCGGAGACGACCCACGCCGAGTTCGCCCAGGCCATGATGCAGCTGCAGAAACAAGGGCTCCAACGCCTCATCCTCGATCTCCGGGGCAACGGCGGCGGCATCCTGCAGGAATCCATCGAATGCGCCGACGACTTCCTCGACGGCGATAAGCTTATCGTCTATACCGTCGGCGCCCGGTCACCACGCGCCGACTACCGCTGCCGCCGCGACGGCCTCTTCGAAAAAGGCAAGCTCGTCCTCCTCACCGATGAAGGCACGGCCTCGGCAAGCGAAGTGCTCACCGGCGCCCTCCAGGATTGGGACCGGGCCACCATTATAGGCCGCCGGACCTTTGGCAAAGGCCTCGTCCAGCAGCCCTTCCAGCTCAGCGACGGCTCCTCCCTCCGCCTTACCATCGCCCGTTACTACACGCCCACCGGCCGCAGTATTCAAAAACCCTACGATAAAGGACACGAAGACTATAATGAAGAGGTCATGAAACGGTTCCACGATGGCGAGGTCCTCCATGGAGATACGACAACCCGCCACGCCGGCCCCGCCTACCGGACCCTCGGCCCCGAACACCGCACGGTATACGGCGGCGGCGGCATCACCCCCGATATCTTCATCGGCTTCGATACCAGCACCTTCTCCCGAAGCACGACCACCCTCTACGTCGACGGGACCCTCAACCGCTTTATCTACGCCTACTATATCCAACACCTCTCCACCCTCCGCAACTATAAGACCCCGGCCGATTTCATCGCCGGCTTCCATGACGAGGACGACCTCTGGAAAGGACTCTCCGCCTATGCCGCAAAAGACACGATCAGCCTGGCCGCTGTCCCCGCAAAAGAAAAGGATATCCTCAAACACCGGCTAAAAGCCCTGATGGCCCGCCAGATCTGGCGCACCGAAGGCTACTACGAGGTCAGCAACGCCTATGACCCCGTCGTCGGCAAAGCCCTCGACGTGATCAATAAATAAAAAAAGGGGCGACTGGAAAGCCGCCCCGTCCAACTGAACCATTCGATACTATTAACTACTACTCTCGATTCTCTTTGTCGAGCAGCTCCCTCTTCTCGATCCGGTAAGAGGTGATCAGCCCTGCCCCTGCAAAAATGGTGATAAAGGCAAAATACAGGGGTACATTGCCGCCGTTGATCTCACCATCGTTGCTGAACTTACTTACATCGTGGCCAAAATTGTACAACAAAGTATGATCCATCAGATAGGCGACGAAGAGCCCTAATCCTGCACCGCCAAGCAGCAGCCCCCATTTCAGGCTGCGGAAGGGTGCCGGCCGGGGCCGTTCGAGCCTCAGCTTGGGGTTTTGCCCCTTTTCTATCATTGACATGTTTTCTTTATTTATTAGGTATCGCCAGCCAAAGACCACCCCGCAGATCGCCAAAGTGGAGAGAAGTAACCAGATAATTGCCAATTGTCCTGTTTCCATGTGTTTTCGTTTTAAACTTTCAAAACTGTTTACATCCCATCAGACTACGTCCGGAATCCCCAGGTTACACCCCATAGGCAAAAAAACCCCCAGGTATTTTTGTATCTTTCTTTTGTAACCTGAGACATCAATAAGTAGTCTTATTACTCGCATGCACGTTGAACTCACTGATACAGATATAATTAGAAGAGTCCTGCAAGGAGAGCAGGCAGTATATGCTCAGTTGGTTCAAAAATATCAGCAATACGTTTTCACCCTGGTCCTGCGTTTCACCGATAACCGGGAAGATGCCGAGGAAATAAGCCAGGACATCTTTGTCAAGGCTTATCGCTCCCTGGCCGACTTCAGGGGGGACTCAAAATTCAGCACCTGGCTGTACACCATCGTTCGGACCAGCTGCATCACCTTTCTAAGAAAGAAGAAACTGGATACTACCTCGATAGACAATGAACGCACCCTGACTCAGTTGGAAAACCGGGAGTCTGGGTTCAACGCAAACACCATCGAACAGAAGTCGAAGCACGCCATGGTCAATGCGGCGATCCGGCTCCTCAGCCCCGATGATTCTCAACTGATCACGCTCTTTTATAAAGGGGAGCAGACGCTCGAAGAGATCGGTTGCATCATGGGCCTGGAACCGAATACCGTAAAAGTCAAGCTGCACCGGGCGCGACATCGGCTGAAAGAGAAGATGGAAAAACATTTTAGTCATGAGGTACAAGACATACAGAACGACTAGCTATCTTTATAACGATCCTAAAGTCAAACGCATGAATACGGAGCAACCAATGGAAGATCGTCTCTGGGATTACATCGATGGGCATTGCAGCCCAACCGAAAAATCGGCAATCGAAGAATTGCTGGCAACCAACGGGGAATGGCAGCAAAAACACCGGGAGCTGCTCAACATTCAGCAGCTGCTCAGCAGCTCGGAGTTGGAAGCGCCCTCCATGCGCTTTACAAAGAATATCATGGAAGAGATCGCCCGCTACCATGTAGCGCCGGCCACAAAAACCTACGTCAACAAGAACGTCATCCGCGGCATCGGCGCCTTCTTCCTGACGATGATCTTCGGCATATTGGCCTTTACAATATCTCAATTCAAATGGACCTCATCCGGCTCGGGCAGCGACAACCTCAACCAACAGATCGATAAGGGCATCAGCCGCCTGGACAGCTTCAATTACTCGAAGATCTTCAACGGCACCTACGTCAGCGCATTCATGCTCATCGCCATCATCTCAGGACTCATGCTGCTGGATATGTACCTCCAACAAAAGAAAAAACAGCTCAACCCATAACAGGCAACCTGCCAAACCTCCCGACCGTTCATACTGCTAAGCCCGCCGTAGGATCTATCTCCAGCTAATCAAAACTTGCCATATGAGATTCATTCTACCCGCAACGCTATGCCTTTTCGGCGTGCTCGCCGCAAACCAAACAAACGCCCAATCCCCACTACAGCCTTTCACCGGCTGTCCCGGCGTCTCGGTCGCCATTACCCGGCCCGGCCTGAATGCATCAACAGCCCCCTTCCACATCTATCTCATCGATTCCGCAGGTGCAATCACCCCCTCTGGCAATCCCATCGACCTCCAGATCAATGGATTGGGCCTCAACACCACAGACGGCTTCCTCTACGGCACGCACGAGAGCTCGAATGTGGCCGATCCCTTCCTCGCCCGCGTAGACAAAAACGGTATTGTTGAAAACGTCGGTACCCTTCTCGCCCCCTCCACGACCCCCTTCCATGTCGGTATCATAAACACCGCCGCCGGCACAAACGATGACAAGGACAATTACTATTTCCTGTCGCTGGTCATCAACCTCCAAAACATCACGGACACGCCCCGGTTGTTCCTCGGCAAGGTCGCCAACGTCTCGACCCTCAAACAAAGCAATGACCCCATCAACATCCAATACACCCCCATCGATCCCGGCACCTGTGGGCTCGAGCTGCTCGCCGGTCTCACCAACCCCCTCGCGGGAACCTTGCAGGACATCGCCTACAACCCGGCGAACGGACAGATCTACACGTACTTCCGCTCCCCCGGCAATACCCCTAGCCCCGGTATACTGGCCTGGTTTGACCCGGCCCATCCCGTATTTACCTGTAGGACGCCCGCACAACCCAATATCCCCACAAACGATCTCTCCGGCCTGTTCTTCGGCAGCGACAGCGCCCTGTTCATCCTGACCACCGACGGACAATATTATAAAGGGAATGTCAATACCGGTGTGATCACCCACGTGGCGCAAACCTCGCTGCCCCTGACAAGCGGCAACCTCCGCGGTGACATGGCCTCCTGCGTGGGCAGGAAACCCCTCGTCGCCTTCGACGGCTGCCCCGGTGTCTCGGTGGCCATCACCCGCCCCGGCATCAACAGCACCCAGGGCCCCTTCCAGATCTTTACCATCGATAAGACCGGGAACATCCAATCTTCCGGCAATCCCATCCCCCTCCGGATCAATGCCTTTGGTCTCAACGGCAAAGATGGTTTCCTCTATGGCCTCCACGAGACCGACAGCGTAAACAACCCCTCGTTTACCCGTGTGGACAAATTCGGCAGCTTCGTCAACATCGGCAAGCTCATGCCTCCCCCCTCCCATGGCCATAATGTCTCCATCATCAATACCGCCGCCGCCACCATGGATGGGAATGACAATTATTACTTCACGGCCGTCACCGCAGACACCCCGCTAAGCCTGCTCTCGATCCCAAGACTGTTCCTTGGGACCATCCATAATGTCTCCCGGCTAAAGGAAGGAGACTCCATCGAGATCCAATACAAAGAGGTATTCATCGGCTCCTGCGTGATCGAGATCCTCACAAACCTTCAGAACCCTTCCGCTGGTCTGCTGCAGGATATTTCCTTCGACCCGGTCAATCACCACATCTACACCACCTTCTCTACGAGATCTACCTCTCCGGCGCCCGCGCGGATCGGTCACTTCAATCCCTTCGCCCGCTTCCCGGTCTTGAATTGCATTACCCCGGAACACCAGAATCCACCGATCGCCGATATGGCCGGCCTCTTCTCGGGTGACGGCGGGAATTTGTTCATCCTAACAACAAATGGGAAATTCTATCGGGGCAATCCCCACAACGGCGAGATCAGGCTGATCACCCAAACCGCCCTGCCCCTGCTGGCACACAACCTCCGCGGCGATATGGCTTCCTGTATTCCCGGCCGCGATACCGCGCAGGACGAAGACGGAGATGATGACAACCGCGGATCCCAAAACAACAACAACGATGGCGACCTGCATATCACACCAAACCCCGTCCAGGCAAGCCAGATGAATCTATCGGTAAATTCAGGAGAGAACGCCCGGGCTAGATTGCAGATCGTATCCCCAACCGGCGTCCCTGTCCAGGTCAGAGAGCTGAACCTCGTCACTGGACCAAATCAGGTCCGGCTGGACGCCACGCAGCTACGGCAGGGCGTATATTCGGTGATCCTGTACTGGGCCTCGGGCCGCGTAAGCATCGCCAAGTTCATCCGGCTATAGCTAGTCCTTGAACTTTTTCTTCAGCGCCAGCAGCTTGGCCTGGAAAGAATCCGGTTCCTCTTTACGGGTTGCAGGTTTCACACCTGCAACCTTTTTTTCTTTCACCCCGCCACTATTCGTCCCCTTCATCGAAAGCGAGATACGCTTCCGGGCAATATCCACCTCCATCACCGTCACCATCACCTTCTGTTGCAGCTTCACAACCGTATTGGGATCGGATACATAGGTATTACTCAATTGGGAGATATGCACCAGGCCGTCCTGCTTCACGCCGATATCCACGAACACCCCGAACGCCGTGATATTCGTCACGATACCCGGCACCGTCATCCCCGGCTTCAGGTCCTCCATCGTCTTGATCGTCTCCTCGAACCGGAACTCTTCGATCGTACTGCGCGGGTCCCGCCCCGGCTTCTCCAGCTCCTTCAAAATATCATCGATCGTGAATTCCCCTACCGACTCGGAGATATACTTTTTCCTCACCACCTTCTTCCGCAAGTCTCCCTGTTTGATCAGGTCGGCGACACTGCAATTCAGGTCCGTCGCCATCGACTCCACCACATGGTAAGACTCCGGATGAACGGCACTGTTGTCCAGCGGATTGGCGGCATTGCCGATCCGTAAAAAGCCGGCACACTGCTCAAAGCTCTTCGGCCCCATCAGGCTCACCTTCTTCAGCTCCTCCCGCGTGGCAAAAGCCCCGTTCTTAGCCCGGTAGTCCACGATATTCTTTGCCAGCGAAGCGCTGAGCCCTGACACATAGGTCAACAAATGCTTGCTCGCCGTATTCAGATCGACCCCCACATGATTCACACAGCTTTCCACCACGCGATCCAGCTCGTCCTTCAATTTATTCTGATTCACATCGTGCTGGTACTGCCCCACCCCGATCGACTTGGGATCTATCTTCACCAGCTCGCTCAACGGGTCCAGCAACCGGCGACCGATGCTCACCGCCCCGCGCACCGTCACGTCCTGGTCCGGGAACTCCTCCCGCGCCACCTCGCTCGCCGAATAGATCGAGGCCCCACTCTCGTTGACCATAAAAATGCTGATATGCTTTCCAAAATCGATCCCTCTTACCAGCTGCTCCGTTTCCCGCCCGGCAGTCCCGTTACCGACGCCAACCGCTTCGATATCGTACCGGTCGACCAGCCGCTTGAGCTCCGCAATGGAGGCCGCCGTTTCATGTTGCGGCGGATGCGGATAGATCGTGCTGTTATGCAGGAAATTACCCTGCGCATCCAGGCATACGACCTTACACCCCGTCCGGAAGCCTGGGTCCAACGCCAGCACCCGCTTCGATCCAAGCGGCGAGGCCAGCAACAGCTGCCGCAGATTCTCGGCAAAGACCCGGATCGCTTCCTCATCAGCCTTGTTCTTGCTGATCAGCCGGAATTCATTTTCGATGGAGGATTTCAAAAGCCGGTCAAGAGAATCTTCGACCGCCTTCTTCACTTCCCCCGCCGCGGCACTGCTTCCCTTTACGAAGATCCGGTCCAGCTCATCGACTGCCGTTTGCTTGTCGATATTCAGGTCCATCATCAGGTAGCCTTCCTTCTCTCCTCGCCGGATGGCCAGGATTCGATGCGAAGGACAATTGGCCAGCGGCTCGTTGAACTCGAAATAATCGCGGTACTTCTGCGCTTCCTCTTCATCTTTCTTAGCCGCGATCACCTTCGCGCTCAGCGCGGCCGTCTCGGTGAACAGCTGCCGCACCTTGTTGCGGGCCTGCTCATGCTCCGATATCCATTCTGCAATAATATCCCTTGC
>Ga0310811_10011359_pt1 | contig 11543 bp, 11 predicted proteins | sample YCmetagenome_FD_207642 | JGI IMG/M metagenome (GOLD analysis project Ga0310811, IMG submission 207642) | Soil microbial communities from experimental microcosm in Duke University, North Carolina, United States - YC | ecosystem: Engineered > Artificial ecosystem > Soil microcosm > Unclassified ... | reverse complement strand
CTAGCTCATGCCCTGGACGGAAAACACGGAGATCTCGAACATCACGCGCACGTCGCCCGCCTTGGCATAGGGGTTCTTGTCGACCCCGAGATATTTGTGCGCCAGCTGGTCGATATGCGCCGTGGCGACATCGTCCTGGCGCACGCGGGTCACCGTGCCGCGAAGCTGGACGTAGCGGTCGGGATTGTCCGGATCGAGGATCGACAGCGCCACCTTGGCGCCCATCTTCATGTTGCGCACCTTGACCCGTCCGAGGGCCGAGTTCACGCGGATCTTGCCGTCGGTGAAGTCGAACCACACCGGCGTATTCTGCGGCGAGCCGTCCGGCATCACCGTCGCCAGGTGAGCGAACGCCTTCTTCTCCAGCAGCAGGTCCATGTAGACATTCGGAATCTCGGTCATGACCGTCGTCCATCCTCATCGCAGTGTCGCTGCCCGCGTGTTTGTACCAGACGGTGCACGGCGCGACCATGCGAGCTAACCTTCCAGCTGGTTTTCCTAAGAGAAGGCATGGACATGGCGCACACGCGGCTTCGCAAGTTCAACACCAAGGACACCTATCCCGAGCAGAAGCTCGACAACGACCTCTGCCAGGTCGTCGTGGCGGAAGGAAAGTTCGTGTTCGTGCGCGGGCAGATCGGGCAGGATCTCGATACTTCCAGGAGCGTCGGCATCGGCGATGTTGCGGCGCAGACCGAGCAGGCGATGTCGAACATCAAGACCCTGCTCGAGGAGGCCGGCTCCAGGCTCGAGCATGTCTGCAAGATCACGATCTACATCGTCGATCCACGCTATCGCGAGACGGTCTATCGCGTGGTCGGGAAATGGCTGAAAGGCGTGTTCCCGGTCTCGACGGGGATCGTCGTGTCGGCGCTGGCGCGGCCGGAATGGCTGGTCGAGGTCGACGCCATCTCCTCGTCGTCGCCGGCCGTGGCGGCGCGTTGCGCCCACCTGCGCGCCGGCGTGGGCGCTGTCGCCAGCCAGAACATCACCGATCCGAGGCTCGGCAAGCGCGGATTGGAGCTGATGGCGGCGGGCGCCTCGGCGGAGGCGGCGCTCGGCGTGCTGCGAGCCTCGCCCTTCATCGACTTCCGCCAGCTCGTGCTGGTCGATGCGGCCGGACGGACGGCAGCGCTTTCAGGCGCGGGCGCCTTGGGCATCCACGTGATCGCGCAGGGCGAAGGCGCCGTCTGCGCCGGCAACCTGCTGGCCGGTCCCGACGTGCCGCGCGCGATGCTGGGGGCGTTCGAGAGCGCGAAAACGGAATTTCCGGCGCGCCTCCTCGCCGCACTCGAGGCCGGACTCGCGGCCGGCGGCGAAGCAGGTCCGGTCCATTCGGCCGGGCTGGTCGTCGTTCGCGACGTCGACTGGCCGATCGTCGACCTGCGCGTCGACTGGAGCGACGCGCCGATCGTCGACCTGCGGCGGGTGTGGGAGCTCTATGCGCCGCAGATCGAGGACTATGTGTGGCGGGCGATCGAGCCGACGCGGGCGGGGAAATACGGCGTGCCGGGGGAGAAGTGAGTCGACACGTGTCCCTCATGTCATCCTGAGCCTAGCGAAGGATCTCATCGCCAGAAGTACCGAAGTAGACGCGCACCCTGCGGCGATGAGGTCTTTCGCTGCGCTCAGGACGACCGAACTACGGCGCGGCCTTCAGCCCGAGCGACTGCAGGTAGCTCCAGCGGATCACGCCGTTGGCGAGTTCGATGCCGGTGAGGTACTCGGCGATGGCGCGGTCGATCACCGTTTGCGCCGGCTTGTCTTTCCGCGTGCCATCGGCGAAAGCCACGATCTCGTCCCAGCCGTCGGGGCGCGGGATCGACACGACGGTCGAGGGCGTGTCGAGATTCTTGTACGTCCAGAACGACCAGCCGATGCCGTGTGTCTCGTGCAGCAGGCGAAACCGCTCGTTCCATTCGTCGGTCAACTCGCCGGTTTCTCCCAGGAACAGCGGCACGTCGTAGCGGTTGGAGAAGTTGAGATGGCGCTGAATGGAGTCGCGCTTCGTGCTCGCCCAGAACGAATGGTAGGTGTAGGCGAGGTTGGGCGCGAAGGGCGGGCCGAACATGTCGAAGCTCGAGCTCCACTGGCCGGCGGCCAGGATGACGATGCGGCCGGGATCGACCTCGCGGATCGCCGCGGTGACCTCGCGATAGAACGGCTCGAGCCGCGGGTTGAGGGTCGCCACGTCGTGGTAGGGCGCGATCGGCTCGTTCAGGATGTCGTAGCCCAGGATGGCCGGATTGCCGCGATAGCGCTCGGCGATGGCGCGCCACAGCTTGACCGTGAGCGCACGATCGCGCGGCACGTAGAACATCAGCGGATAGCCCGGACCGTCGTCGTGATTGATGCCGGTCTGGCCGCCCGGCGCGGCGTGAAGATCGAGGATGGCGAGCAGGCCGGCGTCGCCTACCCAGCCCAGCGCGCGGTCGAGCAGCGCCCAGCCCTCGCCCGCGATCTCGCCTTCGGCGGTCATGAACAGGCGGTAATGCAGCGGGATGCGCACCATGTTGAAGCCGACCGACTTGATGAACCGGATGTCGGCCTCGCCGATATAGCGGTCGCGAAAGCGCCGCCAGAACGCGGGCGCGCGTTCGGCGCCGAGCAGGCGATCGAAAGCGCCGTAGATCTGGCGCGGCGCCTTGGCGACCTCGAACTTGAACATGTAGCCCTCGGGCATCAGCCAGTTGCCGAGGCTGATTCCCTTGATCTGCAGGGTACGGCCGTCGGCCGTGACGAAGCTCTTGCCCTCGATGCGCACCAGGCCGGTATCGCCGCGGGCCGGCAGCACGACACAGATGAACGACAGCACGACGAGCAGCAGGCGCATGACGTCACTCTAGCAGGCGACTAAGGTCGCGCCCCATGTTTCTCGCTTCCCTCCTCGTGCCGCTCGCCGTCGCAGCGATCGTCTGGCTGGTCCAGCGGCTGCGGCTGCCTGCCTTTCTCGCCATCATGGCAACGATCGTGGTCTACGGCATCGCGGCCGACATGACGTTCCAGTCGGTCGGCAAGGCCTTCGGCCTGGGTTTCTCCTCGGCGCTCGAACAGGTCGGCCTGCTGGTGGTGGCCGGCGCGCTGGCCGGCGCCGCCGCCCTGCGCCAGCCGCTCGGCACCGGCACCTCGGCGACCGTCGGGGCGCTGGCCGGGCTGGGCAGCACGGCGGCGGGCGGGCTCGCCCTGCTGCAGCCCGCCGGGCAGGATGCGCCGCGCCGCGCGCTCGGCCTTGCCCTCACCCTGCTCGCCGTCAGCGCCCTGGTGGCGCCGTCACCGCTTGCCGTCGCCGCGGCGTCGGTGATGAAGACCACGGCCACGAGCATGCTCGTGGCCGCACTGCCGGTCGCCGTGATCGCCGCTTCGCTCGGCTGGTGGCACGTCAACCGGCAAATCCCGGCCGAGAAGGCGGAGGCGCCCGGCCGGCTCGGCTGGGCCTGGCTCGCCGTGCTGCTGCCGGTGGCGCTGCTGGTCGTGCAATCGGTGGCGCAGATGCCGCACGAGCCGCTCGGCAAGGGCGGCGCACGCGAGTTCTATATCGGCATCAGCAAGCCCCTGATGCTGGCGGCGCTCGCCATCACCCTCTCGGTGCTGTTCGCCGGACGCTGGCAGCCATCGGCGTTGTCCGGGCGCGGCTGGGCACCCTTGCTGCTGACGGTCGGCGCGGCCGGCGGCCTCGCCCGTGTGTTCGACGAGACCGGCATGGCCGAGCTTCTGGCCGAGCACGCGCTGCATCCGCGCTTCGGACTGCTGACACCATTTCTCGCCGCGGCGATCGTCAAGACCATGCAGGGCAATTCGCTGACCGCGGTGCTCACCGCGTCGGGCATGGTCGAGCCGATGCTGCCGGCGCTCGGGCTCGACAGCGCCTCGGGTCGCGCGCTCGCCGCGGCAGCGGTCGGCGCCGGCTCGATGGCGATCTGTCACGTCAACGATCCGTTCTTCTGGATCGCCGCGAGCATGGGCCGCCTCTCGCCGGGGCGCGCGCTGATGGTGGTCTCGCTCGGCAGCGCCGCCATGGCGATCAGCGCGCTGGTCGTGCTGGCGGCGGTCAAGCAGGTGCTGTAGCGAGAACCTTCGCCGGGACCGCGCCACTGGAGTGGCGCGGTCCCAGCAGTAAGTCAGTCCAGCCTGATGCCCGACGCCTTTACCGCCGGTCCCCACAGGATGCGGTCCTCGGCGAGGAAGGCGTCGAAGCCCTTGCGGCCGGCCGGCGGCATGTCCATGCCGAGATCGGTTTCCCAGCGCCGGCGAATCTCCGGCTCGGCCAGCGCTTCGGCGATTGCCGTTTCCAGGCGGGCGAGGATCGGCTCGGGCGTCCCGGCCGGCGCGCCGGCGCCGTACCACGACGTTGCAGCGTAGCCCGGCAGGGTCTCGGCGATCGCCGGCAGGTCGGGTGCGGCCCACGAGCGTTCACGCGACGTGACGCCCAGCCCCTTGACCCGACCACGCCGAACCTGCGGCAGCATCGACGGCATGTTGGCGAACATCATGGTGATCGTGCCGGACATCAGATCGGCGTAGGCCGGCCCGGCGCCCTTGTAGGGGATGTGCATGATGTCCACCGCCGCCATGGCCTTGAACAGCTCGCCGCTGAGATGCAGCGACGAGCCCGGCCCCGACGAGGCAAACGAGTACTTGCCGGGATTGGCCTTGCAGAGCTCGATCAGCTCGGCGACAGAGTTCGCGTGCAGTGACGGCGTGACGCCGAGCAGGTTCGACAGGACCGCGAGCCTCGAGATGCAGACGATCTCCTTGTCGGGATCGTAGGGCAGCCTGGTGTAGAGCATCGGGTTCAGGGTGTGGCTAGCCACCGAGATCAGGCCGAGCGTGTAGCCGTCGGGCGCCGCACGCGCGAGCTCGACCGTGCCGATGTTGCCGCCTGCGCCGCTCTTGTTGTCGACCACGAATTGCTGCCCGAAACGCCGCGCCAGCTGATCGCAGATCAGCCGACTCACCGTGTCGGTGCCGCCGCCCGGCGCAAAGGGGCAGATGAAGCGCACGGTCTTGGTGGGCCACACCGAAACGTCGGCGCGTGCAATCGCCGGCGCCGCAAGGGCCGCCGTTAGCAAGGCCCGACGCTGCAACATGGCTACTCCTCCCGAACATGGCCTGCGGCCTTCCTGACTGAAGCAGCTCACGTTAGAGCGCTTTCCGACTTGATGGAACCGCTTGCGGTTCCATCAGGGCGCGCCCGCGCGCGCCTATCGGAAATGCGCGCACAGGCAATCTCTGTTGCAACAGACACATTCCGTTCGGCTGTTCCAGCCGAACGGAATGTGTTCTAGCGTCACCGGCAATGAATTCAACGGAGGAACGCGAGCGCCCGGTCCGCGAGCTGCTGGGCGTGCCGGACTTCTTGCGGCTATGGCTGGCGGGCGGTGCGGGCAACGCGATGCGCTGGCTGGAGCTGCTGGCCTCGAGCCTGTTCGCCTTCGAGGCCACCGGCTCGGCGTTCGTCGTCGCCGGCGTGGTGGCGACCCGCCAGCTGCCGCAATTCGCCTTCGGCGCCTTCGCTGGCGCCATTTCCGAGGCGGTCAATCGCAAGCTGATCGTGACCTTGGCGATGCTGGTGCCGGCGATCGTCTCGGCTGTGATTGCCCTGCTCGCCGCCACGGGTCATCTGCTGCTGTGGCACATCGCCCTCGCGAACCTCATTTCGGGCATGTTCTGGGCCACCGAGATGTCGACGCGTCGGCGCATGGTCGGCGAGGTCGCGGGCCCGCATCGCATCGTGAGCGCGATCGCCATCGATTCGGCGACCAACGCCGCCACCCGCATGGTCGGCCCGCTGCTGGGCGGCATCGCCTTCCAGTGGCTCGGCATGCAGGGCGCCTATGCCCTCACCGCACTGGTCCAAGCCGGCGGCGCCATCGCCATGACCGGGCTGGTCCATCCCCAGGTCACGCGGCGGCTCGCGCTGGCGCGCATCCCGGCGGAGATCGCCGAAGGCCTGCGCTTTGCCCGCACCAGGCCGATCATCCTGCTGGTCTTCGGCATCACCATCGTGGTCAACGCCTTCGCCTTCTCGTACTCGGGCCTGATATCGCCGCTGGGGCTCGGCGTGTTCCAGGTCTCGCCGGCGCTGGTCGGCCTGCTGGCGGCGGGCGAGCCGCTCGGCGCCTTTCTCGGCGGCGCGCTGATGGCGGCCGGCGTGCTGCGCGCCGACCGCCGCCTGCTGTTCGCCGGCGGCGCGGCGCTCTTCCTCGTGGCGCTGATCGTGATGGCCCTGTCGCCGTCCTACTGGCTGGCGCTCGCCGTCCTGATTCTCGGCGGCTTCGGCACGGCGGGATTCAGCAACATGCAGACGACCCTGATGCTGACCGAGGCGCCGCCCGGCATGCGCTCCCGCCTGATGGGCATCGTCACGGTCTGCATCGGCACCGGCCCGCTCGGCGTGCTGGCGGCCGGAGCGCTGGCGCGCGAGATCGGCCCGCGCGACGCCGTGCTGGTGATGGCGAGCCTGGGGCTGCTCGCCATCGCCCTGCTCAGCCTGACCTTGCGCCGGCGCTGAATCGCGCCCGACGCCAGGCTTCGCTTGGAGCGCGAACCTGTGCTGTTATGGTGGCGCTGGGGCAACGGCATGATCCGTGGGGAGATGGGATGCTGACTGACGAAGATCGCGCGCGCATCGAAGCCGACGAGCGCATGCGCCACGCCGTCCGCCAGAGCATGCAGCCGCCGGCCGTCCCTGCGGAGCCGCCGGCGCCGCCGCCCAAGCCCCGCCTCGGCCAGCGCGTGATGCATTTCCTCAACAGCTCGGTCGGCATGTGGCTGCTGTCGTCCGTCCTGCTGACCGGCGGCGCGGCGGCGCTGCAGCAGATCCAGCACAGCCACGAGATCGCCCAGAAGGACAGGCAGGAGCTGACGACGCTGCGCTTCGAGATCGAGCATCGTCTCAGCAACATGGCCTTCCTGCTGCGCCGGGCGAAGACGGTCGGCGCCGTCAAGACGGCGCTCGACGGCGTCTTCAAGAGCCCGATTCCGCTGTCGCCGGAGCTGCAGAACCGCAGCCTGTCGTCGCTGTTCCTGTCCGCCTACCCGCTGCTGCACAACAAGCAGAAGAAACACGATGCGCGCGAGGCGATCAGGCTGGTGAAGCGCCTCGAGGAGGATGAAATGCTGCTGCAGGGCCAGCCCGACGATCAGCCGCTGAGCGAGCAGCAACGCGAGAAGTTCAGCAAGACCATCACGTCGATCCAGGACCTCCACTTCTCCGAAAGCTGACTTCCGGCCATGAAGATCACCATCCTGGACGATTATTTCGACACGCTGCGCACGCTGCCGTGCTTCGCCAAGCTCGCCGGCCACGACGTCACGATCTGGAACGACCATCTGCAGGACGTCGACGGCCTGGCCCAGCGCCTCGCCGACACCGAGGTGCTGGTGCTGTTCCGCGAGCGCACCAAGATCCGCACGGCCCTGCTCGAGCGCCTGCCACGCCTGCGGCTGATCAGCCAGCGCAGCGTCTACCCGCACATCGACATCGACACCTGCACGCGGCTCGGCATCATCGTCTCGTCGAGCCAGCATGCCGGCACGCCGTCCTATGGCGCGGCCGAGCTGACCTGGGGCCTCGTGCTGGCAGCGATGCGCCAGATCCCGCAGCAGGCCGAGGCGCTGAAGGCGGGACGCTGGCAGATGGGTGTCGGCAGCAGCCTGCGCGGCAAGACCCTGGGCGTCTACGGCTACGGCCGCATCGGCGCCGTCGTGGCAGGCTATGGCAGGCAGTTCGGCATGCGCGTGGTGGCGTGGGCGCGCGAGGCGGCGCGGGCGCAGGCGGTCGCCGACGGCTACGAGGCGGCGACGAGCAAGGAGGCGTTCCTCGCCGAGTGCGACGTGATCTCGCTGCACATGCGCCTGGTCGAAGCCACGCGCGGCATCGTGAGCGAAGCCGATCTCCGGCGCATGAAGCCCACCGCGCTGCTGGTCAACACCAGCCGCGCGCCGCTGATCCAGCCCGGCGCCCTGGTCAACGCGTTGCGCGCCGGCCGCCCCGGCATGGCCGCGGTCGACGTCTACGAGGACGAGCCGCTCACCGATCCGCATCACCCGCTGCTCACCATGCCCAACGTCGTATGCACGCCGCATATCGGCTACGTCTCGCGCGACGAGTACGAGGTGCAGTTCACTGACATCTTCGACCAGATCGTGGCCTACGCCGCCGGCACGCCGACGCACGTGGTCAATCCGGACGTGCTCGCGCACGCGCGCTCGATCGGCCAACAGCGCAAACCCTAGATGTCTCGAAGGAGGGCGTACAACGCCCCCATTTGAGCCGGGTTGCGCGGTTTTTCCTGTGACCTCGCGGGAAGCGGCGGCATCCCGCCGACACACCGTCGCGTTATCCTTGAACCACGCGCTGTGATCGCAACGCGTGCTCGAACGGACAACCTGAGGAGGCACAGAAATGCCGCTGTTTTTCCTTATTGCCATCGGCGCGGGCGCGTTCGTTGTCGGTGCCACGACCGTCGACGTCGTGCAGGACGGCCATCTCGGGCAGACCAACCAGTTTGCTCAGGCTGCTCCACCGCAGCCCTTCAACCCCAACGCCTATCCGACCCTGAGGGAATGCCTGGATGCGGCGACGCGACAGAACATTCCGACGTCGGTCTGCCAGAGGCAGTAGTCACGAGCGACAGGCTTGAGCGCGAAGCGAGGCCCCATGACGGGGCCTCGTTTCATTTGCACTCGTTCCTCTTGTCTCCTGAGCGCAGCGAAGGATTTCATCGCCAGAAGCAACAGAGCACGCTCCTGGCGAATGGCGATGAGATCCTTCGCTGCGCTCAGGATGACAAGAGCACGTTGAGACAGCCGAAGAAGCGCCACTCGCGTGGCGCGGTCCACCAAAGACTTTCAGCCCTTCCCCGCCTTCAGCAGCAGCTTGCCGGCGACATGCCGGTCTTCGAGGCGGCGATGCATGTCGGCGGCCTGGTCGAGGGTGAACACGCCCTCGATTGGCACCTTCAGCCAGCCCTCGGCGATGCCGGTGAGCACGTGCGCGATGCCGGCGCGCCATGCGGGAGAGGCTTGGTCGACATGGCCGAGATGCAGGCGCGTGAAAGTCTGCGAACGCGGCAGGATACGCTCGCGGATGTTCTTGAACGGCTGACCCTCGGCTTCGCCGATGCTGATGACGTGGCCCAGCATGCGGACCACGTCGAAGGTACGATCGAGCATGGTGGCGCCGTAGGAATCGATCGCGAGATCGACGCCCTTGCCGGCGGTGAAGGCGAGCACGGCCTTCTCGAAATCCTCGGTCCTGGTCATCACGACGCGCTCGGCGCCGTACTGCAGCGCGCGCACCTCCTTGCCCGGCGTGCCCGTGGTGCCGATGACCCGCGCGCCGGCATGGACCGCGAGCTGGGTGCAGGCGAGCCCGACGCCGCCGCCGATCGCGTTGACCAGCACCGTGTCGCCGCGCTCCAGCCCGTAGATCGTGTAGAGCATGTGATAGGCGGTCAGCGCCTGGATCGGGAACGCCGCGCCGACATCGAGGCCGATCGCCGGCGGCAGCTTTATCAGTCCGGTGGCTGACGCCACACACTTCTCGGCATAGGCGCCGCCCTTGTCTGGAAACGTCGCGACGCGGTCACCGATCGCGACGCCTGTCACGCCGGGCCCCAGCGCCGACACCGTGCCCGAGACCTCGAAGCCCAGCACCATCGGATAGGTCATGGGATGCGGATAGATGCCGACCCGCACCTGCGTGTCGGCCCAGTTGCAGCCGGCGTAGGCGACGTCGATCAGCACCTCGCCGGGCCCCGGCACCGGATCGGGCATGTCGGCCACCGTGAGCTGCTCGGGACCGCCGGTGGCGTGGATGACGACTGCTTTCAAGTGCTCCTCCAAGACAAGCATCGACGAAAGATCCCTCGCTTACGGCGCTTGCAATGCAAGCGCCTTACTCGGGATGACAGAAATGCCGTCATCCCGAGCGCAGCGAGGGACCTTTCCTCTTCACTTCAGCACGATGCGCCTGCTCTACACCGCGACCGTGAGCGCGCCGTCGATCACCAGGTTGGTGCCGGAGATCCGGCTCGCCATCGGGCTCGACAGGAAGACGACGCCGCTCGCTACTTCCTCGGCGGTGCCGAACTTGCCGGTCGGGTTGACCTTGAGCGTCGAGGCGAAGAGGTCCGGCATGTTCTTCTCGATGTTCTGCCAGATGCCGCCGTCGAAATAGGTGTTGCCCGGCGACACGCAATTGACCCGGATGCCCTTGCCGACCAGCTGGCGGCTCAGCCCTTTGGCGTAGTGGATCAGCGCCGCCTTGATGGCGCCATAGGAGCCGGCGGCGAAATCGACCTCGAAGCCCGACACGCTGGAGATCAGCACGATCGACGGCGAGGAGGATTTCTCGAGCAACGGCACGGCAGCGGCAACGGCATTCACCGTGTGCATCATGTCGGTGCGGAAGGACTTCTCCCAGCTCTCCTCCGAATCGCCGACGGCGAGCGCACTGACGTTGCAGACCAGCGCGTCGAGGCCGCCCAGTTCGCCGGCGGCGGCGGTGACCCATTCCTTGAGCGCCGGCCCGTCGGCGACGTCGAGCGCCTTGCCCGACGCCTTCACGCCCTTGGCCGCGAGCGACGCAACCGCCGCTGCAACATCGTCGGCGTTGCGCGCGCAGATCGCGACGTTGGCGCCCTCCGCGGCGAAGCCTTCGGCGATCGCCCGGCCGATGCCCTTGCTGCCGCCGGTCACGACGACGCGCTTTCCCTTCAATCCGAGATCCATGCCAGCCTCCTGCGAAACGACTGGGGGTCTGCGACAGACCCTGTCAGCCGAGATCGTCGACATCATTGCGCAACCGGGTGCCGGCGCGCCAGCGGGCGAGATTGTCGAGGAAGATGTCGAAGATCGCTTCGTTCTGGCCGAGCGAATGGCTGGCGGTGTGCGGCGACACCAGCACGTTCGGCATGTCCCACAGGGGCGAGGCGGGATCGAGCGGCTCGCGCTCGAAGACGTCGAGGTAGGCACCAGCCAGGTGGCCCGCGGCCAGGGCCGCGATGACGTCCTTCTCGACGGCAACCTCGCCGCGCGAGACGTTGACGAAGTGGCCGCCGACCGGCATGGCGGCAAACGCCGCCGCATTGGCGATGCCGCGCGTCACCGGCGAGGCAGGGCAGCACAGGATCAGCCAGTCGGCTTGCGGCAGCACCGCGTGCAGGTCCTGGTAGGCGATGGTGCGATCGCACGGCTCGACCGGTTCGGCGGTGCGGCGCACGCCGATCGCCGTCATGCCCAGCATCTTGAGGAACGACGCGATGTGCCGGCCGATCGGCCCCATGCCGACGATGACGGCGCACTGGCCCTTGAGGTCGCGCGGCGAGCGCGCGCCGAGACGCGGCTCCCAGGCGTGCCGGCGCTGCGCATCGGCGAGCAGCGGAAAGCGCCGGTTCAGCGCGATCACGGCGCCCAGCGCGCTGTGCGCCACCGTGACCGCGGTCGCGCCCGACGCCGTCGTCACCTTGACGCCGCGGTCGCGCAGCTCGCGATAGATCGGCCGTTCCGCCCCGGCCGGATGGATCTGCAGCCATCCG
>Ga0310811_10011358_pt1 | contig 11543 bp, 6 predicted proteins | sample YCmetagenome_FD_207642 | JGI IMG/M metagenome (GOLD analysis project Ga0310811, IMG submission 207642) | Soil microbial communities from experimental microcosm in Duke University, North Carolina, United States - YC | ecosystem: Engineered > Artificial ecosystem > Soil microcosm > Unclassified ... | reverse complement strand
CGCCCCATCAGCGCGCCCTGCAGGCTGACGTGATGCGCGATCGCAGCGGCGGGAATCATGCCGTACGTCGCGAGGTAGCATCCGAGCGGTCCGCTTGCGCTGCCCGTCGCTGGATCTTCCGACACGCCCAGCGAGGGAGCGAGCATCCGGCTGTAGACCGTCTCGTCGCCCGCCGCGCCGCTGCGATCGGTCGTGAACGCAAACAGCGGCAGCTCCTCGAGGCCCGACGCGACGCACACGTCGCGGTATGCGCGCCGATCGATCGAGAGACGATCGACGGCGTCTCGCGACGCGATTGGCGCGAGCAGAAACGGCACTCCGCACGAAAGCACTTCCACCGGCAGGTCGGCAGCCAGTTCGCCTGGCGCAAGTCCGATCGCGCCTGCGAACGCCTGGCGATCGCCGATGCGCCCCTGAAATGCGGGCGGCTGCTGCGTCATCCAGACGAAGTCGAGCGCATCGCCCTGCCACTCCAGCGAGACGGGCGTTGGCCCGACGCCCAGGCCGAAAACGAATTGCGACGATCCCGGCGCGATCGTCCGTTCGTGCACGAGCGCATACGTCGAGCCGATCGTCGGGTGGCCGGCCATCGGCAGTTCCTCGCCCGGCGTAAAGATCCGCATTCGGACGCCGGTGTCCGCGGTCTCTGCGGTGAAGATGAAGGTGCATTCCGAGAAGTTCATCTCTTTGGTGATGCGCTGCATCTCGTCGGTTGTGAGGCCGCCGGGCTCGGGAAACACGGCGAGCTGATTGCCCTCGAACGGCCGATCGGTGAACACGTCCAGATGAAGGTAGCGATACGTCCGCATGGGTGCACGATAGCAGGGTGGATGCGTTCCGTGTCAGGCCAAGTTGGGTCTGGCGCGGTGGCGCGCCTGTTATCCTAGGCACCTCCATGGCGAAACGAAAGAAATCGGACGACACCTCTTTGTTCGACCTCGACGGCGGCAACGAGACCGCCGGCGGCGGGGAATCGGGCGGCAACGAAGCCGTGGCGCTGCACGAAGCGGCGCAGACCCGGTACCTGAATTACGCGCTGTCCGTCATCACCTCGCGCGCGCTTCCTGACGTTCGCGACGGTCTGAAGCCCGTTCAGCGCCGCATCCTCTTTACGATGTGGCAGCAGAACCTGACCGCCGACGTCAAGCATCGCAAGTGCGCGAAGGTCGTCGGCGACGTGATGGGCAGCTATCACCCGCACGGCGATGCCGCGCTGTACGAAACGCTCGTGCGCATGGCGCAGCCGTTTTCCCTCCGCTATCCGCTCGTCGACGGCTCCGGCAACTTCGGTTCGCTGGATGGCGACAGCGCGGCGGCGATGCGATACACCGAGTGCCGCCTTGCCCGCATCTCAGACGAGCTCCTGACGGAGATCGATCAGGCGACCGTCGCGTTCCGTCCGAATTACGACGGCACGAAGACGGAGCCGGTCGTGCTTCCCTCGCGCATCCCGAATCTGCTCATCAACGGCGCTACGGGGATTGCCGTAGGAATGGCGACCAACGTGCCGCCGCACAACCTCAACGAGGTGTGCACGGCACTCGTCAAGCTCCTCGACAACCCGGATCTGAGCAGCGTGCAGTTGTGCCGCTACGTGAAAGGTCCCGATTTTCCGACGGGCGGACAGATCCTGAATTCTCCGGAAGAACTGAAGGAAATCTACAAGACGGGTTCCGGCGCGATCCGGCTGCGTGCGACCTGGGAGGAAGGACCGTCGACGCGTTCGTCGAAGACCCTTTACATCACGAGCGTCCCGTACACGGTGAACAAGGCAACGCTCGTCGAACGCATCGCGGAAGTCGCGCTCGGCCGCAAGTTGCCGCCGCTCCTGGACGTGAAGGATCTTTCGACCGAAGACGTCCGCATCGCGCTCGAGCTGAAGCGCGACGCAGACGAGAAGATGGTGATGGCGTATTTGTTCAAGCACACGCCGCTTCAGACCAACTTCATCGTCAACCTCACTTGTCTCGTGCCCACGGAAGGCAATCCCGAAGTAGGACGGCCCGAACGGCTGGATCTGCACCAGCTTCTGTTCTATTTCCTGCACTTCCGGCTCGAGGTCGTGACGAAGCGGCTCGAGCACGAGCTCGACGCGCTCAAGCGGCGCATCCACCTCCTCGAAGGCTTCGAAAAGGTCTTCGACGCGCTCGACGAGATCCTGAAGATCGTCCGCAAATCGGATGGGAAGGCCGACGCCGCCCAGCAGATCATGAAGCGCTTCGCGCTCGACGCGGAGCAGACGGACGCGATCCTCGAACTCAAGATCTACCGTCTCGCGAAGCTGGAAATCCTGATCATCCGCAAGGAGGCAGACGAAAAGCGCAAGCGTGCGCGCCAGATTGGCGGCCTCCTCCGGAACGAAACGAGCCGCTGGGCGATTGTCCGCGAGGAGCTCGAGGCCATCCAGAAGCAATACGGCGACGCGCGCCGCACCGCGATCGCCAGCGACGCCGGCGAGGCCGAGTACACCGCCGAGGACTTCATCGTCGAAGAAGACAACGTCGTGATCGTCTCCCGCGACGGGTGGGTGAAGCGACAAAAGGAAGTGAAGGACGTTGCAACCACCCGGTTGCGGGAAGGCGATCAGGTGCTCGCCGTGCTTCCAGGCAGCACGCGTGCGACGGTCGTTTTCTTCAGCAACTTCGGCGTCGCGTACAGCGCACGAATCGCCGACATCCCGGCGTCGACCGGCTACGGAGAGCCGATTCAGCGGTTTTTCAAGCTGAAGGACGGCGAACGCATCGTCGCGGCGCAGAGCCTCGATCCGCGGGTGGCCGGCGACATCACGCCGCGAAAAGAAGGGGACGAGCCGAAAGTTCAGGCGATTGCGGTTTCGAGCGACGGCTACAGCCTGCGGTTCAGCCTCGAGTCCTTCGTCGAGCCCAGCACCCGCGCCGGACGACGGTATGCAAAGGCCGCCGAGGGCGAGGAGTTCGTCGGTGTCGCCAGGCTGACCGGTGGCGAGGTGCTGATCGCCGCCACGCGCGATGCGCGCGCGATCCTGTGCAAGGCGGCGGAGGTGAACTTCCTCGCAGGTCCGGGCCGCGGTGTCATCCTCATCAAGCTGACAGGAGAGGACGACCGCGTGCTCGGCTTCATCGCGTCGACCGGCGATCGGGACCTGCTGACGGTCGAGACGAGTCGAGGGGCGGAACAGACGATCAGTACCGCCAAATACGAGATCACCGGACGTGGCGGCAAGGGGCGCGAGCTGCTCCAGCGCGGCCAGTTCACACGCGTCATCTGGCCCATGCTGGAGGCGCCGGCGCTCCTCGAGTAGGGGCAGGTTGAGTCACGGTTCAGTGGTTCGGGGCTGCGCCGCAGTCCCGAACATTATTTCCTAGCCTACGTCTAAGAAACCTGTGGCGGCTTCTTCGGCTCCGATTGGCGAGTTCGAGCAGCTCGTGCTGCTCGCGCTTCTCCGCCTGGGCGACCAGGCGTATGGGATCCCGATTACCGAGGAAATCCAGCGACGGGCGAAGCGCGACGTGGCCCTCGCGTCCGTCTACAAGGCGCTGGATCGTCTCGAGCAGAAGGGTCTCGTCGCCTCCTCGCTCGGCCCGTCGACCGCGGCGCGCGGGGGCCGCCGCAAGAAATATTTCCGGCTCCAGCCTGCCGGGCTCCAGGCGCTGAAGGCGTCGATCCGCGCCATCCGCAACCTGGCATCCGGCCTCGCGTATCAACTCGATCCGCTCGAGGAGGAGTAGTGCTGCCGCTGGCCGCGCGTGCACTGCTGCGGCTGACCGATCCGGCGGTCCGCGAATTCATCGAAGGCGACCTTTCCGAGGTCTTCGATGAGCGAACCGCAGGCGGCGGCGGGCGAGACGCGCACCGGTGGGCGGTGCGGCAGGCGTTCCAAGCGGTGCTGACCAGTCCATGGCGGCCTCGCCGCGCCAGCGGATTTCCTACAGGGGATGGATTCATGAAGACGCTGCTGCAGGACTTCCGCTATGGCTTTCGGATGATACGGAAGCAGCCCGGCTACTCGCTCGTCATCGTGCTCACGCTGGCGCTCGCCATCGGCGCCAATAGCGTCATTTTCAGCTTCGCGAGCATATTGGCGATCCGACCGCTTCCACTGGCCAACGAGAACGCGCTCGGCTGGATCTTCACGGTCGACCCGCAGACAGGAGACGCGCGCTCCGGGATGTCGATTCCGGAATTTCTGGATTACCGATCGTCCGTCACGAGCTTCTCGGCGCTCGCTGCGACCGTCCGCGACAACGTAACAATGACCGGCCGGGGTGACGCGGAACGCCTCGAGGCTTCGCGCGTCACCGCGAACATCGTGGACGTCTGGGGATTGCGGCTGCAGCAGGGCCGCGGCTTCCGAAGTGGCGCCGATCGCCCGGGTGCCGATGGCGAGGTGCTTCTCAGCAACCATTTCTGGACGAAGCGGCTCGATCGCGATCCATCGATCGTGGGCCAGACCCTCATGCTCGACGGCCGTCCCGCAACCGTCGTCGGGATTCTGTCCCCCGAGATCGAGATCGGGAACATCTCCGAGGTCGATATCTGGCTGCCCCTCCAGCTGACGTCCGAGGGATCGCGCCTCGAACGGCGTCTGCGGGTCTCAGGGCTGCTTCGACCGGGCACATCGGCGGCGCAGGCGTCGCCTGAGGCCAGGCAGATTGCGACCCGGCTCGCGTCCGAGCATCCGGACACGAATGCCGGATGGTCCGCTCGCGTCGCGCCGACCCGCGAGGCGATGGTCGGCACCGACACGTTCACCGTCCTCGCGCTCCTTGGCACGGTCGTCGGATTCGTGCTGCTCATCGCCTGCGCGAATCTTGCGAACATGGTGCTGTCGCGCGGCATCAGACGACGACGTGAGATCGCAGTGCGCAGTGCGCTCGGAGCGAGCCGTGGTCGCGTCGTGCGGCAGATGCTGACCGAGAACGTGCTGTACGGCATCGCCGGCGGGCTCGTGGGACTCGCATTTGCGCAGGCGGGACTTGCCATCATCCGCGCGATCTCATACGAGCCGTTTTTCGAGCTGCTCAGCATCGATCGCCACGTCCTCATCTTCACGACCGCGCTCGCGTTCCTGACGCCGTTGTTGTTCGGCCTGTTCCCGGCCTTGCAGTCCTCGCGCGCCGATGTGAACGAAACGTTGAAGGAAGGCGGCGCTCGAAGCGGTGGCGGCGTACGAACGAAGCGCAGCCGCTCGGCGCTCGTGATCGCGCAGCTCGGACTCGCGGTTGCGCTGCTCGTCGTGACCGGGTTGCTGGTCAAGGCGCTCATGATCATCGAGCGGTCGCCGGTGGGGTTCGACACGCAGAAAATCCTGACGTTTCAGGTGAGTCCGCCAGCCTGGCGTTACCGCACCGACGCGTCCACGACGCAGTATTACGACCAGTTGCTCTCGAAGGTGCGTTCGGCGCCGGGAGTGGAGGCAGCGGGACTCTCTGATCGACTGCCGCTGCTTGGGTCGGAGGTGACCACCGTCGCCGCGATCGACGGCATACCGGCGGGACGCCCGGAGGATCGCCCGTGGGCCGTGCCGCTGACGGTCGACGACGGATACTTCGCGGCGCTTGGCGTGCCGATTCAGGAGGGCCGGGGCTTCACCGCTGTCGACACGCCCAGCAGCGAGCCGGTTGCCGTGATCAACCACGAGATGGCGCGGCGATTCTGGCCGGCGTCATCGCAGGTGATTGGCGCGCACGTGACAGTTGGCGCCGGCGCCGCAGCGCGGCGCGTGCGAATCGTCGGCATGACGGCCGACGTCTTGAAGGCGGATCGCGAAGGCGTGAACCCGCAGATCTTCCAGCTGGTGCGGCAGGTGCCGCGCCGCGATCTGGTTGTCGTCGTGCGTGCGACCGATCCACGCGGCGTGCAGGGCGCGGTTCGCGGACAGGTCCGTGCGCTGGACGCCGACGTGCCCGTGTATATGATGCGTCCGCTCGAGCAGGCGATTGACGAAGATCTCTCCAGCACCAACATCCTGTTCGGACTGTTCGGCAGTTTCGCGATCATCGCGCTCGTCATGGCCGCGTCGGGACTGTATGCGGTCGTGTCGTACTCGGCAGGGCAGCGGATACAGGAATTCGGCGTGCGCATCGCCCTCGGCGCGGTCCCTCGCGACATCCAGTGGATGATGCTGCGGCAGACCGGCGTACTCGTGTGTGTCGGTCTTGCGCTGGGCCTGCTCGGCGGCCGCGTCGTCGCGAGTCTTGCCTCGTCGCTTCTGTATCGCGTGTCTCCGTCCGACCCCGCCATCTACACCGGAGTAGCGGCCACGCTGGGGACGATCGCCTTGCTCGCGAGCTACGGCCCCGTACGGCGCGCGTGCCGGATCGACCCCGTCCGTGCGCTGCGGCTCGAGTAGCGCTATGCTCGGGAAATGGATGCATCAGCGGCATATCTCGCCGATCTGCCTGCCCAGATCGACCGCGCGAAACAGCTGGCGGACCGCGCGGTCGCACAGCTGACGACCGACGAGTTTTTTCGCGTTCTCGATGGAGAGTCCAACTCCGTCGCAATCATCATGCAGCACGTCGCCGGCAACCTGCGGTCGCGCTTCACGGATTTCCTGACGAGCGACGGCGAGAAACCCGACCGGCACCGGGACGGGGAGTTCGAAATGCCCGCCGGCAGGACACGCGAAAGCGTGCAGGCGGATTGGGACAACGGCTTCCGACTGTTCAGCGCCGCCGTGACCGCGCTCGAGCCCGGTGATCTGCTACGGGATGTGTCTATCCGCGGCGATCGTTTTTCGGTCGTGGAAGCGCTCCAGCGCGCGATTACCCACGTCTCGTATCACGTCGGCCAGATCGTGTTCCTCGCAAAGCACCTGCACTCGAACAACTGGCATACGCTGACGATACCGCGTGGTCAGTCCGACACGTTCAAGCCACCCCGTTGAGTGCCGCGACCGCCCAGGCGAGCAGCGGCGCGAGCCGGCGGTCCCAATAGTCCCACGCGTGAGTGCCAGGCGTCTCGTGGTACTCATAGGTGAAGCCCCGGCTGTGGATGATGTCAACCAGCCGCCGATTGGAGGCGAGGAATCTGTCGCTCTCGCCGCAGTCGACGTAAAGAGCCGGTCCGCCGTTGCTGTTGGCTGCGCGGGCGATGAGGAAGATGTCGTTCGCCGTGCGTGTCTCGCCGCCCGCCGGCCCGAAGATTCGTCCCATCTCCTCGGTGTGGGCAGGAAAGTCCCTGGCGAACTCCGGCTCGGTCGCCTCGAATGCGCCGCTCAGGGACCCTGCGGCGGCGTACGTACCGGGATGCTTCAACGCGATCTTGATCGCTCCGTAGCCGCCCATCGACAGGCCGGCAATCGCGCGTCCGTACCCCGCGCGGATGGCGCGGTACTTCGATTCGACATCGCGGATCAGATCTTCCGTGATGTAGTCCTCGAACCGCCCCGACCCGTCCGCGGCGTTGGTGTACCAGGCGTCCGCGCCTTCCGGCATCACAATCAGCAGCGGAAGCCTGCGCGCGCGTTCCTCCAGGTGCGTCCGCGTGGTCCAGTCCTCGTAGTGGCCATCCAGTCCGTGAAGCAGGTACAGCACCGGATACCGTTTCGCGGACGCGGCGTAGTTACCGGGCAGCAAGATCCGATACTTGATGGCCCGGCCGAGCGCCTTCGACTGCAGCGTTTCGTCGCGGACGACCGGCGCTCCGGCACCGATGGACGTGAACGCGATCGAGGCGGCGAGGATGAGGGGAAGCATGCGGCCAAAGATTATAGGGTTCTACGCCCAACGTCGCGGGTTCGGAGCAAACCGCACCGTCGCTGGCGGGCTCATCGCGGTGCACGCGCGAAGGGCGCGCACGCCAGGCGACACGGATCCGCGCGAGCTTCACCAAACGGCAAATCCGATGGAGAATATAGGGATATGTCCAGTTGGCAAGGGTTTACGGGCGTCAATCTCGGTTACGTTGTCGAGTTGTACGACCGGTTCCGGAACGATCCCGCCTCGGTCGACGCCGAAACGCGAGCCATGTTCGAGCGCTCCGGCCCGCCTCCGGCTGCCGGCGTCGACGTGCCGGCCGCCTCGGGCGCGTCACTGACGAAGGCTGTCGGCGCCGTCAACCTCGCCCAGTCGATCCGCCGCTACGGACATCTCGCCGCTCAGATCGATCCGCTGGGTACGCGCCCGCAGGGCGATCCGTCGCTTCTCGCGGCGACCCACGGTGTCACCGATGCCGATTTGCGGGCGCTCCCCGCGAATCTGATCACGTCCCCGCTCGCTGACGCCGCCACGAACATGCTGGACGTCGTCGACGCGTTCCGCCGCGTGTATTGCTCGACGACGGGTTACGACTATGCGCACGTGTTCGTGCCGGAAGAGCGCCGCTGGCTCCGCTACGCGGTTGAAAAAGGACGTTTCCGGTCGCCGGCCGACCCGATCGATCCGCTCGCGCTGCTCGATCGCCTGACGCAGGTCGAAGCGTTCGAACGTTTCCTGCAGCGCACGTTTCCCGGCAAGACGCGCTTCTCGATCGAAGGCCTCGACATGCTCGTGCCGATTCTCGACGAGGTCATCGGCGACGCCGCGGAGGCGGGGAGCCGCTCCATTCTGATCGGGATGGCACACCGGGGGCGCCTGAACGTGATGGCGCACGTGCTGAACAAGCCGTACACGCAGATCCTCGCCGAGTTCAAGGACCCGGTCTCGTCGAGGAGCTTCCGGGAAGACATGGCGTGGACCGGAGACGTGAAGTACCACGCCGGCGCGCATCGCGCGATCAAGGACGGCCGCACGATGGACGTTGCCGTCAACATGCCGCCGAATCCGAGTCACCTGGAGGCCGTCGACCCGGTGGTCGAGGGAATGGCGCGTGCGGCGGGGACGGCCACGGACGCGCCAGGAGCGCCGGACTTCGATCCCGCGAAGTCGCTGCCGATCCTGATTCATGGCGACGCGGCATTCCCGGGGCAGGGCATTGTCGCGGAGACGCTGAACCTGAGCCGGCTGCCCGGGTATCAAACCGGCGGCACGATTCACATCATCGTGAACAACCAGCTCGGATTCACGGCCGTGCCGCGCGACTCCTACAGCACGTCGTATGCGAGCGGGCTGGCGCGCGGTTTCAAAATTCCGATCGTCCACGTCAACGCCGACGATCCGGAGGCCTGCGTCGAAGCGGCGCGGCTTGCGATCGCTTATCGGAACGAATTTCATCGCGACTTCCTGATCGATCTGATCGGTTACCGCCGGCACGGCCACAACGAAGGCGACGAGCCCGCGTTCACGCAGCCGGTGCTCTACCAGAAGATCGCTTCGCACCCGACGGTACGGGAGATCTGGGGCCGGACGCTGGTCGATCGCGGCACGATCGCGTCGACTGTCCCGGATGAACTCAACAAGAAGTACACGACCGAGCTGCAGCAGGCTTTGGAATCGCTGCAGCCCGAGCAGGATTTCGTGGAGCCGCAGCCGCCTGATCCGCCGGCCGGCGCGGCAGCGCGGGCAGAAACGTCAGTCCCGCTCGACCGCCTGCGGGAGTTGAACGCGTCCTTGCTGGTGCTGCCGCCGGCCTTCAGTGTGCACCGCAAACTCGAGCGCACGCGCGAAAAACGCGGCGAGATGCTGGACGATCCAGAAGCGCGCACCGTCGACTGGGCTGCGGCAGAGGAGCTCGCCTTCGCGTCCCTGCTGGCGGACGGCGTGAGCATCCGTCTGACGGGGGAGGATGTCGAGCGCGGCACCTTCAGCCATCGTCACGCGGTCTTCCACGACGTGAAGACGGGTGGAACGCACGTGCCGCTTCAGGCGATGCCCGAGGCGCGGGCCGCGTTCGAGATCTACAACAGTCCGCTCTCGGAAAACGCCACTGTGGCGTTCGAGTACGGATACAACGTGCAGGAGCCGTCGCGGCTGGTCGTCTGGGAAGCGCAGTACGGCGATTTCATCAACGGCGCGCAGATCATCATCGACGAGTTCGTCGTCTCGGCGCGCGGCAAGTGGGGGCAGCGGCCGTCGCTCGTCCTGCTGCTCCCGCACGCGCACGAAGGCGCGGGTCCGGATCACGCGAGCGCGCGGCCCGAACGGTTCCTCCAGCTGGCCGCCGACATCAACATGCGCATCGCGAACTGCACGACCGCCTCGCAGTACTTCCATCTGCTGCGGCGCCAGGCCGCGTTGCTGCTCGAAGATCCGCTGCCGCTGATCGTGCTCACGCCCAAGAGTCTGCTGCGCCACCCGATGGTGGCGTCGGCGCCCCGCGAGCTGGCGGAGGGCCGCTTCCGGATGACCATCGATGACGAAGCCGCCCGCGCGCGGGCGGGTGAAATCCGGCGCGTCGTGATCTGCACCGGCAAGATGTTCGTCGACCTGGCGGGCAGCGATCGGCGCGCCTCGTCTCCACACGTCGCTGTCTGCCGTCTCGAGCAGCTCTATCCGGTGCCGCGGCGCGAACTGCGATCGATGCTCGACGGATATCGGTCGGCGGTGGAAGTCGTGTGGGTCCAGGAAGAACCTGAGAACATGGGCTACTGGGATTTCATCCGTCCGCATCTTCTCGAAGCGGCGGGCGGCCGTCCGGTGCGCGTCGTCGCGCGGCCGCGCAGCGCGAGCCCGGCGGAAGGATCAGCGGCGCGCCACGCGCGGCAGCAGCAGTTGCTCGTCGAAGCGGCGCTGGCGGCCATGGCCGTCGAATCCGCGCGCGCACGTCCCGGTACGACCCCCAAACCGGAGCAGGTCGCCGGGTGAGTCGCGCACACGACGCGCGTAGTGCTGGTTGCGCAGCGCAATGGGCTCGCTGCCAGTGCGATGCGCCAGGCACGAAACCACGTATGAATAGCCGAGCACGGAGCACCGCACCAAGCACCGAGCACGAAGCACCGAACACCGAGCACCAAGCACCGAGCACTGTCAGCGGAGAACCCCATGTTCGATATCGTCGTTCCTGAAGTCGGTGAATCGGTCGTCGATGCCCGCGTGGCGCGATGGCTGAAGAAGCCCGGTGACACCGTGGCGGCGGGCGACCCCCTCGTGGAGCTCGAGACCGACAAGATCGACCTCGAAGTCGCGGCGCCTCGTGCAGGCGTGTTGAGCCGCATCGATCATGAGGACGGTGCCGACGTCAAGGTCGGGGAAGTGCTCGGCGTCATCGACGAAACGGGCCCGGCGTCCGCCGCTGCCGCGAGTGGCAACGGCGGTTCCGCAGGTCAGGCGCCGGCGACGGCGGCCGCTCCGGCAGCGACGCGAGCGGCGCCCGAGGCCGAGAAGACCCGTGCCACACCCGCGGCGCGGAATGCCGCTGAACGGAACGACGTGGATCTCGCTCAGGTGCGCGGCAGCGGCGACGCCGGACGCGTGATGCGGCGGGACGTCGAAAAGGCGTCCGCTGGGACGCGGCCGTCCGCGAAAGACACATCCCCCGCTGCGCCCGCAGCCGAGGCCCGTCCGGCCTCGCCACCTCCAGCCCCACCGCGGCCACGCGTCGAAGGAGACCGCACCGAAACGCGCGAGCGCATGTCGAAGCGGCGCGCGACGATCGCCAGGCGCCTCGTGGAGGCGCAGAGCACGGCGGCGATGCTCACCACGTTCAACGAGGTGGACATGTCTGCCGTCATGGCGCTGCGCGAG